>Ga0302046_10002374_pt1 | contig 17539 bp, 15 predicted proteins | sample RVTome_11_FD_200261 | JGI IMG/M metagenome (GOLD analysis project Ga0302046, IMG submission 200261) | Soil microbial communities from uranium-contaminated site in the Upper Colorado River Basin, Wyoming, United States - RVT147D111 (version 2) ...
GATCGCGCAAGCCCCCCGGCATGACAGGCGCTGGCGATGGCCCGGGGGCTTGCGCGATCGAGCCCGCACGGCGATACCTATCGACCGTTTTGCGCCGAGCGCTCGCACGGCAACTCGAAATACCGGAGAGGCAGGGTATGGGACCATCGGCGCGAGGGAAGAATGGACACCAGAAGGCGCGCGGCCGGACCCTCGCAGTACGGGGCGCGTTCGCCGCCGCCGCAGCCCTTCTCCTCGCCGGCCTTGCCGTGCCACCGCTCTTCCTCTGGTACTACGAGGGACCACGCACGCACCGCGGCGAGGATGGGCTGCTGTACACGTACATGATGCACGGCGGCGAGAAGTCGATCGAGGTCTCGGGCGTGTCCACCGACACGGACCCCACGCACTCCCAGGTCCAGGCCGCGGCCGAGCTGCTCAGAGAAACCCACGAGCAGGCCGCTGCCAACCAGGACTACGACCGGGCCGCATCCACGGGCGGGTTCACCGTGTCGAACGCGGCCATCCTGGACCGGCCCGACGCACGGTTCGTTCACCTGTGGAATCCTTCGAACATGCAGGATGACGCGATTCTCGACCCTGCTCGGCCGGAAAGCCTGATCTTCAACAACACCGAACACGGGATGCACCTCGTCGGCGTGATGTACGTGGCACCGCCCGGCACGCACGGACCGCAACCCGGCGGCGCACTCACGCGCTGGCATTTCCATCCCGTCGTCGAATTCTGCATGGACGAGTTCGGCGTACCGGTCACGAAGGCGGAGAACGGGACCGACGGCGGCTGTCCGCCGGGCATGGTGCACGGGCCCACTCCCGAAATGCTGCACGTCTGGCTCGTCGACAACCCGAACGGCGCGTTCTCCCACATGATGGCTCTCGATCACGACCATCACGAGGGAACCACCGAAGACGAGGATAACGTATACGAGGAGTTCCTCCGCAGGACGGTTCTCTGGGTACGCGACCGGTTCTGACGGTCCCGCTCGCGTACGTCCTCCTGCTGTCGTGCGCCCAGCCCGACGCAGCCACGCACGACGACATCCCGACGTTCGACACGCGCGTCGTCCTCTTCGTGTCGCCCGATTCGGCAACACTCGACTCGATGCGCACCGCCAACAGCGACGACTTCTACGTTGCGGCCGATGACGAGAACTGGTACCGCGCGCAGGCCTTCACCCTCCTCGACAGCCTGCGCATTCCGTACCGCACGGCAGACCGCGCGCCCATGCGCTTCGTCGTCGATGGACAGCCGAGGACGTACGACTGGAACGACCGGCCCGCCGGCTGGTTCGTCGTGATCTACGACGGCGCCCGCGAGCCACGCATCACGCACAGCGTCGATCTGCCGCTGGACACCACCTGGTTGACCCGATGATCAGCGAACTGCGGGCACCGGGATCGGCGGTTCTGCAAGCAGACCGACGAACGCGTGGATGTACCCGGGCACCGGATCCTGCCTGAGCACCGCTCCCGACCATGCCCGCCGCATGACACCCCCCGCGACCGGAACGCTCACGAGTTCTCCACTCTCGATGAACCGCCGCACCGCCCAGTTCGCCAGCACCGAGATGCCCACCCCCGCCTTCACCATCTCGAGGATCGCCTCCGTCAACTGAATCCGCGTGAGCTGCCGGGGCCGGATGCCGGCGGGCAGGAGCAGCCGCTGGAACAGTGTGCTCTGCTCCACCGTCAGGTCGTAGCCCAGAACGTGCTCGACCGCGATCCTGTCGCGCTGGGGCACTCGGGAGGCGGGTGATGGCATAGAGGGGAGGTGTCTTGCCGGTGGCGGGCGGCGGGCCTAACCTGAGGCTTCGTCGCCCGCGACCTCATCCATCCGGAGTCGTACTTGTCGACCCTCGCGCTGCGTCCACGCCCCGCGTCCGAGATCGTGGATGCGGCGTTCCAGTTGTACCGCCGGCACTTTTCGCAGCTGGTCACGTTGAGCGCGGCTGTTTTCGCTCCGTATGTACTGATCCAGCTGCTGGTGACAGGTGGGCAGCCGATCGATGAGGAGGTGGCGGTAGCGGGCACGGTTGCGCTGGTACTGGGAGCGTGGCTGTTCGGCTCGCTGGCGGAGGCGTGCATCGTGGTCGCGGTCTCGAACAGCTATCTGCGGAACGACCCGGACGTGGGCGGCTCGCTGCGGCAGACGCTGCGGCGGTTCGGCAGGGTGCTGTTGGCCGTGAGCGCGAAGTGGTTCGTGATCGGCTTCGTGTCGGTGGTGCCGGTGATGATCGCGGCGGTAGTCGCTGCGATCGTGGTGGCGGGCACGGGCGGTGTCGGCGACGGACAGAGCCCGGCGGCGATGATCGCGATGGTCGGCGTTTTCGGACTGACCATGCTCGTGCTGGGTCTGCCGCTGCTGCTCTATTTCTTCGGCGCGTACTTCGCGGTTCCAGCCACGGTCGTGCTGGAGGGGCTCGGAGTGATTGCGGGGCTGAAGCGGTCGAGCGCGCTGTCGAAGGGGCACAAGTGGAAGGTGTACGGCGCGCTCGGGATTCCGCTCGTGATCTTCCAGCTGCTGCAGCTGGTGATCACGCTGGTGACGCGGGGGTTGCCGATCCCGGCGGTGCTGGCGTTCGTCATGGAACAGGGCGTGACGATCGTGGGCTACCCGATCATCGCGGTGATCGCGACGCTGCTGTACTACGATGCACGCATCCGGAAGGAAGGCTTCGATCTGGAGATGATGGCGGCGGAGCTCGGAACGCCGATCCGGCTGGACGTGGCGCCGCAGGAGTAATGCTGCTCCAGGTGCCGGAATCGGCGATCCGCGACGCGGTGGACGTGGTGTTCCGCGATCCGGCGTACAATCGGGCAACGCTGCTGGACCGTTTTCTCGCGTGGTTCCGGGAAGTGCTGGAATCCGTGCTTGCGCGCATCACTCCGGGTTCCGCTCCGGCAGGAGTGTACTGGATCCTGGTCGCGCTGGTGGTGCTGATCGTGCTCGCGGTCGTGATACGCGCCGGTGCGTTCATCCTGCTGGAACATCGGAGCACGCGGCGTCTCGCGAGTGGTGTGGGCGGCGCGGGCGTTGTGGGGACGGATGCGTGGGCCGCGGCTGCAGCACATGCATCGCGCGGTGATTACACGTCCGCGGCGCACGCACTCTACATTGCGCTGCTCGGCTCGATCGCCGCACGCGGCCACGTCGATGTGCACGAATCGAAGACGACCGGCGACTACGTCCGCGAGCTGGCACGGCGGCGTGCGGGATTCCTGGCCGGATTCCGGGATTTCGCGCGCACGTACGACTTCGTGATCTACGGTCTGGGCGCGTGCGACCGCGATCGCTACGACCGTCTGTACGGACTCGCAAGGAACATCGCGGAAGTGAATGGCTGAGCGGGCTGTGGACCGGCTGCTCACGCCGGGCCGCGTGTTCGGCGCCCTCGGTGTGCTCATCCTGCTCGTGATTCTGCTGGTGCCGTGGCCGGATGCGGATGAGGGGCCGGCGCTCAGCTCGTACAGCGCGGTGCCGGCGGGTGGGCGCGGTCTGTACGAAGTTCTGGAGCGCCTCGGCTTCCGGACGGAGCGGCGGCTCGTGCCGCTGCGTGAGGCCGTGTCGTCGGACCCGGTCTATCTCGTGCTCGGCGCGCCGGTGGGCTATACGGCGGTCGAAGCGCATCGCCTGCTGGAAGCGGTCCGAGCGGGGGCGGGTCTGTTCGTGATTCCCGAGCCGGGCACGCGCCTGGCGGATTCGCTCGGTCTCACGTGGGCGGTCGAGCTGCCGCGGCGCGACTCGCTGGGCATGCAACGCATCGGGCCGGGCTGGGTGCGTCAGGTGCTGCGTCGTGTGGATGATGACCGCGTGAGCGACGACCGCTACGAACCGCCCGACGAAGCGACGACGTTCCTGACGATCGAAACGGACGAGGGAGTGGAGCCGGTGATCGTGGGCTTGCCGATGGGACGGGGCCGCCTGGTCGTCGCGGCGGATCCAGAGCTGTTCCGGAACTCCGAGGTGCGCCTGGGCGCTCCAGCGGAGCGCGTGGTTCGCCTCGTCGAATGGCTTCAGGATGGTGATGCCGCGCGCCGCATCGTCTTCGACGAATACCATCACGGGTATGGCACGCACGCGGACCCTGCGGCGGTTGCGCGCCGCGCACTGGTGACGACGCCGGCGGGTCGCACGGTCCTGCAGGTCGGCTGTGCGGTCCTCGTTCTGCTGCTCGCGCTGGGCGTGCGGCCGATCCGCCCGCGCCCCCGCATACGGATCGAACGCCGGTCGCCGCTCGAGCACGTGGGCGCGCTGGCGCAGGCGTACGGTGCGGTGAACGCGGAGCAGCGCGCGGCGCATCTGCTGGTGCGCGGGCTGCTGCGCCGCCATGGCGGGCTGCGCGCCGGTCGCGACGAGGCGGCGTATCTGCGCTCGATCGCGGAGCGGAAACCGGGCGTGGCCGGCGAAGTGGAGCAGGTGCTGCGCGCACGGACGGACGGGCCGGTCATGCCCATCGCCGAGCTGGGCACGGCAATCCAGCGCATTGAACGGGCGATCACGACATGAATGCGGAACAGATCGCGGAGAAGCTCGCGGCCGTGCATGCGGCAGTGGCCGCGCGCGTCATCGGGCAGGACGATGTCATTGCGCAGGCGCTCGTCGCGTTCCTCGCGCGCGGACATGCGCTGCTGGAAGGCGTGCCGGGCACGGCGAAGACGCTGCTGATCCGCATCCTCGCGAGCGCGCTCGACGCGCGCTTCGCGCGCATCCAGTTCACGCCGGACCTCATGCCGGCGGACATCACGGGGACGAGCATCCTGCGCGATGGCGGTCGCACGGCCGAGTTCCGGGCCGGCCCGATCTTTACGGACCTGCTGCTGGCGGACGAGATCAACCGGGCACCCGCGAAGACGCAGGCCGCCCTGCTCGAAGCGATGCAGGAACGGCAGGTCACGAACGATGGCGTGAGCCGCCGGCTCGGCGAGCTGTTCACGGTGTACGCGACGCAGAACCCCGTCGAGTACGAGGGCACCTATCCCCTGCCGGAGGCGCAGCTGGACCGGTTCCTGTTGAAGATCCGCGTCGAGTACCCGCCGGCGCAGGCGGAGCTCGTGATGCTCGAGAACTACTCGAAGGGGTTCGACGCGGAGCGTCCCGATGTGGTGCTGTCTGAACCCGTCCTGGATGGCGAGTCGTGCCGGCAGGTGCGCGCCGCCGTGGATGCGGTGCGCGTCGAGCCGGAAGTGCGCGAGTACATCGCGGCGATCGTGCGTGCAACGCGCGAGGACCCATCGCTCACGCTCGGCGGCTCGCCGCGCGCGAGTGTCGCACTGTTCCGCGCGGCGCGCGCGGTCGCACTGCTGGCAGGCCGCGATTTCGCGACGCCGGACGATGTGAAATCGTCGGCGCCCGCGGTGCTGCGGCATCGCGTGCTCGTCGCGCCCGAGCTGGAAGTCGAGGGTCGCACGAGCGACGATGTGCTGGACGTGCTGCTCGCGCGCGTGCCGGCACCCCAGTAATGGCGCGCTTCGCTCGCCTGCGCGCGCTGTTCCGCTATGCACCGACCCGACGGTACGCGTGGCTCATTGCGGGTGCCGCGCCGGTCTGGCTCGGATCCGGCTCCGGTGTCGGCCTGGCGATTGCCGCGACCGCTACAGTGCTGCTGCTGCTTGCCGGTCTGGCCGATGCCCTCGCGATTCCCGGCAGGCCGCACATGCGTGTGGACCGCACGCTGCCCGATTCGGTCGGTCTCGGCGATGCGGCAGCGGCGCGCTACCGGATCCGATCGGCCTGGCCGCTGAGGGCAGACCTCGATGTGCATGATGCGCTGGTCCCCGGCGTCGAGCGCACCTCGCCCGCGGCGGGTCCGGCCAACGTGCCGTGGCTGATCGGCGCCGCGCGCGTGCCGGCTCGCGGCAGCGCGCACCTGACCGTCGCGTTCACGGGACGCAAGCGCGGCGAGTACGCGGCGGGCCCCGTCGTGCTGCGCGTGCGCGGACCACTGGGTCTCGTGCAGCGATCCATCGACTACGATGCGGGCGGCACGCTCGCCGTGATTCCGTCGATTGCGGGGGTCCGGCGCTACCGTCTCCTCGCGCTCCAGCATCGCCTGCGCGACGCGGGCATCCGCACGATCCGGCGGCGCGGAGACGGCATGAGCTTCGCCAACCTGCGCGAGTACGTCGAGGGCGATGATCCCCGCCACATCGACTGGAAAGCCTCTGCCCGGCGCGGCAAGCTGATCAGTCGCGAGTACACGGTCGAGCAGGGTCAGACCGTCCTCATCCTGATCGATGCGGGACGCATGATGACACAGCTTTCCGATCGTGTGCCGCGTTTCGAGCATGCCCTCGCCGCTGCGACCGTGCTTGCCGATGTCGCCACGCGCAGTGGCGACCACGTCGGTCTTCTCGTGTTCGACGATGTGGTCCGCGCGTTCGTGCCGCCCGCGAAGGGTGCGTTCGCGCTGCGCAGCATGCGCGAAGCCATGGTCCCGCTGCGCGCGACCACGACCGAGCCCGACTATGCCGGCGCGTTCCGTACGCTCGCCGCGCGACATCGCCGCCGCTCGCTCCTCGTTCTGTTCACGGACGTCGTCGACCCCAGCGCCTCGCGCGCGCTGATTGCCCACACGATGCGCAGTGCGGCGCGTCATCTGCCGCTCGTCGTCGCGCTTCAGAACGACGAGCTGATGGAGACGGCACAGCCGCGCGAGGGCGGTGCGGCGGCGGTCTACCAGAGTGCGGCCGCGGAGGAGTTGCTGCAGGAGCGCGCGGAAGCGCTGGCACGCATGCGCCGCGCGGGCGTCTCCGTGCTCGATGTCTCGCCCCGCGTGATGACGATCGCGGTCGTGAATCGCTATCTGGCGATCAAGGCCCGCGCGTCGTTGTAGGCCATGACCTCTCCCGGTTCCTCTTCCACGGCGGCGCCGCGCGCCAGCGACCAGTACAGGACGACGAGCACGCCGCTCACACCGGCGACCGCCGCTTTCAGCGCGAACGGCAGATCCACGCGGGGCGAGATCAGCCCCTCGATGACGCCGGCGACGAGCAGGAACAGCGCGGCCGCGGTGAGCAGGCGCAGCGCGCGGCGGCCCTGAACGACGAGTGCTTCCCTGCGCGTGAGTGCACCGGGCAGCAGCAGCGCGCCCGCAATCAGGAATCCTGCGCCCGCTGCAATGCAGATCGCGATCAGTTCGAACACGGCGTGCGCGATGACGAAGTCGCCGATGATGGCACCCACGCCCTTCGTGTGGAACAGGCCGAGCACCGAGCCGATGCTCACGCCGTTCACCAGCAGCAGGAGCACGGTAAAGATGCCCGCCGTGATGCCGGACGCGAAGGCCATGAACGCGACCTGCACGTTGTTGCGGATCACACTCGTCGCCAGCATGGGTCGCGCGTAGTCTTCGATGTCGATGTAGCGCCGATCGCCCGTGCTCACGCGCGCGGCGCTCTGCTCGGCGCGGTCGATGATGCCCGGCGACAGCATCTCGTCGATGAGCTCGGGCTGGCGAACCACGCCCAGGTACGAGGCCGCGCCGCTGCCGAAGAACAGCAGCGCAGCGGCGATGATCGGCAGCCGGGACCGGCGCAGCTCGGCGGGCACCGTGACGAATACGTAGCGGTGCATTGCGCGCCACTTCAGCCGCTCCTGCCGGTACAGCAGATTGTGTCCGCCGGCGACCAGCCGGCTCAGGCGGAACAGCGCGCCGAGCTCGCGCCCGCGCGCTGCAGTGGACAGACGCGCGAGATCGGTCGCGACAGCGCGGTATTCCGCAACGAAGGATGCGACCCCTGCGGCGCCCATCCGCTCGAGGCCGTGTCGCTGCGCCTCCGCGAGATGCGCGGAAAAGCGACGCCAGCGCGGCTCGCCTTCGAGGAGCAGAGCGTAGCGTTCCCGCGCGGCACCCGTCTCGCCCGCGGCGCCCGCGCCGTGTGCGCGCGCCTCCCGCTCGCGCGCGAGCAACGCCCGCAGCGCCTCCATCGGATCGGTCGATTCGGCGAGATGGCTCCGGAACCGGTGCGACAACTGCGTCGCGAACTGCGCGCGGCGGTCCGCGTCGAGCGACGATGCGCGCGACAGGAACCGCTCGAGCAGCTCGACCTCGTCCTCCGTCAGAGCGCTCTCGACTGCGAGCGTGGGCGCCGGCGGTTGCGCCGGCGCGAGAGGGTCCGCCGCAATGACGCTCTCGCGGACGACGAGCGTACCCGCGACGTGGTCGCCGACCCGCTTGCCGGTCCGCGAAACCGCGACCGCGATGAGCCCGACGACATAGGCGACGAATGGCTGCATGTCGACGATGCGCGCGATATTGCGCGCGGCGGAAGCCGCAAACGAGACCGAGTACCCGCCATCCTGTACCACGCGCAGCCGGAGCCAGCGCTTGCCCGGCGTCTGGCCGTCCCACAGCGCTTCGAACAGGATGTAGTAGCCCCATTGCAGCGCGAAGTGGAGGAGCAGGAACAGCGCGAACGCCCAGCCGCCCGCGCCGCGCGCCAGTTCGGAGAAGCTGTCCGATGCGAAGGCGGAGCCGAAGACCCATATCGCGAGCAGTCCGAGCCCGATGAGGATGCCGTAGATGATGGCGTGGTCGATGAGCGCGGCCGCGGCGCGCGAGCCGATGCCCGCCACCGTGTACGAGAACACGACCTGCTCCGGTGTCTCGATGTCGACGATCTGGTCCAGTCGTTCCACGCGCATCGCATGAGAATCACGTCGCGACCCGCACGGCGGAAGAGGCGGCGGCCGATCGTTGCTCGCGCCAGTGCCCGCGAATAGCTTCTGGCAGCGATCCCGTGGATCGCGGCATTCCTCCTCCGCAGGGGCGCCTCGCTTGGCAGGATCCATCGCACGCTTCATCGCCCGCTTCGCTCGCACGCGGCTCCTGGCCGCGCGTGCAGGCCGGCAGGGATGGGCGATGGCGCTGCTCGCCGCTTGCCTGCTGTTCCCCCGGGCCAGCGCGGCGCAGCCCGATTCTGTCACAGTCGCGCCGGCAGCCCGTTATGCCGCCAGCGGGCTGCGCAGCTTCATGATGGGTGGCGGCTACCGCCGCCTCTGGGCCACGCCGATTCGCGTGCCGATCGCGGACCTCGACCGTCTGGGCGGCGGCCTGACGCCGCTCCGAGTGGGCGGCGGCGCGACCACGCAGACGCTGCACCTCATGGGTGCGGACGGCAGGCGCTACGTGCTGCGCTCCGTCGAGAAGACGGTCGGCCAGGGTCTGCCCGAGGAGCTGCGCGGTACACTCTATGAATCGATCCTGCAGGATCAGGTGAGCGCGTTCCTGCCCTCCGGCGCTCTCGTGATGCCGCCCCTGCTCGAGGCGATCGGCGTGCTGCACACGGACCCGCAGCTCGTCGTGATTCCCGATTCGCCCCGCCTCGAAGAGTTCCGTGAACAGTTCGCGGGCCAGCTCGCACTGTTCGAGGAGCGTCCCGATGACCGGGAAGAGGGCAATCCCGGTTTTCACGGCTCCATTCGCGTGGCGGCCACGCCCGGGCTCATGGAGAATCTGCACGAGTCCGCCGACAATCGGGTCGATGCGCGGGAGTTCCTCGCGGCGCGGCTCGTCGACCTGCTCGTGGGCGACCGCGATCGCAGCGTCAACAACTGGCTCTGGGCGCGGTTCGACTCGGCGGGCAAGCGGCTGTACCGCCCGATTCCGCGCGACCGCGACCAGGCGTTCATCCGTCTGGACGGCGCGCTCAAGTGGTACCTGCGCTTCTACGAGCCGCGCCTCGTGAAATTCTCGGGCGACGCGCCCGCGGTCACGGGACTCAGCCGCAACGCGTGGGACATGGACCGCCCATTCCTCGTCGCGCTCGAGCGGGAGGCGTGGGATCGCATCGCAGCGGAGACAAGGGCCACGCTGACGGATGCGCTGATCGACAGTGCGGTCGCGCGGCTGCCGCGCGAGCACTACGCGGTCATCGGCGCAGATCTCGCCCGTGCGCTCAAGGCGAGGCGCGACATCCTCGAGAGCGCCGCGGACGATCTGTTCCGCATCGTGAATCGGGCAGCCGAAATCCACGCGACGGATGAGGACGACATCGCCACGATCGTCTACGACGACGATGGCACGCTCGGCGTGACCGTGGCGAATGCGCGCGCACCCGGCGACCCGTGGTTCCGCCGCACGTTCCGGCCGGACGTCACGCGCGAAGTGCGGCTCTACTTCCTGGGCGGCGATGACAGCGTCACGGTCCGGGGCGCAGGCAGCGCCTCCATCACGGTGCGCGTCATCGGCGGATCCGGCAGGGACCGCTTCGTCGACCTCACGATCGGCACGCCCGCGCCGCTGTTCTACGACGGCGGCGACGCGTCGGTGTTCGTCGAGCAGCCACGCACGCGCATCCGGCGCGTCACGTTCGATCCACCCGTCGCATGGGGCGCGACCGCGGCCAATACGCCCGACTGGGGATCCGACATCCGACCGATTCCGGCCTTTCCGTACCGGGGCGACCTGGGCTTCTTCCCGAGGGCGGGCCTCGTGTTCACGCGGTACGGCTTCCAGAAGGAGCCGTACCTGACGCGGCAGCAGGTGGAAGCATCCCATGCGATCGGGCTGTCGCGATTCCTGCTGAAATATCGGCTCGACTGGGTCATCGCCACGGACCGCGCGCACGGATCGCTGGACGCCTTCTGGTCGCAGGTCGAGCTGATCCGCTATCACGGCCTGGGCAACGACACGGGCGCCGATGGACCGGACGAGCAGTTCGAGGTGCACCACGACCAGGCGTCCATCACGCCATCCGTGACGCTGACGCGCGGCCCCGTCGCGCTGCGGCTGGCGGCACACGCGCGGCGCTCGGTCACCGACACCGCGGAAGCAACCGTGCTCGCCATCGAACGGCCGTACGGCTCGGGAACGTTCACGCAGGTGGGCGCAACGGTCGAACTCCAGCTGGACACGCGCGACCACCCGATCGCGCCGACTCGCGGCGTGCGCGCAGCCGCTGCGGCGACCCTCGGCCCACCGCTCTTCAGTGTCGACCGCGATGCGTTCGGCTCGGTCGACGGCTCCGTCGCCGCATGGGTGTCCGCCTTCGATGGCAACCACACCCTGGCCGCTCGCGCCGGAGGCAGGAAGGTGCTCGGCGAGTTCCCGATCCACGATGCCGCGTTCCTCGGCGGACCAGAAACCGTGCGCGGCCTCCGTATCGACCGCTACGCCGGCGATGCTTCCGCGTACGGCAGCCTCGAGCTGCGATCCCGCATCGCTGACTTCCGCTTCCTCTTCCCCAACCAGCTGGGCATCATCGCCTTCGGCGATGCGGGTCGCGTTTCCCTCGACGGCGATAGCCCCGGCGGATGGCACACCGCGCTCGGCGGCGGGCTCTGGATCGCGCCCGTCGAACGCGCCCACACCGTCCGCCTCACCATCGCGTCAGGACGAGATTACACGGCATGGTATCTCGCGGCCGGCTTCGCGTTCTGACCCCGTAACGAAACCGGGCTGCGCAAGAGATTCCTCGCGCAGCCCGGTTCCCGGCGAGCGGGTTTGCTGTTCCTACCGGGAGAGAGACCCGTTCCGCCTGCGGCGCAACCAGCGCGCGCCCCCCACACCTGCCAGACCCGTGCCCATGAGAAGCAGGCTGATTGGCTCCGGCGTAACTGTCACATCATCGTCATCCCAGTCGCCAGGGTCGCCAGGGTCGCCAGGATCACCAGGATCACCAGGATCACCAGGATCGCCCGGGTCGCCAGGGTCGCCGGGATCACCAGGGTCGCCCGGATCGCCCGGATCACCCGGGTCGCCAGGATCACCCGGATCGCCCGGGTCGCCCGGATCCGTAATGTCGCCCGGGTCGCCACCGCCAGGATTGGGGAAGTCGGTGTTCGTGTTGTTCGCGGGATTGTAGCGCGCGAAGAACACCGTGAAGATCGCTGTCGGATACTGCGACGGGAACGTCAGATACATCATGTACGGCAGCAACCCGGTCGTTCCGACCGTGCCCACGGGAGCGTTTCCGATGTAGCGCCCCGGAATGCCGTAGTTGTAGAAGAGCTGGGAATCCGTCCGGTACGGGCCTGCCAGATTCGAGAGGTTCCCGTAATACCACGTGTTCTGGTTCCACGTGTAGACCGTGGCGCCCGGTAGCGACTGCGCGTGCAGGGCGGCCGGCGCGACCGCCGCGAGGGCGATGCAGATCGCGATGGCGGCGCGTTGCACGTTCGGAGTGTGGTTCATCAGCTTGCAACCTGTTCGATGCGGTGCGAGACCGCGGAATGCGAGCCGTGGAAACCACGCGGTTGGCGGTGCCTGGAGAAACGAGCACCGGCGACACCTTCGTCGCCGGGCCCTTCCGCAGAGGCGTCATCGCATGCGTTCGGTCACGTCTCGTCGTCGTACTGCCTTGGCCCGCTGGGATCGCGAGACTCGTGCGGAGCATGATGGTCACCGCCAAGTCATGTCAAATCATTGATTCAGATTCACTTACGGGAGGCATCAGAAAGCAGGCGACGAGGGTCCGACCACGACAGAGTCGGAAGCAGCCATCAAACGGGTGTAGGTGGAACGCAACAGAATCGCAGCGGACCGGTCGCCGGCAGGGGGTTTTTGGCTGGCTGAAAATGCGGAAGTCTCGGAGGACCTTCGGAGTTGTCACCCGGCAAAGGGTGACTCGCGCACTGGCCAGCGACCGGTTCCGTCAGCGAATCCAGACGGCGTCGGAGAAGATCTCCTCCAGTGATGAAGACGACGAAGCCGGCGCTGACTTCTTGCCGGCGGACGGCGGGGGAGAGGTGGGAACGGCCGGTTCGGGCGTGCTGTCGGCGGCCGCACCCTTCGCGAGATCATCCGCGAGCGGGATGGTGGCCTCGGGGCGCGGTCCGGCATCGTGATACAGGGCCTGAGGCAGTCCGGCCTCGGCCGTAAAGTCGTAACTCTTGTTCCAGTAACCCGCTGGAGCCCATTCGACGGAGCCGGCTTCGGTCCTGCGCCGGCACGCCCGGCCCTCCGCGACCGCCACGTCGTTCCAGAACGAGCCCGACGCCTCACCGCCGGCAGACCAGTCTGCCACGGTCTTGCCGTCGGCCCACACGCCATTGTCGATCAGGCGACGAGCCGCGCGCGCAACGAACGGGCGATCGTAGCCGGTGCGTCGGGCGAGCGTGTCGATGTTCTGGCCGATGTCGACCGATGCGAGAAGGAGAACGGCCGTCCTGAACCGCACGGACTGCGGGTCCAGACCGGAGTTGTAGCGGCGGACGATCGCCTGCCAGTCGTCCAGTCCCAGCCGTTTCGCTGTCGGGCTGCCTGTATCCGAAACGCCGTTGGTATTCCAGGAAGGCGATGCCCACGGTCGCGCCTGGCTGGCTTCCTGCCTGAGGTCCAATCCCTGGTGCTCCATCGCTCCATCGATTCGAGTTCGGGGTCTTGATGACGGCCCGAGGGGCGAGAGCCGTGCCAGCAACCCGTCTCGCAGGGATACCAAAGCGTAACCTTCAGTCCTGCAACCGATTAACGCATGATCCAGGAAGCCGGCACACATGCCAGGCGGGGAAAAAACAAGTGTCTTTTGCATGGGACGTTGCAGGCTGCGAAGCCGGCGCCCACCCGGCAGACCGGAGGCATTCGGCCGCGGAGATGATGAATACAGGATCATCGGGGCCTCCTTTTGAGCAGTTCTGAAAGGGAAAGCGCAGAAATGGGGGGGATCCGGACAGGGCCGGATGCGGATGTCAGGGCAGCGGCGGGCGCTGGATCAGGCGGGCAGGCAGCACGGCGTCGGGCCCGAAGCGCGAGCGGAGCGTGTCGGTCGCGTGGGCCAGGCGAAGGTCGCGCTCGGACTCGAGCGCGGCATCGGTTCCAGGCAGGGAAAGCTGTTGTTCGGCGGGCGGCGCGAAGTGACTCGCGGCCACGCCGATGAGGCGAAGCGGCCCGGCGCGGCGGTCGCGCAGCTGGCGCAGGAGGGCCTGCGCGGTCGAGAACAGCACGCGATCGGAGCGGACGCCGGCGGGCAGGGTGCGCGCGGCGGTGCGGGTCGTGAAGTCGGCGTACCGGATCTTGACGGTGACGGTGCGGGCGGCGAGTCCGGACGCGCGGACATCCGCGCCGAGCCGGACGACGAGGGCGAGGAGCTCGGCAGCCAGCAGGTCGTCGTCCGCGATGTCGTGCGGAAAGGTCTCCTCTCGCGACATGGAGCGGGCGTCGCGATCGGGCCGGACGGTGCCGGCATCCTCGCCGCGAATGCGGGCATGGAGCCAGCCGCCGCGGCCCGGGATCCAGCGCACGAGCGTGTCACGGTCCAGGCGCAGGGCGTCGTCGACGGCGACGAGTCCGAGCGCACGCAGCCGGGTGGCGAAGACGGGACCCACGCCGGGGATATCCTCCAGCCTGAAAGCGCGCATGAACTCGACCTCGCCGCCGGCCGCGACGATGTGAACGCCTGCCGGCTTGGCGCGGGTCGCCGCCAGCTTGGCGACGAGCTTCGTCGTGCCGCCGCCGATCGACACGTGGATCGTGGTGCGCGCGAGCACGGCTTCCTGGATGCGCCGCGCCGTGCCGTCGAGATCCTCGCCACGGTACAGCGCCTCGGTGCCGGAGAGATCGATGTAGGCTTCGTCGATGGATGCGGGCTCGACGACCGGTGCGAACTCATCGAGGACGCGGCGGATATCGCGGCTCTTCTCGACGCAGAGCGAGCGGGGAACGGGCACGACGCGCGCGGCGGGACAGAGCCGCAGCGCCTGTGCGGTCGGCATGCCGGAGCGCACGCCGAACTTGCGCGTCTCGTAGGACGCCGAGGTGACGACGCCGCGTCCCTGCGCGGTGCCACCCACCAGGAGCAGCCGTTCGTGGCCGGCGCCTTCCGGATCCGCGATGCGCGCACACTGGACGAAGAACTGGTCGCAGTCCAGCAGCAGGATTCTGCGCGCGGCCGATGCCGCCGCGGCGGCGTCGCTCACATGACGGGCCTTCCGCGCGGCTCGAGCTTCACGGACCAGAGCCCGCTGTTCGTGTCCGCGATCAGGATGCGTCCCTTGTAGGGAATCGCGGCCCAGACCATGGGCGAGTTCGCGACGAAGCCGGTCGGATCGAACGGCTTGAACGCAGCGATCTCGCGCCCCTGCGTGTACAGGTTGCCCATCAGCTCGCCCGACACGTCGACGACGCGGAGCCCGCCCTCGTAATAGCCCTGGAACAGCTTGTCGTCCTCGACCCAGATGTTGTGCGTGCCGAACTCGGTGACCTCGTAGCGCGCGACCATTTCGGGTTGCGTCGGATCCGTGAAGTCGACGACCTGGATGTAGCCGCGCGTCGCGAGCGGCACGCCGCCGCCGCCCGTGTCGGGGTCGTATCGCTGTGCGTAGCTGCTGCCGTTGTATTTCGACGGCCAGCTGCCGGGAGGGCCCTCCAGCGCGAGCCCGTTGCGGCTCATGATCTCGTCGCCCGCGAAGAGGTAGAACTTGCCCGTCGATTCGCTGCGATACGGGAAGACCGCATGCGTGCGACCGCTGGGCAGCACGTACGTCGTGACGAGCTTCGGATTCTCGATCGTGCCGCCCCAGCGGCCATTGCCGACGTCGACGACGACGATGCCGGTTCCCCACTCCGCCGAATACGCGAGGCCGTCGTGGACCCAGATGTCGTGGATGCTGCTGTCCGGGTGGTCGTACTCGCTGACGTACTTCGGGTTGTAGATGTCGCGCACGTCGATGATGACGTACTTGTCGCCGTTCGATACGGCGAACAGGTAGTCGTTCGTCGCGAACGCGTTGTGCACGCCGCCCGTGAGCTCCTGATCGAACGTGGCTGCGACGGTCGGGTGCGCCGGATTCGCGAGGTCGAGAATGATGACGCCATTGCGCCGATCGGACGCGCCCTCGCGCGTCAGCACGCCGTAGCGGCTGTCCGGCGAGACCTTCACGTCGTTGATCGTGCGTGCGTTCACCTGGATGGAATCCGTCTTCACGATGTTGTCGGGATCCGTGATGTCCCAGACGAAGGCGAAGCCGTCGGAGAGCTTGGCGCCGGTGAGCGCGTAGTCGCGGCCATCCTTGCCCTCGAACGGCCACAGGTCCGTCGTGCGCAGTCTCGATTCCCTGCCCTGTCCCTGCACGAGCAGCTTTTGCACGACGTCGCGCGGTGTGACGCGGAACGAGCGGCGCGCCGTGAGCGGGCCCGCCGATGCGAGCACCGTGTAGATGCCCGGCACGTCGGCGACCATCCGGCCATCGCGAAGCTGTCCGTGTGCACTCGTGCCGAGCATGCCTTCCGTCGGCGTGTACGTGTGCGACCAGGTCATCGGCACGTCGTTCACGGGTCTGCCATTCGCGTCGTAGGCGACGGCGAGGAACGCCTGCACGTCGCCCGTGCGCACGGTCTCGTTGCCGCCCGTGATGACGAGGCGCGTGGCCGGGAACGCGGCGACCGTGTACTCGACCTCGCCGGCCACGCCCTCGACGGTCGCGCGGATCGTGACGCTGCCCGCTGTCATCGCCGTGACACTGCCGTACGCGTCCACGGCGGCGACCGCCGGATTCGAGCTGGACCACGTGATCTGCGGATCCTGGCGCTCGGATCCGTCGGCGTGCAGGGCCCGCGCGCGATGGCCGATCGTCGTACCCGCGTAGAGGCGTCCCTCATCCGCCGTGAGGCTGACGCTCGCGAGCGGCGGCGGCGCGACCGTCACGGGGACACGGATGGACGGCGGATCCTCTGCCGTGGTCACGAGCGTGACCACGATCTCGTGCGTGCCCACCTCGAGTGCGGCGACGTGGCCATCCGCGACACGCAGTGCGCCGCGCGGCGCGGCGAAGCGGAACTCGACGTTCAGGGCGCGGCCGCTCGCATCCAGCGCGGTGATGCGCAGTGCGGCGGAATCGCCGACCGTGAGCTGGAGTGCGGCCGGCTGGGCGGTCAGGCGCGCGACGCGCGCGGGATCATCGAGATTCTGCGCGCGGGCCGGCGAGACGACGGTGAGGATGGCCGCACAGGCGATGACGTGTCGAAGGGCATGCATCGTGGTACCTCCGTCCATATGGTCGGCGGGTGGGATCGCAGGCTAACGTACCCCGGATCGCGGGTTCGCGTCCAGCGTGGTGCGCACACGGCGGAGCAGCGCGTCCGGCGTGAAGGGCTTTTCGAGGAACGTGCCGCGCGCGGCGGCGATGTCGTTGATCACGCGGCTGTCATCAGCATACCCGGACATGAACAGCACGGGCACGCGCAGGCCGCGATCGCGCAGCGTGCGTGCCAGCTCGGCCCCGCTCATGCGCGGCATCACGACATCGGTGACGATGAGGTCGAGCGGCTCATCGAGCGCCGCGATCCGCTCCAGCGCCTCCTCGCCGTTGCCGGCCTCGATGACGCGGTAGCCCTTCCGCTCGAGGATCTTGCGGGCCAGGCGTCGCACACTCTCCTCATCCTCCACGAGCAGCAGCGTTTCGCTCACCTGAGCGGCCGATGCCGGTGCGGACGGCACATCCGCTTCCGGCGTGCTGTGCGTACGTGGCAGGAACACCCGGAACGTCGTGCCCGCGCCCTGCTCGCTTTCCACGGCGACGTGGCCGTGGCTCTGCTTCACGATGCCGTACACCGTGCTCAGACCGAGGCCGACGCCGGCGGCGGGATGCTTGGTCGTGAAGAAC
>Ga0302046_10002376_pt1 | contig 17528 bp, 17 predicted proteins | sample RVTome_11_FD_200261 | JGI IMG/M metagenome (GOLD analysis project Ga0302046, IMG submission 200261) | Soil microbial communities from uranium-contaminated site in the Upper Colorado River Basin, Wyoming, United States - RVT147D111 (version 2) ...
GGCGCCCTTCATCCGTTGATCGGCTTCGACCAAGGCATCGTCGACCATTCTTGAGCTCCTGAGAATGGGTGTGTGCGGCAGGCGCCCTACGCCTACAAGCATAATGCAAAACGGGTGAAAATGCGAAAAGCGGGATCAGCCGGAGATACTGGTGCCGACCGGCTCTCCCCGGACCGCCTTCATCAGGCTGTCTGCCTGCCACATATTGAGCACAATGATCGGCAGATCGTTGTCCATACACAGCGAAATGGCGGTCGAGTCCATCACCTGCAGACGCCGGTTGAGCGCATCAATATAGGTCAGGTGATCGAAACGCTCGGCGTCCGGATGCTTCTCGGGGTCGGTATCGTAGACCCCATCGACCTTGGTCGCCTTGATGACAACCTCGGCATCGATCTCCATGGCGCGCAGGGCGGCTGCGGTATCGGTCGAGAAGTAGGGGTTCCCGGTGCCGCCGCCCAGGATGACCACCCTGCCCTTTTCTAGGTGGCGGATGGCCCGGCGCCGGATGTAGGGTTCGGCGACGGCCCGCATCTCAACAGCCGACATGACCCGGGTGACGATGCCCGAACGCTCGCAGGCGTCCATCAGGGCCATGGCGTTGATGACGGTACCCAACATGCCCATATAGTCGGCGGTGGCTCGTTCCATGCCGCGCTCGATACCCTCACGCCCACGCCACAAGTTGCCGGCGCCGATCACCAGGGCAAGCTCAACGCCCAGCTCCATCACCTGGCGTACACGTTCGGCGACCTCTTCGGCGCGTGTCGGATCAATGCCGAAGCCCTTGGGGCCGGCCAGCGCTTCGCCCCCCAACTTGAGCAGCACACGTCGGTATGCGGTCTCGGTCATCGGCCTCCCTGCTTCAACAAAAAGGGCCAACTCTGGTTGGCCCTGGCTTACGCTTCGACAGGCTCAGCGCGCTGCGCTTCGATCGGTTCTGCCACTTCCCAGCGCACAAAGCGGCGGATCTGGATGTTTTCTCCCGTAGAGGCGATCAGTTCCTTCAACAGCTCGTCGACCGTCTTGGCGTCGTCGCGCACATATGGCTGGTTGAGCAGGCAGACCTGCTCCAGGTACTTGGCGAAACGGCCCTCGACAATCTGCTCGACGACATCGGCGGGCTTGCCCTCCTCGGCTGCCTGCTTGGCCATCGCCGCCCGCTCGGCCTCGATGACACCCTGGGGGATATCCTCCTGGCTGACGTACTCGGGCGAAGTGGCTGCCACCTGCAGCACCATTTCGTGGGCAAATTGGCGAAATTCATCGGTGCGGGCCACGAAGTCGGTTTCGCAGTTGACCTCGACCATCACGCCAACCCGACCCTCGCCGTGGCTGTACAGCTCGAGCATGCCGGCCGCCGTTTCCCGGTCGGAACGCTTGGCTGCTTTGGCCAAGCCGCGCTCCTGTAGAAGGGCGGCCGCCTTTTGCAGGTCGCCGTTGGCTTCATCGAGCGCCTTCTTGCAGTCGAGGACTCCGGCGCCGGTCGCCTCGCGTAGCTCCTTGATTTGCTCGGTGCTAGCGGCCATCAATCGTCCTCGGCTTCCTCATCCTGCTCGTCGTCTTCGTCTTCGACGTCGTCATCGTCATCGTCGTCGGCATCATCGTCGTCGTCGGCATCATCGTCGTCGTCGGCAGCCGCTTCGGCTGTCTCGCCTGCTTCGACGTCTTCGTCTTCGTCGGCTCCGTCGTCTTCGTCGCCGTCGTCATCAGCTTCCTGCTCTTCGTCGGCGGCATCGCCGTCGACTTCTGCCTCTGCCTCGGGCGCCTTATCCTCGTCGGATGCCTCTTCCTTGGCGGCCCGCAGGTCATCCTCGTCGTACTCGCCGGTTTCGAGTTTGGCCAGCGTGGCCTCACCCAGCAACTCTTCGTCGGGCATGTCCTCGAAGTCCTTGCCCATCTGGGCGCGGCGATCGGCGGCACCGGCTTCGTCTTCCTGTTCGACATCCTTGCGCATGGCCATACCTTCGAGCACACCGTCGGCGATCTTGGATGTCAGCAGTTTGATCGCCCGAATGGCGTCATCATTGGATGGGATCACGTAGTCGATGTCGCCCGGATCGCAGTTGGTGTCAACCAGCGCCACAACCGGGATCTTGAGCAGATTGGCTTCGTGGACAGCCGTCTCTTCACGCTTGACGTCGATGACCCACAAGATCTGGGGCACGGAGCGCATCTCACGGATACCCCCAAGCCTGCCCTCAAGCTTCTCGATCTTGCGGTTGAGCATCAGGGCTTCTTTCTTGGTCAGCAGTTCGAATTCGCCTTCGTCCCGGCGCCGCTCCAGATCCTTGAGCTCGTCAATCCGGCTGCGGATGGTGCGCCAGTTGGTCAGGGTGCCGCCGAGCCAGCGCATGTTGACATAGGGCATACCACAGCGCTCGGCCTCGACCTGAATCGCCTCCTGTGCCTGGCGCTTGGTGCCGACAAACAGCACCGTGCCGCCATTGGCGACGGCGTCGCGAATGAGCGCATAGCTCTCCTCGAGCGACTCGAGGGTTTGCTGGAGGTCAATAATGTGAATGCCGTTGCGTTCGGTGAAGATGTAGTTCTTCATGTGCGGGTTCCACTTGCGCGTCCGATGACCGAAGTGGACACCCGTTTCGAGCAGGGCTTTCATGCTTATGACGGCCACGTGAGCCTCCTGTGCGTTTTTGGCCTCCGCCTCCTTCATCTCCAGCCAGAACCGGCCTGTCAGCCGGCACGCCCGACCGGATCCAGAGGCGTGTGAGATAGGTCTGCCCTTGGCAGACGCACTCCCGCGGCAGTCACTGCCTGCGGGAGCGCCCGCAGTATACCATAGGCGTTCCGCGCTTGGGCCAGACTTCCCTAAAGTCTCGTCTCTGGAGCGGCATGGCTCGAGAATCCCCCTAGGTCTGGGATTCGAACGTGCAAGTTGGCGAGGAGACTTTCGGGAAGTCACTGCGCAAACGAGGCGCTGTGACGGACGGACTTCCGGGAAGTCCACGAGCCAATGGTCGACAACAGGCGTGGCCGAGTGGACTTCCCGGAAGTCCGATCTCGCGGGCTTCGCAGGACCCCGGAGTAGTGCTTGGGGGTGCGAGCAGGGCCCGGCGAGCCTTGCGCAACTCCAGGGTCGAGACTTTTTGGGTCAGCCCGAGGGGTCGGGCATGGCGACGGCAACCGCCACCGCATGCTCGTGAGTGTGGCTCAAGCTGATAGACCACACCTGCAAGCCGAGTTCGCCAGCAACGGCTTGGGCCGGTCCATGCAATCGCAGGATCGGCTGGCGCCGGTCGCCGTTGATAATCTCGATGTCCTTCCAACCGACATCGCCGATCCCGGTGCCCAGCACCTTGGAGACCGCTTCCTTGGCGGCGTAGCGAGCCGCCAGGGCCGGCGTGCGACCCCCGCAATCGATCAACTCCTGCGCTGTGAAGAACCGATGGAAAAAGCGTTCGCCATGGCGCAGGATCGCCCGGTCAATGCGGTGGATCTCGATGATGTCGACGCCCGAGCGCAGGATGGTCACGCCGCCTTCTCCGGTGGACCGGCGATGGCTACGGCCAGTCGGGCCGGGTCGAGGAAGCGCCCCGCGACCGATTGGATTTGCTGGCGCGTCACCTCGGCCACAAGCTGCGGGTAGCGCGGATAATAGTCCAGGCCCAGGTCATGACGCTCGACATGCAGTAGGGCGCCGGCAACGCCGTCGTTGGATTCGAGCTGGAGCGGCAGCCGCCCGATAAAATTAGCCTGCACGTCCGCCAACTCGTCCTCGGTCACCGGCTCGCCGACAAAGCGCTCCAGCTCTTCAACACACAGTGCCAGCGCCCGGTCCACATTGGCCGGATTCACGCCGGCCGCGATTTGCCAAGGACCTGGCCCGATCCCGCCGTTGAGCGAGCTATACGCATAGTAGGCGAGGCCGGCCCGTTCGCGCACGCTGTCACCGATGCGCCCCATCAAGCCAAAGCGCCCCAGCACGCTGTTGCCCAAGGCGGCGGCCAAGTAATCAGGTTCCGACCGTCGTGGTCCGGGGCAGCCCAGCACCAGATCGGCCTGGGTCTTGCCGGCCAATTCGACGCTGCGCCGCTCGGTCCGTGCCAGCGCGGGTGCATCCGGCACCATCAACATCGTGCTGCGTTTCGTCGCCCAGCCACCCAGTGCCTGCCGCACTCGTTCGATGGCCGCTTGTGGCTCGATGGCGCCGACGATGGCCAACACCAGACCTGACGGACCGTAGGTTCGCTTGTGAAATGCCTTGAGATCTTTGCGCTTGAAAGCGGCCACCGTCTCACGGTAGCCATCGGACGGGATGCTGTAGGGATGATTGGGGTAGGCCAATGCATCGAAGGTCATGCCGGCGACGGCCCGCGTATCCTGGTCACGCAGGGCCAGGCCAGTCAGGTGCTCCCCTTGCAGTTGCTCAACGGCCTTCTTTGGGAAGGTCGGCTCGGTCAGCACCTCGGCGATCAGGTTGAGAATTACGTCCAGGTCGGCCACCAGCGACTTGCCGCGGAACGAAGCGGCGTGGCTCGAAGCGCCAAAACGCAGACTGGCCCCGATCGACTCGATTGACTGGTAGATCTCGTGGAACGACCGCTGCTCCGTGCCGCGCATCAATGCCGACGCCGTCATATCGGCCAGGCCCGCCAGCTCGGGCGACTCGAACAACGCCCCGGCCGGCAAGTAGCCGGCGATCACGACCGACGGGCTGGCGAAGTTGGCCCGCGCCAGCACGACGATGCCATTCTCCAACTGAGAACGAGCGATGGTCTCCGGACTGGGCAGCGAGCTGACGTCGAGTTTTGGGAGACTCTTGGATTTAGCGGCCATTGACGGCTTCCAGGGTTGGGCGGAACATGCCGACTACGCGTTGGGCCGGTACCAGCACCTGATGGGCGGCCCGTAAGAGGTCTTCCGGCGTCACCTTGTCAATCTCATCCAGATAGCTCTCGAACCAGCCATAGTCGGCGAACATCTCACTGTAGCCCAACCAGAACGCCTGGTTGCTGATGCTTTCGCTGTCGTAGGCAAAGATGGCTTTAGCTTGCTTGATGGCCTTGTCGACCTCGTCTTGCGAGATCGGCGCATCCTGCAAACGGGCCAACTCGTCATCAATGACCTGCAGGCCAACCTCGGGCGGTTGTCCGGGCCGGATGGTGGCCCGCAGCGAATATAAGTACGGGTCGATGGTCGCCGCCAATCCACCGGAAACCGCCGCCGCCACCCCGCCTTCGACCAGCGCCCGGTATAGGCGGGAGGTCTTGTTGGACAAGCCACTGCCGTACGGACTGAATGACGAAGCGCCGGTCAACACGCTGTCGAGCACGGCCAGCGCATAAAAGGCCGAATCGGTCGGCTCGGGCGCGCGATAGGCTACCTCGAGGATCGGGGTCTCTTCGGGCCCCTCGACAACCACCTGCCGCTCGCCGCGCTGCGGCGGCTCGGGCCTGGACTCGAACGCCGGCGCCGTGCCGCCATCAAGCGAACCAAAACGCTGGCGGACCCGCTCGAGCATGTCTTCGGTTTCGAAGTCGCCGGCCAGAGCCAGCACGGCATTGGCAGGCCGATAGTAATTGCGATAGTGTGCGTACAGGTCGTCGCGCGTAATCGCGTGCAGGTCGGCCATATCGCCGATCACTTCGTGGTGATAGGAGTGGACGCGGAAGGCGGCCGCCTGCATCTCTTCATCCAGCCGGAAACCCGGTTCGTTCTCGTGGCCCTCCCGTTCCGAGATAATCACGGTGCGCTCGGATTCAACTTCGGCCGGCTCGAACAGGCTGTTGACCATCCGGTCCGCTTCCAGGTCGAGCGCCAGGTCGATGCGGCCTGCCGGCATCGTCTCGTAGTACACCGTCCAATCCAGCCAGGTGCCGGCGTTCCATGTGCCGCCGTCGCGTGAAATGGCACGGTCGAGCACCCCGGCGGGGAAGGTCGGCGTGCCTTTGAACTGCATGTGCTCGACCCAATGGGAGATGCCGGTCGTGCCCGGCCGTTCATTGCGCGAGCCAACCCGATACCACAACCAGCTTGAAATGAGTGGGGCCGTGCGCATTTCTTTGAGCCGGACTTCGAGGCCATTCTCCAGACGTGTCCGGCTGATCGGTTGGTCGCCGGCCCGGCTCACGCTCCGTCTCCGTTGGTTGGCTTGCCGTCGGGACCATAACCCCGTCCCATGCCCAGGTAGCGGATGTTCAACTTGGCCATCAGCTGAGGGTCATAGATATTGCGGCCGTCAACGATTGCCGCCTCGGACATGACTTCGGCCACCCGCTCCAGGTCGAGCTGCTTGAATTCGTTCCACTCGGTGCAGATCACAAGGGCATCGCACGACTTGGCCAACTCATAGGGATCGACCGCCATCTCGACGTCCGGCAGCAGCGGTTGGGCCCGCTCCATGCCGATCGGGTCGTAGGCGGAAACGGTTGCCCCGGCCTGGCGCAGCATGGCCGCCACCTCGACCGATGGCGCATCGCGCATGTCATCCGTGTTGGGTTTGAAGGTCAGGCCAAGCAGGCCAATGCGTTTGCCGGCCAGATCGCCGACCATCTCACGTACTTTGGCCACCAGCTTCTGGCGCCGGTCGTTGTTGATGTCCATCACCGCCTGCAGCAACTGTGGATGGCCACCCTTGACTTCGGCCATGTAGGCCAACGCCTTGACATCCTTGGGGAAACACGAGCCACCGTAGCCCAAACCGGCGTCAAGAAACTGTGGCCCGATGCGCGGATCGTAGCCCATTCCGGTGGCCACTTCCTTGACGTCGGCACCCAACGTTTCACAAATATTGGCGATTTCGTTGATAAATGAGATCTTGGTCGCCAGGAATGCGTTGGAGGCGTACTTGATCATCTCGGCGGTGCGCAGGTCGGTGATCATGATCGGCGCCCGCAGCGGCAGATGCAATTGAGCGACTTTTTCGGCGGCGTCGGTATCAAGCGAGCCGAGCACTGTGCGCGCCGGGCTCATGAAGTCGGCGATGGCAGCACCTTCGCGCAAGAACTCGGGGCATGAGACGACGGCGAATTCGACCGGCTGTTTCAAGTTGGCCTGGATGATTTCGGCGACCCAGTCACCGGTGCCCACCGGCACGGTCGATTTGTTGACCACGATGCAGGGCTGGGTCATGGCTTCGGCGACGGCGATCGACGCCGAGCGGACATAGCCCAAATCGGCTTCGCCATCGACTCCCTCGGGCGTGCCAACGGCGATGAAGATAAACTCGGCGTCGGCCATCGCCTGTGGGTAGGACGTGGTAAAGCTCAGTCGGCCGGTGGCCACATTGCGTTCGACCAGCTCCTCCAGGCCAGGCTCATAGATCGGAAGTTCGCCGCGCTTCAGCCCGGCGATGCGCATTTCATCAATGTCCAGGGCCACGACGCGGTTGCCCAGATCGGCAAAGCAGGCGCCGGTCACCAAACCGACGTAGCCTACGCCGATGACGGTTATGTTCTTCACGCGTCCTCCAACAAGACGGCCTTCGCCCGAGGCAGGCGCAATCATACCATGTGGGTTTTGAACCTAAGACTTGCGTAAGGTTGCCTGCATGGGAAAATTCTGGCAAAGTATGCGCAGGAGAGTTGCCTACGATGCCTGGTGGCACACCCATTCCACGCGGTTTGGTCTTTGTTTTGGTCTCCGGCGAGACGGTCGTCGATTGGGGCGACGGCCGGGTCCAGGATATTGAGACCGGCAGCTTCATTGAATTCAAAGAGAGCGACTTTGGGCGGTCGATCGCCGACAGCGATCTAGAGCGGCTGCGCAATGCCGGCCGGGTTGCTTCGTTCGACGCCCGCATGGTCTTCCTACTGCCGTTGCCCGAACCTCCCCGCCGCACCATCGACTAATCCCCCAACGCTATAATGGCCTCCGAGGAGGTGTTATGGACGTTCTCGAGGCCATTCGTTACAAGCGCGCCGTCCGGGCATTTGCCCCGACGCCTCTTGAGGCTGACACCATCGAAGCCATCCTGCAGGCGGGCCGTCGGTCGCAATCGGCCAAGAACCGCCAGCCGTGGCACTTCATCGCCCTTACCGACCGGGACAAACTGACAGCGCTTTCTGAGCTGGGCACTTATGCCAGCCATCTGGCGGGTGCCGCGCTGGGAGTCGCCATCCTGACCCCTGACCCGGCGCAGCGCTGGTCGATCCTGTTTGATGCCGGCCAAGCGGCGGCCTACATGCAGCTGGCGGCTTGGCAACTCGGTGTTGGCTCGTGTCTGGCAACGATCTATCAGTCCGAGGCCGCCCGCCAACTGCTCGGGTTCCCGCCAGAACTTCAGCTGCATGTCGCCATTTCGTTTGGCTACCCCCAGAATCCGGCCGTCTTGACGGAACGGCCCCGCCCCGGTGGGCGCAAGGCATTCGACGACATCATTCATCACAACGGCTGGTCCTAGCGCCGGCCCCAGGAGGCTGCCATGGCCGAACCCCGCCCTGTGCGGGCGCCTCGCGGAACTGAGCTGACGTGCAGCAACTGGCTCATCGAAGCCGCCTACCGCATGCTTCAAAACAACCTCGATCCCGAGGTGGCGGAGCGCCCTGAGGACCTTGTCGTCTACGGCGGGCGGGGGCAAGCGGCGCGCGACTGGGCCAGCTTCGAGGCCATCCTGCGCTCGCTAGAGGCTCTTGAACCCGACGAGACGCTCCTCGTCCAGTCGGGCAAGCCGGTGGCTGTCTTTCGCACGCATGGAGACGCTCCGCGGGTGCTGATCGCCAACTCCAACCTTGTGCCGCATTGGGCCACCCAAGAGCACTTCGACAAGCTGGCGGCCGACGGCCTGATGATGTATGGGCAGATGACCGCCGGGTCCTGGATTTACATCGGCACGCAGGGCATCCTGCAAGGCACCTATGAGACGCTTGCTTCGCTGGCTCGCCAGCGCGGCTGGCCGTCACTCAAGGGGAAATTCGTGCTGACCGCCGGCCTGGGCGGAATGGGCGGGGCGCAACCATTGGCCGTGACCATGAACGAGGGCGTCGGCCTGATTGTCGAGGTCGATCCCGATCGGGCGCAGCGCCGGCTGGCGAGTGGCTACCTGGACGCATTGACCGACGAGCTCGAAGAGGCAATGACCTGGGTCGAACAGGCGGTAGACGCCGGCCAGGCCCGTTCGATCGGCCTGGTGGCCAACGCCGCCGATGTACTCCCCGAGTTGGTCACACGCGGCGTTGTGCCCGATGTGGTCACCGACCAGACACCGGCCCATGATGTCCAATCCTATGTGCCCGCCGGACTCAGCCCGGCCCAGGCCGATGAGCTGCGCCGCAGCGACCTCAAAGGCTACGCCGAGCGGTCGATGCAATCGATGGCCCGGCATGTCGAAGCCATGCTGGCCATGATGGACGCCGGGGCCGAGGTGTTTGACTACGGTAACAACCTGCGCCAGCGGGCGTATGACGCTGGCGTGTTGCGCGCCTTCGACTATCCCGGGTTTGTGCCAGCCTACATCCGACCCCTGTTCTGTGTAGGGCAGGGGCCATTTCGCTGGGTGGCGCTCTCCGGCGATCCGGAAGACATTTACCGCACGGATGCTGCCGTCGCCGAGCTCTTCCCAGACAACGAGGCGCTCCAACGCTGGCTGAGGCTGGCCCGTGACCGCGTCCCCTTCCAGGGGCTGCCGGCCCGCATATGCTGGCTGGGTTACGGAGAGCGGGCCCAGGCCGGCTTGCGCTTCAATGACATGGTGGCTTCCGGCGAACTGAAGGCACCGATTGTGATTGGCCGGGACCACCTGGACTCGGGATCGGTCGCTTCGCCCAACCGCGAAACCGAAGGCATGCTCGACGGCAGCGACGCCGTCAGCGACTGGCCGATCCTCAACGCCCTGCTTAACGCTGTGGCCGGTGCGACCTGGGTCTCATTCCACCACGGCGGCGGCGTCGGCATCGGCTACAGCCAGCACGCCGGCCAGGTGATTGTCGCCGATGGCACACCGCAGGCCGCAGCACGATTGCGGCGGGTCCTGACGACCGACCCCGGCCTGGGCGTGGTTCGCCACGCCGACGCCGGTTATCCCCAGGCGATTGAGGCGGCCAGGACGAGCGGGATAAAGATGCCGCTGCTCTCCTGACAGGGCAGCGTTTGACTCTACCTTCCGTGCTGAGACGGATTCCTCCCCGGGTGAGGTTTGTCGTTTTGTTGGGCGTAGCCGCCCTTGTCGCCACCCTCGGTCCCCCAGTCGGCGGGCTCGGCCCCAATGTGCGGGTCGTCTACCTGCACGGCGCCTGGGTGTGGTCGGCGTTGATCGGCTTCGCCGCCGCCGCCGGCTGCGGTCTGCTGGGTTGGATTGATCCTCACCGCCCCTGGCTTGCCTGGTCGGCCGGGCTTGGCCGCGCCGCTACCTTCTTTTGGGTCGCCTACCTGCCCCTTAGCCTGTGGGCGATGCAAGCCAACTGGAATGGCCTGTACATGGCCGAACCACGCTGGCGCGTCGGTCTGCACTTCGCCGTGGCTGGACTCCTGCTCCAGGCAGCTGCCTGGCTGATTGGCCGCCCCAAGCTGACGGGCCTGGTCAACTTGCTGTACTTTCCGGCATTGGTGTTGGCCCTGGCCAATGCCCAGCAAGTGCTGCATCCGCCTTCGCCGGTCTTTAGCTCCGATTCCGTTGCCGTCCAGTCGTTCTTCCTGGTGTTGACCGGCATTTGTATGCTGGCCGGTTGGCAATTGGCCCGGGCGGCGTGGGCCGCCGAACACTCGTGACATCCGTCGCCCGGCCGGCCCGTCTCCGGGTTCAACTGGCCGCCTTTTCGGCCACCCGCACCGTCGTCAATTCCGGTTTCCGAATGGTTTATCCATTCCTGCCAGCCCTGGCCCGCGGCCTGGGCGTCGACCTGCAGGCGATGGCGTTAGCCGTCACGGCCCGTTCGGTGCTGGGCGTGTTCTCGCCGTTTCTGGGCTCACTAGCCGACGTACGCGGTCGCCGTTGGGGTATGGTTGCCGGCCTGGTGATCTTCGGTATTGGCTCTCTGATTGTGCCACTGCGGCCGATTTACCCGGTGGTCATCGGAGCCCTGCTAATTTCGATGGTCGGCAAGCTGATTTTTGACCCGGCGATGCAGGCCTACCTGGGGGACCGGGTGGCCTATGCCCAGCGAGGGTTGGCGATCGCCGTTACCGAGTTGGGCTGGTCGTTCTCGAGTCTGATTGGCATTCCATTGATCGGCTGGTTGATGGAAGCTCGCGGCTGGTCGGCGCCGTTTCCCTGGCTGGCTCTGCTGGCGTTCTCGTCGGCGCTACTCTTGTGGCGGCTGATTCCCCAGGACCGCCCTGACCCGCGCAAGGGCAGCACGCTGTACAGCAAGTTTGGCCTGGTGCTGCGCAACCGATCGGCATTGGCCGGCCTGAGCGTCGGCTTCCTGACGACGGCCGGCAACGAAAGTGTCAACATCATGTATGGCGCCTGGATGGAGGTCAGCTTTGGCCTGCAGTTGGCGGCGCTGGGGGCGGCGACGGCGGTGATCGGGCTGTCCGAACTGCTGGGGGAAGGCATGGTGGCCGGCTTGGCCGACCGATTGGGCAAGCAGCGGATAGTGGCGCTGGCCATCCTGGGCAATGCACTGGCCGGCCCGGCCCTGCTGGCGTTGGGGACCAACCTGACCGGTGCGCTCATCGGCCTATTCTTTTTCTATTTGACCTTCGAGATCGTGATCGTCGGCTTGATCCCGATGATGACCCAGATTGTTCCGGCGGCCAGGGCGACGGTGCTGGCGAGCAACGTGGCCGGCCTGTCCTTGGGCCGAGCGGTTGGGGCTACGGCTGGGCCGATTCTGTTCAGCTACGGCCTGCTGGCCAACGCCACTGCGGCCACCTTGGTCGACCTGCTGGCACTAGTGGCTCTGCTGGGCTTCGTCCGCATCGATGACGAGGCAGGCTGATGGGAGGACGCCGTTGCTAAAGGCTGACTTGTTGATTCATTCCGCCGGGCAGCTGCTCACGCTGGCGGGCGGACGCCAGGCCGGCAAAAGCCTGGGCGAACTGGGCCTGATTGAAGACGGGGCGATAGCAATTGAGGGGGAACATATCGTCGCTGCCGGCCCCACCAAGGCGCTGGCCCAAGAGGTCGAGGCGGGCGAGGTGGTGGATGCGGCCGGCCGCGTCGTCATGCCGGGTTTTGTCGACCCGCATACCCACCTGATCTGGGCCGGCGACCGGGCTCATGAGTTCGAGCAGCGCCTGGCGGGTGTCCCCTACCTGGACATCTTGAAACAGGGTGGCGGCATCCTGTACACCGTCGAGCAGACCCGACGGGCCAGCTTGGAGCGATTGATAGATGGGGGCCGTCAGCGGCTACAGCGGATGTTGGCGCTGGGGACCACAACCGTCGAGGCCAAGACGGGCTACGGCCTCGAACTCGAAAGTGAACTGCGCATGCTGCAAGCCATTCTGATGCTCGACGACGAAGGGCCATGGGATCTGGTGCCGACCTTGTTGGCCGGCCACGCCATCCCACCGGAATACAAGGCCGATCCGGATGGCTACGTTGAGCTGGTTTGCAACCGGATGTTGCCCGAGGTGGAGCGATGGTGGTTGGAGCATAGTGGCGGGCGGGCCTTGCCCTTCGTTGATGTCTTTTGTGAGGAAGGCGCCTTCGGTTTGGCCCAGTCGGAGCGCATGCTGCGGGCGGCTGCCGGCTTGGGCTTTCCGCGCAAAGTGCACGCCGACGAGTTCGAGGCGCTTGGCGGCAGCTCGTTGGCGGCCGAGTTGGGGGCGGTCTCGGTCGATCATCTGGTGGCAACCACCGAGGCCGACATGCGGGCGCTCGGCAAGTCCGGCACCGTCGCCGTCAGCCTGCCGGCGACGCCATTCGGTTTGGGCCAGACCAACTACACGCCGGCCGGCCGGCTGTTGCAGGCCGGCGCCACCTTGGCGCTGGCAACTGACCTGAACCCAGGGACAGCACCGGGCGAATCGATGCAGTTCGTGCTGGCGCTGGCCTGCCGCTACTTGAAGCTGACGCCGGCCGAAGCCATCGCCGCCGCCACGATCAACGCAGCCGCCGCCGTTGGCCTCGAGCATGACCGGGGCAGCCTCGAGCCGGGCAAGCTGGCCGATGCGCTCATCCTGGATGTCGATGACTACCGCCAGCTGGGTTACTGTTTTGGCGGGAACCTGGTGCGGCAGGTGTACAAGCGCGGGCGGTTGGTGGTAGAGCGGGCGTAACCGCTTGCCGGCCCCCGCTTGACCCCGGGGGTGCGCTCCATCTCGGCGCGGACGTCAACCCGGCTCAAGCGTTTTCCCGGGGTCAGATCGCCCGACCTCCGAGGAGCACTCGGGGATGATTCTCACTTACCCTCCCCATCTGCACCTCGGAGGTCTGGATTGGGTCACTCCGACGGCACGATGATCCAAAGCAGCAGGTAGGGCACCAGGCCGGGGATGCCGCCGGGGATCAGCGCCAGCAGGAACGCCAGGCGGAACCAGAACGAGCTGATGCCAAAGAATTCGGCCAACCCGCCGCAAACCCCGGCAACCATCCGATTGCGGCGTGACCGCCGCAGCCGGTGTCGCTCACTTGTCTCGCTCATGATCGAAACCTCCCTTCATCTTTTCCATTGTCCTCTATACGCAAAAACATGGGTGACGGTCGCCTGACAACCCGCCGAAAACAAACAACCCCTCCGGTGGGAGGGGTTGCTTTCTTGTGTTAGGTTGCGCTCGCCGGTTTAGTAGTCCGGCATCGGCGGCGCCATCGGCGCCTTGTCATCGTCAGGGGCGTCGGTGATCAAAGCCTCGGTCGTCAGGATCATGGCGGCGATCGAAGCGGCGTTCTCCAGTGCGCCCTTGGTCACTTTGGCCGGGTCGATGATCCCCGCCTTGATCATATCGACGTACTCGCCTTCAAGCACATCGTAGCCGATATTCAGGTTTTTCTGCTCGACCTGGGCCCGGCGGACCGAGTCCTGGATGACGGCGCCGTCTTCGCCGGCGTTGGCGGCGATCTTGCGCATCGGCACCTCGAGGGCGTGGCGGACGATATTGACACCGATGTTCTCATCGTCGGTGCCCATATCCAGCTTCTTGAGAGAATCGAGTGCATTAATCAGGGCCACACCGCCGCCGGGCACAATGCCCTCTTCAACGGCGGCACGCGTGGCCGACAGGGCGTCCTCGACACGGTGCTTCTTTTCCTTGAGCTCGGTTTCGGTGGCCGCGCCGACTCGGATGACGGCTACGCCGCCTGACAACTTGGCCAGCCGTTCCTGCAGCTTCTCGCGATCGTAGTCGCTCGTCGAGCGGTCGATTTCGACCTTGATTTCCTCGATGCGGCCCTTGATCCGGTCGGGCTCACCCTTGCCCTCGATGACCGTGGTGTCTTCCTTCGACACGACGATCTTGCCTGCCTGGCCCAAGTCATTGAGGGTCGTCGACTCGAGCTTGCGGCCCAGCTCTTCGGTGACAACCGTGCCGCCGGTCAGAATGGCGATGTCCTGCAGCATTGCCTTGCGCCGGTCGCCAAAGCCAGGGGCTTTGATGGCGACGACGTTGAGCATGCCGCGCAGTTTGTTGAGCACCAGGGTTGCCAGCGCCTCGCCATCGATGTCCTCGGCGATTACGACCAGCTCGCGCTTGCCGATCTGGACCAGCTTCTCCAGCAAAGGAACGATATCGGTGGCTGCCGAGATCTTCTTGTCGTGGATCAGCAGGTATGGCTCTTCGATGACGGCTTCCATGGCTTCGGAATCGGTCACGAAGTAGGCCGAAATATAACCACGGTCGAACTGCATACCTTCGACGTATTCGGTCTCGAACTCGAGGCCCTTGGACTCCTCGACGGTGATGACGCCGTCCTTGCCGACCTTGTCCATCACTTCGGCGATCAGCTCACCGATTTCCTTGTCCTGCGCTGAAATGGCGGCGACCGAGGCGATTTCTTCCTTGGTCGTCACGTCAATCGCCTGCTTGCTGAGGGCCTCGGACACCTTGCGGGTGGCGGCCTCGATGCCACGCTTGAGCATCATCGGGTTGGAGCCAGCGGCCAGACTCTTCAGGCCGTCGGTCACCATGGCGTGCGCCAGCACCGTCGAGGTGGTGGTGCCGTCGCCGGCGATATCGTTGGTCTTGGTGGCAGCTTCCTTCAGAAGCTGCGCTCCCATGTTTTCGTATGGATCCTCGAGCTCGATCTCCTTGGCGACGGTCACGCCATCGTGGGTGATGGTCGGGGAGCCGAACTTCCGATCGAGCGCCACGTTACGCCCCTTGGGGCCGAGCGTGGTAGCCACCGCGCGGGCGACCATATCCACGCCGTCCTTCAGGCGCATGCGGGCTTCTTCTGCGAATGCCAGTTGCTTGGCTGCCATTGTCAATAATCTCCTCTCGAATACCTGATTCCCCTGCTATGGCAGGGATAAGTCTGGTCGACTATTCCTCAACCAGTGCCAGAATGTCGCTCTCGCGCAAAATGAGAACCTTTTCCCCATCGATCTTGATCTCAGTGCCGGCGTACTTGGCGAACAGCACAGTGTCACCGACCGAGACTTCCATGTCGATGCGCTTGCCGTCATCGTCGCGGGCGCCCGGCCCGGCGGCCAGCACTTCACCACGCTGCGGCTTCTCTTTGGCCGTCTCGGGCAACACGATGCCGGACGGCGTGGTTTCCTCTTGCTCCAGTGGCTTGACGATCAAGCGATCGCCCAGCGGCTTGAGGTTGATGGACATGCGAGCTTCCTCCGAATGCATTAAGTATGGCGGCTACACAGGACGCAAGTTAGCACTCTCGAGGCGCGAGTGCTAACTTGGCTTAGGTAGTGTACTCAAAAGGCAAAAGGGAGTCAAGAGTTGGCGCTGCTGGCGGCCGGAACTTCGGTGGCCGCCGGCGCCAGTTCAACGTCGGAGCAGATGGCTCGGTTTTCCGTGACGATGGCAGCCACTGTCGGGTCGCTGCCGTAGGCCGTCATCAATTGGGAGAACAGCTCTTCAGCTCGGCCGCAGTAGTCGGCCTGCGGCGGGTTGTGCAGGAAGGCCAGCGCCGAGGCGTACGTGTAGTAATACTCCAGGCTGTCACCGCCCAGGCGCAGACCCGGCACCGCCGTGCCATAGCTGGCCAGCTCCACGTCTTCCTCGCAGATCAGGATGCGCAGCGTGGTGCACAGCAGCTCGGCCGTCTCTTCGACAGTGCAGCCTTCAACGGCGCACTTCAGGGTCGGCAGGGCGCTCTCGTAGTTGCGGCCCTTGTAGTACACGATGCCCAAGAAGCCATACAGTTCCGGATTGCCCGGGTCGAGCAACACGGCCCGTTCGACGTTGCGTGCGGCGACGAAGAACTCGCCTTCCTGCAGGTAGGTCCGCCCGATTGCCAGATAGGGGATCGGGTCCTGAATGCCATTTTGTTGGTTAATCCTGGCTGCCCGGTCGAAGGCCGCCAACGCCTGATCGATCAGCTCATTACGCACATTCTGCGCCACCGCCCCGCCGGCCAGGCGGCGATAGTTGGCCCCCATGCGCAGGTACAGAAAGGTCAGGTTAGGGTTGATCGAAATGGCCTTGCTGTACTCCTCGATCGCCTGACGGTAGGAGCCGTTGTTCTCCAGCACCTGGCCGAAGACACGGTGCGCATCCACGCGTGCGTCCCGGTCCAACTGACCGGCCAATGCCTCGGCGTCGAGGGCCGCCTGCTCAGCGAAGTCGTAGGCTTGCACGTAGTCGCCCTGGTCGACATACACCTCGGCCCGGAACGCCCGCGCCAGGATCGACTCAGGATCCAATTGAATGGCCCGGATGGCGGCTTCGTTGGCTTCCTTGAGGTAGTCGTCTGACAGGCTGGGATTGTCACCAGCATACTCGCCGGCCGACCAGTCGTAGACCAGGGCCCGGATTGCCTGGACAAAGCCGTCCTCCGGCGCCAGCTCGGTGGCCCGCTCGATCGATTGCCGGGCCTCGGCCAGGCGGGCCTGGCGGTCGGCCTGGTTCGATTGCAGCGCGCTGTAGTAGGTTTGGACGCGCGCCAGCGAGGCCCACAACTGCGCGTCGTTCGGCTCGACGGCCACACCATTCTGGTAGGCAATAACCGCCCGCCGCAAGTCTCCCGACGACACCTGGGCCTGGGCCTCTTCGGCAAACGAACCGCCGGTTCGGGTTGCGGTCGGCGTTGCAAGGAACAGCGGTTGCACCTGGCCGGTTTCACGCAGGCGCAGCAGCAGCACACCGAGTGCGATAAGCGCCAGCAAGAAGCCAATCCGCCACGGGTTGGGCCCGCGCTCAGCGCTTAGTCGGAGTTGTTGTCCACGAAGCTGCATGGGGGCAGGCGGCGGCGCTCAGCCGGGCGGGGTAGCGCTGGGCGTTGGGGTCGGCGTGGTTTCGAGTTGGCCACAGACGCGCAGGGCCTCTTCGGCGTTGAAACGAGCGGTCTCGTCGTCCTGGATGCCAAGCAGGATCGCCTGGGCCACATCGGCCGCCGCCACGCACTGGCCGCTCTCGGCCAGCGCCAACGCATACGTGTAGTACAGCTCGACCGCCTGGCTGTCACCCGGATCGAGCGCCAGCCCTTGGACCGTCATGGGCGGCAGGATGTCTTCAACGATGCCCATCAACGTCTGTTCACTGGGGGCGGCGGCCTCGACAGCGCC
>Ga0302046_10002377_pt1 | contig 17528 bp, 12 predicted proteins | sample RVTome_11_FD_200261 | JGI IMG/M metagenome (GOLD analysis project Ga0302046, IMG submission 200261) | Soil microbial communities from uranium-contaminated site in the Upper Colorado River Basin, Wyoming, United States - RVT147D111 (version 2) ...
CCGATACTCACGCCGGCCGCGAGGAGGCGGTGACTGTACTCGATGAATGTGGCCATATCGTTGAGCGGGGGAATCAGGCTGCCGTTACAGAGCGGCCACTCGTCACCGCACCCCATGCCGGATCCCGTGATCCGGACGATGCCGCCGAGTACGATCAGCAGGTACGCCGCAATACTCGCGATGATGGCAAGAATTCGGATGATAGGCATTTTGACGGGGAAGAAAGTGGCTGTTCATTGGTGCTCGAACAAGTGGGGACCTTGTACGCCCTCTCGGTTCCCACCGTTGTCGACAAAGGACGAAACCTGCCGTGAACGAACCTGACTGGCGGGCATTTGCTCGAATGGCGTTGGAGGAAGATCGCGCCCACAACGATGTAACGACAGATCTCCTTGGAGACGACGCGTCCCGTCGCGTTACGGGACGGTTCATTGCTGAAGGCGAGTTCGTCGTGGTTGGTCTGCCCATGATTCGAGCGGTCTTTGCCGAGCTGGGGGACGTTGACGTGACGACGGGGCGGTGCGTCGAGGGGGATTGGGTTGAGGCGGGCGATGTGATCGCGACGGCGGTTGGGGCGGCAAGGAATCTGTTGGGGGGCGAGCGCGTCGCCCTCAATTACCTGCAACGCCTGTCCGGTATTGCAACCGAAACCCGCCAAGCGCTGCAATACGTCGCCGGGTTCGAGACGGCGATCGTTGACACCAGAAAGACTACGCCGGGGTTGCGTGCGTTGGAGAAATACGCCGTTCGGGTGGCTGGTGGCGTGAATCACCGGTTCTCGCTCGAGGATGCGGTATTGTGGAAGGACAATCACTGGGCGCTGCTGGCGGCGTCCGGCAGGAAGCTCGTGGACGTCCTGGCATCCGCACCAGGCAATGTGCCGGTTCAGGTGGAGGTCGAGCGTGAGGACCAGCTCCGTGTGGTGATCGATGCCGGTGTGCGCTTTGTATTGCTCGATAACCAGAGCCCCGAGACCATTGCGCGGTGGGCACGGGCGCTGGGTCCCAACGTCACGATCGAAGCGTCAGGCGGCATTACGGCGGAGAACGCGCGGGCGTACGCGGAAGCCGGCGTGCACCGGATATCCATGGGAACGTTGACCCATTCCGTTGCGGCGGTGCCCATTACGTTCGCGGTCGACGTTTGACGGCGTACATGCGCCGCCCTTGGCGCTCAGGTCTTTACTCTCGCCAGCAACCAAAGCCCCAACACGCCGAACAACATGTTCGGCACCCAGGCCGCGATGGTAGGCGGCATGAGCCCACCGGTCCCAAAGGCCTGTGAGAGTTGTACCAGGATCAGGAAGCCTACCGTGGTGCCCAGCGCTACGGCTACACCGTACGCCCCGCTGGCTCGGGGCGCACCGTTTGCCAACGGAGCGCCGAAGAGCGCAATGATGATACACGTGAACGGAATGGCAATCTTGAGCGCACGCTCGACGCGGAGTTTTCGTCCGTCGCCCCCGGACCGTTCGAGCGCCTGGATGTAGCGGCCCAGCTCTCCATAACGCATCTCCTGGGGCTTCTTGGCCTCCGCCAGCAGGTCTTCCGGTCTTTCCACGAAGTTCCGCAAGCGCAGGGAATCAAACTCCATCTCGACTTCGTGCCGGGCTCCTGCAAGCATCCGCACACGGCCGTATTTGAGCGTCCACTTCCGCAGGGAGTCTTCGTACGCCGCACGCTGAGCTTGCACCACCATGGTCGGATAGTCGCTGCCCGTCCCCTCTCGTTCGAGCTGGGGATCCCGCATGTCGTTCTCCAGCAGGTCCAACGACCGGACGACGTATACCCACCCCTCTTCGGCACGATACACAAAGTTGAAGCGTTTTGTCTGGGAGAACCGTTCACGCTCTCCCAGCAACTCCAGCTGGCGTCGCGTCGTGTGGGGCGATACTTCGCCAAGGCCGAGGCCCAATCCGGTCGCAAACAACGCGGCAAAGATGGTAGGCAGGATGATGCGGTGAAAGCTGACCCCGGAAGCATGACTGGCAACCAACTCCGAGTGTCGTGCCAGAGTTCCCACACTGAAGACGGTCGCAAAGAGCACGGCTGCCGGCAGAACCAGAAATATCTTCTCGGGTAAGGCGAAGACGTAGCTCATGGCAATGACGCTGGGCGGTATGCCCTGCGCCAGAAAATCCGCCAGGGAATCCGTCAGCTCGAAGAGGATGGCGATGAGCGGGAATCCCAGGGCCGTGACAACGAAAATCTTGAACCACTCCCTGATGACGTAGCGGTCCAGATACCCGCCGATCTTCATGCGGTGCCGGGTGCCGACATTGGTGCATTTCCACGCGGCCTTCGCCTGAAGAAGCCTCCTCCGCCCCGTCCGGCGGACGCCTCCCTGCGGATCCGCCACAGCGCAATGAGGCCGATGATGGCAAAGAGAATGTTAGGCGTCCACATGGCCCAGAACGGTGTGACCACGAGTTTGTTTGCCAGAGACTCACCCGCTATGAGACCGACGTAGTACACGCTGAAAATGGAAAGGCTCATCCCCACGACCAGACCCACGCCACCCCGAGGGAACTTGATGGCGGCGGGGATACCAACCAGTACGAAGACGATACAGGCCGCCGCGATTGCGTATTTCTTGTGCAGCTCCACCAGGTACTGGGCTGCGCGTATCCTTGCGCTGTCGGCCCGGTCGTGCATCACGCGAGCAGAGGCCACACGCGGCGTTGCGCTGATCGTCTCACGATAACCGGTCGCTGCCTGTTGGATCAGGTCACCGCGCGCCGACGGCGCCTGAACCGCGGTGACCGCGGTCGTGTCGTCCGGATCGACCGTCTCTGCCGCAAGGAGTTCGGGCCGGCTCATGTCGAGAATCGATTCTAACGCGCGACAGTACAACGGTCGCCGGATCTGGGGAGCAGATGTATCGTGCGGCATCACCGCGAGACCGATGGCCGCGCGAAGACTGTTGGTCTCGACGGCACGCGCCCGCTTTCGTGAAACCGTTTCTTCGATACGGGCCTTGACGATCACCGAATCCATCTCGCAGACGCCCATTTCCCGGTCACCACGGTACGTATCGTTTTCCGTGCGCGAGAAGTTCCCGGCCACATCCCGTACCAGAACCCGATCCTGTTTGAAGTCCGCAATCTGAAAGTTCTCGGCCTCTATGCGGTCCGTCTCGTGCATTGTACCGTCAAACAGCGTTAGAATGAGATCCTGCTCATTGGGTGCAAATGCCAGATAGGCGCTGTCGGCGTACGTGATTCGTTTCCTGTTGTGGTCGCCGATGTCCACGATCGTTACGTCGTGAAGCGTATGTGTGGCGTCGTCAACGCCCCCCGCGCGCAGGAACACACGTCCACGTTGCACCTCGTTGATGATCTGCTCTTCCATGCCGAACGTCGGTTTGGTCCGATTGATGTCGGTGAGCAGCGTGCGGAGGCGATGGTTGGACCGGGGAAGAACCTGGTCACTGAAAATGAACGCGCCACCAGCAACGAATATCCCGGCAAGCAACAGCGGGCGCACGATCGCGCCAAGTGAGACCCCGCTCGCCCGCATGGCCGTCAATTCGTTATCTACTGTGAGGCGTCCCATGGAGTAGAGGACGGCCACCAGCACCGCCATAGGGAGCGTCATGGCTAGGATGAATGGGATCGACAGGCCGAAGACCTCGGCAACGACGTGCGAAGGCAGGCCCTTGCCAACGAGATCACGCAAGCGACGGGCGATCTGGTTGACCAGCATGATCCCCGTCATCGCCGACACGGCGAAAATGAACGGAACCAGATGGAGACGTAAAATGTACCTGCTCAGTATCGACACGTGGCGTCGTAACTCCTGAGGTTGTAACGACTTGGGACGACCACCCTCTTGCGCCGCCGCTTCCCTCTGAGGGGCATACCCGCTTCCTGTTTGAAAGTGTCGCGCACGAAAGCGGCGATCTTCTCTGTTGGCGCCATCGTGTTTTTCCCGTGGGCTGGCGCCAGCGCACAGGATTCTGTTCCCGCCGTCGTCTTCCGATTCGACCGCGCGCCCCTCGCGATCCACCTCGATCCGGCGTTTGGCGAGGGCGGGCTCTTTGGCCGTCGATTCCCCACGAATATGATTGTCGACCGCCGGTTTCAGCAGATACTGGAGGCGTTGGCCGAATCGAATGCCGAGCGGTGGCGGGCCCGCGTTCTTGCCGCGCTGACCGCCCCCGCTGACCTCCCCACGGTGGAGCCAGAGCCGCCCGCTGCGGTCGAGCCGGTCATCGACCCCCTACCCCAGGCGCGTGTTGACCTCAATGTGGAACTCAACGCGCGCATCGAGACGCGGGTCGATCAGCTTCGCAATTTAAACTGTTCGGCTACCGATATCTCGAACGCTGCCGCCGGCTGCCAGGGCGGCTTCCCGACTCCGGCGCTGGCCCCCCGCTTCGATCTGCGCGCGGGAGGGGTCCTGGCCGAACGACTCCATGTCAACGTCGACTTCGACCCCGACCGCGAATTCAGTGCCAACAATACCATCAACTTCTGGTACCAGGGCCGCGAAGACGAGATCGTCCGTCGAATCGAAGTCGGAAACCTCGATTTTCGGCTGCCGACGTCCCGGTTCATTACTTCAGCGATTCCCGCCAACTCGTTCGGTGTGCAGGCGGACGCCCAGGTAGGGCCGCTGGACTTCCGAGCTATCCTGGCGCAGCAGAAGGGTACATCGGTCCGGTCCCGCGTCTTTCTGATTGGGGACCAGACGACCCAGACGGTGGCCCGCGAAGTGCGGGACCTCGATTTCGAAACCGGTCGTTTCTTTTTTGCGGCCAACCCAGCCGATATCCCGGGATACCCGGACATCGACATTTTGGACGTCGAGCCGGAGACGGTCCCGCCTGATCTGCGTCCGGTCGACGTGCGCATCTACCGGTTACGGGCCCAGTCTGGTCAGGTGGAGTCGAGTCCGAATCTTGGCGGTATCGATGCCGTTGCCCTCCGCGATGACAGTCCGCAGCGTGTTGGTCCGTTCCCGTGGGAGCTGTTGATCGAGGGGACCGACTACTACCTCGACAGATCGCGACTCTGGTTTGCGCTGACGAACCGCGTGGGCAATGAGGAGTATCTTGCCGTTTCGTTTATTACCGCCGCCGGTGACACGATAGGAACCTTCCCCAGCACCAACAGCATCGCCGACACGCTGCGGTTGATTCACGAACCGCGCCGTGGAACGGACGCTCCGACATTTTCATACGAGATGCGCAATATCTATCGGGTGGGTGGTGTCGACATCAGTCGCAGTACCATTCAGATGACGCTTCTCGTCAACGAATCGGAGCGCCCGCTCGACGGCGTTGGAACGTATCTGTCCCGTCTCGATCTGGCCCGGTCGACGGATCAGTCGGTGCTGGATGAGTTCAACAGGGTGTTTCCGCGCGAGCGCGACCCCAACGGTGGAGAGCCGATTCGCGATCTCTTTCTGGTGTTCCCGCACCTCGAGCCTTTCGCGGACAGCGTGAGCCTGGATATGGGCGAACGAAATGACTCGTTGTACCGGACACCAACGCATCTGTTGAGATCTGAAGGGCCGCCCGTGCGGTTCAACCTCGAGTGGGTGTACGAAGCAACGGGATCGGGTGACCGATCTCAGGTGAACCTTGGCGCCATTCAGGTGCAACAGGGCAGCGAAATCGTACTGCTTGGCGATCGAGAGCTGGTGCGGGGACGGGACTACGAGATCGAGTATGACCTTGGGACCATTCGATTCAATGATCCTGACACGCTGTTCACCGGTCCGACGCAGGTGACGGTTCAATTCGAAGAGAACACGTTGTTCGATATACGGCCCAGGAACGTGTTTGGTCTGGCGACGACGTACAATGTCGCGACGCACGGCCGCATTGACGCCATTGGACTGTTCCAGCGTGAACGCACCGCCCTGACGCGGCCTCAGCTCGGCTTCGAGCCGCAGGCCATGTTCATGGGCGGCCTGTCCGGCGAGTTCCAATTCCGCGCTGACTGGCTCACCAGGGCACTGGATGCCGTACCGATCATGGCGACCAATGTGCCCTCGACCCTCGACATACGCGGTGAACTGGCGGTGTCCCGACCCAACGCAAACGAGGCGGGCCAGGCGTACATCGAGGAGTTCGAGAGCCAGTCGGGTCTGACGGTGCAGATGCATGAAACCTCCTTCCAGCTGGGCAGCCGTCCCTCGTCGGGTCACGGCGTGCCGGCCTCACACCTGGGCCTGGGCGGGGAGTTCGATGCCGCCGATGCCGTCCCCATGGTGTGGCAGAATGCGGTCGAGGCAAACGGAGGTCGTCTGGAAATCGGCGCCCGGCAGATTGACTCCAGCATCGTGCTGACCGGGGCCTCGCAGCAGGTCGAAACGCTGCTCTGGCTGACCCTCAAGCCTGACACTGTTGGCGGCGCGCCGGATGCCGTCACCGGCGCTCCGCGATGGCGCCGGGCGCCCCAACCGAGTCCACGGTGGCGGAGCATCACGCAGCCGCTCGATCGTTCAGGACTCGGCGTGGACCTTTCGCGCACGGAGTTTCTGGAGTTCTGGATGGCGGAGGACTTTGCACTGACCGCCAGACGGCAGAACGCGATGGTCGTCGTGGATTTCGGTACGGTCTTCGAGGATGCGCTGGCGTTCGGACCCGACGAGTTCCGTGTTATCGGTTCGGACACGGTTTTCTCCGGCTTCCAATTCCTCGGTCAGGGCGTCCTCGATTCCGAGAAGGATCCCGTGACCAACGTCTTCAATGCGGTGGTGCATGACATCGGGATTCACGGGGACCGGCTTCCTTCCATCCGTAACACGGACACCGGGAATCTCGTGACCGATGTGTCGGTGTGCGAGCAGGGTTTCTCCGTTGGGATTCCCGTGTTTCCGCTCGGGAGCCTCAATGCGCGTTGCACGCGACGCAACGGCAGTGCGGACACGGAGGATCTGGACGGTGACAACCGTCTGGATCTGACCGTGGGGACGGCACAGGAAGACGTCCTGCGACACACGTTCTTTGTGGGAGACGACCGGTTCGTCGCCCGGACGGGGTTGACCATAGAAGATGTGAACGGCCGTTCGTACACGTGGCGCTTGTATCGGATTCCATTTCGTGCGGACACCGCGCAGATCGGATCACCCAATCTGCGCCAGGTGCGCTCGATGCGGGTGACGGTCGTCACGCCGGACAACGGGGCGGCCGAAGAAGAGTTTTCGGTGGCGATTGCGCGGATGCGGCTCGTAGGCGCACCCTGGCTCAAGCGGGCTGAGACACCCATCTCCGGCTTGAGCGGGCAGGTGGGGGAACCGCACGGAGAGATCGTGGCCTCCGTCATCTCAACGGAAAACGTGGATCTGGGATACACCAGTCCGCCGGACATTGTGAATCAGGCGGATCAGCGTGGCGCGTCGCTCCAGCCTTTCACGCAACAGATCAACGAGAAATCCCTCCGTCTGCTGGCGACCGACCTGCGTGCAGACGAGCGGGCGGAGTCGTTTATTCGTTTCAGCGGAGCGAGCGACAGAAACTTCCTGAAGTTCAGAACCGTTCGCGTGTGGGCGCGTGGCAGAGGGCCGGGTTGGCTCGAAGAGGATCTGCTGTTCTTCCTCAAGGTGGGGCGCGACGAACACAACTTCTACCTGTATCGCACGCCGGTACACACCGAGGATTGGCTGCCGGAGATCATCGTGGATCTGGAGCGGTGGGTCGCGCTGCGATCGCGCGTCGAGGCAGCCTGGCTCGCGGGCCAGCCGCCGACGGGTTCCGCCGAATGCGGCGGTGATGTCGAAGCCTACGTGGCGTGCGATGGACCGTATATGGTTCACGTACGTGACCCCGGCGTGGCGCCGCCGAATCTGGCCCGTGTATCAGAGGTCGCCGTCGGCATGTACCGGCAGAACGAAACCGTGGTCATTCCGCAGGCGGAGCTTTGGGTCGATGACATCCGGCTCGGAGAGTTTGTTGACGATCTGGGTGTGGCCCATTCGCTCGAAGCCCGGTTGACGGCGGCGGACTTTGCCGAGTTCACCTTTACCCGTTCGGGCGTGGACGACCGGTTTCGGCAGCTCGACGACATTCCGGACTATCAGGGCGACGTCGTCACACGGATCGGCTCGACCGTCCGTCTCGATAAACTGTTACCGTCGAGTCTGGGATTCAGTGTGCCGTTTTCGTACCAGCGACAGACGTCCGACACAGATCCGTTCTTTGTGAGGCGCAGCGATGTGCTGGCTGACTCGTTGAGTGACCTCCGCAGACCCGAGAGCAACTTCACGTCCTATCAGCTCACACTACGGCGTTCGCGCCGCGGCGCGACGTTGCCCGAACGGTTGATCGTGGATCCGCTGGTTGTCACCGCGTCACGCGTGAAAGCCAGCGAAACCACGGAACTCACGACGGCATCCACGGAAAACCAGCGCCTGCGCGTCGACTACAACAACCGGCCGATTCCGCAGACGATTCCCGGTGCGCCAGGCTTTCTGGTGAATCTGGTGGACGATCTGCCGGGATGGATTCGTGACAGCGAGTTCGGAAGGGCGTTGCGCACCTCGAGGCTCCGACTCAATCCGTTTCGCATCCGTGTCCTCTCGACCCTGACGGACAACGCAACACGCCGTCTCACGTTCCGCGTACCCGTTGAGCTGCCGGAGGACTCCGCACGGACACCCCTGCGCAGCATCGTTCACACGTGGCGCAACGAAGTGAGTGTGGACTTGCGTCCGTTCTCGTCGCTCGGACTGCGAGTAGACTACTCGACGACGCGCGATCTCCAGAACTATGGAGACTCGACGAGTGTTGGGCGACTCCTGGACAACGAGCGCCGCTCCTTCCTCGGGAAGGATGTCGGCTTCGAGCGCGACCGCATGCTGCAAACCAGCTTTACCGTGTCTCCGGTGTTGAACGGCTGGTGGCGTCCCAGCGTGACCATATCGAGCGACTTTCTATTTCGCCGTGACCCGAACGGTCGCGCCGCCGTGGATGCCCTGCCCGGCGGGGCCGAGGCGTTCCGCGTGCCGGAATCGATCTCCAACCGTCGATGGCGCGAGCTGGCATCGACGGTCGATCTGTCGAGACTGGTATCCGGAACGATCGGAAATGGGCATCCGGTAGCCCGTCTCGTGAGTGGCCTGCTGCCCGCTGACGTCCGTTTCCGTCGTGAGCTGCGGTCTACCTTCGACCGCGTACCCTTCGAACCCGATCTCAGGTATCAGCTCGGGTTCGGTGATATCGATCAGTTCCGCGTGCAGGAGGGGATTCTCTCGACTTCCGCCGTGGAACACGACGAATGGACGGCGGCCGGCGGGACGCAACTTCCACTTGGCCTGCGGGTACGCCTCAACTATCGTGAGACCGAAACTACCACGTGGTCTCGTCGGGGAGAGACGCAGACACCAATCGTTCAGGAGACTCGGGAGTGGCCTTCCGGTTTTCTCACCTGGGTGTACACGCCAAACTGGGCTCTGGGCGACGTGATGTCGACGGTGACCGCGCAGGCGCAGTACCGAAAAACAGAAGCCACGTCTTTTCAACCGAGCCAGTCTGAAATGAGTCAGGTCCCGGCGGGTGTTTTTGCACAAACCGACCTGACGTCCATCACGCCATCGGTGACGTTCACCTGGGTTTCCGGGATTGTCACGACAGGCAATCTCCGGAAGATCCGCAGCGACTTGATTACGTCGGGGAACCTCACCAGGAACGATGAAACGGGGTGGGGGGGCACGCTGAGTTTTGCCGTGCGCGCACCCCAGTGGCTGGTGCGCCTGCCCAGTGAAGTACGTGCGGCGGTGGCGGTGAGTTCGAATGATCAGCTCGTGTGTCTGCTGCGAGCCTCGAGTGACGACTGCGTCCCGGTTTCCGACAGCCGGAGACGGCAGATGGATGTCAGATTGAACACGGCGTTTCCGCCCAGCATGCGTGGCGGCGCGAGTTTCAGTTACATTCTTACCGACCAGCGCCACACGTCCAGCCGCTTTTCGCAGCTCGTGTTGACGGTGTTTCTGGAAATCAACTTCCTCGACAGTCGAATACGATGAAACTACTCCCGGTGTTTGCGACATTTGCGTTGTCCGCGGGGTGCGCGTCCGGCGGTGCCCAGGTCATACAGTTCGATGGCGAACGCGCGTTGGGATACGTCCGTACCCAGATGGAGTTCGGGCCCCGTGTGCCTAACACGGATGGCCATCGGCGGACCGGTGACTGGATCCTGGAGCAGCTGCGGCAGAAGGTGGATACCGTGGAAGTGCAGGCGTTCACTCACGTCACGCTGGATGACGATACACTCCAGCTCCGCAACTTCATCGGCCGCATCATGCCGGAGATGTCCGAGCGGGTTCTCCTGCTGGCGCACTGGGACACACGGCCGGTATCGGACAAGGCGACCAACATGGCTCAACGCCGCTTGCCGGTTCCGGGGGCCAACGACGGCGCCTCCGGTGTCGCCGTGCTGCTCGGCATTGCGGATGAACTGCGCGTGCACCCGCCGATCGTAGGGGTGGATCTCCTGTTCGTAGACGGAGAAGACTACGGGGACTTTTCCGCCGAGCACGATGTACTGCTCGGCTCGAAGCACTTCGCCGCCAATCTGCCGGAGGGGTATCAGCCCCTCTTTGGCGTCCTGCTCGACATGGTTGGCGACGCCAATCTCAGTCTGCCCAAGGAGTGGAACTCGAACAATCGCGCGCCCGAAGTCGTGGACCGCGTGTGGCGTAAAGCGAACGAGCTGGGCTTCGGACGCGTATTCCGCAATGAAGTCGGCGGGGCAGTCACCGACGATCACATCCCGCTTCTGGACGCCGGCATCCGGACCATCGACATCATCCAGTTGCCATTGCCGCCGTACCACCACACACCCGAAGACACGATCGACAAGTTGAGCGCCAGGAGTCTGGCGATCGTCGGCAGTGTTGCCGTAGCGTTGGTGCGATAGAGAAGGTAAGGATGTGGGGGAAGAGCGGATCTTCCCTCCTCTTTCTTCTTCTCCCAAAAAGAATGCTCCATCGCCGCAATAAACGATAACGCGTAAGTGGCCCTCGGCGAGCATCTTCGCCGCATGAAACCAACGCAGGAAGACCGCCGGGCCGCCTTCTTCGTGCTCTTGCTCTTTCTTGCGGGAGTCGTCGTGCGCGTGTTGGCGGTCGGAGAGGGTGCGGCACCGGGGAGCGTGCTGCTCCGTCCCAACCTGCAGAGTGAGAGAGCCAACCGTGACTCCGTCGAGGCCCAGGCCGCTCGTCTGTCGGAGCCTCTGAAGCGGGGCGAGCGAATCGATGTCGACGTGGCGGGTGAGCTGGATCTCACACGTTTGCCCAGAATTGGTCCGGCCCTGGCACGCCGGATTGTCGAGGATCGGGAGCAGAACGGTCCGTTCGGATCGCTGGAATCGTTGGACCGGGTGTCTGGGGTGGGCCCGCGGCTTCTCGAAGGTCTCGAGGCCCACGTGTCCTTTTCCGGGAGACTTCGCCGGTCCTCGGCCTCTCCCCGCCCAGGTAACCTGATCTCCGTAAATACGGCAACCGCAACGCAGTTGGCCGGTCTCCCCGGCATCGGACCCACTCGGGCGGCCGCGATCGTTAAACATCGGCAGCGTCACGGTCGATTCTCGAGTTTGGATGGCTTGACCGAAGTACCCGGGATCGGTCCGGCCACGGTCGATCGAATCAGAGCACACGTCGGCCTTCGCTAGGGAATGCAAGGCATACCCGGAAACGGCACAACTTCAGTACGGAAGCAGGCTTGCAGAATCGGTTGACGCGGCTGGTTCTTGCGATAGCGTTGTAGGGGTGTCGAGTCCCTTGACACACCTACCGGCCCCCGTACTTTATGATGTTGGCTTATAACGATTTATACGCTTTCTTCCTGCCGAAATAAGGGGTATGGCGACAGCTGCTGCCAGCACAATCCGAATCGGAGATTTGCTGCTCCGGGAAGGATTGATTACACAGGAACAACTGAACCAGGCGCTGAGTGAACAGCGCAATACCGGCCAGCGACTCGGATACATTCTCGTTAAGGACGGGTTCGTCCGCGAGATTGAAGTGACCAAGATGCTGGCGCGTCAGTATCGCGTTCCCGCCGTCGATCTGTCCCGGTTCGAAGTTGATCCCAAGCTCGTGAAGCTCGTGCCGTCGGAAGTGGCGTTGAAGCACACCGTCCTCCCGCTGAAACGGGAAGGGCGAACCCTGACCGTCGCCATGGCCGAGCCCACGAACGTTCAGGTTCTCGACGATCTCAAGTTCATCACCCGGTTCGACATCTTCCCGGTCATTGCGGGTGAATACACGCTCCGCAACGCGATCGAGCGTTACTACGAAGCCACGGATGCGCAGCTCCAATCCCTGCTCAAGGACATCTCGGATGAGGGCGCTCTCGAGGTCATCGAGGATGAAGCTGACGAAGAAGCCGCGGCGCAGCAGCTGGCGGACGATGCCCCGGTCGTCAAACTCATCAATGGCCTGCTTTCGGACGCCGTGAAGCGGGGCGCCAGCGACATCCACATCGAGCCATTTGAGCACGAACTCTCGGTGCGCTACCGCATCGACGGGACCCTGGTCGAGATCATGAAGCCTCCTCTGAAGCTCAAGGCCGCGCTGACGAGCCGGGTCAAGATCATGGCACATCTCAACATCGCCGAGCGTCGTGTGCCGCAGGACGGGCGCATCAAGCTCAAGATGGCCAAGAAGGTGATCGATTTCCGGGTATCCACCCTGCCGGTCATCTTCGGCGAGAAGATCGTGTTGCGGATCCTGGACAAGGGCAACCTGACCCTCGATTTGCAGAAGTTCGGCTTTGAGCCGCAGGCGGAGGAGGATCTGTTGAGCGCCATTGCCAATCCCTACGGGATGGTGCTCGTGACGGGACCTACGGGTTCTGGGAAGACGACGACGTTGTACTCCGCCCTTTCACAGATCAACACGCCCGAAGTCAACATCATGACCGCCGAAGACCCCGTGGAGTACAATATTCACGGGATCAATCAGGTGCAGGTTCGCACGGACATCGGCATGTCCTTTGCGGCGGCGTTGAAAGCGTTCTTGCGTCAGGACCCAAATATCATCATGGTTGGTGAGATCCGGGATCTCGAAACGGGCAGCATTGCCATCAAGGCCGCGCTCACGGGCCACCTGGTTCTTTCTACCCTTCACACCAACGATGCCGCCTCGACCATCACGCGTATGGTTGATATGGGCATCGAGCCGTTCAATGTCTCGAGTGCCGTCAACCTCATCGTGGCCCAGCGTCTGGTCAGACGGATCTGTAAGGACTGTAAGGTAGAGCACCAATACGCCCCCGAAGAGACTGCCAGATTGCAACTTCCGGAGGACCAGCTGGCGGCGCTCAAGTTCTATCGGGGTGCGGGGTGCGATGCTTGTGGCGACTCGGGGTATCGGGGTCGCCAGGGCCTGTACGAGGTCATGTCGATGACACCGGAGATAAGGCGCATGATTCTCAAAGAGAAATCGGCCGCGGATTTGCAACAGACGGCCATCAAACAAGGCATGCTCACGCTCCGGATGGACGGCATCATGAAAATCAAGAAGGGCATTACCACGCTCGAAGAAGTGGTGAAGGAAACGGCGGACTAGGCCAATGGACGACATTGGCGATCGGCTGAATCTCCGCGTCCTGCTCGAGGAAATGATCGAGCGGGATGCGTCAGACCTGCATATTACCGCGGGGGAGCGGCCAAAAGTGCGAATCGATGGGCAGATGTCCAATGCGAGGTTCGATGGGAGCCTGTCACCCAAGGACACCCTTCAACTCGCCTACTCGGTCCTGACCGAGAACCAGAAGAAGCGGTTCGAACAGGATGACGAGCTGGATTTTTCCTTTGGGATACAGGACCTGGCCCGCTTCCGCGGCAACTGCTTCAAGCAGCGCGGCTGCGTCTCCATGGTGATCCGGCAGATCCCCATTGCCGTCAAGACCTTCGAGGAACTCGGGCTCCCACCCATTCTCGATACACTGTCAAAGCAGCCCCGGGGTCTGGTGCTGGTAACCGGTCCCACCGGTTCGGGCAAATCGACCACGCTGGCGGCCATGATCGACCGGATCAACCGGAATCGACGCGCGCACATCATCACGATTGAAGATCCGATCGAGTTCGTCCACCGACACCAGAGTTGTATCGTCAATCAGCGGGAAGTCGGAACCGACACGCAATCGTTTGCGGCGGCGTTGAAGTATGCCCTGCGTCAGGACCCGGACGTTGTGCTCATCGGTGAGATGCGAGATCTGGAAACCATTCAGGCGGCGTTGACGATTGCGGAAACCGGACACCTGGCGTTTGCCACGCTGCACACCAATTCGGCCGCGGAATCCGTCAACCGTATCATCGACGTCTTCCCATCGCATCAACAATCACAGGTCCGCGCGCAGCTCGCGTTCGTCCTCGAAGGCGTCGTGACCCAGACCCTGTTGCAGAAAGCGTCAGGCAAAGGACGTGTCATGGCGTGTGAAATCATGGTGGCCACGCCGGCCATTCGCGCGCTCATCCGGGACGACAAGATCCATCAGATTCTGAGTTCCATGCAGGCGGGCAAGAAACACGGAATGCAGACTCTCTCCGATTCCCTGTACACTTTGTACATGCAGCGCGAAGTCTCCCTCGAGGAGTGCCTGCGTGTTTCACCCGATGACAACGAGTTCCTCCGGTTGGTCGGTGAGCCGGGCGTCGGGAACGCCCCTCCTGGACAGAAGACAATTGCCGGCCGTCGTTAACCATCTTGGAGCCTTGAGAGATGCCGCTTTTTGAGTATACGGCCAGGACGGCCACCGGCGAAGAAACAACCGGGACGGTCGAACTCGCCAGCCGAGAGGACGTCGCCGCGCACCTTCGGAAGAGGCGCATGCGCCTGGTCCGCGTTCGCGAAGCGAAGTCGAGGAAGCGAGGCGGACGCATCCCGACACGGGACATCGTCATCTTCACACGCCAGTTTGCCACGATGATCAATTCCGGTCTGCCGCTCGTGCAGGCCCTCGACATCCTGGCGCAACAGACCGACAACAAAACACTTGCCGAGGTTACCAAGCAGGTGGTCTACGATGTCGAGAGCGGAAACACGCTGGCCGACGCGCTGTCCAAGCACAAGAATGCCTTCACCGACCTGTACATAAACATGGTGGCCGCCGGCGAGGCGGGCGGTATTCTCGATACCATCCTCCTGCGACTCGCGGTCTTCCTCGAGAAGAACGACGCCATTGTCCGGAAGGTGAAGGGCGCGATGATCTACCCGGCGGTCATCTTTGCCGTGGCGGCCATCGCTATCGTCATCCTCCTGATCTTCGTCATTCCCACGTTCCAGCAGATGTTCTCGTCGGTGCAGATGGAGCTGCCGCTCCCCACGCGCGTGGTCATCGGCATGAGTGACCTGTTGCAGAACTACTGGTGGGCCATGATCGCCGCCGCCGTCGCGACCGTGTTCGCCATTCGGCGATACTACGCCACTCCCGGCGGGAAGCTCGTCATCGACCGCTTGATGCTGGGCGCACCCATCGTTGGCGACCTGTTGCGCAAATCAGCGGTCTCCCGCTTCACCAGAACACTCGGCACGCTCATCTCGTCCGGCGTATCGATCCTCGACGGCCTCGAGATCACCGCGCGCACGGCCGGGAACCGCGTCATTCACGATGCAGTCATGGAGTCACGCGGTTCCATTGCCGGAGGGGAAACCATCGCCGACCCGCTGCAGAAGTCCGGTGTCTTCCCGCCCATGGTCACTTCCATGATTGCCGTCGGCGAGGCAACCGGCGGTCTGGATCAGATGCTCACTAAAATCGCGGACTTCTACGACGACGAAGTGGACGCGGCCGTCAGCGCACTGCTCTCGCTGCTGGAACCCGTGATGATCGTCATACTGGGCGTGGTGGTCGGTGGAATGATCGTGGCGATGTATCTGCCAATCTTCAACATGATCAACGCGGTAGGATAGGGCGGTGTGAAGCGGTACTAACGCTGTACCGGAGTTGGGTAGTGGTCCAGCTTTCGCTGCAACACTTTCTTCGGGTCCATCGGTTCAAGGATATCCTCGACCCGATGAGGGTAACGTCTTCATCGTTGCATTGAATGCGCAAGCATCGTCACAATCTGCGCTGATCTTCTTATCCCGTATACGGTATAGTAATTGCAGGCTCTTGAACCTTGTAGTCCGTATATGGTATAAATGATTGCCAAGAAGAGATGGCGGGTAATCACCTATATCTGCCAGGGCCGCAAATGCCCCGTCTACGAGTTCTTAGAATCACTGAGGGATAAGGACTTCAGAGCATGGTGGCCTTTCAGGACACGATTAAGGTCCAGCTTCAGGAAAATGGTCCCATGATCGGCCGTCCCTATTGGGAAAGTGTCGGAGACGGCCTCGGTGAGATTCGATGGAACGGCAATCGCACCAAGCTCAGGCTTTATGGCTCCATCGAAGGCAAGGAGATAGTGCTTTACTTGGGAGTCGTAAAGAAGTGGAAGACGCTGCGAAACCAGGACCGCAAAACATGTATACGATACAGGACGGATTTTAGATCGAAGGACTACGACTACGAAAAGCGAGAACTTGAGAGTCGCGCCTATTACGAGGGACGGGAGAAGAGATGAATCACGAGTACAACCCTCCCTTAACCGACGAAGAACTGGTGATGGTCGAGCAGCTTCGGTCACGCACGAATGTTGCCAATCGCGTCGCGTCTTACAGAGTCAAAATGGGTTTAACACAAGATGAGCTGGGCAGGCGAGCCAAGAGCAAGCAAGCGCGCATATCTGAAATCGAGAGCTTGAGAGGAAACGTGAGGTTTGACACCCTCGACCGGATTGCACGGGAGCTGGGCCTAATGATCGATCTTGTGCCAAGGTCACAACCGGAGCCATCCATCGTTGTACACAACGTAAGGGAGTCTACCTTGGCAGCTGCGGACGTTTCTACTGGACCACTGGAATTTGATCTGCCAGTGTCACCCGACTGGACAAGAGCATCATGAGCCAATCGGCTGAAACAAATATCCAGATTGGTCAGATCTTCGTGTCGGAGTTGTCGTTCTCTCATCGGGGACAGCCACAGCAAATGCCCACCAATACGCCAATCGGTGAATTGCCGCTCGCATTGGAAGTGAGCATTGCTACTGATGGTGATGGAAAAAAGGCGTTCGTTGTCTTACGCGTTATGACGAGGGACGACGAAGACCCGATCTATCGTTTCTCAGTCACGATGATGGGCATCATTTGGATGACCGGGGAGCAAACATTAGATGACGACCCGTTCAAGCGTTACCTCTACCAAGGTGCTCCTGCGACAATGTATCCGTTCATGCGGGAGTGTATCGCCAATCTCACATCTCGGGGCAGGTTTGGGCCAGTTTGGGTGAAGCCGATGAACTTCGAAATCATTGGAGAGAAACTGCTCCAACAGCAGCAGCAGAACGAGGCGGCGAAGGGGCAAGTGACTACAACTAGTATCGACTAGTCACGCGTCACCCTTACTCCATCCGGCTTGAATCGTGCCACCAAACCAAACTGACCACCCGGCCAGTCGTCACGGTTCAAAGTGACCCACTACCCGGAGTTGGTAGGGAGCGGCTGGGAGGGGCCTGGGGCCGAGACCCGGCCG
>Ga0302046_10002378_pt1 | contig 17526 bp, 16 predicted proteins | sample RVTome_11_FD_200261 | JGI IMG/M metagenome (GOLD analysis project Ga0302046, IMG submission 200261) | Soil microbial communities from uranium-contaminated site in the Upper Colorado River Basin, Wyoming, United States - RVT147D111 (version 2) ...
TTGGCCGTTTTGGTCAGGGGTCGGATCTGGCCGGCGCCGTTGTCTTCCTGGCCAGCCACGCGTCGGCCTTTGTCACCGGCCACACCCTGGTCGTCGACGGCGGCTACACGGCCTGGTAGGGAGGAGTACGGATGACCAGCAGCCTCGTCCCCGAACCCGCCGGCATCGCCAGCGTCCCCATGTTGCGGGCGCCCAGCGACCGGCGCAACCGGATCCTGTCGGCGGCTGCCATCTGGGTGGTGTTGGCGATCTTGATCGCCGCCGCCGCGCTCGTCTCACCCAACTTCCTGACCACCCGCAACCTGACCGTGCTGCTCAAACAGGCCGCCCCGCTCGGCGTCCTGGCCGTCGGACAGACAATTGTCATCCTGACCGGCGGCATCGACCTGTCGGTCGCCTCGGTCATGGCCACCGTTTCCATCTTCGCCGCCGGCATCACCAATGGCCGGGAGGAATTGGTATGGCCGGTGGTCGCCTTTTGTTTGGTATTCTCGGCGGCCGTTGGTCTGGCCAACGGCCTGATTGTCACCAAGCTCAAGATCCCGCCCTTCATTGCCACCCTCGGCATGATTCTGATCGTGCAGGGCATCCGCTTCTCCTACTCGGGTGGCACGCCGAAAACCTACATTCCTGATGTGCTCCGTTTCTGGGGGCGGGATTCGATTGGACCGGTGCCGATGGCCCTGATCACCTGGCTGCTGATCGCCGGCATCGCCACCTTTGTGCTGGCCCGCACGACCTTTGGCCGCCGCTTGTACGCCGTCGGCGGCAACGTGCGGGCAGCCTACCTGGCCGGCGTCAGCGTTGACCGCATCAAGATCGCCGCCTACACGGTGTGCAGCTTCCTGGCGGGCATCGCCGGTCTGGTGCTGGTCGGCTACGTCGGCACCGCCGACAACTGGCTCGGGGAAGGCTATGAGCTGAACGCCATCGCCGCCGTCGTCGTCGGCGGCGCCGCCTTTGAGGGCGGCAAGGGCAGCCAACTTGGCACAATCGGCGGCGTGCTCATTCTGACAGTGCTTTTCAACCTGGTGCTCATGCTCCAGTTTCAGGAGGAATCGCGCAGGATCGTGAAAGGTCTGGTGATCCTGTTTGCGGTCGCCCTCTACGCCCGCCTACGAACGCGGCGCTAGAGGTTGGTCCACGGCTGGGGGCAGCCAATTCATCATCGGAAGGAGGCACCAACTACTACTCTGGCTGGCAATGCACTACCCACAACGTGCAAGCGTTGCACCCAATGACCCCCTAGGAGGACGAGAAAGATGTCTATCCGCAAAAGCATGACTCTGCTGTCCCTGCTCGTGGTGCTGGCCTTACTGCTGGCAGCCTGCGGGACCGCAACGCAAGCTCCGGCCCCGGTAGTTGAAGAGCCCGCTGCCGAAGAGCCGATGGAAGAGCCGGCCGCAGGGCCGATCTCGGTTGAGCCCGATGCCGACGGCATGATCGACACCACGCCGTTTGCCAAGGACCCGCCGTACACCATCTGCTTCAGCAACGCCTCGATTGCCAATGCCTGGCGCGTCGCCATGGTGCAAAACTTCGAATATGGCATTCAGGAGGCCGAAGAGGCCGGCCTGATCGAGGAGTACCTGTACACCGACGCCAATGACGACCCCAACAAGCAGATCGGTGACATCGAAGACCTGCTGACCAAGGGCTGTGACGTGCTGATTATCAGCGCGGCTGCCCAGGATGTGGTCGACCCCGGTGCCAAGCAAGCGATGGACCAGGGTGTGCCGGTCATCACACTTGACCGTGACGTCAGCAGCCCGGCTAACCGGGTTGCCTACGTTGATGGCGACTCCTGCTTCATGGGCACCGCCCAGGCGGAGTGGCTGGTCGAGGAACTGGGCGGCGAGGGCGATATCGTCCTGCTGTCCGGTGTGGCTGGCGCCAGCCCCGCTGAAGAGCGGCTGCGCTGCGCCCGCGAAGTCTTCGCCGCCAACCCCGGCATCGTTGAACTGGCCCATGCCTACACGGACTGGTCGCCGACTGGCGGTCAGGCCCAGATGGAAGCCTGGATCACCCAGTTTGGCGAGCAGATCGACGGCATCTGGTCCGACAGTGCGCTGCAAACCGTGGGCGCAGTCGAGGCCCTGCTGGCCGCCGAAATGACGGTCCCACCGATCACCGGTGAGGACTGGGCGCTGTTCCTGCACCAGGCGGTGGACAACGACTTCCCGTTCGCCGGAGTCAGCTTCCCCAACCGCATGGGCTACTTTGCAGTCGTCGATGCGCTGGCGCTGCTCCAGGGCGAGCCGATCCCGTTCCACCATCAGGTGGTGGGCATCGTGATCACCATCGAGAACCTGGACGAGTACTACAACACCAGCATGTCGGATGAGCTTTGGCTCGACATGCTGCCCGAGGTTCGCGAGGAGTTCTACGGCGGCTAAATCCCGCCGGCAAGACCGAACAAGTCTGCTGGCCGGAAGGCTCGGCCTTCCGGCCAGCAGGTTTCACCAATCATCTTGGCGTGAGGTGCACGGCGTGACCGACCTGATTGAGATGCGGAACATAACCAAATCCTTCCCTGGCGTGGTCGCCTTGGAAGACGTCTCCTTCAGCTGCCGCGCCGGCGAAGTGCATGCCGTCGTCGGTGAAAACGGCGCCGGTAAGTCGACCTTGATGAAGGTCCTGGCCGGGGTATACCAACCCGACAGCGGCCAGATCTTGATCGACGGCCAACCTGTGCATATGGCCAGCCCGCACGCGGCCCAAGGGCTGGGCATCAGCATCATCTATCAGGAGCTCAATCTGCTGGCCGATATGAACCTGGCCCAAAACGTCTTCCTCGGGCGCGAGCCGCACAGCCGGCTCGGCTTGACCGATGACAAAGAACTCGAGGTTCGGGCGCGTGACATCCTTCGCCGGCTGGGTATCGACCTCGATCCCCGCACCCGGCTCGGCCGGCTCAGCGTCGCCCAGCAGCAGATGGTCGAAATCGCCAAGGCCCTGTCCCTCAACGCCCGTGTGGTCATTATGGACGAGCCGTCGGCCGCCCTTGGTGGCCGCGACCTGGATTACCTCTTCGACGTCATCCGCGCCCTCAAGGAACAAGGCGTCGGTGTGATCTACATTTCCCACCGCATCGCCGAGGTCTTCACGGTGGCCGACCGCGTCACGGTCTTCAAGGACGCCAAGGTCGTCGGCACCCACAGCGTCAGCCAGATCGACCGGGGCACCCTGGTACGGCTGATGATCGGCAAGACCTTCTCCGAAACCTTCCCGCCGCGCGGCGCTGAGGCCGGACCGGAGGTGCTGCGCGTCGAAAAGCTGTCGGTCAACACCGAGCTGCGCGATGTCAACCTGGTCGTGCGCGGCGGTGAAATCGTCGGCATCGCCGGACTGGTCGGCGCCGGCCGGACCAAACTGGCTCATGCCATCTTCGGCACCTGCAAATTGGACCATGGACTTATTCACATTAATGGCATGCCGAGCCGGATCTCCTCCCCGCGCCATGCGTTGCGCCATCGCATGGGCTTTCTGACGGAAGACCGCAACGCCGAAGGACTGGTGCTGGGCCAGACCGTGCTGCACAACGCGGCCCTGCCCAGCCTGGGCAATCGCCAGCGCTGGGGGGTAGTCAACCGCAAAGTCGAGCGCGACGTGATCAACCAGACCACCAGCGGTTTGCGCTTGCGGGCGCCCAGCCTGGCGGCCGAGGTTGAGAACCTGAGCGGTGGCAACCGGCAGAAGGTCGTGCTGGCCAAGTGGCTGATCAGCCAGCCAGAGCTGCTCATTTTCGATGAGCCAACCCGCGGCATTGACGTCGGCGCCAAGGGCGATATCTGGCAGCTGATGCGCGACCTGGCCAACGAGGGCAAAGCCATCCTGATGATCTCATCCGAGCTGCCCGAGATTATTGGCATGAGCGACCGGATTTACGTGATGCACAGCGGCACGATCGTCGGCGAACGCCGGGGGGCCGAAGCCAACGAAGAGGACGTCATGATGCTCGCCACCTACGGCCAAGATCATGGCCACTGAGATCATCCGGGCCCGACCTCCAGCCAGCCGGTTTCAGCGGTTGTGGGATGAGCAGCGCGACGTCATCATCATTTACGGCTTGCTGCTGACCATGGTGCTGCTGGCGGCCATCTTCCTGCCCGACTTCAGGCTCGGCCGCAATCTGTCCAACGTACTGCGCCAGAGCGTGGCGCTGGGTATTGTCAGCATCGGCCAAACGGTCGGTATCCTGATCGGGGGCATCGACCTGTCTGTCGGCGCCACCATCAGCCTGGTCAACGTCTACGCCACCGGCTTCATGGCCAACTACACCACGCCGGTCCAGGTGGCCGGCATGGTGGTGGCCCTGCTGGCACTGGGGTTGGTCATCGGCGCCGTCAACGCCACCGTCATCACCCGGCTGCAGGTGGCCCCTTTCATTGCCACCATGGGCATAGGCGCCATCCTGCAGGGCATGGTGCTGCTGTACGCCAAGAAGCCCGGCGGCAGCATCGCCCCCGGCTGGGATTTCTTCGCCTTTGGCATGGTCGGCCCGGTGCCGTTCCCGGTGATCTTTACCGCGGTGCTGGTGGGCATCACCTGGCTGGCGCTGACTAGGACCGTCTGGGGCCGACACGTCAAAGCCACTGGCGGCAGCGAGCTGATCGCTCGCCTGTCGGGTGTTGAAACCCGCCGCGTGATGACCTATGCCTATATGTTCTGCAGCTTCATGGCCGCCATGACCGGGCTCTACCTGGCGAGCCGGATGGGGGCCGGCGACCCCGGTGTCGGCGGTCTCAACTACGACCGCTTCGACCTGGATTCGATTGCCGCTGTGCTGATTGGCGGTACCCGCCTCGGTGGCGGCAAGGGGAGCGTAATCGGCACGATTGCCGGTGTCCTGATTGTCTCGGTCCTGAACAACATTTTCAACCTGGTCGGCGTCAACCCCTACATTCAATGGATCATCAAGGGCTTGATCCTGTTGGGCGCGGTCGCTATCTACTCGGCACGCAGCAGCTCCCGGTCGTGAATCCTTGGCCAATGGACGCCGCCCGCAACTACGCCCCAAACGTCAGCTGGCTTTTCCCCGAGCTGCCCTTCGCCGAGCGCCTGGCCTCGGTGAGTGCCTTGGGCTTTCGGGCGATCGAATTCGGTTTCCCAAGTCAGGCTGATATCGAGGCGCTGGCAGCCGCCCAGCGGCACGACGGGTTGACCATCGTGCTCTTCAACCAGGATGTGCCGGTGTGGGATGGGGCCAACCGCGGCTACCTGGTCGACCCGGCCCGCCGCCATGAATTCGATCGCCAGCTCGACCGCGCCCTGGATATCGCCGAGCGGCTGCACGTTGCCAAGATCATGCTGCCGGCTGGCGTTCGCCTACCGGCGCTTGCTCGGCAAGCCCAGGTCGATTGCCTGCTCGCCAATCTGGCCCTTGCCGCGCCGCGGGCCGCTTCGGCCGGCGTGCTGCTTACCTTGGAAATGCTCAACCCGGCCGATAACCCGGGCTATTTTCTGGACAGCACCAGCGAAACACTCGATCTGGTCAAGCAAGTTAATCATCCCAACATCCGATTTCAATTTGACAGCTACCATGTCCAGCGAATGGAAGGCGACCCAGTCGAGCGGCTGGCGGGCATCGGCCCCTGGTTGGGCCACGTGCAGTTCGCCGATGAGCCGGGACGACACGAGCCGGGCACTGGCAAAATCGATTTCAACCGCCTGACCAGATGGCTGGCCGATGAGGGCTACCACGATTGGATCGGGCTTGAGTACCTACCCCAACAACCCGGGGCGGCCGCGCTGGCCTGGTGCTTGCCGGCCACCCCGGCCTCCGACCCCACCAACATCCAAGCAAACGCCACAAGGAGGCAAGAATGAGTCCGCTGTACAAGGCGCCGTCAGAGCACGGCCACCACACTGTGTTTAAGCCTGGCCAGGACGGCATCGAGTGGCTTGGCCTTGATATGCTCCGTCTGAAAGCCGGCGAGAGATGGCAAGGTTCCTTCGGCCAGGTCGAGACTGCTTTCGTGATCCTGGGCGGCCGCTGCCATCTCACCCTGGCCGGCCCCCAGCCCAATACATGGCACAACTTGGGCGGCCGGGCCGACGTCTTTAGCGGCGCCGGCACCACCGTCTACCTGCCGCCTAAGGCCGAGATCGAGGTCGAGGCCGTCAGCGGGCTGGAAGTTGCGCTGGCCAGCTCACCGTGCGACGTAGAACTGCCGCCAGTTGTGATCGGACCAGATGACGTCAAAGTGATCTCGGCTGGCGCCTCGAACTGGCGCCGCGACGTTCGGCTGATGATTCCGCCGGGCTCCCCCATCAGCCAGCGCATGATCGTCGGCGAAACGCTCAACCCGCCAGGCAATTGGTCGGGCGTGCCGCCGCACAAGCACGACCTGAACTCCGACATTGAGAACTTCCTCGAGGAGTTCTACCTGTTCAAGGCCAGGCCGGGCGACGGCTACGGGGTCCAACTGATGTACCACGATGACCAGGGCGAAGGCCTGCTGGTTGGCGACAACAGGGTCAGCGTTATGCTCAAGGGCTACCACCCGACGGTGGCCGCCCCCGGCGTTACCCTGTGCTACCTGTGGGTGCTGGCCGGCGAGGTGAAGGACTACGACATCACGATCGATCCGCGCTTCGGCTGGGTCGCCCAGACCGAATCCGTGCTGCGCGAGAACCGCAACGGCTAGGGCGGGACGATGGCCAAGACCTTTCAACCCCGCGGCATCATCCCGGCGATGGTCACGCCGCTGACCAGCGACGACACGATCGACGTCGCCGGCCTGACCGCCCTGACCCGCCACCTGATCGAAGGCGGCTGTCATGGCTTGTTCAGCGTCGGCAGCCAAGGGGAGTTCTGGGCGTTGACGGCCGAGGAAAAACAGCTGACCTGGGAAACGGTCGTGGCCGAGACCAACGGCCAGATCCCGGTGTACGCCGGCAGCAACGCCGTCACCACTCGCGAAGCGGTCGTCCTGACCCAGCTGGCCGAGCGCTGCGGCGTAGACGCCGTGTCGGTGCTCACACCGTTTTTCATATCACCGACCGATGATCAACTGTTCGCCCATTACCGGGCGATTGCTGACGCCAGTTCCCTGCCGGTCGTCCTGTACGCCAACCCGGCCCGCACGGCCGTCAAGCTGTCCGTCGATCTGGTCGCCCGGCTGGCCGAAGTGCCGGGGATCGTCGGCATTAAGGACTCGAGCGGCGATTTGGGCCTGACCGCCGCCTACATCGGTGCCGTTCCCGCCACCTTTTCCGTCTTGATGGGCAACGACGCACTGATCCTGGCCAGTCTGATTTACGGCACCAAGGGCGCCATCGCCGCCACCGCCAACGTCGTGCCGGACATGGTGGTGGCCATCTACGACCTGTTCTTGCAGGGAGACATTGGCGGGGCCCGCCAGGCGCAGGACCGGCTGGCAGCGCTGCGGCGGGCCTTCACCTGGGGCACCTTCCCCGTGGTTATCAAAGAAGCACTGGACTTGATCGGGCTGCCGGCCGGACCGGCGCGGGCCCCGGTCGGTCCCCTTACCGACGACCAACGCCAGCGGCTGCGCCAGCTGCTGGTCAGCCTGGATCAGGCTGTTGTCGCCTGACCGGCCTGTGACATAAGGGAGACGATTGCGCTCATGAAGATGAAGGCCGTTCGCAAAACCAGGGCAGAGCCGGGGCTGGACCTGGTTGAGATCGAGGTCCCTCGGATCCAGCCGGACGAAGTGCTGGTCAAGGTCGAAGCCACTGCCATCTGTGGCACCGATGTCCACTTTTACAACTGGGACGCATTTGCCCAGTCCAAGCTCAAGCCGCCAATCACACTCGGCCACGAATTCGCCGGGGAAATTGTCGAAGTTGGTGCGCAGGTCGCCGGGTACCAGCTTGGCGACTACGTGGCGGCCGATAGCCACATTGTCGACAGCGTTTGCGCCATGTGCCGGATGGGACTACAGCACATCTGCCAAAACCTGAAGATCTTCGGCAACGAGGTCGACGGCAGCTTTGCCGAGTACGTCGCCGTCCCCGAAACCTCGCTCTGGCGCCTGTCACGCGACGTCCCGTCGGAGATCGGCGCCATTATGGAACCGCTGGGTGGCGCTGTGCAGGCCGTATTGATTGAACCGGTGACGGCCCAGAACGTGGTCATCTTTGGCGATGGGCCCATCGGCTTGTTCGCCGTCGGTGTGGCCAAGGCGGCCGGCGCCCGCAGTGTCACCATGGTCGGCGTCATTGAAACCCGCCTCGAGATCGCCAAGCAGATGGGCGCAGACCGTGTCTTCAACAACCGGGAGGGGGAGGTTGATCCGGTCGAGGCCATTATGCAGGCAACCGGCGGCCTCGGCGCCGATGTGGTCATCGAGATGTCGGGGGCGCCCCAGGCGTTCCGGCAGGCCTTCGATACCGTGCGCAAAGGGGGGCGTGTCAGCCTGTTTGGCATTTCATCCGATCCGATGACATTCGACTTCAACTACACCGTAATCCTGCGCCAGGTGCGCGTCTTTGGTGTGGCCGGCCGCCACATGTGGGACACCTGGTTCATGATGGACGGTTTGCTGGCCTCGGGCAAGCTCGATCCGAGGCCGGTCATCACCTGCGAACTCAAGCTCGAGGACTTCGACAAGGGATTTGAGCAGATGGTTTCGAAGGAGTGCGGCAAGGTCATTCTGCGGCCGTTTGCCTAGGCCGGAAGACGCAGTCACAAGGAGCGTGCAATGGAGACCGACGGAAAGATCAACTACGACGACATCCAGATTGTGGGCGACGGCCGCGGCACGATGCAGGGCGACTACCTGCTCAACAAGGACCGTCCGATGGACCGCACCCGCTGGCTGCTCGAGTGCTTCCCCGAATGGGGCCGCTACCTGAACCGCCAAATCGAGGAAACGGTCGTCGAGAAGGGCACCTACGCCATGTGGTGGACCGGCGGTATGGGCTTCGTGCTCAAGTCGCCCGGCGGCGCAGTGCTGCTGGTCGACAACTACGCCGGTCCGGCTCACTACACCGAGTACGAGTACTGCGGCGTGTGCCGCACCTCGGGCTCGCCAACGATCGACTGGCTGCGGCTCAACCCGCAAGTGATCGACATCTTCGGCTTCGAAACGCTGGACGCTGTGTTCTGCAGCCACCAGCACGCCGACCACACCGACATCTACACGCTGAAGGCCGCCACCCAGACGACCGAGGCCCAGTTTTATGCCCCCTTGTCGTCGGTCGAGCGCATGCGCAATTTCAAGGTGCCGGAAGATCGCATTACTGTCGTGCGGCCCGGCCAGTCGTACAAGATCAAGGACGTCGAAGTCCAGATCCTGCCCAATTACGACCGTATCGCCACCATGACCGGCGGCCCCGGCGTCGAGGTTCAACCGGGCGTGCGCCGGCCCTACGACGACGTCGCCGTCACCTTCTTTTTCAAGTTCCCCGGCGGCGTCAATCTGTGCCACCTGGCCGACACCCTGTTCCAGAACGCCTACGTTACCTTCAAGCAGTACGACGTCGACGTAATTACATTCAATATCGGTTCGAATGCCCCCGGCGCCACCGACAAGATGACCCCCTGGGACTCGGTGCGGGTGGCCGAAGCCATCGGCGCCAAGGTGCTTATGCCGATGCACTGGGACAACTGGGGCAACACCTACATCGATCCGGCGACCGTTCCGATGGTCGCTGACAAGATCTTGCCGCAGGCCAAGGTGGTGATTCCGGCCTGGGGCGTAAAGTGGGTCTACCCGGCCCAGGCCGGCATCGGCCGCATGCGCTGGCCCGACTGGCGCGAGCGCTACCGGCCCGAGCACTCGTGGGAGTATGGCCAGCCGGCGCAAGAGGCGGCCGACGCCCGCGGCGAGTTCATCCCGTACTAGCCATGATGTCCAACGGATTGAGGTTCAACCCGTGCCCGCGTTGACAAAAGTCGGATTCATCGGCCTGGGCCTGATGGGCGCGCCGATGGCGGCCAACATCGCCCGCGCCGGCTACCCGCTGACGGTCTACAACCGGTCGGCCGACAAGGCCAAGCCACTTTTGGCGCTGGGGGCTTCGCTGGCGGACACACCGGCGGCGCTCGCCGCCGCCAGCAATGTCGTCATCAGCATGTTGGCCGATGCCGCCGCCGTCCACCAGGTTGCCTTCGGCGCCGGTGGTCTGACCAGCATCCCCGGCGGCTGCCTGACCGACATGAGCACGATTGCCCCCGACCAATCTCAGGAGCACGCCCGCCGTTTGGCAGAACACGGGTGGTCGATGATCGACGCCCCCGTCATCGGCAGCACAGGCCCGGCCGAGGCCGGCACCCTGGGCATCCTGTCCGGCGGCGAGCTTGACCTGGTCGAACAACACCGGGATCTGCTTGAAACCCTGGGCGCGCTCCACTACCTGGGCGCCCAGGGCGCCGGCGCGCTGGCCAAGATGTGCTTCAACTTGATGGTGGCCGCCCAGGTTGGCTCGCTGGCCGAAGCCATGTTCTTAGGGGCCGCCGGTGGACTGGACATTGGCCAACTGGCCGACATCATCAGCGGCAGTGGCATCGCCTCCAGTTTGATCCAGCGCAAAGCGGCCAATATGGTCGCCGGCGACTTCCCGCCGGCTTTCCCGCTCAACCATATGCAGAAGGACCTGGGCTTAATGATCCGCACTTCGGACCGGCTCGGTGCCTTCCTGCCGGGCACAGCCAGTTATCACCAGCTTTACAGCGCCGCCCGCGGCAAGGGAATGGGTGACCTCGACTTCTCGGCGGTCTACCGTTTCTTGGTCGGGGCCGTCAGCAACGGCCAGCCGGCGGCATCATCGGACTTACGAGGAGACTAGGCAATGGCATCAACCAAGCAAGAAGTCCTTTACTTCGCACCCGCCAGCCTGGAAGCGGCCCTCGAACTATTGGACCAGCACGCTGGCAAACTAAACGTGCTGGCGGGCGGCACCGACCTGGTGCGGGATATGAACCTCAAGTTCAAGGTCCCGCCTGGCTTCATGTGGATCGGCAAGATCGGGCTGGAGTACGTCGAACGCCAGAACGGTCATCTGCGGGTTGGGGCCGCCACCCGCATGCAGACCGCCGGCAGTTCCGAAGTGCTGCGCCAGCAGGGCGCCGCCGTCGCCCGGGCCGCCGGCAAGCTGGCCAGTCCGCCAGTGCGTTCGCTGGCCACCCTGGGCGGCAATCTGGTCAACGCCTCTCCGGGCGCCGACACCGCCTGCGCCTTGCTCGGATTGGGCGCCGAGGTCGTGCTCACATCCAAGGGCGGCAGCCGGACGGTTCTGCTCGAGGCGTTCTTCACCGGCCCCGGCGAGACGGTCATCAAGCCCAACGAGCTGATGACCGAGATCGTGTTCAAGCCAACCGGCAAGGGGCAGGGCTCGGCCTACGCCAAGGTCGGGCGCCGTCAGGCGATGACGCTGGCGGTGCTCAACGCCGCCGCTCGCGTCGAGCTTGATGGCGATGGAAAATGCAGCGATGTTCGCATCGCCGTCGGCGCTGCCGCGCCGACCCCGCTGCGGGCGGTCGAAGCCGAAACGCTGCTGCGCGGCCAGCCCTGGACGGAAGAGGCCATTGAGGCCGCCGCCGCCAAGGCCGCCGAAGAGATCAAACCGATCGATGATGTACACGGCACCGCCTGGTACCGGCGTAAGTTGGCCCGCGTTTTGGTCGGGCGCACCTTGCGCGAGGCCGGCGAGATCGCCCAAGGAGCGAGGTAGACACCGATGGACTACCCGATCAAGTTCACCCTTAACAGCGCCGAAGTCGAAGTGGAAGCGCCGGCCACCATCAACTTGCTGCGCTTGCTGCGCGACTACCTCGATGTCACCGGCCCCAAGTTTGGTTGCGAGCAAGGCAACTGCGGCGCCTGTACCGTGCATATTGACGGCGAAGCCGCCAACGCCTGCCTGGTTCACGGCCTGACAATCGACGGGCGTGAAGTGACCACTGTTGAGGGGCTGGGAACGATGGAGGCGCCCGATCCACTGCAGCTGGCTTTCTACGAGCATTACGGCGCCCAGTGCGGCTTCTGCACGCCGGGCATGCTGATGGCCTCCAAGGCCCTGCTCGACCATAACCCCCACCCCACGCGCGACGACGTGGTTGAAGCCATCGTCGGCAACGTCTGCCGCTGCACCGGCTACAACAAGATCATCGAATCGGTGCTAGCAGCGGCCGACGCGGCGCGCGAATAGGCCGAGGGAGGACAACCATGACCGAACACAAGTATGTAGGCCAGCGGCTGCCGCGCTACGACGGCATGCAGCATGTCACCGGCAAGACCCAGTTCGTCGGCGACATGCGGATGCACGGCATGCTCTACGTCAAAGCCTGGCGATCCCCGGTGGCCTCGGCCACCATTAGCCGGATCGATGTCAGCCAGGCGAAGGCACTTCCCGGTGTGGTCGCCGTCATCACCCATGAGCAAGTGCCCAATAACCGCTACGGCTTTGCCGGCGACTTTCCGGTCCTGGCCGACACGGAAATCCGCTACAAGGGTCAGGAAGTGGCGGCCGTTGCCGCCGAGACCGAGGAGATCGCCCGCCAAGCCGTCGAACTGATCAAGGTCGACTACAAGGAACGGCCGGCCGTCCTCGATCCGTTCGAGGCCATGCGGCCCGATTCGGCCAAGGTCAGCCCAACGGGCAACTTCGTGATGTTCGACGGCAAGCCCTACCGGCCGGTGATCCGCGGCGATGTCGAGGCCGCCTTCGCACAGGCTGATCACATCATCGAAGGCTACTTCCGTACCGCCGCCCAAGAACATTGCCCGATCGAAACGCAAACCAGCGTGGTCCAAACCGACTCGATGGGCCGCACCCACATCCATACCGTCACCCAGGCGGTGTTCTTCAACCAGGGTACGCTGGCATCCATCCTGAAGAAGCCGCAATCCATGGTTCATATGCTGGGCGGCATCGTCGGGGGCGGTTTCGGCGCCAAGAACGACCCTCACACCGATCACATCTGCGCCGTCCTGTCGCTCTACACCAACGGGCGGCCGGTGCGTTGGATCTGGACGCGCGAGGAAGAGTTCGTGGCCTCCACCCAACGCGGCGCCACCCACATGTTCTTCAAAGATGCAGTCACCAACGACGGGCACATCATTGGCCGCCAGGTGCGCAGTGTGCGCGACGGCGGGGCTTATGTGTTGACCAACGACTATGTGGCGGCCAAGCACGCCTTCGCCGTCTCGGGCCCGTACAACATCCCCAATATCCGGACGCACGCCTATGCCGTCCTGACCAATCGGCGGCCAACCAGTTCGATGCGCGGCTTTGGCATCTACCAGGCCTCGATTGGCCATGAACTGCAGATCGAGCACATCGCCAAGCAACTGGGGATGGACTCGTGGCGCATCCGGTTCCTCAACGCCGTCCATGACGGCGATCTGTCCGCGACGCAGGCCGTGCTCAAAAACTGCGGGCTGATCGAATCGCTGCAGCAGACGGCCGAGCGGGCCGGTGTGAAGCTTGACGACGAGTTTCTACAACTGTCGTCGAAAGCAGTCAGGGAGGCATAAATGGCGAAGAAACGAGGCGTAGGCATCTCCGCCGTCTGGTATCCAACCGGCATGAGCGGCGGCGGCGATCCCAGCCAGGCCATCATCAAGATGCAGCCGGACGGCAGCGTGGATGTGTTGATTGGCACGGTCGATATCGGCCAAGGCGTGCGGACTGTCGTGCGCCAAATCGCCGCCGAGGAACTGGGCGTGCCGATCGAGCGAGTAAGCGTGACCGTCGTCGATACGGATTCCAGCCCACTAGACACCGGTACGTTTGCCAGCCGTGCCACCCACCAGACGGGCAATGCCGTGCTGCAAGCGGCGGCCGAGGCTCGCCAGGTGCTGCTCGAGGTCGGCGCCCAACAACTGGGCGTTGAACCCGAAGCGTTGGTGCTGGAGAATGACACGGTTGTCGTCAAGGATCACCCCGAGCAGGCCATCCCGATTCCCGACGTGGCCAGTCATGCCACTTGGGCGGAACGCCGGCTGATCGCTGGCCGGGGGGCCTTTGGCTGGGCGGTGGCCAAGGTCGACAGTGAAACCGGCCAAGGCGAACCGCTTCACACCATGGCCTACGGCGCCACCTTGGCCGAGGTCGAGGTCGACACCGAGACCGGCGAGGTCAAGGTGCTCAAGCTGGTCAGCGCTTACGACTGCGGCAAGGCGATCAACCGCTTGCTTGTCGAAGGCCAAATCGACGGGGGCGCCGCCATGGGCCTGGGGTCGGCCTTGATGGAGGAGCTACACCCCTACTACCCGTCCCTCGAGCACCACCCGACCGGATTCTTCTCGTATATGCTGCCAACGGCCAAGGACGTACCGCCACTGGAGGCCGTGATCGTCGAGATGAATTCCGACACCGGTCCCTATGGCGCCAAGGGGATCGGCGAGATGACGGCCAATTCGCAAGCACCGGCCATCATCAACGCCATCCACGACGCTATCGGAGTCTGGATCACCGACATCCCCGCCACCTCGGAAAAGGTGCTGCGGGCGATCGAGGCCCAGGCCGGCGAAGACATCCAGCCGGGCTATGTACCACCCGAGCCGTACTGGCCGCATGAAGCCATTGCCGGCTGATCGAAGCAACTTCCAGATACCGGGAGACGGATTGAGTCCTATGTCGAAGACCCCGAGGAAGCGAGCCCCCAGCGCGGACCAAGGCGAGACCTTCTGCGTCGGCTCGGTCTGTCTCCCGGTTCACCTTGGCAACGACAGCCAGTTCATCCCGCACCCCCAGGTGTATGTCGAACCGTCCCAGGGCTACCTGGAGAAACTGGCCTACGCCGTGGAAACTAACTTGCCGGCGCTGTTGATCGGCGAGACCGGCGTCGGCAAGACGCTGGCGGTGCGCCACCTGGCGTCCAAAACCAACAACGGGCTGCGCCGGGTCAACCTGAACGGTGCGACCACCGTCGACGAGTTCCTCGGCAAGCTGCTGATCAACGAGCAGGGCACCTACTGGGTCAATGGGGTACTCGTCGATGCCATGCTGGCGGGCGACTGGATTCTGCTTGACGAGATCAACGCCACCCTGCCCGAGATCGCCTTCTGTCTTCACTCGCTGCTGGATGACGATCGTATGGTGGTCCTGATGGAATACGACGGTCGGATCGTGCGGCCGCATCCCAACTTCCGCTTATTCGCCAGCATGAACCCCAGCGAGCAGGCTCGTTACGGCGGCACCAAGACGCTCAATGAGGCGTTGCTCGACCGCTTCCCGGTCGTCATTCGGATGGACTACCTGTCGGAGAACGAGGAAGTGGCCGCCGTCATCGCCCAATCCGGCCAAAAGGACGAAGGGGTGGTGCGGCGCATGGTGCGCTGTGCCAACGAGGTGCGGGCCGCCATCGGCCAAGAAAAGGTGTTCGGCTCCTTCAGCACCCGGCGAGTCACCGACTGGGCTCGGATGAGCCTGCAGTTCGATGTGCGCGAAAGCGCCGATGTGACCGTGCTCAGCAAGCTGAACCCGTTCGACGCCGAGGTGGTGGAGGACATCGTTGACAACTACTTCTGAGCCGGCCGCCGACCCCCGGCTCGAGTCCTTGCGCCTGCGCCTCGAACGGCTGCTTCAGGTCACGGCCGGTCAATTCGACCTGCGATTTGCCTTCGGAGACCGTGATTGGCTGGGGGTGGGCGAACTCCAGCTCAATGCCGATCCGGCCCAGGTGATTGCCCTGCCCTACGCGCACCTCAAGGGCCGGGCGCTGCATTTGTTCGGCCACTTGCGCGAAGAGAGTCATCGCTGGCTTCCCCGGGCCCAGCAGCTGGAAGCCGCCGGCCGGCCGCATTTCGCCCGCCTGTGGCACGCACTCGAAGACGCCCGGCTCGAAAACCGGTTGATCGCCCGTTGGCCGGGGATGGCCAAACACCTGGATGCCAAGATCCCGCCCAAGTTGGGCGGCAGCTTGCTCCGCCTGGCCACACCCACCCGCCAGATTGAGCTGGGCCTGTATTACCTGGGACGCGGCCTGGCCGGCGCCCAATTCAGCCGGCGAGTTGCCCGGTTGTTTGACCAGGCCGGGACTCTGATCCAGTCCGCCTGCCAAGCCGAAACGGCCGAAGCCACCGTGGCCGCCGCCGAAGCCTTGTATCCGTTGGCCGTCCCCTTCTTGCGCGGCCAAATGGCCGAATCCGATGAACTGCCCCAGAGCCATCCGCTGCCAAGTGATCCAGCGGAAGACCCGTCGGAGCCTGAAGCCGACCGCTCCCAACCAGCGCCGCTCATCGGGCTCGACAATGACTTGCTTGGGGCCGGTGATCCCGCCGATGTGCCCCAGGCTGACCGCTTTGCAGTCGGCAGCCTGCCCTGGTTCGAGCGCGGCTTGGGCGCCAAACAAGTCCACCCGAGTGTGGTGCAGAGTGACCGGCAGACGATCGTGCTGCCTCCGCCACACGATCCCGCAGCCTACCGAAGCATGCTGGCCGACGTCCAGGGCGATGCCCGCCGCCTGGCCCAACGTCTTCGCCTGGTCTACCAGGAGAGCCAGTACCTTCGTTTTGGCGGCCGCTTCCGCAGCGGCAAGCTCGACAACGCCCGCCTGTGGCGCCAGCGCAGTGGCAGCTACCGCTTGTTCCAGCGACGCCTGGAACCGCTCGACCGCCAGTGGGCGGTCAGCCTGCTGATCGATGAGAGCGCCAGCATGCGATCCGACGCCAGGTGCCGAGTGGCCGCGCTGGCCGCGGTGCTCATTGGCGAGGCGCTGGCCGAGCTCGAGATTCCATTCGAAATCATCGGCTTCAGCACCGACCAGTTCGAGGCCGAAGCCGCCCTGGGCCTTGGCCTGCGGCCGGCGCACGCCTACCGCACCACCCGCTGCAGCCGCCTCGAACACCGGCTCTACAAGAGCTACGACGAGCCATATCGCCTGGCGGCTCGCCGGCTTCCCGGCATCGAAGCCCGGCACAACAACTGGGATGAAGAACACCTGTGGTTTGCCTTCCGTCGGCTCCAAGGAAGGCGCGCCGCCCACCGCATGATGCTGGTCGTCTGCGATGGCCAGCCGAACGGTGATGCCGATCACCTGATCGCCACGGTCCGCCAGCTCGAACGGCTTGGTACGACCGTCATCGGCATCGGGATCGGCGAGGACTTCGTGCGCCGCGCTTATCGGCGCGCCATTGTCGCAACCGATATTCCTTCGCTCGCCCGGGCGCTGATGGAAATCCTGGCGCGCGAGCTAGGGCGCAGCCCGACGGCTGTTCGGGGCGCCGCTCCCGCAGGGGTCGGGCTTCCATAGTGAAGTCAGTCCCAGCCGGCCAGCCGGCGCGCCAGCGGCGGGAACCCACACTAAATGCCGTTCGGGTGCCGCGGCCGGGCGTCGTCGAATTCGTGGACCTGGAGCGGCGCCCACTGGCCGAGGGCGAAGTCCGGCTGCAGGTCGAGGCGATCGGGATCTGCGGATCGGACGTGGCGCTGCTGGCCGGGCGGCATCCATACGCGGCGTATCCGGTCGTCCCCGGGCATGAGGTCGGCGGTCGCGTGCTCGAGGCCGGGCCTGGTGTGGTGCTGGAGATTGGGCAGCGGGTGGCGGTCCGACCGCTACTGACCTGCGGAATCTGCCGGGCCTGCCGCGAAGGCCGCGTGAACCACTGC
>Ga0302046_10002379_pt1 | contig 17525 bp, 19 predicted proteins | sample RVTome_11_FD_200261 | JGI IMG/M metagenome (GOLD analysis project Ga0302046, IMG submission 200261) | Soil microbial communities from uranium-contaminated site in the Upper Colorado River Basin, Wyoming, United States - RVT147D111 (version 2) ...
TACAGCCGCCCGGCCGCGGACGGCAGTCGCGCCGGTTACTACTACGTCAACCTTTACAAGCCCGAAGTCCGGCCCAAATACGAAATGGAAGTACTTTCCGTGCATGAAGCGATGCCAGGTCATCATTTGCAGATTGCATTGCAAATGGAGCTCGGCGATATGCCGGCCTTCCGCCGTTACTCGGGGTTCACTGCATTTACCGAAGGCTGGGGCCTTTACAGCGAGAGCCTGGGTTATGACCTGGGTCTTTACAAGGATCCCTACTCGCGATTCGGTGCGCTCACTTACGAGATGTGGCGCGCCGTGCGCCTGGTGGTCGATACCGGCATGCACTACAAAGGATGGACACGCCAGCAGGCAATCGATTTCTTCAAGGCCAATGCCGCAAAAACCGAACTCGATATCACCAATGAAATCGATCGCTACATCGGCTGGCCGGGACAGGCGCTCGCTTACAAGATCGGCCAGCTGAAGATGCTTGAACTGAGGAGGAACGCGGAACAGACACTCGGCGACCAGTTCGACATCCGCGCATTCCACGATGCCCTGCTCGGAGGCGGTGCATTACCGCTCGAAGTTCTGGATGCCCGCATGCACCGCTGGCTCACAGATCAGATCAAAGTCGACTAGGCAGCAACGTCTCCGAGCGGCAACGACTCCTGGCGATCCGCAGTGAATTCACGGCGGGAGATGCGCGCGCGTGTTGCCGTGTCGTCGCCCGCATTGTAGATCTCGTCTATGCGGGCAACGCGTCCGGCAAGCCCGACGCCGTTCGCGATCTGGATGTTTAGACCGGGTCTTGCATTCATTTCAAGAATCAGCGGCCCCAGGTTGCGATCGATGACCATGTCTACGCCAACATAACCGAGCCCGGTCACCTCCAGCGCGCGGGCCGATGACTGCAGGATGAAATCCCACTGCGGTATCCTGAGACCCGCAATCGAGGCGCCGGTATCCGGGTGTTCGTCCACCACGTCGTTGCCGAGCACGCCCTTCAGCGTAACGCCCGTGCTCATGTCGATGCCGACACCCACAGCGCCCTGATGCAGATTCGCCTTGCCATCCGAGGAACGGGTTGGCAATCGCACCATTGCCATGATCGGGTAGCCTCGATAGACGATGACCCGGATATCCGGCACCCCCTGGTAGCTGACCTGTTCGAACAGCGGGTCAAACTGCACACAATACTCGATCAACGCCGCATCCTTGCCGCCGCTCAGGCTGTACTGGCCACTGACGATATTCGAGATGTGATGTTCCAGTTCTTCCTGAGTGATCAGCAGACCGCCCGCAGTACGGAAACTGTCCCGCCGCCGCCTGGTTCGACTGGCGATAACGATGATACCGTCCCCGCCGCTGCCCTGCGCCGGTTTGATAACAAAACTTTCCCGGCCCTCGACGATCTGCGCGAACTTGCGCACGTCGCCCTGGTTGTCGATGACCCCGTAAAGTTCGGGCACCGCCATCCCGGCCTCGATCGCCAGCTTTTTTGTCAGCACCTTGTCATCGACTCGCGGGAAGAAGCGACGCGGATTGAGCCGCATGATCAGTTCTGAATTGCGCTCGTTCAGACCGAGCACGCCGGCATTTCTGAGCCGTTTCACGGATGGCAGCATTTCAGTCCCTGCCCATGGCCTTGAATCGTCCCAGCTCGGTGAACCGGTATCCGGTATAGCGGCCAAGCAGGATTACCGAAGCGAGCACCAGCAACAGCAGTTCCGGGAAAGCAAAAATCAGGTGCTCGAGCCAGTTCACGTCCATTGCTAGATAGGCGACGATGGCCACGACCAGGCTGCCGACTCCGGCGCGCATTGCTTCGCCCGGGCCACGTTCCTCCCAAACCACGGACATGCGCTCGATGGTCATGGCAATGATCACCATCGGGAACAGAGCCACCGACAGCCCGGTTTCCATGCCCAGCTTGTGAGACAGGATGCTGACCAGCATCATCAACAAGACTACGACGATGAGCACCGACGCGAGCCTCGGTACCAGCAGCAATCGCAAGCGTTCGAGCAGGAAGCGGATGCTGAGACCCATCGCAACCAGCAATACGAAAAGCACCATGCCCCAGAACAGCTGCGTTTCGCGAAACGCGAGTGCAATCAGCACCGGCATGAAAGTGCCAAACGCATCGACACCGACGACGTTGCGCATCAGGACCATGATCAGGGCCCCGATCGGGATCATGAGGATTACGCTGTAGACGGACTGCGTCTGGATCGGCAGGCTGTACAGTGAAAAATCAAACAGCGGCGACTGTTCGATTTCCGCGCGCTTCTCGGCGATCGCCATTGCATCGAGATAATTCTTCTGCGCAGCAAAACTCACTACGACGTTGCTGCCTCCTTCGACCTGAATCAGCGGATCGCTCCCGCGCCACCAGATGAGGTAATTCTCCGGCAGCCCTTCGTCGCCGCTGGTCGGGTTGAAGTAACGCCACCGGTCCCCGTCATGAATTTCCAGCCATGGGACTGGTGTGACGTCCCGTTGCTGTTCCTGGAGTACGAGTCCGCGGATCATGCGCGCCGGGATTCGGGCGAAAGCCAGGATGGTAGTCATGGTTTGTACGAGGTCGGCACTCGATCGCGCGTCTGCCAGGATCAGTTCGATATTTGAATTTGGCGATGGGTTGTTGATCAGGCGCAGCAATTCCGCTGTGAACGATGCCGGGTCGGCAGAATGCTCGCGAACTTCGGCGACCAGCACCTCAACCGCTGTCCTCAGCGGCTCATTGATCAGTGGCGGAATCGGAAACGGTGGTGTGGTGTCCGATTGCTGGCTTCCCTTGTCCTCGTAAACAACGATTCGATAGTAGAGGGTCTGTTGCCCGTCTGCCCGCCGGACCGTCCACTGGGCCTCGCGACCGCCGCCGGCATAATTGACGCCAAAGCCGAAATTCTTGGAGACGGAATAATGATCGAGCTTGCCGAACCCGGGTGTCAGGTTGGGAATCTGCAGATTGACCTTGATTGAACCTGGTCCACTGTCGAAGCGGATCGTGGTCTCGACGGTCCACGCCGGTATTTCCTGTTTCTCGTACAGGGGGAAACCCAATACCAGCCACTTGTACAGGAACATCAGCGTACCAACGACAGTCAGAATGGCTGCCAGCACCCATACAGTGTTTTTCGTCATCCAGCTGCCTTTATTGTTCTGCGTTGGCCGAATTCTGCAGCAAAGTGCGGTCGAAACTCCGCCGATTCTACACTGTCTTGCATTCTACCGGCGCAGTCCCAGCGCCACCCTGGCGACCTGCCTGCGCACCGGTCCGCTGCGGTTGAACAGGCGCATGCCGCCGCTGCGCAGGCGGGAGACTGTTGCAGACTCGCTGGCGAAGAGTTCCGAGATCCCGTCGATGAACCGCAGCATGAGCTGGTTGGCCCCTTTACGCGCACGTTCGTAACGGCGCAGGCACGGCATGTCGCCAGGGTGGTCGCCGCGGGCCAGTGCCTCGCCGATCATATCTGTCAATACTGCGGCATCGGCAAGGCCGAGGTTCGCGCCCTGCCCCGCCAGCGGGTGCACGCTGTGCGCCGCGTCGCCGACCAGAACGAGACCCGGCAACGCATACTGCGTTGCGTATTGCGCTTGCAATGGAAATGTGCCGCGCGGACCCGCCGGCTGCAGCTTGCCGAGCACAAAATCGCTGGCTACTCCAAGCATCCGGCCGAGTTCGCCGTCCGATGCTGCAATTGCCCGCTTTGCCACGTCTTCGCTGGTCGACCAGACCACCGATACACGGCCATCCGCAAGCGGCAACAAGGCAATTGGCCCGCTCCGCAGGAATCTTTGCCACGCGGTATGACGATGATGCCTTTCCGGGCGCACATGAGTCACAAATGCCGACTGCGCATAGGGCCATGAACGCGAGCGCATGCCGGCAGCATTGCGTACGAAGGAATTGCTTCCGTCGGCGGCGATCAGCAATTCCGGCCGCAGCGGTGGTGTATCGGCGACGTCGACCAGGTACCGGTCACCGGCGCTCTGCACCTTTTGTATCCTGGCTGCGAAACGCACCGCTTGACCGTGCTTCGCGAGACGATGCAGCAAGCGATCCTGGATCAGCGCGTTCTCGACGATGGTGCCGAGCTCCGGTAGCGCAAAATCGGCTGCGTCAAAGCGCAAGGTCTCCGGTCCATCCACGTTGCCGTCCGCATCCCATACGCGCATAGCGGCAAACGGGCAGGCGCGTATCGAGCGGACCTCCTGCCACACCCCCGCACGATCGAGGACTTCCGCCGAACCCGGCGAAATTGCCGAAACACGCAGGTCGACGTCCGCAGACACGTCGAATCGAGGTTCGTTTCCGGAGTCGACGACCGTGACACGCAGTTTCTCCGAGAACTCGCTACGCTTGAGCAGCGATGCCAGAGTCAGGCCGACGATGCCGGCACCGGCAATGACAACGCCGAACTTCCCGTTCATCGCAGCGGTACGCCCCGCGACAGTCTTGGCAGCCGGCCGGCCAAGCCCATGGTGTGCCGGGCAAACAGCGAGCGAACGCCGGGGATGAGGTCGAAACCCAGCATTCCGGCATTGCGCATGAATCTGAACGGCGCACGCTGATCACCAAACAGTCTCACCAGCCCGTCGGTGAATCGCAGTACTTTGCGCTGATCGGACCGCCGCCACCGGGCATACGATTCGAGCACCACGTCGGATCCGGCATCGGCCTTGTCAGGCGCGGCCGCGAGTACGGCTTCGAGTAGGCAATCGCAAAGTGCCGCAACGTCACGAAGCCCGAGATTGAATCCCTGTGCCGCGACCGGGTGCAATCCGTGCGCGGCGTTGCCGACCAGCACTCCTCGCCGTGCGATGAGACCGTTTGCGCGAGTCATTGCCAGCGGATACGCCGAACGCTGGCCAATTCTCGAAAATCGCCCCAGACGGAGACCAAACGCCTCTTGCAGTGCATCGGTGAATGAGGCATCGCTCATTTGCATCACGGCGTGGGCCCGATTGGGCGGCAGTATCCAGACAAAGGCGGCCCGGTTGTCTGCAATCGGCAGCATTGCAATCGGGCCCTCGCCGGTGAATCGCTCGAACGCGCGGTACTCCGGTGCTATCTCGGGCAATACATTGCCGATGACCGCTTGCTGCACGTAGTCGCTGCTTGTGGCACTGATCCCGAGCATGTCACGTACCGTGGATCCGGCGCCATCGGCAGCGACCAGCAAACGGCAACGGAGTCCGTTCGTTTTGCCGTCCGATTCGAGCTGTGCAATTACCGCGTCGCCCGATCGCTCCGTGCCGATGATCCTCGCAGGGCACAGCATGTGTACGTTTTTCAGGTGTGACACGGCGTTGTTCAGGACTTCGCCAAGTACGCGGTTGATCACCACATGGCCGAGAGCCTCGACCTGCTGTTCGGCCGCGTCTATATGGGAAAAGCCGAATCGGCCCTTCTCGGATACGTGTATGCTGCGTATGGGTGTCGCGGCAGCAGCGATGTCGGACCAAAGGCCCATGGCCTCGAACATGCGCTGACTGCTGCGTGAAAGTGCCGTCGAGCGTTCGTCAAAACTGGGTTGGCCGGCCTCGGCGCGCGCGACCGGTTCGACCACGGCAACGCTTAAGCCCAGCGGCTCGAGTGCGACCGCGAGGCAAGCGCCGATCATGCCGCCGCCCGCGACGATGATGTCGTAGTCGGGCCCTGCCGATGTCGCCGACCGGAGCATTCGATCCTACGCCGCCATCAGCTTTTCAATTGCATCAGGTTCCTTGACCAATGACGCGGTCAGGATATCCGGTCCATTGCTGGTGAGCGCCACATCGTCCTCTATGCGGACTCCGATATTTCTCCAGCGGGCCGGCACCTTGCGGCTGTCGCTGATGTAAATGCCCGGTTCTACCGTCATCACCATGCCGGACTCGAGTTGTCGCCATTCGTCGCCGACTTTGTAGTCACCCACGTCGTGTACATCCATGCCGAGCCAGTGGCCCGTTCGATGCATGAAAAATTCCCGGTAGGCACCATCACGGACCAGACGCTGCACTGAACCCTGCAGCAAGCCCAGTTTTTTCAGGCCACGGGTTATGACATTGACCGCTGCATCGTGCGGCTCGTTCCAGTGATTGCCGACGCGCGCCATGTCAATCGCAGCAAGCTGGGCTTCCAGCACGATCTCGTATACGGCCAGTTGCTCCGGCGAAAATCTGCCGCTGACTGGCAGGGTCCGGGTAATGTCGGAAGCGTAGTAGTCCAGCTCGCAGCCTGCATCGATCAGCACGAGGTCGCCCGAGGCAAGTTTGGCGCTGTTTTCGATGTAGTGGAGTGTGCAGGCATTCGCACCGGTCCCGACAATGGGACTGTAAGATGTGGTCGCATTATTGCGCCGGAATTCGTGAAGATACACCGCCTCGACCTCGTACTCGAACAGGCCGGGAGAAATCACTGAAATGGCTCTCGTATGCGCGCCGACCGCGACCTTGGCCGACCGGCGCATTGCTGCAATTTCGCCGCGGCTCTTGTACAGGCGCATGTCGTGCAACACGTGGTCGAGGGCAACAAACTCCTGCGGGGTGTGAATCCCTGAATTCCCCTTCGACCGAAGGGACTTGACCCACTCCGAAACCTGCGTGTCAAAGTCGGCGTAGGCGCCCATCGTGTAATACACGCTGCTCCTGGACTCCATAATCCCTGGCAGGATGTCGTCGATGTCGGAGACAGGAAATGCATCGTCCGCCGCAAAATCAGCCACGGCTCCGTCCGTTCCCGATCGTGACCCGTCCCAGCGTTCCTTGTGGCTGTCGCGCTCGCGGCAAAACAGGATGAACTCGCCGCTATCGCGACCCGGCGCCAGCACTGCCACCGATGCGGGTTCGGCGAACCCGGTCAGGTAATAGAAGTCACTGTCCTGCCGGTACTTGTACTCGACATCCCGGCTTCGCACGGCCTGTGGCGCACTTGGCAGGATGGCGATTCCGTTCTCGCCAACCATACGCATGAGCGTCTGCCGCCGGCGCGCGAATTCCTCGCTGTTCATGGTTTCCCCAAAGGCATGCCGGATTCAGTGCACCTGCTTCGATGCGTTGCCTCTGACCGTTGCCGGCCTGCGAAATTCCACCAGTTCCTCATAGACCAGCTGTGCCACGACACGAAGATATTCGTATACTTCCGCAAATGCCGCTTCAGTGGCCTCGTCATCGGCATCATCGTCCACGGCGGCGCGGGAGATTTCCAGCATATCGCGGATTATGTCGTTCAGGGGTTCGCTGGAAAGTCGCTTTTTCAGCGGATCGCCCTGCACTCGCACGACCAGGCCGTTAAGAAAACCTTCGCACCATTGCGCCATGGCCTCGGTGCGAATCGCCGCACTCTCGTTCTCATCCGGCAGCAATAAGGTAAACTCGGACCCGCGTTCAGCAAGCTGGCGATGCGTGTCGTCGTGGAGCTGTCGAAGTTGTGCAGCACACTCCTGTTGCAAGACGACGTCGGGATCGGGGTCCTCAAGCACCTGGGGCAGCCAGCTGTCCAGTGCGTCAGCGCCGCAAAGCGCCAGGCGGCTGCAGACGAGCCCATGCGCCTGCGATGCATTCCAGCTGGATCCGCAACGCCGGAGCGCAGCATCAAGTTCGCCGTGTTCGACGGTTCCAGTCATTTGCAGATGGCCAGTTCCTGTTTTCCAGCGGGGTATTCCCGCCCGTTCGAATAATCCCATGTAATGTCCCGGTGAGCCATTTCAATCTGACTTTGACCCTGACACCGATTGATTCTACGCCGTCACGGCTCTATATTGCCGCTATGGCTGACAACGTCAACGCAATGTTCGAACAACAGCTCAAGCGGCTGGAGCAGCGCGTCGATGCGCTCGTTAACGTCTGCGACCAGCTCCAGGACGAAAATCGTTCCTTGAAGCAGCGACAGGACGTGCTCACGGCAGAGCGCGCGACCTTGCTGCAGAAAAATGAACAGGTTCGGGCCCGGGTCGAGGCGATGATAGGGCGACTCAAGGCAATGGAGCAGGGAGGCTGATGCCGTCGTGCTTGCCCGCAAACCGGACGGGGATTCTTTGATGAACGATATTTATGCTCACGTGAGTGTCCGAATCCTGGAAAAGGAATACCAGGTGTCGTGTCCCGCCAGCGAACGAACGGACCTACTGGATTCGGCCGAAGTACTGAACGCAAAAATGCGCGAAATTCGCGATAGCGGAAAGGTTGTCGGACTTGACCGGATAGCCGTCATGGCGGCTCTGAACATGGCAAACGAGTTGCTGCATTCGCGGGCCAAGGACAAGGCGCTCGAGAATCATTTTGGCCCTAGACTGAAACTGATTGCCGATCGGGTGGACGCCGCACTGGGTGCCGGACGGCAACTGGAACTGTAAAGCGGAAACACGGAACCGTGAAGAGTCGGCTCGAGGAGACTCTTCGCTACCGACAGAATTGACGCCTCCTGCAGTGTACGATGCTGGCCTGGAAACCTTTCGACCCTAACGTTTTACCTCGGGGTCGTGCTCTGTAGGCAACATATGCGCTACCACCCCGGTGGGAAGCCTGTTGTTGTCACGGCTGGCCCCACTTGTTGCTCCGGTTCGAGAGCGACGGCCGGTAACGGCACAGGCGGGAGGCGTCATCCTTTGACTCCGCATTCACTGGACAAGTTCGGGCGCAAGCGGCCGGGACGGTACCACCGTGCAGCCGGCCACTGCCCTGCTGCTGCGTGAACGATCCGGCCTGAAGGGTCCCCTGGCGGCGCATTCCGCGACCGGCCCTGTAAGAACCACACCATGACAATGCAATCCACAATTCGACGCGACGCTCGTCATCGACGCAGCGCAATGACCGAGACTGAACGCGTGAGTGCGTCTGCAACGATTGCGAACCGCGTCGTGCGAATGCCGGCATTTGTTCACAGCCGGTTGGTGGCCTGCTATCTGTCGATCGGCAGCGAGGTCGACACGTCGGCCATAATCCTGCGCGCCTGGCGCATGAAGAAGCGCATTTTCGTCCCGAACACGCGCGGCGGCGGCCAATTGACCTTCCATGAAATTCGGCCTGACAGCGAATTCGCCAGCGGCCCGTTCGGCATTCCGCAGCCGACTGGCGGGGCCGTACTGGCAGCGTCGAGGTTCGACCTGGTCATCGTGCCGGTGGTTGCATTCGATTCCGATCATCACCGCATCGGCATGGGCGGTGGCTACTACGATCGAACGTTTTCATTTCTGAGGCATCGGAAATTATTTCTGAAGCCGAAACTTGTCGGCGTTGCCTTCGAATGCCAGAAAATCGAAAAAATTGCGCCAAACCCTTGGGATATAGGGCTTTTTCGCATTTTCACCGAGGCCGCATAAAGTCCGACGCAGCGGCTTCCGACCACCGGATCCCGCCTCATGAGAACGTCGCAATATTTATTCTCGAGAATGTCCGCCGACGTTTCCGGCGTACGTCTTGCGGCGGATTTTTTTCAGCGGGCCGCGTAATTTCTCTGTTGCTGATAACGAACATGAATCATTCTTGTGGTCGCACGGACATGCCCGGAGATTTCTCGCGGGCATTTTCGCGCCGAATTCTCAAGAATTCGGGATGTTCGAAAATGTTAACCCGTTCACTTAACTTGCTGGATTTTTAGCTTTTGTTGTATATACTCAACGCCGGGTACCCGACACGGAGAAAATGATGGCTACCAGAAAGAAGGCAAGTAAGAAGGCTTCGAAGCGCAAAGGCGGCAAGAAGCGGAAGGCAGCGAAGAAGAAAGCTGCAAAGCGTAAGACGAAGAGAAAGGCTGGCAAGAAAAAGGGCAAGAGAAAAGCCAAAAAGAAAGCAGCCAAACGAAAGACCAAGAAAAAAGCGAAGAAGAAGAAGAAGAAGGCCAAGCGCAAATCGAAGCGCAAAGCCAGGAGGAAGGCCAGCAAGCCGGCAGCGCCAAGCATGGGCTCCAAGAAAGGCTAGCTGACTGACTGGAAGATCGGCGGCTCGACGGCTGTGAAGCCGGCGCGTTTGCCGTAAGCCTTCTTCCAAAACAAGAGATATGCCCGCGAATGCGGGCATATTTCGTTTTGAGACCCGCGATCTGGCGCGACCAGTGTCGATCCGCTAAGCTCACGGCGGAATCGAGCTTTGATCTGCCTGTCCGATATCGCGAGCCACGCTACAAATCGGAATCAAACGAGACCATGCAAGCCGACGACAAGAAACGGAATGCTGCGAAAGCAGCCCTCAACTACATTGAGGGCGACACTGTACTCGGGGTCGGCACTGGCACGACCGTGAATCAACTGATCGATTTGTTGCCGGGGGTCAGAGACCGCATTCACGCCGTGGTCTCGAGTTCGACTGCGACAACGGCCAGACTCGAGGAACTGGGATTCGAGGTCTCGTTGCTCAATGAGGTCGGCGATATCGATCTGTATATCGACGGGGCTGATGAAGCGAACAAGCACCTGCAGCTGATCAAGGGCGGCGGCGGGGCGCTGACCCGCGAAAAGGTCCTCGCCGGCGCTGCCCGAAAGTTTGTCTGCATTATCGACGACAGCAAGCTCGTAGGGATGCTGGGCACGTTTCCATTGCCGATCGAGGTCATACCGATGGCCCAGTCGTTCGTGGCGCGCAAGCTCGCCAAAATGCGCGGCCAGCCCGTCTGGAGGGAGAAGTTCGTTACCGACAACGGTAATCACATACTCGACGTCCATAACCTGGTTATCAGCAATCCAATGGAGATGGAGACCCGGATCAATCAGCTCCCTGGTGTTCTGACCGTCGGCATATTTGCGCACCGGCCGGCTGATGTGCTGATCATCGGCGATGAATCCGGCGTCCGGATCACAGGCAAATAGGCAACCCCGGCCAGTAAACAATAAAAGCCCTCCGTACGGAGGGCTTTTTTATTGGCTGGGGGACAAGGATTCGAACCTTGGTTGGCGGAGTCAGAGTCCGCAGTCCTACCACTAGACGATCCCCCAAGTCCGCCCGTTATTGCAACTGCGGGCGAATTATTCGGTGCGGACTGATGTCCGGTACCGGCCCGGACTCTGTTAACTCAACCGCACACGATACGGCTTACCTGCCAGGCCGGCTGGGTGGTGTCCGGAACCCGCCTCAACCGGTATGAGGCCGGTACGAGTCCGACATCTCGAACTAGCGTTTCGAGTACTGAGTAGCGCGTCTCGCCTTGCGCAGTCCCACTTTCTTCCGTTCCACTTCGCGGGCGTCCCGTGTCACAAACCCGGCTTTTCTCAAACCTGTGCGCAATGATTCATCGTATTGCATGAGAGCCCGCGTCAGCCCGTGACGAATGGCGCCGGCCTGACCTGTCGTGCCGCCGCCGCTCACTGTGACGTTGACATTGAATTTGTCGGCAAGCTTCATCAGCTCAAGCGGTTGTCGCACGATCATTCGGGCGGTCTGTCGCCCGAAAAATCGATCCAGCGGCCGATCGTTGATATTGATTTCGCCCGAACCCGGGGTCAGAAAAACGCGCGCCGTAGACGTCTTGCGGCGGCCGGTTCCATAAAAGTGAGTTGCTGTCATGCTTCTTGCCTCAGCCCTTTCGGCGGACCGCCTCAGGCTTTAATTTCCAGCGGTACAGGTTGTTGTGCTGCGTGTGTGTGCTCGGGGCCCGCAAAAACGCGGAGTTTCGCAAACATTTTTCGGCCCAGCGGATTGCGCGGCAGCATGCCTTTCACGGCATATTGCAGAGCGCGTTCCGGTGTCTCTTCCATCAGTTTTTTCAGCGGCATCGCTTTCAGGTTGCCAACATAGCCTGTATAGCGGTGATACAGCTTGTCGTCCATCTTGTTGCCGGTTACACGAATCTTGTCGGCGTTGACAACAACGATGTAGTCGCCTGTGTCCACGTGGGGCGTATATTCCGGTTTGTGCTTGCCGCGCAGCCTGCGGGCAATCTCGGTGGACAGGCGTCCAAGGGTCTTGCCGTCGGCATCGACAACGAACCAGTCGCGACGAACCTCGTCCGGCTTGGCAGAAAACGTCTTCATGATCATGGATTCCAGTTGCAGACCAGCAGTGGGCAGCCGCGCGGCCCGGCGTACCGCCCAGCCGAAACGCGCAGTGTCTTGCGTTACCCCGGCGAAAGGCGCGAAATTCTACTTGAGGGCCAGCCCCTTTGCAAACGTCGGCAGAAACTCTGCCGCGATCACCGGCTCGAACACAGCCGCCGAAAACCCCAGGTATTTTAACCAGTTACAGTAGCCGGCCCAGAGGCATGCCATGGCAGCAGGCCGGCATGCCGCTACTGGAACCGGTATTCCAGCGAAACTGCCGTGTAGGTGTCCGTTTTTTCCGTGCCCGGCAGCACATCGCTGTTGTTCTTTATAGTGTGCGAGGCCACCAGCGCGAGGTCGCCGATCAGCCGCGCAGTGATCGCCGAGATCGATTCGAGGTAAGTATTGTTCCGGCCGGCCTCGACGACGAAGTCCTGGGTGAATGCTGCGGTTTCGCTGAACTGCCATTTGTAGTCCAGGCCGGCACGCAGGATCCCGTCGTTTTCCGTGACGCCGTCGACCCGTTCGGCCTGCCGGGCGCCGAGTCCGATTTCGGCGTTCAATGTATGCGGCGCCCTGTCGATGAGCCGGCGTCCATAACCGATGGACTGCGAGAACTGCTCCGGATAGCCACTGAAACGGTCTTTCCGCCAGTTGAGGCGGCCGAAAAGGAAATCTACCTCGGTGAGGTTGCGTTCGGTCTTCCAGCCCAGTTCATAGGCTTCGGCGGTCGTTACATCATTCTCACTGGCATTGATCGCAAAAGTGTCGAAGGTGTGCACCCATTTGCCGGCGGTATAACCCAGCAGAAAGCTGGAATTGAGATTGGAGTTTTCGGTGTTGCCGCCGGTCGCGAGGTAACCGAACTTCACATGGCCGAACCAGGGTCCGGTGTCCTCTTCTTCCGCCGCCGGGACCGCCGATCCGCAGAACAGACCGAGCACCGCAAACAACCAAGTCGTACGCACAACCATGCGCCCTCTCCCGTTCAAATGTACTGTCACGAGCCCGCTGCCAGGGCACGATTGCCTGGGCCAGCAGCGTTGCTACAGCGCCGGCTCGTTCAGCCGGCGCAAGAGGGCGCGGAGTATAACCACAGTTTTGTGAATTTCCGAGTCAGCAACGCAGGTGAGCGATCAACCGCCGGTCCGCTCGGATCGGCGCTATACTATCGCGAATGCAGGAGCGACACCTTTCAGCATTCGATCGCCTCCTCGGCGGCATCGACAGCGCATTACGGACCTTTGCTTCCGGCAGTTCCGCTGCTTCCAGACCGAACCCGGCGAGCGGGGTCAAGGAGAATCCGTTGAGCCGGCGCGAAGTCGCACATTCGGCCGCCCTCATGCGCGTGAATCACGCGGGCGAAATCGCCGCGCAGGGTCTTTACCAGGGGCATGCTGCTGTTGCCCGCGACAGGGATATCGAACAACAAATGAGTGCTGCAGCCGTCGAGGAACTGGATCATCTCGGCTGGTGCAGCGAGCGGCTCGCGGAACTTGGCAGCAGGCCAAGTTGGCTTAGCCCCTTTTGGTATGCCGGCGCCTTCGCAATAGGCGCGGCGAGCGGCGTACTTGGAGATCGCTGGTCACTGGGATTTATCGCAGAAACCGAAAGGCAGGTCAGTGAGCACCTTGGCGGCCACCTGGAGAAACTGCCAAAGAAGGATGCACGGAGTCGCGCTATCGTAAGACAAATGCGTACCGAGGAAGAACACCACGGAACCAATGCTCAAAGGGCCGGTGCTGCTGCATTGCCACACCCGGTGCGACGCCTGATGCAGTTTGGAGCACGGATCATGACGCGGACCGCATACTGGATATGATCGTGAATCGCGCCACTTGCCGGCACGAGAGGCTGTGATTCGATCAGTTTCTCAATAACTATTACGCACTTAGCTTGCTCTTACGGGCCGAGTGTATTAAAAGAATGGGCGCGGCAGCGTCGAGGACCCGATAAATGCAGACCACAGCAAAAACCTTGAGTGACGTACCAGCCATCAACCGGTTCCTCAGCTATTGCAGGGTCCGCACCGTTCCGTCGAAAACGGTCATGATTCATGCGGGCGACCTGCCCGATGTGTTGTATTACATCGTCGACGGGTCGGTGGAAGTCATGATCGAAGACGAAGACGGCAACGAAATGGTTCTGGCCTATCTGAACAAGGGCCAGTTTTTCGGAGAAATGGGCCTGTTTTACGAGCAGCCGACACGCAGTGCCTGGGTGCGAACCCGCAGCGAATGTGAAATAGCCGAAATGACTTACCCGCGTTTCCGGCAGATCGCCAGTGAAAGTCCCGGCCTCGTATTCGAGCTCGCCACGCAGCTGGCAACGCGGCTCGACCGCACCAACCGCAAACTGGGCGACCTCGCCTTCGTCGACGTTACCGGCAGGGTCGCACACGCCATCATGGACCTGTGCAATGAACCGGATGCCATGACACATCCCGACGGGATGCAGATCAAGGTAAGCCGCCAGGAACTCAGCCGTCTCGTTGGTTGCTCGAGAGAGATGGCGGGCCGCGTACTGAAGGTGCTCGAGGATCAGGGCCTGGTTTCTGCCAGCGGCAAGACGATCGTCGTTTACGGCGCGCGCCCGGTCCGCAAAGTCTGACGCCCGATCCGGTCCAGCGGCCGGCCGTTACTCTCCCCTACGATCGGTTGCCCGCGGACTGGGTGCAGCCGCTGCGATCGCTGCCCGCATGCTGGCGATGGATTTTGCGTAATCCTTGCTGCCGAATATCGCGGAGCCTGCAACAAACGTGTCCGCCCCTGCAGCGGCAATTCTGCCGATATTGTCGGCCTTGACGCCACCATCGATTTCCAGCCGTACATCGAGGCCGCGCGCGTCGATCATGCTCCTCGCCTGGCGCAGTTTGCCGATCGAGGACTCGATGAATTTCTGTCCGCCGAACCCAGGATTGACCGACATGATCAGCACCATATCGAGATCATCGAGTACGTGCTCCAGCCAGTTCAGTGGGGTAGCCGGATTGAATACCAGTCCGGGCTTGCAGCCGAGTTCACGAATGAGCGCGATAGTACGATGCACATGGGTGCACGCTTCCGGATGAAACGTGATGAAAGTTGCGCCTGCCCTGGCAAAATCCGGAATCAGCCGGTCCACCGGCTCGACCATGAGGTGAACATCGATTGGCGCATCGATGCCGTACTTGCGCAGCGCCTCGCAGATCAGGGGGCCAATCGTCAGGTTCGGTACGAAATGATTGTCCATAACGTCGAAGTGCACGATGTCTGCGCCGGCCGCGAGTACCGCTGCGACGTCCTCGCCAAGGCGCGCGAAGTCTGCAGAGAGAATTGACGGTGCTATCAGTGGCTTCACGTGTAGGTCCCTGAAGGTAGCTGAGGCCCGATTGCATCGAGCGGCCGATGCGCGACTGTAACCAATCGGCGCGCGCTTTTCACTCTACCGGATGGAACGTCTCGCTTTCAGCATCTCGTAGGCTCCGCGAATGTCGCGCGTTTTTCGCTCCGCCTCGGCAACAGCCGCCGAGTCCGGGTTTCCTGAGGCGATCTTGTCCGGGTGATTCCTGTTCATGAGCCTGCGATACGCTTTCTTGATGTCGTCGTTGGTCGAGGATCTGTCGACCCCGAGCGTCGAGTAGGCGCGATCGACCTGCAACGCATCGGCATTGCCCTGCGGAGATCGCCTGAAACCTCTTTGCGCGCGCAGCATGGCTTCGAGCTGTGCCAGTTCGACCCGGCCGATCTCAAGTTGCTGGCAAATCGTCCAGATGATCGCCCGTTCTCGCGGGTTCAGGCTGGATTTGGCAAGAGAGACTTCGAGCAGCAGCCTGACAAACAGTCCTCGCAGCTCGGCGCGCCGCGCACTGTGCTCGCGCAAGTGCTGCAAGGTCGCCAGCAAGGGAAACGAAGCATTTTTTCCTGCCTCGAACCAGGCGATTGCCTGGCGCGTCTCGGCGGCGCCGAGATTCAGCCTGTGCATGATGGAGCGCGCGGCGCGAATCTCGTCCTCCGTGACCAGCCCGTCAGCTTTCGCCAGGTGGCCCATCACCTGGAACAGCGATGCAACGAAGTCACCGGACAAACGCTCGCGGTGGATGCGCCCCGCAAATCCGCGATCGAACTGGTGGCCGAGTATCAGGCCGAGCAGCGCCAGCAACGGGCGCCCGGTAGCAAGGCCGATAAGCGTCCCGATAATTTTCCCGTAATACGGCATTCGTTTGCGTCCGCGCCGGTTGCTGGATCCGGAGTGTAAATGCTGAAGGTTCATCCTAACCGTACGCATCGCCGATTCCCATGCGTGCTTTGCGGCATTTCTTGCCAGTCGCCGGGTGAACCGCCATCATGCGGCCATGGCAAGCTGGGCTGAAGGCCAGAAACGTGAGCCCGTGAAATCGCGCAAACCCCTGTTCGAATCAGTCATTCCCGATTTGCAGCTTGCATGCCGCGGCAAAGTGCGTGACGTTTATGAGATCGACGACAGACACTTGTTGATCGTAACGACGGACCGCCTGTCTGCCTATGATGTCGTGATGCCGGACCCTGTAGCCGGCAAGGGCGAGATACTGACCAGGATATCGAATTTCTGGTTCAACATGATGAGCGACATCGTGCCGAATCACCTCACCGGTCTGAGCCTGGATGGGATCATTCCGGATGCGACCCTTAAGAGGGAACTGGAGCCGCGCTCGGTCGTGTGCCGGAAACTGCGCCCTCTTCCGATCGAAGCCGTGGTTCGCGGCTACCTCATCGGTTCGGCCTGGCGCGAATACAAAGACAGCGGAAAAGTCTGCGGGATCGCACTGCCTTCCGGCCTGCAGCAGGCTTCGCGCCTGCCGGAAGTACTGTTTACGCCGGCAACGAAAGCCGATGCCGGTGACCACGATGAAAACATCAGCTTCGATCGTACAGCGGAACTTGTCGACAGCACGCTTGCATGGCGGGTGCGCGAGTACTCGATTCGCATTTACGAGAGGGCCGCGGACCATGCTCTGCAGCGCGGCATCATTATCGCTGACACGAAGTTCGAGTTTGGCCTGGACGACGCGGGTCAGCTGTATCTGATCGACGAAGTGCTGACACCGGATTCATCGCGCTTCTGGCCGGTCGAGGGATACCGAACGGGCATCAGTCCGCCGAGTTTCGACAAGCAATTCGTGCGCGACTACCTGGACACCCTGGATTGGAACAGGACTGCACCCGGACCGAGGATACCGCCCGGGATCCTGGAACGAATCGGCGACAAGTACAGCGAGGCACTGCGCATTCTGACCGCACCGTGAAACAGCCCGGCACGAGGTGGTGCCGGCAAAAGCTACCGCATGTGTACCCGGCGTGACCACGAATCGATAATGCGGCTGATTTCGGCAAGGCCATCGGTGAGTGCGGCCGGGCCGGGTTGCAGGATGATCGACGACTTGATCTCGTGCAGGTCTCCATTGGCCACCGCGGGTATGCTGCTCCAGCCTTTGCGTTTCGCGACGCGCTCCGGTCGGAATTTCTTCCCGCACCAGGATCCGAGGATGATGTCTGGCTGTCGTTCGATGACTTTGTCTCCGTCAACAAGGATTCTGTCCCTGCCGAGCGACCTGGCGGC
>Ga0302046_10002380_pt1 | contig 17518 bp, 15 predicted proteins | sample RVTome_11_FD_200261 | JGI IMG/M metagenome (GOLD analysis project Ga0302046, IMG submission 200261) | Soil microbial communities from uranium-contaminated site in the Upper Colorado River Basin, Wyoming, United States - RVT147D111 (version 2) ...
GCAAGGACGAAGGCAAGCCCGGTTTGCGCGGCGGCAACTTCTACGCAGCGTATTTCAGAGATCTGGATGGCAACAAGCTGAACGCTTTCTGCATGAGCTGAAATCGCTACAGCGCGCTCTCGCCGGTTTCGCCGGTGCGGATGCGCCACACCTGCTCGAGCTCGGTGACGAAAATCTTGCCGTCACCGACTTTGCCGGTCTTGGCACTGTTGATGATCGCCTCGACGACCTCGTCGAGGCGATCATCGGTGATGGCGACCTCGATCTTGGCTTTCGGCAGAAAATCCACCACGTATTCCGCACCGCGGTACAACTCGGTGTGGCCGCGTTGCCGGCCAAAGCCCTTGACTTCAGTGACCGTCATGCCCTGCACGCCGACTTCGTTCAGTGCATTGCGGACGTCGTCCAGGCGAAAGGGCTTGATGATGGCGGTTACGAGCTTCATGCGGGATTCCTGTGGCGGCCTGTATTGCGCTAGTTTATACAATCGCAGGCATGGCCGTTCCCCGACGCTCCGGGCGACGATCGGCGGCCGCTTTGGTGTAAGCTTGTGGCCGCCGGACGATTCCGACACGGTGCCGGCGCCGGTGATCGGTTGTAATCGTAAGATATTGATTTATGGCTATTTTAGAGAAAGTTCATGCGATCCTGAACGAGCCCGCCGGACTGCGCTATCACGGCTTTGCGGTGTCGTATGCACTACTTGGCTACTTGCTCGGATTTGCCGGCCTCTTCGCCGATTCGTGGGCGGTGAACATGCTGGCCGTGCTGGTCCTCGGACACGCCATGACCGTTGCCGCCTACCTGGTGCACGAATGCGGGCATAACCTCGTCTTTCGAAGCGTGCGGCACAACGCCACGCTCGGCCGGGCGCTTACCTGGATCTGCGGTGCGTCCTATGGCACTTACGAGGACATCCGTTACAAGCATTTCCGGCATCATGTCGATGTCGATGACGTCGTCTGGTTCGACTACGAGCGGTTTTTTCGCCAACACCCGGGGGTGCTCCGCGTCACGCGCATCCTCGAGTGGTTCTACATCCCGGCGCACGACCTCATCATGCACTTCATCATGGTCTTTACTTCGTTCATCATTCCGCAACGTCGCAACCAGCGATGGCGCAATGTCACGGTCATCGTCATTCGCGGCGGCCTGTTTCTCGCACTGTGCTGGTTCTTTCCCAAAGTGGCGCTGCTGTACGTGGTTGCCTACCTGATGATGATGACCGTGCTGCGATTCATGGACAGCGTGCAGCACGACTACAGCTACAACCTGACGTTGTTCGAGTTCGGCAAGCCGCCGCGCAAGGGCGACTACACCTGGGAACAGGAACACACGTTCAGCAACCCGCAGTCTTTCCAATTCGAAATACCCAACTGGCTGACACTGAATTTCGGTTACCACAATGCGCACCATGCCGACATGAAAGTGCCCTGGTACCGGTTACCGGCGAAACATCGCGAACTGTTCGGCGACAATCCGGAACTGGTGATCCCGCTGTCGGCGCAGCTTCGGGTATTTCACAAACAACGCGTGCGGCGCGTCGTCGGCAATCACACGGGGAACGAGCCGTTCGGCCGCGAATACCTGCAAGCAGCGCGACGTGCCGAAGTGTACGGCGGCAATGCCGCGTCTTTCCTGACGTCGTTTTAGTACGCCAGGCCGCATGCAGAAAGTCGCCGTCTATCAGTCGCTCTGGGGCATGGAACTGCGGCACCCGGAGAAACCCGAGCACTCCACGGACGAGAACTTTCGCATGGTTGCCGAGGCGGGATTCGATGGCATGTGCATCGATCCTGCTGCGGATGAAATCGAACAGTTTCGATTGTTGCAGCCGCACTTCGAGGAGCACGCGCTCGGCTGCATGGTGAATGCGTTTCCGCACAGGGTGAAAGACCTGAAACCGCTGCTCGAGCTTGCGCGGGATTTCAATGCCTGCCTGGTCAACGTGATCGGCGGTGTCATGCCGGTCACGGTCGCCGGCGCCGTGCCGGTCATATACCGCTGGATGGAGGATGCGGAAAGTATCGGTATGCCGCTGCTCTTTGAAACGCATCGCGACAGCCTTCTAAACGACCTTTATTATACGCTACAAATTATTGATTCTGTTCCAGAAATTAGGCTATGTGCCGATCTTTCCCATTTCGTCGTCGATCGCGAATTCCGCGCACCGGTCCCGGAACGCGACCAGGCGTATATACGTCGTGTGCTGGAGCGCTCGGATTGTTTCCAGGGGCGCGTCGCCAGCCGCGAGCAAATCCAGGTGCAGATTGGTTTTCCGCAACACCGGGTGTGGGTCGACATTTTCAAGGACTGGTGGACACAGGGCATGCGCCTGTGGCGGCAACGAAATGCCGATGACGCGACGCTGGTGTTCCTGTGCGAACTCGGGCCGCCGCCATACGCCATCACCGACGGCCTGCGCCACGAACTGTCCGACCGCTGGCAGGAGTCGCTGCAGATTCGTCAGTGGGTGCAGGAAATCTGGGCGTCGCTGGAAGCCGAAGAACGGGCGACGGGCAAGAAATCAGCCACGACCCGGGCTGATTGAAAGACATCCGGAAGGCATCGTTCCCTTGCGCAGCAAGTTCAATTCCAGCGATTGGCACGAAGCGGTCGCCGGCATCGTCGCCGGCAGTGATCACAAATCCATCGCGCAGGCACTGGTGTCAGCGATCGGTCTGGTCGTGCATCACGAAGGTACCTGCCTGCTTGCCATACACAGCGATGCGAGGCCGGACGTCGTGCATCACACGCTCGAGCCGGCCGGCCGCAAGCACTATCTCGAACGTTACCTCGCCGGTCCGTACTTGCTCGATCCCTTGTATCAACTTGCGTTGCGCGCGAAAAAGCCGGGTCTGTACCGGTTTCGCGACCAGTTGCCGGACCGTTTTCGCGCCAGCGAATACTACAAACAGTATTGTGAGCGCACGCACCTGCTGGACGAGATGGACTACCTGTTGCCGGTGTCCCGAAACTCGACGCTGGTGCTGGTGATCGGCAAACGAACCCGCCTTTTCGGAAAGTCTGAACTCTTGCGCCTGCAACTCATCGAACCGCTGGTTCGCGCCGCATTGCAACGCGTCTGGAAGGACCGCGCATCCAGCGCCGGCCACCCCGCCACCGACGATCGTGTGCACCGGCGCCTGACCGAGTGCTTCGACCAGTTCGGCGCATCGGTGCTGACCGAACGCGAGAAGCAGATCAGCCAGTTGCTGCTGCGCGGATACTCGTCCAAATCGATTGCACGGGAACTGAACATTGCGCCGGGTACGGTCATGGTGCACAAGCGAAACGTGTTCTCGAAACTCGGCATCAGCTCGCAGTACGAACTGTTCTCGCTGCTGATCGCCGCGCTCGAGTCCGGATCGCCGCAACCCCGGCGGCGCCAATAAGCAGGGCGAAACTCTGGCACAATGCGCCGGACCAACAATAATAATTACAGATCAAGAGGACTCACATGTCCACCAAATCACTGATTGAACGAATCGCGAGCGGCAACCTGGTGGCGCAGATTGCCGTCGGCATCGTCGCTGGCATCGTGCTGTTGTTGCTGTGGCCGGAAGGTGCGGCCAGGGCCATGCTGCTCGGTGACCTGTTCGTACAGGCTCTGAAAGCGGTGGCTCCGGTTCTGGTGCTGGTGCTGGTCGCATCGGCGCTGGCGAATCAGCAACACCAGCATCCCACGCAAATACGCCCGATTATCGCGCTGTATCTTGTCGGCACCTTCAGTGCCGCCGTGCTGGCCGTAGTGATGAGCCTGGCATTTCCGAGCACGTTGACATTGAACGTCGCCGAACTCGGCGTCGTACCGCCGCAGGGAATCGTGGAGGTACTCAAGAATCTCCTATTCAAGCTCGTCGACAACCCGGTCAACGCACTCATGACCGGCAATTACATCGGAATCCTCGTCTGGGGCGTGGCGCTTGGTCTCGGCATGCGCCATGCCGCGCAACCGAGCAGGGACATGCTGAGCGACGTGTCGTCGGCCGTGACGGCCATCGTGCGCGTCGTCATTCGCCTTGCGCCGATCGGTATATTCGGCCTGGTCGCCGGTTCGCTCGCGGCATCCGGCCTCGCCGAACTGGGTGCCTATGCGAAAGTGCTTGCCGTGCTCCTGGGTTGCATGCTGCTCATGGCTTTCGTCGTCAATCCGCTGATCGTGTGGCTGAAAATCCGTCGAAATCCGTACCCGATCGTTTTCACGGCAGTGCGCGAAAGCGGTGTTACCGCATTTTTCACCCGCAGTTCGGCCGCCAATATCCCGGTCAACCTTGCGCTTTGCGAAAAGCTCGGGCTCGACAAAAACACCTATGCGGTGTCGATTCCACTCGGTGCGACCGTCAACATGGAAGGCGCAGCCATCACGATTACGGTGCTGACACTCGCGGCGACCAGTACTCTCGGTATCAGTGTCGATTTCCCAACGGCAATACTGCTATCGGTCGTTGCCGCGCTGTCCGCCTGCGGCGCATCCGGTGTCGCTGGCGGATCGCTGCTGCTCATACCGCTTGCCTGCGGACTGTTCGGCATCCCGGACAGCATTGCGATGCAGGTGGTCGGGGTCGGGTTCATCATCAGCATACTGCAGGATTCGGCCGAGACCGCGTTGAACAGTTCGACGGACGTTGTGTTTACCGCGGCCGCCTGCGACACCCGTTAAGTACCGCGTATTTCAACATCGCGTCGCCTGCAATGCAGGCTCCTACAGGACCTTGCGATTGCGATGACTACCCCACGAATGGTATTCATGGACGGAACTCCGTTCCGCATGATGGACACCTGCACATCGGGGGTGACCGATTATGTTCGATTTCGATTTTGGCCTCGGCGAGGACATCGACCTGCTGCGCGACAGCGTGCGCCAGTTCGCCGCCGACCGCATTGCGCCACGCGCCGCGGAGATTGACAGCAGCAACCGGTTTCCACGAGACCTGTGGCCCGCCCTCGGCGAACTCGGTTTGCTCGGCATCACGGTCGAGGAAGAATTCGGCGGGTCGGGATTGAGTTACCTCGCGCACGTCATCGCGATGGAAGAGATCAGCCGCGCTTCGGCGTCGGTCGGGTTGTCCTATGGCGCGCACTCCAATCTTTGCGTCAACCAGTTGCGCCGCTGGGGAACGCTTGCGCAAAAGAAAAAGTACCTGCCGCGACTCATGTCCGGCGAGCACGTCGGTGCCTTGGCGATGAGCGAGGCGGGCGCTGGCTCCGACGTCATGGGCATGCGCACAACTGCTGTGAGGGACGGCGGCAACTGGGTGCTGAGCGGCAGCAAAATGTGGATAACGAACGGCCCGGAAGCAGACGTCTCCATCATCTACGCCGTGACCAGCGCCAACGGCGATGAACCAAAACTGAGTGCATACATAGTCGAACGCACCGCTCCGGGCTATTCGACCGCGCTGAAACTCGACAAGCTCGGGATGCGGGGCTCGGACACCAGCGAAATCGTACTCGAGAATTGTGTCGTGCCGGCGGAAAACCTGCTCGGTGCGGAAGGCAAGGGTGCACAGATCCTGATGAGCGGGCTCGACTATGAAAGGCTCGTTCTTGCCGCCGGGCCGCTGGGAATCATGCGTGCCTGCTATGATCTGGTGATGCCGTACGTACACGATCGCAAGCAGTTCGGTCGTCCGATTGGCACATTCCAGTTGATGCAGGGCAAGATCGCCGACATGTACACCACCATGAATGCCTGCCGCTCCTACGTTTACGCGGTTGCGCGCGCCTGCGATCGCAACCAGGCAACGCGCTTCGATGCGGCCGGGTGTATCCTGCTGGCCGCCGAGAAAGCGACCTGGATGGCCGGCGAAACGATCCAGGCGCTGGGCGCCAACGGTTATATCAACGAATACCCGGCCGGCAGGCTGCTTCGCGACGCCAAGCTGTACGAGATCGGCGCCGGCACGAGCGAAATTCGCCGCATGCTGATAGGGCGCGAGCTATTCAATACGACCCAATGAAATATCGTGGATCGCAATGCCGCTGATAAAGACAAAAATAAAGAGCGACTCGAAGGAGTTTGCGCAAAACTCGAAAGCGAACCGGAAACTCGCTCAGGAGTTGCACAAGACCCTGCAGCAGGTTGCCGAGGGTGGCAATGCCCGCGCGCGGGAAAAACACCTGGCGCGCGGCAAACTGTTGCCGAGGGACAGGATTCGGACCGTCGTCGATCGCGGTGCGCCGTTTCTGGAAATAGCACAGCTCGCGGCTTACGGCCTGTACGACAACGAGGTCCCGGCTGCTGGCATCATCGCCGGCATCGGCCAGGTCAACGATACCGATTGCATAATCGTCGCGAACGACGCGACCGTGAAAGGCGGGACGTATTACCCGCTGACCGTACGCAAACACCTGCGAGCGCAGGAGATCGCGGAACAAAACGGCCTGCCGTGCGTTTACCTGGTGGATTCCGGTGGCGCTTTCCTGCCTATGCAGGACGAAGTGTTTCCCGATCGCGATAACTTCGGCCGGATTTTCTACAACCAGGCCCGCATGTCGGCGCTCGGCCTGCCGCAGATTGCGGCGGTGCTTGGCTCCTGCACCGCAGGCGGCGCCTACGTGCCCGCCATGTGCGACGAAGCGGTCATCGTACGGAACCAGGGCACGATTTTTCTCGGTGGCCCGCCACTGGTCCGCGCGGCCACCGGCGAAGTGGTCGATGCGGAGACGCTCGGCGGCGGCGATGTGCACTCGCGCATCTCCGGCGTCACCGATTACCTTGCCGCGAACGATACCGAAGCGCTGGAAAAGGTCCGCGAAATCGTTTCCAACCTTAATTGGAGGAAGAACATTCCGCTCAAGCTGCGCGAGGTCAGGGAACCGCAGTACCCGGCCGACGAAATGTACGGCATCGTGTCGCGCGACTTTCGTTTTACCTACGATATCCGCGAAGTCATCGCCAGAATCGTCGACGCATCGGAATTCCAGGAGTTCAAAGCGCTGTATGGACCGACACTCGTCTGCGGTTTCGCCCATTTGTACGGTTACCCGGTGGGAATCCTCGCGAACAACGGCATCCTGTTTTCGGAATCGGCGCAGAAAGGCGCGCACTTCATCCAGTTGTGCAACCGCCGCGGTATTCCGCTTGTTTTCCTGCAGAACATCACCGGTTTCATGGTCGGCAAGAAGTACGAGCATGGCGGCATTGCGAAAGACGGCGCGAAAATGGTCAATGCGGTGGCCACCGCGTCGGTGCCGAAATTCACGGTTATCGTCGGTGGCTCGTTTGGCGCCGGGAATTACGCAATGTGCGGCCGTGCTTACGGTCCGAGATTGCTGTGGATGTGGCCGAATGCGCGCATTTCGGTGATGGGCGGCGAACAGGCGGCTCTGGTCCTGTCGTCAGTCCGGCAGGACGGACTCGCGGCGAAAGGCGAGACCTGGACAGACAAGGACAAAGCGAAGTTCGAGAAGGAAATACAGGACCGGTACGAAACCCAGGGCCACCCGTACTATGCCAGTGCGCGCCTGTGGGATGACGGCGTGATCGACCCGGTCGATACGCGCAAAGTTCTCGGGCAGGCGATATCGGCATCGATGAACCGTCCGCGCGATGGAGAAACGCCCTACGGCATCTTCCGCATGTAGTACGCCGGTACCACGACCGCCCGCGGATTCGGGTTAAAATGCCGCGGTTGTTGCAACCGGGAGCCAGTCGTGGCGAGTCTGAAAGGCAAAACACTCTTTATAACCGGCGGAAGTCGCGGCATCGGCCTCGCGATCGCCAAACGTGCGGCGAAGGACGGCGCGAATGTCATCATCGCCGCCAAGACGGCAGAACCGCACCCGAAATTGCCAGGCACGATCTACACCTCGGCCGAGGAGGTCGAAGCCGCCGGCGGCAAAGCATTGCCCGTCGTATGCGACATTCGCGATGAAAAACAGGTGGAAGCCGCGGTCGCGGCGGGCGTCGAAAAATTCGGCGGCATCGACATCTGCGTCAACAATGCGAGTGCGATCTCGCTGACGCCGACACTTCAGACTCCGATGTCGCGTTACGACCTGATGCATCATATCAACACTCGCGGCACGTTCCTGGTGTCGAAGACCTGTATTCCGCACCTGCTGCAATCCGACAATCCGCACATCCTGAACCTCTCGCCGCCGTTGAACATGGACGAGAAATGGTTTGCGCCGCACGTCGCCTATACGATGGCAAAATTCGGCATGAGCATGTGCGTACTCGGCATGGCCGGCGAATTTCGAAAGCAGGGCATTGCCGTGAATGCGTTGTGGCCGCGGTCGACAATTGCCACGGCCGCTGTGCGGAATCTCCTCGGAGGCGAGCAGATGGTTCGTTGCTCGCGCAAACCCGAAATCATGGGAGACGCGGCGCACATCATCCTGACGCGTCCAGCGCGGGAGTTCACCGGCAATTTCTGTATCGACGACGAAGTGCTGGAAAGCGCCGGCGTTACCGACCTGTCGCATTACGCCGTGGATCCGGGTGCGACACTGTTTCCGGATTTCTTCGTCGAGCCGAGGCCGCGGTAGCGATCGATGAGCGGCCGGCAGGAGCAGTTTTCCGGAAGCGGCGACGTTCGCCACGGGCATGAACTGGATCTGCACCGCCTGCAGGCTTTCCTGCAAATCCACGTCAAGGATTTTTCCGGCCCGCTGACGGTGCGCCAATTCAAGGGCGGACAGTCGAACCCGACTTACCTGCTGCAAAGCCCTTCCGGCGGCTACGTCATGCGTCGAAAACCGCCGGGCCAGCTATTGAAATCGGCGCATGCCGTCGATCGCGAATTCCGCGTGCTTTCCGCCCTGCACGGGGTCGAATTCCCGGTACCGAGGCCGCTGGTTTTGTGCACGGACGAGAGCGTCGCCGGCACGATGTTCTACCTGATGGACTACGTGCAAGGCCGGGTTTTCTGGGACCTCGACCTGCCGGGACTTGCGCCCGGCGAGCGGCACGCCATCTACGATCACGTCAACCGTATCCTCGCCGACCTGCACAACCTGGATTTCGGGAAAATCGGGCTGGCCGATTTCGGCAAGCCCGGAAACTACTTTGCCAGGCAGATTTCGCGGTGGTCGAAGCAATACGTGGCATCCGAGACCACGAGCATCAAAGCGATGGACGCGCTGATGGAATGGCTGCCGGGAAATATTCCACAGGACGACTCATCGAGCATCGTCCACGGCGACTATCGGCTCGACAACATGATACTGCACCCGACCGAACCCCGCGTTATCGCGGTGCTCGACTGGGAGTTGTCGACCATCGGCCATCCGCTCGGTGACTTTACCTATCACCTGATGGCCTGGCAGATGCCGGATTTAGGTATCGGTTCGTCCGGGCTCAAGGATGCGGACCTCAATGCGTTGGGAATACCGACGGAAGAAGAGTACGTCGCACTCTATTGCGAGCGCACCGGTCGCACGGGTGGAATTCCGAACCGCGATTTCTACGCGGCCTACAACTTTTTCCGCATCGCGGCGATACTGCAGGGAATCGCCGGCCGTGTACGCGACGGCACGGCGGCAAGCGAGCATGCGGAAAAGACTGCCAGGGCCGTTGCGCCGCTGGCCGAACTCGGCTGGACCTATGCGAAAAAAGCTGGTCGTCAGTGACCGCGCGGCGGATCTCTGTGCAGTTGTGAAGCCGGATACAGTTCGCGCGTCATGACCGAAGCAGCTTCGACGCCGTCATAGTAGCCGCCGATCTGGCCGAGGTACCGATATCCCGCGTGCGCATAGAATTCCCGAGCCGCGTGATTCGCACTGCGAACTTCCAGCCGTATATTCTGAATGCCTGCGGTCATGCAGGACTGCTCGAGCCATCTTAGCAGTGCTGCGCCTATGCCGTTACGCCGGTAGTGCGGCAACACGGCGAGCAGCTGCAGGTGCGCCCGATCATCGCCGAAGTGCATGATCGCAAACCCGGCCAGGTCACCGTCGACGGTTGCCACCAGGACCATCGTATCGGGATCGCGGATTTCCTGGCGCACTCTCGCGGGCGTCCATCGCCAGCGGAGGCCGTATTCCACATGCAGCCGGGATGCCGAGGCAATCGCCAACGCCTCCGAAACATGCGCGGCACGGTACACGGGAGTTGAAGTGGCTGTCATGCTGCCAATCCTATTACAGCTTGCCGCTGCCGCGGTACCACCCTACACTCCGCACACTTTAGCATTCGCCCAGGCACCCTTGCAGCGTCCGTGCTGCGCCAAAACAGCATGCCGATCGATTACGACAAACTGATGGCAACCCGCATGTACGACCTGCCTTGCGGTTATACGCATCGGGATTCGATGCTGTACGCACTCGGCATCGGCTTCGGCGCAAACCCGCTGGACCGCAAGGAGCTGCCGTATGTATATGAAGGCAACGGCCTGCACACGGTTCCGACCATGGCCAGCATGTTATTGCCACACACCTTCCTCGACGGTTGCGGTTGGGATTACGCGCAGGTATTGCACGGCGAGCAGCGTCTCGAGCTCTATCGCCCGTTGCCGCCGGCCGCGGAGCTACTGGCCAATCGCCGCGTCGTTGCGGTCTATGACAAGGGCGCGAGCCGCGGCGCGAAAATCCTGGTAGAAGCCGAGGTCCGAATGGCGAAGGACGACACGGTCCTGTTCACGTTGAGCAGTACACTTATCGCACGCGGCGACGGGGGATTCGGCGGCCCGCCCGGCGCAGGTTCGTTGCCGCATCGACTGCCGAAGCGCGAGCCTGACCTCAGTTGCGACATTGCGACGCGCCGCGACCAGGCGTTGCTGTTTCGCTTGTCCGGCGATCTCAACCCGCTGCATTCGGACCCGGTCCTTGCAAGTCATGCCGGCTTTCGCGAACCGATCATGCACGGCCGCTGCACCGCCGGTATCGCGTGCCGGGCGATACTCAAGACCATCTGCGATTATGACTTTACGTTGGTCAACGGGTTTGACGTGCGTTTTTCCGCACCGGTCTACCCCGGCGATGTCCTGACGACCGAGATGTGGCAGGACCGGAACTTGGTGTCGTTTCGCTGTATCGTCAGGGAGCGCAATGTCGTGGTCATCAACAACGGCAGATGCACGCTGGCGGCCTGAGCCGCCGTGGACGTGGAGTCGCTCATGAGTGAACGTGTAACACTTGCAATCGACGGTCACGTCGCGATTGTGACCCTGAACCGGCCGGACAAAAAGAATGCCGTCGATGCCGGCATGTTCGAGGCATTGACGCGTGCCGGTGAACGCATCGCCGCGAACATCGCGGTCAGGGCGGTAGTGCTGCACGGTGCCGGTGGAAACTTCTGCGCAGGCATCGATATCGCCGCTTTCCAGGGCTCGGATACGGGGGTCGCAAGCCTGGAACGCATGCGGCCGCAAGCGCAATCGCCGGCCAATTTCTACCAGCGCGCGGCCTACGTATGGCAAGAGCTGCCGGTGCCGGTGATCGCAGCGATCGAGGGCTACTGCTTCGGTGCCGGGCTGCAGATTGCGGCCGGTGCCGATATTCGCCATGCACATGCCGATGCAAGGCTCTCGATCATGGAAATCAAGTGGGGCCTTGTGCCGGACATGGCGATCTCGGTTACCTTGCGCGACGTCATGCCGGTCGATCGGGTGCGTGAACTGGCGTATACCGGGCGCATAGTCAGTGGTCTCGAAGCGCAACAACTCGGTATGGTAACCGCTGTCGAGGATAAGCCGTTCGAGTCCGCGTGCGAACTTGCCGCTGAAATTGCGGCCAAATCGCCTCACGCCATTCGCGCCATCAAACAGTTGACCTCGAAAGCGTGGTGGCAATCGGCGGCCGAGGCGCTGGAAACCGAAGCGCGGCTGCAGTCGGGCTTGATGGGGTCGTACAATCAGCAGGAGGCGGTCAACGCGAACCTGGGCGGGAGGAAAGCCGCATACCGTGATCCAGATACGTGAAATCGGTATATCCGGGATGTAAAATCGCCACGGCCGGCACGGAACTTGTTCCGGCCCGGGTGACTCTTAAACAGGTGAGTACCGAGCGATCCGCAGAGATTGCCGGGACTCCGTGATACTGTTTGTTGACGGTTGAGACAAATTTGAACATCAGAACACCATGTCTGGCTGTGTTGCTGTCTGTTACCAGTTGCCTCGCGGCGGCTGGAGAAACCTATAAGCAGTTTCCCGGTGCCCCGCTCGATGAACGCACCATGCGCACCCAGGAGCGCGTCGAGCAACTCTACGAGCAAGGCGAGTACGCTCGCGCCCTGTTGATATTCGAGGAAGACCTGGCGCCACGGGGCGACAAGTACGCGCAATACACGATCGGCTATATGCACCTTAACGGGCAGGGCACGCCTCGAAACAGCGCACGGGCGTTGGCGTGGTACCGGCTGGCCGCTGAACGCGGTACGCCGGCGTTCGTGCAGGCTCGTGATGCCCTGTTGTCGAACCTGATACCCGGGGAGATCGCGGAGTCGAGCCGCATTTTTGCCGACCTTTGGAAGGAGATGGGCGACAACAGGATACTGGTGGACCTGATTCGGGATGACCTCGACGTACTGAGAAGCCGCACCGGTACTCGTATTCCAGGCGGCGCCGCGTCGGCGCCGTTAACCGTGATCGACCTGTCGGGGAGTGGCGCTGCGAGTGCAAATTTCTACGAAGCAGTGCAGGAACGGCTGCAGACCCGCCTCGCGTATCTGAAGACCAATGTCGATATCATTGACATCGAGCAGGGCAGTGACGATGCCGTGGTGCAAGAGCTCGAAGACGACATGAGAAAGGTAATTGCCTCGCTCGAACTACCCTGATGCCGGCCTGAGGCCCCTGGTAAGCACATCCGGAAAGGCCTCCAGCACCTGAACGGCCGCTGCCGCATCCCCGTGGAACCACTTGGGAATCCAGTTGATCGCGCCCATTACTGCGTTGCCGGTCATGCGCACGTCGCATACGGCAATGCTGCCGTCGCGGATGCCGCTCAACAGGATCTCCTCGAAACCGAGGCTGTGCCGGCGGGATATCGAGAGGATATCGTTGCGGTGCGCGGGTTTGAGTGACGGAACTTCGCTCATGATGGCGACCGGTCCCGCGTCGCCGACCATGATCCCGACGTGGTTGTGTATGTAAAGAAACGCCTGCTCGAAGCCGTTGCCTCCGGAGTCCCGCGCCTGGTCCATGGCGCGACGGCCAAGGTCGGCAGCCCGGAGATAACACTGGTAAACCAGTTCTTCCTTGTTCCGGACATAGTAGTAGAGCGCCGCATCCGTCAGGCCAAGCCGGCGTGCCACGTCCTTGAGCGATGTGCCGCTGTGTCCCTTTTGGTTGAAGCAGGCCGCCGCCGCGCGCAAAATCCGGTCACGTTGGAACTGGAATCGTGTTGCGTCGGCTGCAATGGCCATGTCGTGCTCCTGCGCGGGCTCTTGTTTTCCGCTTTCCGCTGCATTATTTTAATCTCGATTAGAATTTTTGCAATCTTTTAAACATCTGATATTTATAAGAAAAAATCCCAATAGTCGGGATTTTTTCGACTCAATACGCGCCGAGGGTGACGCCAATGAGCACCGCAGCCAGTGACCTGCCGGGCATTACCGGCAAGATCGACCATCCGCCGCTACGATTCGTAACGGCAGCATCCCTTTTCGATGGTCACGATGCGGCCATCAACATCATGCGCCGGCTGATCCAGGCAAAAGGCGCCGAGGTCATACATCTCGGGCACAACCGCAGTGTCGAGGAAATCGTTCAGGCTGCGATCCAGGAAGATGCCGATGGCATTGCCGTCAGCTCCTACCAGGGTGGGCACAACGAGTTTTTCCGTTACATGATCGATCGGCTGCGGGAACTCGGTGCGCCGCACATCAAGGTGTTCGGCGGCGGTGGTGGCACCATCACCCCGGAGGAAATCCGCGCGCTGATGGAGTACGGCGTCGAACGCATCTATCACCCGCACGATGGCATGACGATGGGGCTCGACGAAATGATCGGCGATCTGGTCAAGCGCACCGAAAAGGACCGCGTGGCAACACGCTTGCCGAACGTCACAACGCCGCAGAAAAATATCGAGATTGCTGCCACGATGTCTGCCATCGAGGAGGGCGTATTCAGCGAGGCCAAACTAGCGAGCCTCCGGAAGTCATGGCGGGTCCGGACCGGCAAGTCACCGGTGGTCGGCATCACGGGCACCGGCGGCGCCGGCAAGAGCAGTGTTACCGACGAGATCCTGAACCGCTTTCTCGCATCGTTTCCGAAGAAGCGCATTGCGGTGCTCGCTGTCGATCCGACGCGACGTCGTACGGGCGGTGCCCTGCTTGGCGATCGTATACGCATGAATTCACTGCGTTCGGACCGGATCTACATGCGATCCATAGCAACCCGACGCCAGCACCTCGCAACCAGCGAAATGCTCTCGGACCAGGTCCTTTTCCTGAAATCCCTCGGATTCGACCTGATCCTGGTGGAAACGGCAGGTATTGGCCAGAGCGACAGCGAAATCGTCGATATGGTCGATTTCTCGGTCTACGTCATGACCAGCGACTACGGCGCGGCAAGCCAGCTCGAGAAAATTGACATGCTGGATTTCGCCGACCTGATCGTGCTGAACAAGTACGACAAGCGCGGAGCGGAGGATGCGCTTCGGGACATCCGCAAGCAATGGAAGCGCAATCACGCACGTTTCAAGACGAAAGACGAAGACATCCCCGTTTACCCGACCATTGCCAGTCAATTCAACGATCCGGGCATCAGCTGGATGTTCTTTCAGCTGTGCAAGCGAGTGGCGAGGAAACTGGACTATCCCGCCGGGCAATGGACGCCGGACGTCGATGTAACGGTGAAGGAACCGCGCGCAATGGCGGTCATCCCGGGCAACCGCATTCGTTACCTGGCGGAAATCAGCGAGCAGGGCCGGGCCATCAATTATTCGGTGGCGAAGCTCACGGAAACCGCGAGCCGCATGCAGCACTGTTACGAGGCACTGCGGGCGCTGGACGACCCGCAGTTGCCGGCGGAATTCGAAAGCTACAAAGCGGCAGCGCTGACCGACGCAGGCGACAGGTCCCTGATGGTCCTGCGACAACGCTACCAGGCGGCAATGGACGATCTCGGCAGCGAGGCATTGTCGCTGCTGAAAAACTGGCCAGCACGAAAACTGGCTGTACAGTCCGAGGAGTACACCTACGAAGTGCGCGGACGCGAGATTCGCGGATCGAATTACACGGAATCGCTGAGCCACCAGAAAATTCCGAAAATTGCCGCGCCGAAGTACCGTGACTGGGGCGAGCTGCTCACCTTCCTGATGAAAGAGAATCTGCCGGGTGCTTATCCGTACACCGCCGGCGTGTATCCGTACCGGCGTCTTGGCGAGGATCCGACGCGCATGTTCGCCGGGGAAGGCACGCCGGAGCGCACCAACCGGCGCTTTCACTACCTGTCGCGCGGTCAGGATGCGGCGAGGCTGTCGACGGCGTTCGATTCCGTAACACTGTACGGCGAGAACCCGCACGAGCGGCCCGATATCTACGGCAAAGTGGGTAATTCCGGTGTGTCGATCGCGACCGTCGACGACATGAAAAAACTGTATTCCGGATTCGACCTTTGTTCGCCGACCACCAGTGTATCGATGACGATCAACGGCCCCGCGCCGATGATCCTGGCATTTTTCATGAATACGGCGATCGATCAGCAGGTGGAGAAACACCTCAGGAAGTCCGGCGAATGGGCGACTGCGCAGAAAATGATCGAAGCTCATTTCAAAGGCAAGGACCGGCCGCGATACGTCGGTGAGCTGCCGCCGGGAAATGACGGACTCGGTCTCGGGCTGCTGGGGATTTCCGGCGACAAACTGGTTTCATCGGAGATCTACGAAACGATCAGGAAAACGACACTCGCATCTGTACGCGGCACGGTACAGGCCGACATCCTGAAAGAGGACCAGGCGCAGAATACCTGCATATTCTCGACCGAGTTCGCCATGAGGATGATGGGCGATGTGCAGCAGTTCTTCATCGAGAACAACGTGCGCAATTACTACAGCGTTTCGATCAGCGGTTATCACATCGCCGAGGCCGGCGCGAATCCGATCAGTCAGCTCGCTTTCACCCTGTCCAACGGTTTCACCATAGTCGAGTACTACCTCGCGCGCGGCATGCAGATCGATGATTTCGCGCCCAACCTGAGTTTCTTTTTCTCCAACGGTATGGATCCGGAGTACTCGGTCATTGGCCGGGTTGCCCGGCGAATCTGGGCACGCGCCATGCGCGAGCGATACGGTGCAAGCCCGCGCAGCCAGATGCTGAAGTATCATATTCAGACCTCCGGCAGGAGCCTGCATGCGCAGGAAATCAGTTTCAATGACATACGCACGACGTTGCAGGCGCTGTATGCGCTGTTTGACAACTGCAACAGTCTGCATACCAACGCATTCGATGAGGCAATCACCACCCCCACGGAACAGTCCGTGCGGCGTGCCGTCGCCATCCAGCTTATTATTTCGCGGGAATTGGGCCTGAATTACTGCGAGAACCCGTGGCAGGGGTCGTTCATCATCGACGAGCTGACGGACCTGGTCGAAGAAGCCGTTTACCAGGAATTCGACCGCATTTCGGAACGGGGCGGGGTACTCGGCGCGATGGATACCATGTACCAGCGTGGCAAAATACAGGAGGAAAGCCTGTACTACGAAAGCAAAAAACACGATGGATCGTACCCGTTGATCGGCGTCAATACATTCCTGCCGAAACAGGGCCAGGAAGACGAGGTGCATAATCTGGAACTGATCCGGTCGAGCGAGTCGGAGAAAGACGATCAGATCCGTCACGTCCGGGCTTTTCAGCAGACGCACGCGGCGGAGAGCCGCCAGGCTGTCGAGGCATTGCAGAAAGTTGCTCGATCGCGAGGCAACGTATTTGCCGAACTCATGAACACGGTAAAGTCGAATTCATTGGGGCAGATTTCCGCCGCATTGTACGAAGTCGGCGGCGAGTATCGGCGCAACATGTAATCCGCTGTTCCGGTTTTTCTGTGACTGACACGATGACTGCAAATGCCAGGTGGAAATCCCTGTTCCCGCTGCCAGCGGCGCTGCTGAGCACAGCATTCGCGCTCTTGGCCGTTTTCTGGATAGTCGCCGGCGGCCACGACCGGATTGCCTGGTGCGGTGTACTGATCGCCAATGCCGTGTTGCCGACTTTTCTCGCCTGGCTGCAGCTTGGAAATGTGCGCCGGACCAGTGAGTACCTTCCATTCCTGCTGCTCGCGTCCATCGCCGGGCCTGTGCTCGCCGCGTGGGAGGTTTTCGCGGAAGGCGCGGCGAACTGGCCGGTACTCGTGCCTGCCGTGATCGGCACTGCGCTACTTGCGCTCTATGTATTCTGGTATTCACGTTTTGACCGGCAGCCGAGCGAAGCGCTGGCCGTAGGAAAAAAATTGCGGCCGTTCGATCTGGCCGCTGCCGACGGTGCTATATTCCGCAGCGCCGAGCTGCATGGAGCGCCGGCTGTCCTCGTTTTCTATCGCGGCAACTGGTGCCCGTTGTGCATGGCGCAGGTTCGCGAGCTCGCGGGCCGTTACCAGGACATCGAGGCGCTCGGCGCTACCGTTGTACTGAT
>Ga0302046_10002381_pt1 | contig 17507 bp, 12 predicted proteins | sample RVTome_11_FD_200261 | JGI IMG/M metagenome (GOLD analysis project Ga0302046, IMG submission 200261) | Soil microbial communities from uranium-contaminated site in the Upper Colorado River Basin, Wyoming, United States - RVT147D111 (version 2) ...
GGGCGTTGGAATGTGCTCGCCCAGGCATTGGACGCGACCGTGTTGCTGGCGGTATGATCGTGGGGCGGGCGTCCGACTCAGGAGGAGGGTCGTGAGATGGAGGCTTCCCGCATCCTGTTGTGGCAGCCGCGAGCACACCGGTGGATAGCGGCCCTGCGGCGCCCTCGTCACGTTTCTCCAGTCGCTAATCTCTCTTGACGTACATCCCGTCGAATGCCACGCTCCACGTGCCGCCGCCGTCGCTCGAGGTCTCCCACAGCTGGCGCACGCTGTCGGTCGCCACCGGCGTCCACGTGATGCGGTTGAGCGTCTCCGCGCCGTCCCGCCCAGCGGTGGCGCCGGACAACACCATCCGCCCGTCGTGGAGCGCCCCGTTCAGGAGCAGCAACGACCCGCCGTTATCCACCCAGCTCTGGTGCCACCGGCCGGTGCGCCGGTCGTAGATGTTGTAGCTGGTCCCGCGGTTCGCCGAGCGCAGGCTCTCCCAGTGCTCCTCCAGGACGCATCCGCTCAGCACCGAGTCGATGCGGTTGACCCCGATCTGCTGCCCCTGGGGGTTGTAGACGTCCCACACGCCGATCCAAAAGTCGAACTGGCGGTGCTCGCTGCTGGTGCAGGTGGGCGGGGGCTGGGTCTGCGCGCCGGCGGCGGCGGCCCAAAGGGCGAGGAGCATCAGCGCCGAGCACGCGCACCGTCCGATCATGATGCGGGTCTCCCGTGCCGGAATCGTCGAGGTATCGTCACCGCGAACGATGATCAAAGGTCCGCGGCGTGGAAAGGTCAATGGGACGAGATGAGCGAGCGTGATGTCGACGGTGTCGGTGTAGGGACCAGGGGTCGGGTGACAGGGACCGGCAGGCGATTTCAGATTGCAGATTGCAGGTTTGAGATTGCAGATTGTGGCTTCAATCAATCTGCAATCTGCAATCGCCGATCTGCAATCAAGTAGTTCCGCCGCCGCCGGCGCCACGACTGCTAGTCCCGCGTCCCTGACACCTGACCTACCCCCCGATCATGACGTGCGCCCAGGGTGTGCCTGGTGCCATGAGCCACGGCCGATCTCGTGCTGGCTGCTCGGAGATGCCGAGTGTCGCGGCGGTGGCATACGGCACGTAGATCACGGAGTTGCCGCGCCCACCAACGATCGCGCCGGCGTCCGCGTCGAACGTGCCACCCGTGAGCGTGTACAGCGCCGCCCAACGTTCCGGCAGCGGCAGGGTGCCGGCCTCGATTTCGGCGAGACGCATCTGTTGGACCTCCTCGCGCGACTTCCCCGCGGCGCGCAGCTCGCGTCCGCGGGCCATGAACGGCTCGAGCGACTCGTGGTAACACGCGACGTGCAGGCGATCGTCGCCGGGTTCGTCCGCGAGACAGATCATGCCGTTCGAGCCGTCGCGGAGCGTCACCACGGCCGCGCCGCTATAGCCCAGCACCCGCGCGCCGGCCCGCATGTCGGCCGGTAAGGCGCTCACGGCTTCGGCGATCTGCTGCGCCGCGGCTTTGTCCTGGGCGCAGGCGGTCTGCGCGGTGAGGGCGAGGCCCGGTAGGGCGAGGAGCAGGGCAAAGGTGCGCATGAGCGTCTCCGAGTGGCGGGCCGAACCGCTTCGGCCGTGCGGGTTGGATTATACTCGATCCGAACACAACATTTCGAGGCGGGTCCGTGAGCGAGATCTCGAGGGGACCGGCACGCTCCCGTCTTCCCCGGCCGGGAGCGGAGGTCGGGAGGTGAGACTCCCGGCGTGGGCGTTCCGCCCCGTTGGGGCGAAGCAGTGGGATCGCCTGCTGTGGGCGAGCGGCGCCGTGTCGCTCGCCGGGATCCTCGGTTCCACGCTCGTGCCCGCGACGGCCGAGCTGGCCGTGTTGTTCTCGATCACGCTGCTGATCGGTGGGCCGTACGGCCTCTTCCTACCGTTCGCCTACGAGCCGGTGATTATCGTGTTCGCGCGGCTGCATCCCGTGGCGCTGGTCGCGGGGATCGCCGCGGTGGGCGCCACGGCGGTGGAGTACGTGAACTATCGGCTGTACGGGGCGGCGCTGGACTGGGAGCGTCTGCGGCCGGCGCGCGATTGGCGCGTGGCCCGAGCAATCGTCGCCGGGTTTCGTCTCCAGCCGTTCTCGACCGTCGCGTTCTGTGCGCTCACGCCCATTCCGTTTTGGATCGTCCGGGTGGCCGCCGCGATGGACGGGTATCCGGCAGGCCGCTTCCTGCTCGCGCACGCCGTGGGGCGCTACCCGCGCTTCTGGATCTACGGCAGCCTCGGCCTGCTGATTCCGCTCAGTGCCGGCCAGTTGCTGGTCGGCGCGCTGGTGGGGTCGGGAGTGGTGGTGGGGGGGATGGTGGTGTGGATGCGGTGGAGGGGCAGGGGTTAGGGATTAGGGGTTAGGGGTTAGTGAACCTTCCTGTCAGACATCGAGCTCGGCGCCTCCATCGTCGTACTAACCCTAACCCCTCGCCTCCCGCACCTAGCCTCAACCAGCCCCTCCTCGTTAACCTTCGCATCGCTCGGCTGCCACCTCACCGGAGGATCCATGTACCGCCGTTTCCCCGCTGCGCTCGCGCTCCTCGCGGCGGCGGCGCTCGCGCCCGCTCTCACCGCACAAGAAACGCCGTCGGACACGCTGCTTACCGTCGAGCACTACCTCGACTGGGAGCGTGTTGCCGATCCCCAGATTGCGCCCGACGGCTCGGCGATCGTCTACGCGCGTTCCGCGGTCAATCGACTCGAGGATCGATGGGATGCGGCGCTCTGGATCATGGACGCGGACGGGTCGCGCCATCGCTTTCTGGTGAAAGGCGCGGGCGCGCGTTGGTCGCCCGACGGGACCCGGATCGCGTACCTCGAGGAGGATGCCGACGGCCGCACCCAGGTATTCGTGCGCTGGATGGATGCCGAAGGGGCCACGACGCAGGTGACCCGAGTGACGGAGCGCCCGCAGCACATCCGCTGGTCGCCGGACGGCCGCGCGATCGCGTTCACCATGCTCGTGCCGGTCCCCGAGGAGTGGAAGATCTCGATGCCCGCGGGGCCCGAAGGGGCCAAATGGACGCCGGCGCCACGCATCGTGCGCAGGATGCACTATCGGCGCGACCGGACCGGGTTTCTCGAGGACGGCTACACCCATCTCTTCGTCGTGCCGGCCGACGGCGGCACACCGCGCCAGCTCACCCACGGCGTGTGGAACGTCGGGTCGAGGGCGGCCGGTATTCCGGGCGACGTGGGGTACGACTGGATGCCCGACGGCGCGAGCATCGTCTTCGACGGGCTCCGGGAAGACGACGCCGACCAGCGCTACCGCGAGTCGCACATCTATCGCGTGTCGCTGGCCACCGGCGACGTCCAGCAGCTCACGCAGCGTCGCGGCCCGTGGTCGCTCCCCGTCGTTTCGCCGGACGGGCGGCGCATCGCCTTCACCGGATACGACTGGACGTCGCAGAGCTACCGCGCCGCCCAGGTCTACGTGATGGGGCCCGACGGCTCCGACATGCGCAGCCTGACGGTCGAGCTGGACCGGGATCCCGTGAATCTCCTGTGGGCGGCTGACGGGGAGAGCGTGTACTTCGCCGCCGACGATCGCGGTGCCCGCAACGTCTTCCGGGTAACGCTCGACGGCAGGGTGGGGCCCGTCACGGAGGGAGGCCATGTGCTCACGCTGTCCACCGCAACGCGGGACGGCATCGCGGTCGGCGAGCGTTCGACGCCGCACGCCCCGGAGGACGTTGTCCGGTACAGCCTCGTAGGGGAGGACGCACCGGAGATCGTGCAACTCACCAGCGTGCACGACGACGTGCTGGCCGGCATGCGCCTGGGCGAAGTGGAGGAGATCGAGTATACGTCGACGGGGGGCGCCACGGTGCAGGGCTGGATCGTGAAGCCGCCGGCGTTCGACCCCGCGGAGCGGTATCCGCTGATCCTGTCGATTCACGGCGGCCCGCATGCCATGTACAACGTGGGGTTCAGCTACGCGTTCCAGAACCTCGCCGCCAACGGGTACGTCGTCCTGTATACGAACCCGCGGGGCAGCACGGGGTACGGTACGGCGTTCGGCAACGCGATCGACAAGGCGTACCCCAGCGTCGACCACGAGGACCTCATGGTTGGTGTGGACTCGGTGTTAGGGCGGGGCTACATCGATCCGAACCGCCTCTACGTCACCGGCTGCAGCGGCGGGGGCGTCCTGTCGAGTTGGGCGATCGGGCAGACGGATCGCTTTGCGGCGGCCGCGGTGCGCTGCCCGGTGGTGAACTGGCTGAGCTTCGCCGGCACTGCGGATATCACGACGTGGGCGATGCACCGGTTCGACGGCTATCCGTGGGAGAACCCGGCGCCGTGGCTGGAGCACTCCCCGCTGATGCACGTCGGGAACGTCGAAACACCGACGCTCTTGATGACCGGCGAGCAGGACCTCCGCACGCCCATGGCGCAAACCGAGGAGTATTACCAGGCACTGAAGACCCTCGGCGTGCCGGTGGTGATGCTGCGCTTCCACGGCGAGTACCACGGCACCGGGTCGAAGCCGTCGAACTTCATGCGGACCCAGCTCTATATGATGGATTGGTTCCGGCAATGGAGTGAAGACGGAGCGCAGGCGGCGGTTGGCAGATGACGGCGATTGCAGATTGCAGATTGCAGATCGGCGATCTGCGATTTGGTTCGTCGATCGCCATCTCTGGCAAATCTGCAATCGCCGATCTGCAATCTGCAATCTGCAATCGTCTTTTCTTCATGGAGGTAGCATGAATCGCGTATGTTCTAGCGTCCTAGCCGTCGCGGTGCTGCTGGCCGCTCCGCTCCCGGCGCAGACGCCGGCGCCGGGGTTCTCCGTGCCCGTCGAATATCACACGCTCGACAACGGCCTCAAGGTTGTCCTGTCGCGCGATCCCACCGCGCCGACGGTCGTGGTGGCGGTCTACTACAACATCGGTTTCCGTATCGAGCCGCGGGGGCGCACCGGCTTCGCCCACCTGTTCGAGCACATGATGTTCCAGGGCTCGGCCAACCTGGGCAAGATGGAGTTCGTGCGCCTGGTGCAGAGGAACGGCGGCGTGCTGAACGGATCCACTCGGTTCGATTTCACCAACTACTTCGAGATCCTGCCCGCCCACAAGCTCGAGACGGCGCTGTGGGCGGAAGCCGACCGCATGCGGGGGCTGGCGATCACCCAGGACAACCTCACCAACCAGCAGGCGGTGGTGCAGAACGAGGTCAAGGTGAACGTCATCAACCGGCCCTACGGCGGGTTCCCGTGGTTGGACATGCCGCAGCATGCGAACACGAACTGGCATAACGCGCACAACTTCTACGGCGACTTCGAGGATCTCGACGCGGCGACGCTGGAGGACGTGCAGCGGTTCTTCGACACCTACTATTCGCCGAACAACGCCGCCCTCGTCATCGTGGGTGACTTCGACCCGAGCGAGGCCCTGGGCATGGCCGAGGAGTACTTCGGCGCCATTCCCGCGGCCGAGCTTCCCGAGACCCCGGACATCTCCGAGCCGCGCCAGGAGGAAGAACGCCGGGCCTCGAAGACCGATCCCCTCGCCAACCGGCCCGCGCTCGCCTTCGCGTACCACATGCCCGAGCGCAACACGCCCGAGTACTACGCGATGGGGCTGATCGATCAGATCTTGCTCCAGGGCGACGACAGCCGCTTGCACCAGAAGCTCGTCCAGCAGGACGGGCTGACCGGGAGCGTCGGCGGCGGCATCAACATGCTCGGCAACATGTTCAACTACAACGGGCCGATGCTCATCACAGCCTCCCTGTTCCACGACGCGGATCATACGCCGGAACAGATCATGGCGGCCGTAGACGCGGTGGTGGAGGATCTGCGGGCCCGGCCGGTGGATCGGGCCACGCTGGAACGGGCGCTCGTGAAGATGCGCTCGTCGCTCTACGAGGGCCTCGGCGGCTTCTTCGGTTTCGGCCGGGCGGACCTCCTGGCCACCTTCGCGCTGTTCGACGACGACCCGGCCCGCATCAACCAGCTCGAGGCGGAGTTCCGGAAGGTGACCCCCGAGTTGATTCAGCGCACCGCCCATGAATATCTCCGACCCACCGCGCGAACCGTGCTCACCGTAGAGCCGGGCGCGGCGGCGGGCTCGTGACGGAGGACGACCACCAATGATCCGGAACGTATTGCTCGCCACGTGCGCGCTGGCGCTCGCGGCTCCGGCTTCGGCGCCGGCGCAGCAGGAGCAGCCGCCTGCCGGCGGAGAGCCAAAGGACTTTCGCCTGCCCGAGCCGGAAACCCTGCGGCTCGAGAACGGAATGCGGGTGACGCTCGTGCCCTACGGGGTCCTCCCCAAGGTGACGACGACGCTCGTGGTGCGCGTCGGGAACGTCGATGAGGCGGCCAGCCAGGTCTGGCTCGCCGATCTCACGGGCGACCTGATGGAGGAGGGTACCACGACGCGCACCGCCGAGGAGGTGGCACAGGCGGCCGCCAGCATGGGCGGCGGGCTGAGCATCGGCGTCGGATTGGACCAAACCACGGTGGGTCTCGACGTCCTGTCGGAGTTCGGACCGGACGCCGTCCGGCTCCTCGCCGAGGTGACGCGTCATCCCCGGCTGCCGGCCTCCGAAATCGATCGTCTCAAGACGGATCGCATCCGGCAGCTCAGCATCGCGCAGCAGCAGCCGCAGCAAATGGCGTTGGCGCGCTTCCGCCAGGTGCTTTATGGCGACCATCCGTACGGCCGGCTGTTCCCGACCGAAGAGATGCTGCGCGGCTACACCATCGAGCAGGTGCAGCGCTTCCACGGCGAGCAGTTCGGCGCCGCGCGCGCCCATCTGTACGTCGTGGGGCGATTCGACGGCGGCGCCATGAAGGCCGCGGCGCGCCAGGCGTTCGGCGATTGGGGAGCCGGCACGCCGCCCACCACGAACGTCCCGTCGCCACAGACCGCCCGGAAGGTGCACCTGATCGACCGCCCCGGCGCGGCTCAGTCGACCGTGTACCTCGGCCTTCCGGTGATCGATCCATCACACGACGACTACGTGCCGCTGTTCGTCACCAACGCGCTGCTGGGCGGCTCCTTCGCCTCGCGGATCACCTCCAATATCCGCGAAGACAAGGGGTACACCTACTCGCCGTTCAGCCAGATCTCGACCCGCTACCGGGACGCCTACTGGGTAGAGGTCGCCGACGTCACCACGGCCGTCACGGGCGCGTCGCTCCAGGAGATCTTCGGGGAGATCGACCGGCTCCAACAGGAGCCACCCGGCGCGGACGAGCTCGAGGGGATCCAGAACTACGTCGCCGGGACGTTCGTCCTGCAAAACTCCTCGCGGGGCGGGATCATCGGCCAGCTCGCGTTCCTCGACCTCCACGGCCTGACGCAGAGCTACCTGACAAATTTCGTGCGGAACGTCTACGCCGTGACGCCGGACGAGGTCCGCCGGATCACGGGCTCCTATCTGGACGACGAGCGCATGACCATTGTCGTGGCCGGGGATCGAGAGCAGATCCTGGACCAGATCCGGGAGTTTGGGGAGATCGTAGAGCCAGCGGTGCCCTGAGAGGAGTGAGGAGTGAAGGTTCGAGTGCGCGGGCGGAGTGGGTGGGGGGCTCCCTGCGCGCGCTGCGGTGCGGCGCGGACTCGACGGCCCCGGTGGTATCGTTCGGGCGGTCAACCCCCTTCGGCGACCCGGGGCCGCCGTGACCGCGCCGCGCCTCCGCGCGCTCCGGGAGCCCCCACCCACTCCGCCCCGACATCCCCCGAACGCTACTCCTCACTTCAGTACTGTCCAGGTCCTCCCCCGGCGGAGCAGCGCGTTGAGATCGCTGCGTCCGTTCTGACTCCGGACGTCGCCGATTTGCCCGAACACGGAAGACTCGTAGGTCGGTGCGGGATGATCGTACAGAACACCCAGCACCATCGGGAACGCGGGCGGTTGCAGGCCGGCGAGCATCGAGGCGAGTGGGCGGTTGGTCTGATCGTGCACGAGGATGTCCGCCTCCGTCACGCCGTCCTGGCCGACGGTCACCGCTTCCAGTTCGAGCCGGCCCGGCCGGAGCCGCAACCCGCGCGTCCGGTCCTTGCCGAACAACAGCGGCTTTCCGTGCTCGGCGTAGAGCTGGGTATCGGCCGAGCCTTTCTTGTCGGTGAACTCCGCGAAGACGTTGTCGTTGTACACGACGCAATTCTGGAAGATTTCCACGAACGACGCGCCGCGATGGGCGTGGGCACGTTTCAGGATCTCGATCTCGTCCTTCTGGTAGGTGTCGATCGCGCGCGCGACAAACCGGGCGCCGGCGCCGAGGGCGAACACGCCGGGGATCACCGGCGTGTCGAGCGATCCCTGTGGCGTGGACGGCGACCGCGTGCCCACGCGCGAGGTCGGCGAGTACTGGCCCTTGGTGAGGCCGTAGATCTCGTTGTTGAACAGGACGATCGTGAGATCCACGTTGCGCCGCAGCACGTGCAGCATGTGGTTGCCGCCGATGCTGAGCCCGTCGCCGTCACCCGTGATCACCCACACGTCGAGGTCGGGATTGGCGAGCTTCAGCCCCGTGGCGATCGCCGGGGCGCGACCGTGGATCGTGTGGAAGCCGTACGTGGACAGGTAGTACGGGAAGCGCGACGAGCAGCCGATGCCCGAGACGAACACCGTTTGATGCGGTTGCGCGCCCACGTCGGCGAGGACCTTCTGCACGGCCTTGAGGATCGCGTAGTCGCCACAACCCGGGCACCAGCGGACCTCCTGGTCCGACGCGAAGTCCTTGGGGCTGAGCCGCTCGCTAGGAGGGGTCGTGGCCGTCATGATGTGCCGCGTTCCGTCCGGGCCCGGATGGCGTCCATGATCTCGGAAATCTTGAACGGTTTGCCTTGCACCTTATTCAACCCCTCCGCGGGCACCAGAAAGGTGCTCCGCAGGATCGTGACGAGTTGGCCGTTGTTCATCTCGGGCACCAGGATCTTGTCGAACCGACTTAAAAGCTCGCCCAGATTCGACGGGAACGGATTCAGGTACCGCAGGTGGATGTGCGCGACGTCGTATCCCTCGTCGAGAGCGCGCTCCACCGCGCGGTTGATCGGGCCGTAGGTCGAGCCCCACCCCACGACGGCCACGGCACCCCGATCGTTACCGAGGGCCACGCGCTGGGCGGGGATGTCCCGGGCGATGCCGGCGATCTTCGCGGCTCGCGCGTCCGTCATGCGCTGATGGTTGGCCGCATCGTAGGAGATGTGGCCGCTGTCGTAGCCCTTCTCGAGGCCGCCAATGCGGTGCTCCAGCCCAGGCGCGCCGGGCGGCGCCCAGGGCCGGGCCAAGGTTGCGGGATCCCGCAGGAACGGATGGAAGCCGGCGGGATCGGTCCGGAAGCGCACCGGGAAGCTCGGGATCTGGTCGATGTCGGGGATGAGCCACGGCTCGGCGGCATTCGCGAGGAAGCCGTCGGTGAGCAAGTACACCGGGGTCATGTACTTGGTGGCCAGGCGCACCGCTTCGATCGCCGTCTCGAAGCAGTCCGACGGCGTCGCGGTGGCCAGCACGGGCACCGGGGCGTCGGCGTTCCGGCCGTAGACGGCCTGGAACAGGTCGGACTGCTCGGTCTTGGTTGGCAGGCCAGTCGACGGTCCGGCCCGCTGGCTGTTCACCACGATGAGCGGCAGCTCGGTGCTGATGGCGAGTCCGATCGCCTCCGTCTTGAGCGCGATGCCGGGCCCGGAGCTGGACGTGACGCCGAGCGTCCCGCCGTAGGACGCCCCGATCGCCGCGCACACGGCCGCGATTTCGTCTTCGGCCTGGAACGTCACCACCCCGAACGTCTTGAGCCCCGCGAGCACGTGCAGGAGCGGCGAGGCCGGCGTGATGGGGTAGGAGGCGAACGTGAGCCGGCTCAGGGCCGCCGCCTTCATGCCGGTCACGAGGCCCCAGGCGAGCGCCTCGGTCCCGGTGACCGTGCGGTACTCGCCCGGCGGGACGTCCGCCCGTGACACCGTGTATCCCACGATGCCCGTCGGCATCTCGGCGGTTTCCCCGAACGCGTGACCGGCGTTGAGCGCCGCGATGTTCGCCTGGGCCACCTCGGGACGCTGCGCGAACTTCCTGGTCAACCAGTCGATCGTGTTCTTGCGCTCGCGGTCGTACATCCAGAGCATGAGCCCGAGCGTCCACATGTTGCGCGACCGCAGGGCTTCCTTCTGCCCCAGATTGAACGCCTGCACCGCGTCGAGCGTCAGCTTGGAGATGTCGAGCTTCAACACCTGGAACGGCGCCAGCGTATCGTCGTCCAGCGGACTCCGGTCGAATCCCGCCTTGGCCAGGTTGCGCTCGCTGAAGGCGCCGGTGTCCACCACCACGAGGCCGCCGATCCGGAGGTCTTCGACGTTTACCTTGAGCGCCGCCGGATTCAGCGCCACGAGCACGTCCAGCTCGTCGCCGGACGTCATGATGTCGTGCGAGCCGAAATGGATCTGGAACGCCGAGACGCCGAACGTGGTGCCGGCAGGGGCGCGAATCTCGGCGGGGTAGTCGGGGAAGGTCGCGAGGTCGTTGCCGACCAGGGCCGTCTCGAGCGTGAACTGGGAGCCCGTGAGCTGCATGCCGTCGCCCGAATCGCCCGCGAACCGGATCACGACCGACTCACGCATCTCCCGCCGGCCCGAAGGGGCCGTGGCGGTGTCAATCATGTGAACCCTTCCCCGTCGGTAAAGTCTTCAGAGGAAGGTACCTAGCGACGGACGAAAACGAAACGGCGAGACGGCACGAGCAGGCGCAACGTGGTGCGAGGTGTGGGAGTTGTGGGCTGGGTGGATTACACAACTCCACACCGCGTGGACGGGCGCGCTAAGCAACGTCGCTGGGAGGTCTTACGGTCCACAGGTTTCCCACATGCAGACGCCGTATCCCAAAGAAACATCGGCGCTTGTGCGCTCGCCGCACGATCCTATATTGCGCGCCGTCGCCGCAGGGGAAGGGTCGGGACGGGCGGTCTCGACAACGCCCGGCGGCTGACGGGTTCCGGTGGGAATTCCGGGGAGGGCGCCGAAGAACGAGGGCTGAGGCGTCCGTCGATCCGGGTGACCAACGCCACACGGAGCCGACGAGGCCAGTCGCGTGCCTCGTCCACGTCGCGATGGCGCGGCGGCGTGCAGCGCGGGAGATCGGTCCGCGACTCGATCGACTCGCAGCGCCCGAGCTGGCGAACCCAGTGGCTTTGGCCGGCCGCTGGCGGATGGAAGCCGGAGCTCCCAGCCGCCGAACCGCTGACGCATCAGTCGGCGGTGGTGGCGGGAAGAAGAACAGTGGGAGCCAATCCCCTGACTCCGGGTAACCAGCACGCGAGGCGGTCCGTCGTCCCTTCGGGGCAGGCGGGCCGCCTTTTTTGGCGTATGGCGTGTGGCGGGACGGCGCGGGCTCGGAGCGCGGAGCCTACGACGGCTGGTGCGCGGGCACCTTCACTGGCGTTCCGCGATCAGCGCGGTGAGCGAATCGAGCGCCTGTCGCTCGGGTGAGCCCGCTTCACTCGTGGTGTCGGTCGCCCGCACCTCCGCGAGGACCGAATCGGCGGCCTGAACGTCTCCGGTGGCGAGGTGCGCCTGCGCCAGCCACAACCGCGCGCGGGTGAGCTGCCCCTGCTGTCCCGCGGGTGCGGTGGCAAGCGCTTCGACGGCGGCCGTGCACTCGTCCACGGTCTCGCGCGCGATGTCTCGCTCATACGAGAGGCGCTCGCACCAGGAGACGCGCGCGCGCACGGTTTCCACGTGCGTTGGCCCCAGGGTGGCGTCGTACGTGCGCAGGGCGCTTCGCGCGGTCCGCAGCGCTCCTTCGACGTCGTTCAACGTCCAGTGGATGGTTGCCAATCGATAGAGCGCGCCGGCGGTCCGCGCGTGCACCTCACCGAACGTCCCACGGTAGATCTCGACCGCGCGCTGCTGCGCGGCGAGCGCTTCCCGCACCTTGCCCCGCGTGGAGAGAATGTTCCCGAGGGCGTCGAGCACGCCCGCCACCTCGGGATGGGCGGCGCCGAGCGTCGCCTCGCGGATCGCGAGCGCCTTCCGCAGCAGCCCTTCCGCCTCGGCAAAGCCCGAGTCGTTCCCGGACCCTCCCGCCTGGTAGGCCAGCGCCGTGGCCAACGATGTCATCACCGTGATCGTCACGGGGTGGTCGCGACCCTGGATCCGGGTTTGGCGCGCGAGCAGCTCCCGGTAGTCCGTCACCGCCGCGTCCCAATCCCCGCCCACCAACCGATAGACCGCGAGGTTGCCGAGTGCCACGACCGAACGTTGGTGGTCCGGTCCGACCGAGCGTTGCAGGGCGTGGACCGCCAGCTCCTGCAGGCGGACGGCCTCGTCTACCCGTGACCGGTGGTAGTACGCGGTGGCCAGGTTGCTCGCGGTGATGCCGACGCTCCGGTGACCGTCGCCCAGCGCCCCTTGGCGGATCTCGAGGGCTTCGTGCAGGTGCGCCTCCGCATCATCGTACCGGCCGAGCACGACCAACACGATCCCATGGTCGTTGAGGGAGCGGGACAGATCCAACGCGTAGCGGGGTCCCGCGGCGCGGCGAATCGACACCGCCTCCGCCAGGATGGGCTCGGCCGCGGCGGCGTCGCCCGTCTCGTAGAGCAGCCAGCCGACCTGGTTCAGCGAGGCGGCCACGTCGGGGTGTCGCGCTCCCAGGGTCTCCCGGCGGAGGTCCAGGGCGGTGCGCGCCAGGGGCTCCGCGGCGCGGTAGAGACCGAGCCGATCGTATCCATCGGCCAGCACCTCGAGCATCTCCGCCCGCAGCTCGGGCCGATCGGGGTAGGCCTGGTCGATTCGCGCCGCCTGAAGATCGAGGAGCTGCCGCGCGGTCACCGAGTCGCCGATCGCCTGGTCGGCGCCGGTCGCGCCGAACATCTCCATCAAGAATCCGCGCACTTCGAGGGCCTTGTCCCGCTCCTGGATCACGCGCTCGGATTCCTGCGCCACCCGCCGCGACTGCACCAGCGTCACGGCCGTCGTCGCGCCGAGCGCGGCGAACGCGATCGTCGCGGCGGCCACCCAGGACGCGTTGCGCCGGATGAATTTCCGCGCCCGGTAGCCGAAGGTGTCCGGCCGCGCGCTCACGGGGAGGCGGCGGACGTGACGCCGGAGGTCATCGGCCAGCGCCGCCGCCGAGGGGTACCGTCGCTCAGGCTCCTTGCGCAACGCCTTGAGCACGATGTTGTCGAGGTCACCCGTAAGCCGCCGGCGCAGCTGTCCCGGGTCGCTCGCCCGGCGTGCGCTGACCGCGCGCGCGGTGTCCCGCTCCGCGCTGTGCAACGCGACGCTGGGGGCGATCGGGTCGGTATCGGCCACCGCACGTTCGATCTCGCGCAGCGTCTCTCCGCCGCGCACGAACGGGTGCCGGCCGGCGAGCAGCTCGTACAGCAGGACGCCGAGACCGTGGATATCCGTGGCGGTGGTGATGGGCCGTGCGGCGAGCTGCTCCGGCGCCGCGTAGGCCGGGGTGAGCGGTCGCACGTCGCCGCTCGTCTCCACCGCGGTGCCGAACGTCTCGCCGTCGCCCAGCACCTTGCCGATGCCGAAGTCCAGCAGCTTCGGCACGCCGTCCTGTCCCACGAGGATGTTGGTGGGCTTGAGGTCGCGGTGGACCACGAGGGCCTGATGCGCGTGCTGCACGGCGCCGCACACGACCTGGACCAGCTCGAGCCGCCGCTCGATGGACAGGCGGTGCTCGTCGCAATACGCGTCGATCGGCAGGCCCGCGACGTACTCCATCACGAAGTACGGCCGGCCGTCGGGCGTGGCGCCCGCGTCCTCGAGCCGTGCGATGTTGGGATGCTGGAGGCCGGCGAGGATGCGCCGCTCGAGGCGGAAGCGCCGCAGCACCTCGTCGGTGTTACGGCCCGGCCGGATCACCTTTACCGCAACGCTGCGGCGCACGTCTTCGGCTTCGTGCGTGGCGAGGTAGACGTCGCCCATCCCGCCGCGGCCCAGCAGGCGGTGCAATCGGTACGGACCGATCTCGCCGGGCACCATGGAATCGGCGGGGTCCGCCGCCAGGTCGGAGAGGTCGACCAGCGGCCGCTCGAGGAACGACGGATCGCTCTCGAGCTGCTCCAGCAAGCGCTCCGCGTCCCGCCGCAGCCCGGCATCGTCACCGCATGCGCGCGCGAGATACGCGACGCGCTCGGCAGGGTCCACCTCGAGCGCCGAGGCGCAGAGCGCCTCCAAGCGGTCCCAGCGTGCACGTTCCATCACGGCGGCGTCGCGGAGGTCATGGCGGTCACGTGGTGATGTTCGTCGTCGGGTCGTGAGCAGTGCGGTGGCCCATAGCCACGCGAGAGGAGGCCGCGGAAGCGGCCTCCTCCATCCGCGAGATCCGCTCGAAGCTCAGGGAGGCTCGGTCGCTCCCTGCCACCCCCTCATCCTGGAGTCGCCCGACGCAGATTCAGGAGCGTCCCCCCGCCCTCCAGATCCCCCTCCAGCTCCTGCCGCAGCCACGCCTTGGCCATGCTCCACGCGCGTCGTGCCGTCCGTTCCGAGGTTCCCATCAACTCGCCCACTTCCTCGAGCGACATGCCGCCGAAGAAGCGGTACTGCACCACCTTGGCGCCGTCCGGGTTGAACTCGGCGAGCCGAGTGAGCGCTCCGTCGAGCGCCAGCAGCTCCTCGGCCTGATCGTCCGAGAACAGCGCGCCCGCCGGCACGTCCTCGGCTTCGTCGAGCGGGAGCCGGTGGGCGCTGCCCCCACGCTTGGCGGCGCGCCGCTGCTTCGCGTAGTCGATGAGGATCCGGCGCATCGCCTGCGACGCCACGGCGAAGAACTGGCGCGCGTTCTGCCAGTCGGTGCGGGTCTGGCCCACGAGCTTGAAGTACGCCTCGTGCACCAACGCGGTCGGGCTCAACGTGTGTCCCGGCCGCTCCAGCCGCAGTTTGCCGCGCGCCACCCGCTTCAACTCGTCATACACGAGCGGCAGCAGGCGGTCGAACGCCTCCTTGTTGCCTCGCGAGGCTTCCTGCAGGAGTGCCGTGATCTCGCCCGGCCCCTCGGCTGGCATGGAGGCTCCTTCCGCGGCTTCGCCCAAGTATGCCTGAGCTCCCCAAATCTGCATTCGGCAATCCGCAATCGGCAATCTGCCATCCCGTGGCCGCCTCGCTCCGGGTTTCTCGCGTGGCTGATCGGGTCATGAGGTGAATACGCCGGTTGGGCTGCGCTCGGATGGCTTGTGGCCATTCGGGACGCGGTCCCTCGCGTAGCCCATAACCAGACACGGACGGGCCGCGCCGCGTGCGCCGGTGGGACGCCAGGATGGCGGCTCGCGGTGCGGCCCGACTTACGGAGGAATCGATGCCTTGTCGACTGCGCAACCGATCGCTCGCGATCCTCTTCCTGGCCCTCTTCGTGGCGCGCTGTTCCACGGGCGCCGGTCGTTCCATGGGGCCGGGCAACAACCCCCCGGTCGCCAACGCGGATCAGGCCACCACCCCGCAGGGCACGCCCGCGACCGTCACCGTGACCGCCAACGATACCGATCCCGACGGCCATGGCGTGAGTCTGACCGGCGCCACCCTCGAGACGCCCGCCACGGGAGTGTCGGTCACGACCAATCTCGAGAACGGCACCGTCACGGTCGATCCCGGGCCCAGCTTTACGGGCACCATCGAGGTCTCCTACGAGATCATCGACGACGGCTCGCCCCCACGGACGGCCACGGGGACGCTCACCGTGGGCGTGGTGGCCGGCAACCCACCGGTGACCGTGGACGATCAGGCGACGACGCAACAGGGCGTTCCGGTGACCGTCGACGTGCTCGCCAACGACTCCGATCCCGACGGCGGCTCGCTCACCACGGTGGATCCGACGTTCCTCGGCACGCAGCCGGCGGGGTCGAGCGTGCAGGTGAACGGCGACGGGACGCTCACGATCGATCCCGGCCCGAGCTTCACGGGGACGTTCGAGGTGGGCTACATCGCGCGCGATCCCACGGGTCTCGAGGGCGCCGGCAAGGTGACGGTGACGGTCGTGGCGCCGAGCCCCGCCACGTCGGTGCGCGTCGACGTCGTCAACGACTCGGGCGACCCCCTCGCGGGCGTGGTGGCAGCGATCCGTCTCGCGAACGGGGCGTGGATGCCCGCGACCGAAACGAGCCCCGGACGGTTCGATATCGATGTGCCGGAAGGGGAGTCCCGCTGGGGCATCACGGCGCGGGTCGGGGACGTCGCACAGACGATCGAAGCCACGACCGCGGAGGCCGCTTCCGCCCGGCTCACATTCCGCGACATGTCCGCTCCGCTTGTCAACTTCGGATTCAGCTGGAACGGCGCGGACAATCTCGGCACGGGCGTGCTGGGGGTGTTGTTGAACGGTCTCCAGGGCTTCGTCGCCAGCGGCGGGGGCGCGAGTGGAGGAGGGACCGTGCCGCAATACCCGGCCGATCCGCAGGATTTCGGGCTCGTCGTGACGGACGACGGGGTGCCGGTGGGCGCCCGATTCGTGCGGGACGTGACGCCCACCGAAGGCGGCACGATCGACTTCTCGTTCACCGCCGCCGACCAGGGTGGCTCGATGGCGGTGGATCCGTTCGCGGTGCCCGCGGGCTTCAATGGAGACTTCCTGATCAGCTTCACCACCGGTGCCGCGAACGTTCCCGTGGGCAGCGGCACGAGCGCCGGCGGCGTCTTCTACACGCTCCCGTCGGGGCAGATGGATCCCGCGACGGACTATTACGTCGCGAGGGGGGGCGCCGCGATGGCCGGCGCGGGCGTGTCCCACACGATGGTGGGCCAGTCCTTCAACGCGATGACCTTCGACCTGCCGGGCGCCGTCGTGTACCCGGCGCCGGGCCCCGCGTCGTACCCGACGTTCACGGACCTGTCCAGCGACGATCCGGACCATCAGATGTTCGAGCTCAACATCGGCCGCAGCGCGCCCGGCCCGCAGCTGCAGTGGCGGTTGGCCGTCACCCAGGGCTGGCTCGATCTCGCCCCCAGCCCGGCGCCGCCGTTCGCGTCGGCGCGGGCGCTCGCGACGAGCTATACCGTGCCCGACCCGACGGGGCTCCCGGGCTTCGCCGACTTCGCGTTCAACAGCGGGGACTCCATGTTCTGGGTCGTCGAACGGGTCTCGAGCAACACGAGCCTGAGCGAGATCCTGAGCGCCCCCACCGCCCTGGGCGTGCCGTTGGTCGACGGCCTGTCACAGCGGTTCGCCGGCGTCAACGGGGCGTTCACGGTACCGTGACCCGGATCGCCGACGTCGACCGTCCCGCGCTTGCCGGGACGGTCGCCGCCGGTAGATTGGCGCGCGGCTTGCCGCGTGACGTTGGCATGCGTACAGGAGGCAGCTCGATGAACGGCGGTAGACGTCGTACGATCCTCGGGGTGGCATTGGGCGCCCTGCTCGCGGCGCCCGGGCCGCTCGCCGCCCAGCACCCCCAAGCCGCTGAACAGCGGGAACACGTGGCGCTGAAATGGTGGCACCCGCTCGTGGCGTCCGCCGGCATCACCGCGCTGTTTCTCATCGACGAGCCCGTACGGGACTTCGTGCAGGACCACCGCTCGGCGGCGCTCG
>Ga0302046_10002382_pt1 | contig 17501 bp, 16 predicted proteins | sample RVTome_11_FD_200261 | JGI IMG/M metagenome (GOLD analysis project Ga0302046, IMG submission 200261) | Soil microbial communities from uranium-contaminated site in the Upper Colorado River Basin, Wyoming, United States - RVT147D111 (version 2) ...
AAGCGAAGCATCCTCAATATAAAGGCTGGCACCGGCGCCGTAGGCAAAAGCCAGTTTGGCCAAGGCCTCGACCTGGCTGCCGACGACAATGGCAACCACCTCACCGCCGAGCTGCTCGGCCAGCTGCCTGGCGGCGCCGATGGCTTCCCAAGACACGGGCAGAGCCGCGCCCTGGTTGTGATCGAGGTAGACGTAAATTCGATGGGCCATCAGATCACCTTCTCCTCGATCAGACGCTGCGCCAGACGACGGCCCTTTTCGGCCGCGCTTTCCCCATCGATGAATTCGCAGGTAGTTTCGACTTTGGCCGGCTGGGTAATCGACGGCCAGATGACCCGGGGCTCCAAGGCGGCCTCGAGCCCAAGTTCGGTCGCGCCCCAACTCGGGATCTCGGCCTTCGACGCCTTGCGGATCCCCATGAACGACGGATAGCGCGGTTCATTGATTTCTTTGACTACACTGACAACCGCCGGCAGCGGGCTGCCGACGATCTGGCGGCCCTCCTGCAGCAGGCGGACGACCTGCAGCTTGCCGGCCGACGGATCGAGCTCCTCGATGGCCGCCACCTGGCTTAGCAGCGGCCAGCCCAGATGGCGGGCCGTCTGGGCGAAGGTCAATCCGGCGGCGCTGTCGACGGAGGCGCGGCCAAAGAAAACCAGGTCCACCTCACCTATCTTGCCGACCGCCATGGCCAGCGCCACCGACACTACGCCCACATCGGCCCCTTCGAACGCCTGATCGTGGATGAGAACGGCCTCGTCAGCACCCATCGCCAGGGCCTGCTTGAGCACCTCTTGGGCCCGCTCCGGGCCCAGACTGATGGCAGTTACAGTTCCGCCATGGGCCTCTTTGGTCTTAATGGCTTCCTCGACGGCGTACTCGTCCCATGGATTGAGCACGAGTGGGGAGTCCCCCCACGAGACGCGGCCGTCCTCCACGGTGACGGTCGCAGCTGTATCAGGTGTCTGCTTGACGCAAACCACGATCTTCAATGCCGGCCTCCTTGTAGCCTTTGTGATCTGCCGTTGTCGGGCTAGGCGACGGGGATCGCCTCACTGGTCTCAGCTTGCCACAGCTCGGGGTCGTAGGCCGGCAGCTCACTGCGGAGCTCAGCATCATCACGCAGTCCGAGCGCATAGCCGGCCTGGATCAGGGTGTGGATTTCACTCGTGCCTTCGTAGATGATTGCGCCGCGGGCGTTGCGCAAGTAGCGCTCGACATCGTACTCATTGCTGTAGCCGTACGCGCCATGCACCTGGATTGCTTCCGAGGCCGCCTCAAAGGAGGCATCGGTGGCAAACCACTTGGCCATCGACGTTTCTTTGGTATTGCGCAGCCCCTGGTTCTTGCGCCAGCCGGCCTGCAAATACAGCAGTCGCGCCATTTCATAACTCTGGCTCATCAGAGCGATTTTCTGCTGCACCAATTGGAATTGGGCGATAGGGCGCCCAAACGCCTCGCGCTCCTTGGCGTAGCGGACGCTGGCATCGCGCGAGGCCCGGATCAAACCGGTGGCACCGGAGGCGACGGTGTAGCGGCCGTTGTCGAGGCACGACATGGCGATCTTGAAGCCTTCGCCCTCTTCCCCAATACGGTTTTCGACCGGAACGCGCACATCCTGGCAGTTAACCCAACCGGTTGAGCCTGCCCGTACGCCCAGCTTGCCGTGAATGTCCCCCGAGGTGACCCCTGGGCGATCGGTCTCCAGCAGGAAAGCCGAAATGCTGTTGTGGCTGTCGTCTGAGTCGGGATCGGTCTTGGCGAACCACAGCATGTTATGAGCCTTGGTGGCCAGGGAGATCCACATTTTCTCGCCATTGAGGAGGTAGGCATCGCCGTCGCGACGGGCCGTGGAACGCAAGGCGGCAACATCCGAGCCGGCGCCGGGCTCGGTCAGACAGAATCCGGCATAGCGTTCACCGCGCGCCTGCGGCACCAGGAATCGCTGCTTCTGGTCCTCGGTACCCCATTGCAGCAGACCCATGCTATTCAGCCCCATGTGGACCGACATCACCACCCGCAGGGTCGTGTCGACCGCCTCCAGTTCTTCACAGGCCAGCCCCAACGAGATATAGTCCATCCCCTGGCCGCCGTAGCGCACGGGGATACTGATCCCCAGGATGCCCAATTCGGCCATTCTGGGTAGGACCTCCGGGGCCATCTCCGCCTTCTCGTCCCATTGGCGGATCGTCGGCTCCACTTCCTTGGTGGCGAAATCGCGCACCATCTTTTGGACCATGAGATGCTCTTCTGTCAGCGAGAAATCCATGCCTGGCGCCCTCCATCGACCCAATCGCAGGCTCATTATAGCCTTGCCCGCCACCACCTTGGAGCACACTCATTGACCAGCCGCCGTCTATAATCTTCGCAATGGACTTGAATTGGAGCACGGCCTGGCTTGCACTGCGGCAGCGATGGCACCTCGCCGCCGCCCTGCTTGCCGGCGTCGCCCTGCTCAACCCCTCACCGGTCCCGGCCGAGCTGCTGTTGGCCTACGATCAAGCCCGCCTGGCTCAGGCGGCCGGCGAGTTCGCGCTGGCGGCACAGGCGCTGGAGACTGCGCTGTCCGTCGAGCCGGTTCAACCATCGATTCGCCAGGCCAGCGCCCGATTGTGGCTGCAGGCCGGCCAGCCTGCAAACGCCCAGCGTGTCCTGTCGGCGGCCCCGCCGGCTTCGCCGCCCGGCCAGAACTGCCTGAGTTGGCAGATCGAATGGTCCCTGGCCGGCCTCGAAAGCAGCGCCGCGATTCTCGACAGTTGGCCAGCCAACTGTCAGATCGACAGCGACTTGCTGCGCGACCGCCTGCGGCAGGCGGTCGACGACGGCCGGCTAGAGGCAGCGCTTCCGCTGGCCAAAGCCTATGCGGCGCTGGCACCACGACCGCAGGACGCACACCTGCAGCTCGGACAACTTCTAGCGATCACCAAGCCAGCTGACGCGGTAGCCACCTTGCGCCAATCGCTAACTGACGATCCAGCCACGTCGGCGGCTGCCATTAACCTCATCCGGGCGATCGAAGATGCGCAGATCGAACCGTCGGCCGCCTTCCGGCTGGCCCAAGTTGGCCAGGCGCTGGCCCGCAATGGACAATGGGGGCTGGCGAAGGCCGCCTTCGAAAGTGCTCTCGAACTTGATCCAGACTACGTGGAAGCACTTGCCTATCACGGTCTGGCGCTCGATCAGACCGGGTTGGACGGCCTGGCTGACCTGCAGAAGGCCCGCGCGCTGGCCCCAGCCGCGCCGTTGCCGGCTTCTTTCTTGGGGCTCCATCTGCTGCAGACGGGAGAGGCGGTCCAGGCCATCCGCCATTTGCAGGCGGCGGTTGCGCTCGAGCCAAGCAACCCAGCTTACCTGGCCCAGCTTGGCGCTGCCCAGGCGGCAGCCGGAGATTTGGGCGCGGCCCGCGTGTCCTACGAGGCAGCCGTGGCGGTTGCGCCGGCCGATTCGGATTTCTGGCGACTGCTGGCCGAGTTCAGCCTGCGCTACGAGCTCGATCTGGCCGGCCTGGCCCTATCCGCGGCCCGTCAGGCCTACCTGCTCGAGCCATCGCCCGCCCACGCCGATCTACTTGGCTATGCGCACTACCTGAACGGAAGCTACCAGGTGTCGGCGCGGCTCCTGACCCACGCCGTGGCGGCCGATCCCAGCTTGGCTAGCGCCCAGTACCACCTGGGCTTGCTCCAACTGGACTCGGGCGGGCCCTCAGCGGCCCGCGCCTCCCTGCAGCGCGCCCAGGCGTTGGACACCGACGGCCAGGTGGGGGCGCTGGCCGCCCGCACACTCGAGCGCTTCGACCGGTGACCCGCGGGCGACGTGCTAAAATGCCGGCCTTGCGTGCGGCGAGTGCGGTCCCGTTGATGGCCCTGATTGGGTCGGTCGTACTCAGCGCCTGTGGTCTGGAGGCCTCGGCGGGCGCCGGTCAGGTGTTGTTTCAGGACGACTTCTCGCGCAGTCTGAGCGGTTGGGACCGCCACCACGATGCGGTCTACGAAGCCGACTACCACCTCGACCTGTACGCCATCCAGGTCAACCCAGCCAACACCGACGCCTGGTCGACGCCGGGGCTCAACTTTGGGGATGTGCTGGTCCAGGTCGAAGCCAGCAAGGCCGAGGGCACCGACGACAACCTCTTCGGCGTCATTTGCCGTTACCAGGATCCCCGCAACTTCTACTTCTTCGTAATCTCGTCGGACGGCTATGCCGGCATCGGTGTTAACAAGGAGGGCCGCCGCCAGCTGCTCTCGGGGGAGGCGCTGCTGCCCTCAACTGCCGTGCGCCAGGGGCAAGCCGGCAATGTGGTCCGCGCCGACTGCCTCGGCTACGACCTGCGCCTGTATATCAACGGCGTGCTGGTCGCCGAGGCGCAGGCGGCCGAATGGCCAGCGGGCGACGTCGGAATGATTGCCGGCACCTACGACACGCCCGGCGTGCGCATCTACTTCGACAACTTCTCCGTCGTTCAGCCCTGAGGTGCTGGCCCGGCCGCCAACAGCCCGGGCCGCCGCTATGCTACAATTTCGGCCGCGGGCCAGCGAACATGGTAACCAGTGCAGAGAGCCGGTCCGCCGCCAACCCGGAGGCGGGATGCCAACCAAAGCTGAACTCGAAACCCAACTCAAGGAGGCCATGCGCAGCGGGGATGAGCTGCGCAAACGCACCCTGCGAATGGTGTTGGCGGCGATCAAGTTGGACGAGGTCGACCAGCGCGGAGCGATTGACGAGGCCGGCGTGCTCAAGGCGCTGCAGAAGGAAGCCAAGGGCCGGCGTGAAACGATCGAAGACGCCCAGAAAGCCAAACGTCAGGATCTGATCGATGCGGCCGAAGCCGAACTGGCCCTGCTGGAAACCTACTTGCCGCAGCCTCTCTCCGAATCTGAAATCGAACGCCTGGCCAACCAGGTCATCAAGGAGACAGGCGCCGCCGGCGCCGAAGATCTGGGCAAAGTGATGGGGCGGATGATGGCGCAGACTGCCGGCCGGGCCGATGGCAGCCAGGTCAGCCGGATTGTCCGTCGCCTCCTGAGCGAATCCAAGGACTAGGGTGGACAGCGACGCCAGTTCGCGTCCGAGCGCCGTCAAGCGTTTGCAGGATGCCTGGAACGCGGCCCGCCTTTGGCTGGTTTTCGGACTGGCGTTGGCCGGCATTACAGCGGCCTTGTCGATCCCGATTTCCGATCGCCAATCGACCTTCGGCTTAGCGGCCGGCGATGTCGCCCCCCAAGACATCCTGGCCCCCTACTCAATCACCTACACCAGCGACGTTCTCACCGAAGAATCCCGCCAGGCGGCAGCCGAGGCAGTTCCACCCGCCTTTGATCCGCCCGACAGCCAGGTGGCTCGCCAGCAGCTCGACCAATTGACGGCCACGGTCGAGTTCATCGACGCCGTGCGGGCCGACCAAAACGCCAGCTTGGAAGAAAAGCGCTCCGATCTGGCCGCAATTCAGGCGCTGGCTCTGTCATCGGCCGAGGTCGATGCCATCCTGGAACTGTCCGATGTACGCTGGCTAGCCGTCCGCAGTGAATCGATGGCGGTGCTCGAGCAGGTCATGCGCAACGAGATCCGGCCGAGCCAGTTGGAGCAGGCCCGCCGTACTGTGCCGGCCCTGGTCAGCATCGCCATTCCCGAGGACCAGGCGGCGCTGGTGGTCTCCCTGGGCCAGCCGTTCGTGGTGGCCAACTCACGGTTGAATGAGCAGGCGACGGAGGCCGCCCGCCAACGGGCCCGCGAGGCAGATACACCAGTCATTGAGTCGTACGCCGCCGGCGAGACCATCGTCAGCCGAGGCGAGATTGTGACCTGGCGCGATATCGAGGCGCTCGAGCACTACGGCCTGCTGACCGAACCGGAACCCTGGCGCGAAATCGCCTACCGAGCGCTTCTTGTCGCCCTGCTCTGCTCCAGCTTGGTCCTGTTCGCCTACCGGGTTCATCCGGATCAAATCCAGGATGTCCGGATGGCAGCGCTGTTGGCTACGTTGATTGTGGCCTTCACCTTTGCCATGCAAGTCATGATCCCCGGCCGGACAGTGCTCCCCTACCTGTACCCCGCCGCCACTTTGCCCATGGTCATGGCCGTGTTGTTCGGCCCTGGCATGGGCATGATGACCGCCATGGTCTCCGGCGCCCTGGCCGGCTACCTCGGCGCCCGCGGCCTAGAGCTCGGCCTGTACATGGCGTTGAGCGGGATCATGGGTGCGCTGCTGATCGGTAAGGCCGAGCGGCTGAGTTCGTTCTTCTGGGCGGGCCTGGCTTCAGCCCTGGCCAGTGTCGTGATCGTGATTGTTTTCCGTTTTCCCGATGCATCGACCGACATGATCGGCAAGGCGACCCTCATGGGTGGCGGCTTGCTAAGCGGCCTTATCTCCGCCAGCCTGGCCTTCGGCCTGCTGCTGCTGATCGGCGGCCTGCTGGGGATCACCACCAACCTGCAACTCATCGAATTGTCCCGCCCGGACCACCCCCTGCTCCAGTTCATCTTGCGCAATGCGCCCGGTACCTACCAACACAGCCTGCAAGTGGCCAACCTGTCCGAGCAGGCCGCCCGGGCGATCAACGCCAACCCGCTGCTGACTCGCGTCGGCGCGCTGTACCACGACGCCGGCAAGGCGGTGCGGCCCCAGTTCTTCATCGAAAACCAGATGCCTGGGCAGAACATCCACGAACAACTCGACCCGACAACCAGTGCTTCGGTGATTCTGGGGCATGTGGCCGACGGACTTGAGTTGGCGCGCAAGTACCGCCTGCCCAAGGCAGTTCGGGATTTCATCCCCGAGCATCACGGTCGGATGGAAGCCAGCTACCAATATCAGCAAGCGGTGGAGGCCGCCCAGGAAGGCGCCAGGGTCAATAAGACCAACTTCACCTACCCGGGGCCGCGGCCGCGTTCGCGTGAAGCTGCCCTGCTGATGCTGGCCGATGGCGTCGAAGCCAAGGCCCGGGCCGAAATGCCAGACGACGAAGCCGAAATTGACACGCTGGTGCGCTGGGTCGTTCAAGACCGTCTCAACGCCGGCCAACTCGATCGCACCGATCTGACGCTGAAAGACTTGGACACGATCCGCCGCTCATTCGTCAGCACCTTGCGCGGCATCTACCACCCGCGCATCCGCTACCAGGAACCGGACGAAGACGACCAAACCGCCCCCCTCAGCGTGCGCCCCTCCGGCGCCCAAGAGCAGACCGCGCCGTCGGCCTCGACACCCAACCCAGCCGACGGCCGATGAAGGCTCAGGTTCATTGGAACTCCGAAGACGGCTTTGAGATATCTGCTCCGGCCCCACAGCGAGCGGCCGAAGCCGTCCTTACAGCTCTCAGGCCTGAGCCGGCCGCTATGACGGTGGCGTTAGTTGGGGAGCCGACGATGGCCCGCCTGCACCTTGAGCACATGCGTGAGCCGGGCCCAACCGACGTGCTGTCCTATGCCGACGGGGATCCCGACCCCGAGTCTGGCCTACCCTACCTGGGGGACGTCGTCATCTGTGTACCCGTTGCCGAGCAACAAGCCCGTGCCGGCGGGCACCCCCTGGCCGCCGAGTTGGAACTGCTGGCTGTCCACGGAACACTTCACCTGCTGGGTTATGACCATGACACTCCTGCCACGCGGCGGGCCATGTGGCGCCTGCAGGCGCAAGTACTTGAACAAATTGGCAGCCAGGCCAAACCATTGGAGTTCGAATGAGCTACCAGCGGCGGGCTCGCAGCCGTTTGGCCTCCTTCCGTTATGCATTCTCAGGCTGGTGGTATGTCCTTCGCACCCAGCGCAATGCCTGGATCCATACCGCCGCCAGCCTCGGTGTGATGGCAGCCGGCGTCCACTTCCGCCTCGACCGCCTCGAATGGGCCATCATGTTGCTGGCGATGGCGCTGGTCTGGCTGGCCGAATTCTTTAATACGGCGCTTGAGGCTGTTGTCGATCTGGCCAGTCCTCAACTCCACCCTCTGGCACGCGTCGGCAAGGATGTTGGTGCTGCCGCTGTTCTGATCGCCGCCGGCGCAGCCGCCCTGATCGGGATCATGGTCCTCGGGCCTTATATGGTTGCACTGCTGTGGCCCGCCTAGTCCGGCTCCCCTTGCAGCCAGTTTGCAGTCAATTGCCCCCCCTCCTCAACTGTGCGATAATGCCGCCGGACCACCTAGTGACGACGGAACAGGGGGAGCCTGGCATCGGACATGGGGACTGACCAACTGGCAAACGTTGGTTCACTCGAGCGCGCTGCCACGGCGACGTTCGACTACAACGACCCAACGCAAGCCCTCGAACAACTGCTTGAACTGGCGGGCGACCTGCTGCAGGCAGACCGGCTCGCACTCTTCGAGTTCTCCGAAGCGGATACCGGCTTCACCCCGCGCTTCGCCCGGGGCGTACGGCTGAGCGACCTCGGCCGACTGTCCTTGGCGACCGACAATCCTGTTCTGCAGAAGGCGCTGCGCAAGCATATGGCCTCGGCCAGCGGCGGGGGCACGGGCTCGTTGGGCCTTCCGTTGGCTCCGGGCTCGGTCTCGTGTGCCCCCTGCGTATCCGCCGGCCAGGTCCTGGGGCTGCTTTTCGCCGCCCGCGATAGCGGCACCCCATTCGAAGACAGTGAACTCCCCACATTATCGATCCTGGCAACACGCGCCGGCGAAATCCTGGCCTACGCCCGCCAGTCCGCCAGCCAGAATTACTTGTTCCACAAGCTCTCGTTGCTCTACCAAGCTTCGCATTCGATCACCAGCACCCGGGACCGGCAGGAGAGCGTTCGCCAGATGGCGGCTCACCTGCTCAAGGCCACCGCAGCCGACATTTGTGAGGTGCTGATCGTCGAGAAGGAAGAGCGCAACACCACGCGCTACCGCCAGCAATTGAGCAAGTCGGTCCAGCACACGGTGGTCTCGCTGGTGGCCGACAACATGCCCGAGTACCCGATCCACGATCAGGTCATGACCAGCCTTGAGCCGGCTACCGTCAGTCTGGTGCCGCCGCAGGGCTCTAGCAAGGACCTGGCCATGCTCGAAGCCGAAGGCGTGGCGGCCTCGGCGGTCTTCCCCCTGGCTACCCGCCAGCAGGCCCTTGGCCTGGTTCGACTGATGTACCAGAAGGAAGGAAGACACATCAGCGAACAGGAGATGGAGCTGGCCCAGGCCATCATCAACATCGGAGCCATTGGCCTGGAAGACGCCATCCACCTCGAGGATTCGCAGGACAGGGCCAACCAGCTGCAACTGCTTAACGAAATCGGGCGGGAAATGACGTCGACGCTCGACCTGGATGCTGCCCTGGAGAATGCCATGCGCAACGCACAGCGCATGCTCCAGGCGGAGGCCTGTATCCTGTTTTTGCTTGATGAGGAAGGCGAAACGCTGGTGCTCAAAGCCAGCGGAGGGCGCCAGGTCCGGATTCGCGATGTCGCCATCCGGCTCGAGGAAGGCATTGCCGGCTGGGTGGCGCGCAACACCCGACCGTTAATTGTGAACGATGTCCGCACCAATCCGCTGTATCACAGCGCCATTGATGCGCAAACCGGCCTGCTCACGACCTGCGTTCTGTGCGTACCGCTCGAAACCCGCGGTGAGATCCTGGGCGTGATTGAAGCCATCAACCACCCACGCGGCAGCTTTAACGAAGGCGACCAACAAATGCTGTCATCGGTCGCTTCCTGGGCCTCGATTGCCATCGACAACGCCAACCTCTTCCGCCGGGTGGCGGAAGAGCGCAGCCGGTTGGAGACAACGCTGGTGGAAACGGCCGACTCGGTCGTGCTGACCGACCGCAGCGGTCGCATTATCCTGGTCAACAAAGCCGCCGCCCAATCCTTCCGCATCAACCCAGAGATGGCTGAAGGCCGGTTGGCTGACGAGGTCTTTCATGACCACCCGTTAGGCGAGATGCTGGTCGAAGACGACCTCAGCTTTCCGGTTACGCTCGAAGTGACCACGCCGACCGAGCGGGTGCTGTATACCACCATCAGCGAGGTGCCGGATGTCGGGCGGGTGGCCGTCATGCAGGACATCACGGCGCTGAAGCAAATCGACCGGATGCGCTCGCAGTTATTGGGCACGGCAGCCCACGACCTGAAGAATCCGCTGAACGCCATTCGGCTTGGCGCCGACCTTCTCAATGATGCGGAGTTGAGTGATCAGCAGCGCAAGGCCCTCAACATGATGCAGCGGGCGACCGATAGCATGACCAACTTGATCACGGGTCTGCTGGAGACCATTCGGGTCGAGTCGACGGCCAACCTGGGGCTCGAGCCGTGCCAGATCAACGACCTGGTCCGCCGCGCCATTGAGGACTTGCGACCGCTGGCCGAGGCCAAGAGCCACTTGGTGCGCTACGAGCCACCGGCCGAAGCGCTGCTCATCATGGGCGATCCGGCCCGGCTGAACTCGGTCATGACCAACCTGTTGAGCAACGCCATCAAGTTCACACCGGCCGAAGGCGAGATCGACGTCAAGGTCACCTGGGATGACGAAAGTGTGCTGGTCGAAGTCAGCGACAACGGACCCGGCATCGGGGAAGACGAAATCCCGCATGTGTTTGACCATTTCTTCCGAGGGCGGGTGACGGTCGAGGATCCCAACAACCCGATTGAAGGCACTGGACTGGGCCTGGCGCTGGCCAAGACCGTGATCGAGCAGCACGGCGGTCGCGTTTGGGTGCGCAGCAGCGATGGCGCGGGTGCCAGCTTCTTCTTCACCTTGCCGCGCGAGGCCATCCCCAAGACGGGGTCTTTGCGCAAAGAGCGCGAGGACGGTGACGAAGCAGACAACAGGTAAGGTCGCAGCCGCCGCGTGCGGCCCGGCCAAGTAGTCACGACCCTACGGCAGGTACACTTGTACCTGCCGTATGCATGTGCCGGGAGGGAATCCGTGGCCGAAAGTTCATTCACATTTGGTACCGTCGGCAGCCCAAGCTCTGCGCCGGCCAAGCCGGGGGGCTCCGTTGGGGCGATCATTCACCTGGCCGACCTGGGCCTCTTCGCCTTCGAAATCGCCTGGGTGCGCTCCGTGCGCGTGTCGGAGAAGACGGCCCAGGCCATCAAGCACCAGGCGTCAGAATCGGGCGTTGGCCTGAGCGTCCACGCTCCCTACTACATCAACTTGAACGCCGATGACGACGAATGGCCCAAGAGCCGCAAGCGTCTGATGGACGCGGCCCGGGCAGGCTATTCGGCCGGCGCCACCGAGATTGTCTTCCACCCTGGTTCCTATTTCGGACAGCCACCGGAGGTTGTCCTGGAGAAAGTGCTGCCTCGGTTGGCCGGCTGTGTTGAAGAGCTGCGGGCTGAGGACAACCCGGTGATCCTGCGGCCGGAGACCATGGGCAAACGTGCCATGCTTGGTTCGCTCGCCGACACGCTGGTTATGGCCCAGGAGATCGACGGCGTCGAGCCCTGTCTCGACTTCGCCCATTTGCACGCCCGGGCGGGCGACGGCTCCGTCAACTCCTACGACGAGTGGTGCACCTTCCTGAAGGCCTACCAGCAGGCGCTGGGCAAGAAGGCCATGAAGCGTCTGCATTGTCACCTTTCGGGAATCGAATACAACGAGACCGGCGAGCGTAACCATCTGATGCTGGCCGAATCGGACTTCGCCCTGCCGGCCCTGATGAAGGCGCTGGCCGAGTTTGGCTGCGGCGGCCGTATCGTGTGCGAAAGCCCGGACATGGCCGCCGATGCTCAGGTGATCAAGACGGCCTGGCGCAAGGCGCAAGCCGGCGCATGAGCCGCGCCCGTCAGCTCGCCGCACTGCATTATGAGATGCGGACTTGTCGGCGATGTATGGAGGCCGGCCACAGCATCACCCCGGGCGCGATCTTCTCCGGCAATCTTCCCGCAGACATCATGCTGATTGGCCAGGCGCCGGGCGTGACTGAGGTCGAGGCCGGCCGCCCTTTCAACGCCGGCAGTGGCAGCCGTCTGTTTGATTGGCTGGCCGGGGCCGGTCTTGACGAAGACAGCTTCCGGCGCAACCAATACATGACGTCGGTGACCAAGTGCTTTCCCGGCAAGGCAACCAACGGCGGCGGAGACCGGGTTCCGTCCAAAGCCGAACAGGACTTGTGCCGGCCATTCCTCGACCGGGAGTTGGCACTGGTTGACCCCAAGATCATCCTGCCCGTAGGCCGTCTGGCAATCGACCTTTTCTTTTCGGCGAGCAAGCCACTGACAGGGCTGATTGGCACCGAACGCCAAATCGACGGTCGTTGGGTAATTCCGCTGCCGCACCCGTCCGGCGCCAGCCGCTGGCACCAGCTGGCCGTCAACCGGGCTCGTATCGAGCAGGCCGTTGCTTTGATCGAGATGCGCCTGCGTCAACTCTAGCGGCTACATCCCCGTTGACCCAATGTTTACTGGCAGAGCGCGAGCCCGGGCGCACGATGTGCGCCCGGGCCACTGCTTTCGCCTGACGGGGTCTCAGTCCGGCAAGGCAGTCGGCTGTTCCAGTCTCGGCTGCCGCTGGGGCCGGTCGCGGCGAACCGGCGGCCGCTCGGGCCGGTCGTGCTTGGACGGGGCCGCCAGGATCAACACAGCAACCGGCCGGCCCTGATCATTCATCAGGCCAGCCACCATCGCCCAATCGCCGACCTCGATCCGTCCACCGCCCCGCTTGTGTATGCGGGTGCTGTCGGTGATCAGAAATGTCGTGCTTTCCGCTTCCCGATCCTCAATCGTGATGCTTGTCGCACTGATGGCCGTAACCTTACCTCGCAGCCGGATGCCCATCCTGGGCCGATCCTGCTCGTGACCCACGACCACTCGCAGCGCCACCAGTGCCTGGTCGCGGTCGTGATAGACGACAGCGGCCAGCATGCCTGGCTCGAGGTCTTCGACGCCCTGGATCGTCCCCTGACGGCTGACAAAGCGGGCCTCGTCGGTCACAAGGAACGTCCATGATTCTCCGTCGCCGCCCTCCAATTCGAAGGTGGGAACCTCGGGGCGGACGGCACTGATGGTGCCGGCCGCACGCTGCAGTCTGGGCGAGTCCTCGCCCGTGGTAATCGCGATCGTACTGGCGAGGGCGCCGTCATCGGTCAGGAGCCCGAACACGGCCACCCGCATACCGACTTCGATGTCTTCCAGGCTCTCCACCTCCCCGCTGGGGGAACGAAACTCGGTTTCGTCGGTCACCTGAATGCGCCAGTCTTCGCCGCGGACGGTGCGGACTAGCATCAGCTGGGCATCGAGCACAACGCCGGTAACCTCACCGGCCAGACGGAAGCGCTCCCCCGGCGTCACATCCTGCGCCTGAGCCGCCACCGGCAGCGCCAGCGCAACCACCAGGCCAAACAGCATCAATCTACGCAATCCCGGTCTCACCATGGTCAACCTCCTGGAATCACACATGATCCACAGTCAGGATGACCGAAGGGGGATAAGCCGGCTTTGAACCTGTGTAAAAAGCGGGTAAAGGCTCAGCTCTCGAGGAAGGTGAGCTCTTCCTTGCCGGTGAGCCGCTCGTGGACGCGGGCCACGACCGTATCCAAATGGCCGGCCTTGTGAACGAAATCGAGGTCATCGGTCCGGATGGTGAGCACCGGGCAAAGGTCGAAACCCGCCAGCCACTGTTCGTAATACCGTTCGAGCAGCGCCAGGTAGTCCTGGGTGACAGCCAACTCCATCTCCCGACCGCGTTGCTGAATTCGATTGAGCAACACCGGGACCGGCGCCTTCAGGTAGATCAGCAGGTCGGGGGCGGGCAGCGTCTCGACCACCAGATCGTAAAGCTTGCGGTAGGTAGCAAAATCGCGGTGGCTCACGTTGCCAAGTTCGAGGCTGGCCCTGGCGAAGATCTCGGCGTCTTCGAAGATGGAGCGATCGATAATGGCGGAGCGTGGATCCTGGGCCATGGCCAGGTGCTGCTCGGCGCGGTGCCCCAGAAAGAACACCTGAAGATGAAAAGCCCATTGGCGCATATCGCCGTAGAAATCGGACAAATAAGGATTGTCCATCACCGATTCATAGGCAGTCCGCCAGCCGAGCTGTTCGCCCAGGCGTTCTGTCAGTGAGGTTTTGCCAGCCCCGATGTTGCCGGAGACCAGTACGAAATGTTTTGCCATGTTCGCAGTTCTTCTCAGCTAACCATCATCGAGTCTGCAGAAGCATCAGGCGACCAGATTCGCCGATTCATCCGAGTAAAGATGCGCAAATTCCTCAATCTGCTCCACCTGCTGGAGCGTGGGCCGGATGAAGGGCCTTCGATCACGCAGCAAATCCCAGGCTGCAGTGGGCTTCATCCCTTGGCTGACCAGGTAGGCAGCCGCCATCGTCGGGGCGCGACCGACGCCGGCCTCGCAGTGAACGTAAACTTCACCACCCTGCTTAAGGATCCGCTCGATGAACTCCACGCCTTCTCTGAGATCTTCGAGTCTTGGCGCAGTGTTGTCCACAGTCGGTAAATGAAGGTATTGCGCCGGGGCGATTCCGGCTTGTGCGTCGTCGAACTCACTCCTCATATTGATCACCGCGTTCACGCCTCTATTCTTGAGCCGGCGCCAACCGCGGGGCAGGTACTGACCGCCTACATGCAGGTAATCCGAAATATTGGAGAAACGTTCCGGCGAAGCACCGACCGTCAGCCTGACGATCAAATCGGATAACCACATAACGCCGTACCAGAAACCACGTCGGATGATATTGAGCCTAAGAAGCTGAACCCACTTTGTGAGTAGACCAACTTCTTCTACGCTGGTGAGTTCATCTTCGGATCTCGGCTCTTTTGTCACGAACTTTCTCGTTTCCTACCATCGACCATTAATACCTTCTCTTCATCGAGTTCAAAATCAAGCGGTGTGCTTCCTATATCCTCACCGTCGGCTTCAGCCGGCCGCGGCGGGGACGCCTCCACTCGAATCCGCCTTCCCTGCCAGTGCTTAAAAGATTCCCCACGGGGGAGACCACCGGTGACGCTGGAGATGATCTCGGCAACAGAATCCAGGTCCACCTCACGAACCAGCACGATGTCCAGCCAACCGTCGTCGATCCTAATATTCTCCGCCAACTTGAGATCAGGCCGACCCAGATTGCCCGAGTTAATTACCAGGCATGTGACTGCGCGCTCCTCGAAACGCTCCGCGTCGATCTCCAGCTGATAGGTTGAGGCTGCAGGCGCAGGATCCCGGAGCGCAGCCAGGGCCGAGAACCAGTAAGCCAGGCTGCCCAGCCGCTTCTTCTGCCCATCATCGGCTTGATTGACCATCTCGGCTTCCAAACCAATACCAACGCGGAGGATGAAGGACCTGCCGTTGACACTCCCCAGATCGACGGCGCGCACCCGGTTCACTTCCAGGAGCATTTGGCAGGCCTCCCGCAATTCAATGGGGATGGACAGCTCCATCGCCATCACATTGCCGGTGCCGCCGGGCAGAATGGCGAGCGGGAGATCCAACCCTTTGAGGCTGGCCGCTGCGGCCGAAACGGTGCCATCGCCGCCGTACACGGCTAGCAGATCGGCCCCTCGTTCCACAGCCTCATCCACAAAGGTAGGGATGTCATCAATATCGCTCGCGATGTGGACATCCCAATCGACTCCATGCGGCGTCAGCTCCTCATGCAGAACACTGAGGACCGGCTCGGGTTTGCCAGAAGCGGGATTGACAATGATATCGATGGTGCGCGGGGGGTCAATCTCCTTCATATCATCTCCAATTGATGTGAGTTAAGGGCTGAAAGGATCGGGTTGAATAAGAATCTAACCATAGCAAATAGCTCCGCTTGCCGGCGCAGCCGGGACGCTAAAGTGAAAAGTAATCCTTCAGCCGCTCCCTATAGCCGGCAGGTGTATATTCACCGGTTGAGCGATCACGCTCGTACTCGCCCTGGTAGCCCTGATGGGCAATCTGGTGCAGCGCATCGACCAGACGATCCACGTCGGTTCGGTCGTTGTAACAGCCAAAGCTGGCCCGCACCATTCCTGGCATTTCCGACCGATCACCCTGTCGAATCTGTTCCCGCCATGTGCTGGCCTCTTCGGAAGTCAAATCCAGGAGCTGAACCACGTAAGGGTGGGCACAAAAGCAACCACTGCGGACCCCAATGCCGGCCTCATAGCCAAGGATAGCTGCCACCAGGAAGTGCGATACCCCCTCCAGATTGAAGGTGATGACGCCGACCTTGTCATCGGCGACACCTGCGGCCGGCAGGCCGAACATCCGGATCCCCGGAACTTCCTGCAAACGGGGAAGGGCGTAGGCCATCAGTTGGCGCTCGTGCTCGGCAATGACGTCCATCCCAATATCCATCAGCGCCTTGGCGGCAGCCGCCATCGCCACGGCTCCAATCACATTGGGGCTGCCGGCTTCGTCACGGTCGGGCATGCCGGCCCATTCCACTTCGTCCAGGGTTACGACATCGACCGTGCCCCCGCCGCGATACTCGGGTTCACCCGCCAGAAACACTTCCTTGGGGCCCACCAGGGCCCCGCTGCCAAATGGGGCATACATCTTGTGCGCCGAAAGCGCCACAAAGTCCAAATGCGCTGGATCGTCATCAGGCAGCATATTCAACCGGCGATGGGGAGCCAGTTGAGCCGCGTCGACCAGGATGAGGACCCCTGCCTCATGGGCCTTGCGCGCCAGCCGATGGATCGGCTGGATGTAGCCCGTCACATTCGACGCTCCGCTGACCGCCACCAAGGCAATGCGGCTTCCGTGTCTGGCCAACGCTTCGTCAAAGGCGGCTTCGTCCAGGTGCCCGTCGGCCGTGACAGGCACGTGGACCACCTGCGCCCGGGCCCGCCAGGGTAGATCATTGGAGTGATGCTCGAGTTGGGTGGAAATCACGACCGAATTGGGCTTGAGCGGCAATCGAAAGGCCAGCTTGTTGATGGCTTCCGTGGTGTTCTTGCCGAAGATCACGGTGTTGCCATCCGGATCGGCGCCGACGAACTCGGCAACCAGCTCATGCGCCCGATCGTAGGCTTCGGTGCTCAGCCGAGACTTGAAACCGGTCCCCCGGTGAACGCTGGCGTAGTAGGGCACAAAGCGCTCAACAGCTTGCATGACATCCAACAGCGGTGGTGTGCTGGCCGAGTTATCGAGATTTACGTAACGGGCCTCGGTGCCGTCCAACAGGGGGACCAGTTGGTCAAACCCAACGATTCGATCGCGCAGGTCGAGTGTCATCAATCCATTCTCCCAGTGAGCTCTGCCGGATCAGGGACCGGCTGCGCCGTTCATGGTACCGCGGACTGTTGGCGCAAGAAACCAGCGACCCGCGGCAGCACCTGCAGCGGGCATTCGTGCCAGAAATGGCCGCAGCCGGTCAGCCAAACCACCTCGATCTGGGCCGTCTCAAGCGCTTCCAGACTGGCTTCAGCCATCGAGCGTCCAAACGGGTCGCTTTCGCCGTAGAAAAAAAGGATCGGCAGCCCCAGGCCCGACAACTCCTGACGAAAGTCGAAGGCGCCCAACGCCTGCCAGGTCGCCCGGTTGACTTGCGGCTGGATCGGCTGGTTGGCCAACGCACCCGGCGGGGCAAAGCCAGGATCGTGGAAGTAGCTGGGCAGGACCCAGGCCAAGTA
>Ga0302046_10002383_pt1 | contig 17500 bp, 11 predicted proteins | sample RVTome_11_FD_200261 | JGI IMG/M metagenome (GOLD analysis project Ga0302046, IMG submission 200261) | Soil microbial communities from uranium-contaminated site in the Upper Colorado River Basin, Wyoming, United States - RVT147D111 (version 2) ...
CCGAGCAGGTCCTGGCGCTCGGGGAAGCTGTCCCCCGTGACCTCTGCGTTCGGCGGCGGCTCCAGGGCCAGCGTGCGGCGCAGCCCTTCGAGCGGATCGCCGAAGCGGCAGGACTCCTGCGCCTGGCCCTGGACCTTCTGCCAGGCCGCGTACTCCGCCTGCTCCGCCTGCAGCTTGAGGGCTATCAGGCGCTGGCGCTCCTCCAGGATCCGCTGCGGCGGATCCTCGCCGAACACCTCGTCGAGCTTCACGAGTGCTTCGGCCGGTCGGCCGACGTAGCCCTGGATCTCCCCCAGCCAGTGCTCGACCTTCCGATAGCTGCGGTACTGGACCAGAGCGACCATCGACAGGACGACGCTGACCGAAGCCAGGACGGCCACGGTCATCTTGCGTTTGCGCCGGCTGGCGCAGAGCGTCTCGGCGTGGATCTGGAGGCTGCCGGCCTCGGCGTGGTCGGGGACCTCGCGCAGCACGGCGCGGATCGGGTTGAGCGCTCCCTCCGGATCGCCCTCCTGGATCAAGTCGTGGGCGCTGTTCAGCAACCAGCGCGTGCCTTCCTCGAGCAGCCCGGTCTCGAGCATGCGCTTGCCGAGCTCGACTCGCACCTTGGGGCGCTCCGGCAGGTGCCCGGCCGCGAGCCGCAGCAAGGTGCGCGTGCGCGACGAGAGGCCGCGCTCCTGGAAGGACCGGGCGAGGCGGAGGAGGTCGTGGAACGTGCGCGTCTCCGGCTCCTCGGTCGCCACGAGACGCAGCGCGACCTCGTGGATCATCGCGATCTCGTCGGTCTTGTGCGCGTCGTGCAGCGCTCGCCAGCGATCGCGCGCTGCGCGCTGGTCGAGGTGGACGTGGTCGAGCTTGCGCAAGAGCGCGCGACACACAGTCGGTTCGAGTGCGTGCAGGATGTGCGTCAGGCGCCCGCTCTCCCACTCGCCGACCAGGAGGTCCGCGTCGCCCACGGGCGGCGGGCCGGGTAGCGAGGAGCGCACCCAACCGGACAGTCGGACCGCTGCGCGTCCGATGCGGCCGAGCTCGAGCTCGCGTTGCGCGCCGGCCAGGAGCTCGCGCGCCTGCGCGATGCGCAGCGCGCCTGACTCGACGAAGTCGCCTACGGTGTTCTTGGTCTTGAGCAGCGGCCAGCCGAGCCGGTCGGAGATCTCGAGCAGCGTGGACGTGCCGTCGCACTCCTTGAGGAAGTCGTGCGCGCCGGGCGCGGAGACCTGGCTGAGGTCGTAGGCGCGCGGGAGGTCGAACAGGGACAGGGTCGCCGCAGCACCGGACTTGGCCTCGTCCGAGATTCGTGCGTGCTCGAGCAGGAGATACTCGACCGTGAACCCGCGGCCCCAGGGGCTGTTCCGCGCGTCGAAGGCCTTCCCTTCTCCGCTCTCGCCGTCGAAGGACAGCGCGCCCGGCGCCGCCCCTCCGTGTCCGGGGGGGACCGGGATCGGGCCGGGCTCGAAGCGGAAGTGGAGGTTCGGGGCCTCCAGCATCACGTACATCTGTTGCAGCCGATCCGAGCGCGCGATGGCTTCGCGGCGTTTCCCCTCCAGGCTGGCGTCGGGCTTCTCGGCGAAGGCCATGTGCGAGCGATCGCGCCAGTGGTCCTCGTCCTCGTCGGGGCCGGCGAGGAGGAACACCTGGCCGCCGTGCAGTCCGAGGGCCGAGGAGCCCTGATCGCCGTACAGCGAGAGGACCCCGTCCCGTCCGCCGCGGGAGAGGCCCTGCAGAAGCTCGCCCAGGCCGATCCCTGCAACGTCTCCCTGGAAGCTCATTCGGGGTCCACTTTCCTTTTCCTTCGGGGCTCGCGTGGGGTGAGCCCCGAATCGCCCGCACTTCGCTTGCGCGACGACGGGACACTCGCTGCACACCTGTGCGCCGGCACCCCCGGCGCGCGCCGTGGGTGGACCGGACGAGCGCTCCTATCGGCCCGATCGTCGAGATCTCTGGAAGGGGATTCACGAATCGGACGGGCGCAGTCGGGCGAGGTCCTCGGGCCGGTCGAGGTCGTCGAGGATCGCCCGCGAGGCGACCTCGACCCCGAGGAGCGGGTCGGCGCCGGCCCGCAGGTCGCGCAACGGCCGGTCGGGCTCGCGCGCGTCGAGCTCCGCCAGGAGGTCCCTGCCGATCACGACGGGATGCCCGTGCCGGCGCCGGCCATCCTGGACCACGAAGGGGGCCAGCCAGCCGCGCGCCGGCTCTCCGGCTTCGCTCCAGGCGCGCGCGAGGGCCGAGAAGACCGCCCGCGGCACGAGCGGGACGTCGACCGGTGCGACGCACAGGTCCTCGCCGGGCAGCGCGTCGCGGGCGAGGCACAGGCCGCCGGTGCGACCCGCGCGCCAGGCCGGGTTGAGGAGGAGCCGCGCGCTGGCTGCGCCGGGGACCTCGGCCAGCGCCATGGCGATGACGTCGTGGTCCGTTCCGGCGACGACCACGGGTGCCGCGTTCCCCAGGGCAGAACCCGCAGCGAGTAGGCACGCGAGGGGAGTGCGGTTCGGCTCGTCTCCCAGGCGCACCAGCGCCTTGGGCGTGCCGAGGCGCGAGCTCGCTCCGGCGGCCAGGACGACGAGCACCGGTCCGCTCACGCTCCGACCGTGCGATCCAGGATCGCCCGTGCTCGATCGGGATCGCTGGTCCCCTCGACCAGCGTGCGCCCGTCCGCGAACACGGTCAGACGCAGGTCGTCGACGGAGAAGCGCAGCAGCACGCTCGTCCGCAGGACGTCGCGCGCGAAGCCCGCGACGCCGGCCGCCAGCGCGTCCAGGTCGGGTCGCCGCCGACCCGCCGCGGGGATCTGCACCGTGTTGCGACCGCACAGGACGATCGGCTCGCGCGCCGGGGCACCGAACAACCAGGCGCGCTCGCCGTGCGCGCAGGCGGGACACTCCGGATCGCGCGGCGTGGACAGCCGCCGCACCTCGCCGTTCCACGCGTCGAGCTCGATCAGGGCCGGCTCCAGGTCGTCCGCCGCGGCAAGGAGACGAAGCCCCAGGCCCGCCGCCATCGATGCGACCACGCCGACGGCGGGCAGGATCACGCCGCTCGTGTCGCAGGTCGGCAGCGTTCCCGGCGGCGGCGGCTCGGGGAACAGACAGCGCAGACAGGCGCCGCGTCCGGGACGGACCGGGAGCACCAGGCCGGCGCCGCCGACGACCGCGGCGTAGACCCAGGGCAGGTCGTTCTCGAGCGCGTAGTCGTTCAGGAGGTAGCGCGTCTCGAGGTTATCCGTCCCGTCGAGCAGGAGCTCGGCGCCCTCGGCGAGCTCCGCGAGGTTCCGCGCGTCGAGGTGCGCGGCGTGCGGGACGACCTCCGTCGGACCACCGACGCGGGCCAGCGTCTCGGCCGCCGCCATGGCCTTGGGCGTCCCCTCGCGCGCATGCCGCTCGTCGAACAGCACCTGGCGCGGGAGGTTCGTCGGCTCGACCACGTCGCGGTCCACCAGGACCAGCCGGCCCACGCCGGCGCGCACGAAGCACTGCGCCAGGACGCCTCCCAGGGCACCGCAACCGACGAGCAGGACCCGGGCTTCGGCGATCCGCGCCTGCCCCGCGCGACCGAGGGGCGCGAACCGGACCTGGCGGTCGAAGCGGTCGTCCACCGCGGAAGTGTAACGCGCCGCTACGTTTTCCTAGGCTCGCCGCTCGACCCGTGATGCCCGCACCCCTTCGTCCCCACGAGACCACGCCGCGCGCGCGTCGCCTGGTGCTCGCCACGGTCGCGTTGCTCGCGTTCACACCGTCGTTCGGGACGCTGGGGGCGCCGCTGCTCGCGGACGACGGCGCGATCCTCGGGAGCGTCGCACGGCGCGACGTGCTCGCGGACCTGTGGGGTCCGCAGTACGGGCTCGAGCTGATCCGCTTCTGGCGTCCGCTGACGACCTGGAGCTGGGCGGCGCAGCTCGCGACGACCGGCGTGGACCCGTTGCCGTTGCGCGCTCTCAACCTGGCCTGTCATCTGGCGACCGCCTGCCTCGGCGCGACGATCCTGTTTCGCTTGCGTGCTCCGTATCTGGCCGCCCTCGCGACCGGAGCGACGATCGCGCTGTTCCCGTACCAGGGCGGCACGGTGACCTGGGTCGCCGGTCGCGTCGACAGTCTGTGCGCGTGCTTCGTGCTGCTCGCCGGCGCGACGGCGCTCGGGCCGCGCCCCGCGCTGGCGGCGCTGCCGGCGGCCCTGGCCTGCGCGACGAAGGAGCAGGGCTTCTGCGTCGTCGCCTGGATCGTGCTCCTGCGCTGGGCCGCCGGGGATGCTCCCGCGGCGGTGGCGCGACGCACCTGGGTCCCCTGCGCCGCGGTGCTCGCCTGTCTCCTGTGGCGCAGCGTCGCTCTCGGAACGGCGGTCGGCGGCTACGGCGGCGAGCGACCGACGCTCGGCAGTGTCGTGCGCGCCGCGAGCGCCTGGGCACCGCCGGTGGCGCCGCTCCTGCTCGGGATGGCCGCGCTGTCCGTTCTCGCGCTCGTGCTCCACGGCCGGGCCGGGATCCAGGGGCGGCTCGCGCTGGCGGGCCTCGGCATCGGCGTCGCGGGCTTCGCGCCGCTGCTCCCGATGCTGTCGAACGGAGTGCTCGAGGAGCAGAATGCGCGCTGGCTCCTGGCGGGGGAGGCCGGGTTCGCGCTGACGGTCGGTGCCGCGTGCTGGGGAGCGCGCGAACTCACGGGCAAGCGGGTCGCGCTCGTCCTGCCGCTCGCGCTGCTCCTCCTGCAGCGCGGCCGTGACGCCTGGCTCGACACGCACGAGTGGGCCGAGGCGGGCGGAGTCGCGGAGCAACGGCTCGGCCAGGCGCGCGCTCTGGTCGCGGGGGAGCCGCCGAGCGAGCGGCCGGTCCTGTTCGACGGCTTCCCGGTCGCCTGGGAGGGAGCCTACTGCCTCGGATTCGGCGCGGTCGACCGACTGCGCGCGCCCTTCGAGCCGAGCCCCCGTCCGGTCTGGCCGCTGCGTCCGTTGTTCGGCGCTCGCTCGAGCCAGAGGCCGCCGGCGCGCGCGCTGCGTCCGGATGGCTCGCTGCGACCCTGGGAGGACCTCGCTCCGCCCGCGCTGCGACTCCTCGTCGACGGCGCGCCGGCGACCGCGTTGGTCCTCGGCGAGGACGTGCTAACCGAAGGGACGTCGCTGCCGCTGCTGCGCGTCGAAGGTGCCGACCCGGGGACGCGGCTCGAGTGGATCGCCTACACCGAGCTTGGATACGAGCCGGCGGCTTGGTGCGAGGTCGGCTCGTCGCAACCCGCGGTGTCGCTGCGGGACCTCCTGCTCCTTGGGAACGGACGCGTTTCCCTGGGGCAGGCGCTGCTATTGTCCGCGGACTCCGGCGCGGAGCGCGGCTACCTGGAGCTGCGCGCGCTCGACGCCGATGGGGTGGTGCTCGCGAGCTCCGCCTGGATCGAGCTCACCTGGCCTCGCTCGCTCGTCGCCCGCGCGGCCCTGGCGCTCTGAATCCGGCTTTCGCTCCAGATCGACGGCGCGGCGACTCGAAGGTCCGGCCGGGAAGTCCGACCGGGGACTAGGGTTGCATGACGATCCATGGGGTTGGGGCTCTGGGGGGCGCTCATCTCTGGCTGCGGCCGAGGGGGGACGCGCTCCGGCTCGATCCGCGCGGCGCTTCGGCCGGTGGGTCGGGGCTGGTCGACTTCACGCGTCAGGTGCTCGCACTGGGCCGGCGGATCGAGCGGTTGCGGCTCGAGGGCGGCACGCGCTTCGGGGCGGGCGTCTCGCGACCGGCGGTGGTGCGGTCGAAGGTCCTCGGACTCGACGACTTCGACACGCCGACGACCCTGCGCTCGACGGAGGAGATCAACACCGTCCCGACCTCCTACTCGACCCACGAGCCGTCCTTCGACGGTGCCTCCTCCGCGGCGCCCGTCATCGGTGGGATCTACGACGGCGACCAGGGGGACGACACCCTGACCTTCGAGGTGAGCAAGGGAGGCGTGATCGGGCTCGACAACGCGCGCATCGACGTCTACGACGGCACGGGCGCCCGGATCGACCGGATCAACACGGGGGGGAACGCTCCCGCGGGGACGGTCTACTACCTGAGCAACGGCCTGACGCTGTCGTTCGCGGGCGGACTCCTGGTCAAGAACGACACCTTCGAGCTCGACGTGCGGACCAGCGTGGGCACGTCGGTCGATCCCGAGGATCCGTTCGACGGCACCGGCGACGCGGACCCCGAGTTCGATCCGGGGCTCGGCGTGGGTGCCGGCTCCTTCGACGTGAACGGAGTCGCGATCGCGGTGCTCGCGAACGACACGCTAGAGAGCGTGCTCGACCGCATCACCGCCTCGGACGCCGGCGTGACGGCGACTTTCGATCCCATCACGGAGGGCGTCGAGCTGCGGCAGAAGACGACCGGCCCCGGGGTGTCGATCGTCGTCGGCAACGACAGCTCGGGCTTCCTCGCGGCGTCGAAGCTCCTGGACGCGGTGCCGGCGCTGGGCACGGAGGGTGACGCGCCCAATGTAGCCATCGACCAGGTCGCGAACCTGTCCGGGATCCGGAGCGGGTTCTTCTCGATCAACGGCGAGAGCATCGCGGTGGACGTCTCCATCGACTCCCTGCTCGACGTCGTCGCGCGGATCAACGCGGCCGACGTCGGCGCGCGCGCGACCTACGACTCCGCGACGGACCGGGTGACGCTGCGCGGCGAGAAGGGCAAGGACTTGGTGCTCGCGGACGGCGGTGCCGACTTCTTCACCGGCCTGGGCATCGACCCCGGCGTCTACCGGGGGGAGGAGCGGCCCGGCCGGACGCGCTTCACGAACGGGATCGCGCTGTCGGAGGGACTCGAGGGCGTGGTCGAGTCGCTGAACGAGATCCTCGCCGTGGAGCTCACCGGAGTCGGCTCCGCGACGGTCGCGGGGATCCGCGCCAAGCTCGAGCAGGCGGTCGGCCGCGCCGTCGCCGATCACCTGGGGCTGGAAGGAGACGGCACGCTCCGCACGGGGCTCGGCCTCGACCTCCTGCGCGCGGACGAGGAGGGACTGCGGCCCCGATTCGATCGCGGCGACTTCAGGAGCGCTCTGCGGCGCAGCCCGCGCGACCTGAGCGCGCTCCTCTTCGCGGATGCGGACGACCCCGCGGGGCCCGGCCTCGTGGCCGGGATCGAGCGCGTGCTGCAGGAGGCCGCGTCGAGCCTGGAGCCGCTGTTGCTCGAGGGCGAGCGCGTCGGGCTTCGCCTCGACCTCCTCGCCTGAGAGGCCGTGAAGAAGACCTGCGCCGCGCCGCCACGCGGGCGCTTGACAAGCCCCCTTGGCCGCTCGATCCTCGTGCGCTTCCTTTCCGCGGAGACCTACGAAGAGCGGGCTCCACGGCTCGGACGGTGAGTGTAGCTCAGTCGGTTAGAGCACCAGATTGTGGATCTGGGGGTCGGGGGTTCGATTCCCCTCACTCACCCCACTCCCGCGCCGCGCGCTCTTCGGTCGTTCTGGGCTACCATGGTCGCGTCTCGACCGGCGCCCGACGTTCCACGCACGACCACGAAGAGATGACTGCGGACGAAGACGACCTCGATGCGCTCCTGAGCGATCTGAGCGGAGGAGAGGACACCACCGGCGAGTCGAGCGACTCCGACCTCGACGCGCTACTGGCGGAGCTCGGTGGCGGCGAGGAGACGACCGAGCCGACCGCCGAGGCGAGCGATCCGGACCTCGACGCGCTGCTGGCGGAGCTCGGTGGTGGCGAGGAGACGACCGAGCCGACCGCCGAGGCGAGCGACCCGGACCTCGACGCGCTACTGGCGGAGCTCGGTGGCGGCGAGGAGACGACCGAGCCGACCGGCGAGTCGAGCGATCCCGACCTCGACGCGTTGCTCGCGGACCTCGGCGGCGCGGAGGAGACGACCGAAGCGGCCGCGGAGGCGAGCGACCCGGACCTCGACGCTCTGCTCGCCGACCTCGGTGCGGGCGACGAGCCGAGCGAGCCGGCGGCGGAGCCCGCAGCTCCCGAGGAGGCGAGCGCGAAGCCCGCCATCCAGCCCCCCGGGCCGAAGCCCGGCCAGATCGAGCGAAGGATCGCGCCTTCGGGGGAGGCCTTCGACTACGAGGAGGAGAAGCAGGACACCGCCGACCGCTGGAGGCGCTTCTCGAAACCCGGGTACTCCGGCGTCGCGAATCGTGCCAAGCCCGAGGGCACCAAGCCGTGGAAGAAGGGGGCGGAACCGGGGGACGGCGACGACGAACCGGAGGGCGGCGGCTGGAGTCGCACGCGGCGCGACGGCGGCGGCGACGACCGTCCGCGTCGTCCCGCCGGGTGGGACAAGTTGCGCTAGCACCCCTGCGGCTCGCCGGCGCGATCCGCTACGATCCGCGCGGATGCAGGCAACCTCGACCGGCCGCTGGAACGTCGTCGCCCTCGCCGGCGCGGCGCTCCTGGTGACGATGTTCCTGCCGATGGTGGTGATCCACCTCTTCGGGGTCAGCGTCGACGAGTCCGCCGGCAAGGCGACGGGCGAAGTCACGGTGGGGATCGCGGTCATCCTGCGCGCGACGGCGCGACGCCTCCTGCGCGGCGCGTCGACCAACTTCCTGCGCACGACCGCCGGTGCCTTCGGGCGGACGAGCGCACGCGCCGCGACGCGCCGGTTCGTGAAGTTCACCGGCCGCCTCTTCTTCAGCTCGGTCGTCCAGGGCAGCGTCGAGGAGGCCCGGGGGAGCGAGAGCGTCGAGAAGAAGGGCTCCGAGCTCCTCTTCCAGGGCCTGGCGCTGGTCCTCGGTTTCGGCGGGCTGTGCCTGTCCTTCTACGGCATCCTGCGCGTCGTCCCGGCGGAGGTGGAGCGCGAGCTCCTGGGTCCCGCTGGGCTCGGACGGCTGGACGCCGTGCTGCTCGCCGGCGTCCCCCTGCTCGTCTACGCCAGCCTCCACCAGGCGTTCGGGCGCCTGTTCGGCGTGCGTGCCAGGTACCGGACCGAGATCGACGGGCTGCTGCTCCAGGGCTACTTCACCGGAGCCGGCTCGTTCCTGCCGTTGACCACGGACGTCGACTACGAGGGCGGCGAAGCGGGCAAGCGGAACCTCGCCGTCGCCTCGCTGCTGGGGATGCTCGCCCTCTCCGCGCTGCTCGAGTGGATCGGGAACGCGACCGGTTCCGAGCACCTCCGCTTCCTCGGGCCGATGTTCCTCGTCTACGCCTTCGTCTACTGCTTCCCGATCAAGCCGCTGGAGGGGCACTTCGTGTGGGCCGCGAGCAAGCGCCTGTGGCTGCTCGTCGCGGTGCCGATCCTCGCCACCTTCCTCCTGCGCCTGCCGGACTCCTTCGGGGAGATCCTCTGAGATGGGCGCGGACGAGCCGGAGGAAGCGGAGCGGAGGCCCGGGCAACGCAGGCGCGAGCGGAACCGGCTGCGGATCTCGATCGTCGCCCTGATCCTTGCCTGGACGTTCTTCTACAACCTGCTCATCAAGGAGCAGGCTCCCTGGAAGGCGTTCTTCCAGCTCCTGGACACGATCAGCGACGACTTCGTGATGGGGGCCACGCTCACGATCGGCGTCGGGCTCGCCATCGTCGTCGTCTTCTCGCTGACCAAGCTCTACACGCAGATCATCGCGAACATCCACTCGTTCCGGATGATCGAGGACCTCGTGCACGGCGAGCTGGCGCGCAAGGACTACCGCGGCTTCCTGTCGAAGGTCTTGACGCTCGAGGACCAGCCGCATCCAGAGACGGTCTGCCCGCGACACGTCTCGAGCCTGGTCCTCTCCTTCTCCTTCATCTACGCGCTGAGCTGGGTCTACGTGGTCCTCTTCAGCGAGGCGCTCTTCTTCGTGTCCTGGAGCGCCGGGGTCAACCTGCCGATCAACGCGAACACGCTCTACATGTTGCCGACGCTCGGGCTGGCCATCCCGTTCTCGGCGCGCGTCATGGCCTACCTGCGCTATCCCTATGCGCAGGACTACGCCGACTTCATGCCCGGCGCGGTGTTCGTCCTGCTCCTGGTCGCGACCCTGGGCGTGCTGCACGAGTCGCCGGACCAGAAGTTCTTCCTGCCGCAGGTGTGGGAGGACACGCGCTTCCTGCTCGACTTCCTGCGCAACGGCGCGTTCCTCGCCTTCATCCCGGTGTTCTTCGAGGCCGCCTTCTGGTTGGTCGAGCTCTCGCGGGCGGACCTGCGGGAGGACTGAAGAGGGCGGCGCCCGTCGCTCTCGACGAGGCGCGCGTTTGCTAGGCTTGGACGCGCTCGTCCGACTCGAAGGAAAGGCTCCGAACCGGGACCCAGGCATGTCCTCCACTCATCGTTCCGCGCGCTCCTGGTGGGCGCTCGTCCTCGTCGCTCCCCTGGTGCTCGCCTGCGTGACCGCCTGCGCCACCGTGGGGGAGCTGGTCTCCAGCATCTTCCGCACGCCCGAGAAGACCGGCCGCATCGTCGACGGCAAGCAGGAGGGCCCGTGGGTCTTCCGCTACCTGCCGAGCGGCGCGACCAAGGCGGAGGGCAGCTACCAGAACGACAAGCAGATCGGTCCCTGGGTCTACCTGTACGAGAACGGGAACGTCGAGTGGCAGGGGGAGTTCGACGAGCAGCGCATCGACGGTCCCGCGCTGTTCGGCTACGAGAACGGCAAGCGACGCGCGGTCGGCCTGTTCGTGCGGGGTCTCGAGGAAGACCTGTGGACCTTCTGGGGTTCGGACGGCGGCATCGACCAGGAGGGCGACTTCGTCCTCGGTCAGCCGACGCTGCGCTGGACGTACTACCATCACGACGGCTCGCTCATGGCCGAGGGCTATCGGCTCGACGGCCAGCGCGTGGGGCCCTGGCAGTTCTACACGCCCGAGGGCGACCTCAGCGAGCGGCGCTTCCCGCTGCCGGACGGCGTCGAGATCGTGCACGAGACCTGGGATGGCGTCGTCCCGCGCCGCGAGGGATTCCTGAAGGACGGCGTGATGTCGGGGCGCTGGGTCACGGCGCACGCGAACGGACGGCGGCGGCTCACGTGCGACTTCGAGGACGGTCGGCCGCAGGGCCTGTGGGTCGCCTGGTCGGACCAGGGCGAGCTCGTCGCGCGCGGAACGATGGAGGCCGGTCGCCCCGTCGGCACCTGGCTCCTGTGGCGCGACGGTGTACGCGAGAAGGTGCCGGGCTCGAGTCTGGCCCTGACCGCGACCTTCCCGGGATCCTGGTCGACCGAGGGATCGCCGCCCGCCGGCTCGCCCGAGCGCGCGCTCGAGGTGTGGTTGGCGGAAGCGACCAGTCCGCCCACCGAGATCCTCAATCTCCAGCCCGACCCGAACACTCCCTCGCCGCCGGCGGAGTACGTGGCGCGCTCGGAGACCACGCCGGAGCCCCCGATCCGGCCCCAGCCCTGGACGGTGCGCGAGGAGGGAGCGCTGGACTACCTCGTGGCGCGCTACAGCGACGGGCGCGGCGACGCGCGCGTCGCGCGCAGCAGCGGCTACGGCCGCCGTACCCAGCGCGGCTCCGGGCCCGAGAAGGGAGGCGACCCCAAGCTCTCGCCGAAGTTCATCGGCACCGAGCTGCCCTGGACGCGCTTCTTCCGCGGCGAGGGGGAGGTCGTCGACATGGACGACTTCCGCGGCAAGAAGAACGTCGTGCTGGTCGTGCTGCGCGGACTCTCGCGCGAGGTCTGCGTGTACTGCGTCACCCAGACCGAAGCGCTGTGCAAGTACGACCCAGAGTTCGAGCAGGAGGACTGCGAGGTGTTCGTGGTCTACCCGGGAGCTCGCAACCGTCTCGACGCGTTCATGGAGAGCTTCCGCACGTTCTCGCAGCGTCTCGGCGATCCGCCGATCGGTGTCCTCTACGACCGCAACATGGAGCTGGTCAACCGCATGGGGATCGGCTCGGAGTTCGCCATCCCCTCGACCTTCGTGATCGACCGCCAGGGCAAGATCCGCTACTCCTACGTCGGGATCGACGTCGAGGACCGGCCGGAGACCGAAGACGTCCTGGCCGCGGTCCGTGCTCTCTCGAATCCGTGACGGAGGAGGACGAGCAAGAGCCGCGCGCGGAAGGCGACGTGCCGCGCCGGGCGGCGTGGAAGCGAGACGCGGCTGCGCCGGAGTCCGGGGGTGCGCCGCAGGCGGACGTTCCGGAGCGGACGGTGGTCCAGCCGATCGCCGATGCTCCGGCCTCGAAGATGCCCTCGGGCGTGGACTCCGGAGATACCTTCGACCGCACGTTGCTCTCCGCTGGCCCGAGTGCCCCGAGTGCCCCAAGCGCCCCAAGCGCCCCAAGCGCAGCGGGTGCGCCGGGCGCGTCCTCGCCCAAGATCGACGCCACGATGCTCGTGTCCGGCGGCCAGGCGGCCGCGTTCCCGACGATCCCCGGCGTCACGATCACGCGTGCGATCGGGCGCGGCGGCATGGGCGTCGTGTACGAGGGCACGCAGGGCTACCTCGACCGGCGCGTGGCGGTGAAGCTCCTGGCGGAGGAGAGCTGCCAGAGCGCGGAGTTCACGCAGCGTTTCCGGCGCGAGGCCAAGCTCCTGGCCTCGCTCAGCCACTCGAACGTGGTCGCCTGCTACCAGGCGGGCGTCACTCCGGACGGCCTGTGCTTCCTGGCGATGGAGTACATCGACGGGCCGACCCTGGAGGGCTGGATCGAGGAGCAGGGGGCGCTCACGCCGGAGCAGTCCGCGTACGTCGGGCGCGCCGTCGCCAGCGCCCTCGCCTTCGCGCTGCGCGCGGGCATCATCCACCGCGACGTCAAGGCGCCGAACGTGCTCCTGAAGACGGATCCCGCGGGCGCGGCGGACCCGGCCTTCCCCTTCGTGCCGATGCTGGCCGACCTCGGCCTGGCGCGCACCTCGGGTGACGTCCCGACGGCGGTGAACATCACCGTGCAGGGACTCACGGTGCAGGGCACGGTCATGGGCTCGCCGCCCACGATGGCGCCGGAGCAGTTCGACGCACCGGACGAGGTCGACTTCCGCACCGACATCTACGGCCTGGGCTGCGTGCTCTTCCACTGCCTGACGGGCAAGCTCGCCTTCCCCCAGGGCACCTTGACCAGCCTGATCGCGCGCAAAACGCGGGGCGATCCGCCCGATCCGCGCGAGCTGAGCAAGTCGGTCCCGGACGTGCTCGCGAGCCTGGTCTGCGCGATGCTGTCGCCGTCGCGCGAGCACAGGCCGCAGAGCTACGAGGAACTGCTCGAGCGGCTGGAGGGTCCCTTCGAGGCTCCGCGCCGTCGCGCCCCGCGGGGGGCGCTCCTGGCGGGCGGGGTCGCCGGTCTCGCGCTCGTCGGCTGGCTCGCGCTGGGGGGCGGCGGCGGCGCGGACGAAGGGAGCCCGGGGATCGAGACGGCGGACGTCACGAAGCTCGCCCCCGGCGGGCCCGGGGCGCCGGCGGTGGAGAGCGACGAACCGGAACCGCGCGAGCCGCGCGACGAGCACGAGACGGGACGGACGGCGCCCGGGGATCCGTCCGAGCGGAGCCCTGGCGGTGACGGCTCCGGTTCGACGGACCCGAACGCGCAGGGAGAGCCGGAGGCTCCCGTCGTCGAGCCGGAGCCGCCCGCCCCGACGCTGGTCCTGCCGACGTTGCCGGAGCTGCAGTCGGGCGAGACGCGCCACCTCTCGGAGTGGAAGCAGGGCAAGAGCCCGCTGCGCGATTGGAGCGTCCAGGTCGGACGCGGCGAGGACTGGAGCCCGCCCGAGGCCGGCGACGGCTGCGTCGTGAACTCCTTCGAGCGAGCGCGTTTCGCCGCGCGGCGTGGGCTCTGGGCGCCGCCCTGGACGATCACCGGGAACCTCCGGATCACCCAGCCGGGCATGGCACCGACTCGCAGTTTGATGGCAGTGCTCGTGCTCGGTGACGACCATGGCATCGCGCTCCAGCAGAGCGTGGTCGGACCGCGGGGCGAGCTCGAGGCGCGGCTGACGGCGTCGCGCGTCAGCGCTCGCACCGACGGAGGCTGGAGCTCCGGAGAGGAGCTGCCCGGGCTCTCGCTCGGTTCGCTCGCGGCGGCGGACTACGAGGCGCGCGGCCCGCTCGAGCTCCGTTGGCGCTGGGACGGAGGCGCGCTCACGGTCGGCTGGGGCTTCGCCACGGACGAGGGGACGCACAGGAGCCTCACGTGGACGGCGGAGGAGCTGATTCCCTTCGGTGCGCCCACGGCGCTCGGGCTCGAGCTCGAGGACGGCGGCGCCGAGCTGTGCGACCTGTGGATCGAGGCGCGCTGAGCCCGGTGTCCGGGCTAGACTCGCGGGCAACGTAGCGGCCGGCCGTCCTCCGCGGCCCTCCGCGTTCCCGGACGCCGTCCGCCCAACCGCTCGAACTCGGCATGCTCAAGCTCGTCGTCATGCAGGCAGGTCAACCGGATCGCGAGGTGGTCGTGCCGGGAGACGTCGCGACCATCGGACGGACCGCGCCCTGCGACCTGGTCGTCGACCAACCCTACGTCAGCAAGCGCCACCTGCGGATCCTGCACGGAACCGTCGCCGTCGACCTCGGCTCCTCGAACGGCACCTTCGTGGATGGCCAGCGCGTGACGGAGGCCGTCCTCTTGGGGGGCCGGACGCTCATGCTCAGCCCGAACGGCGTGACGCTGCGGGTCGAGACGGAGACCGAGGAGGAGGCCGGGTTCGACCGCACCCTGATGAGCGGGGCCTACCCGGAGAACGCCGAGCTCGAGAGCCTGCGGTCGGGCTACGGCCTGCTCGAGCGCGAGGTCGCTCGTCTCAAGCAGAAGCTCGCGGAGGCGAAGGAACTCGCCCGTCCGATCGCGGACGCGGACCCCGACCTGGTGGCGAGCGAGAGGCTGCGCTCCGAGTACGCGCTGCTCGAGGCCGAGGTCGCGCGCCTGAAGCGCGAGCTGGCGGCGGCGCGCGAGCAGGGCGGCGCGGAAGCGGAGCTTGCGAGGCTGACCGAGGACAACGAGAACCTCCGGCGGCGTCTCGACAGCCTCAAGCGCGAGCTGGAGGGCCGCGAGGAGGACGACGGCGAGAGCGTCCAGGCGCGTCTCGCGATGCAGCGCGTCGAGAACGTGCAGGACCTGAACGAGAAGCTCCAGACCGAAGTCGATCGGCTGCGGGCCGAGCTCGCGCGACGCGAGGCGCAGCCGGCTCGCGCGCCGGCCGCTCCGGCGCCGGGCGCCGAGGACGCGCGGCTGCAAGCGGCGCAGGTCGAGGCCAGTCAGCTCCGCGCGGCGCTGGCACGGGCCGAGGCCGCGGCCAAGCTGCACCAGGACCAGACCGCCCTGATCCGCAAGCTGCGCGAGGAGCTGGAGAACGCGCAGCACGCGGGATCCGCGCCGGCGGGCGCGCCGGGCCAGCAGCAGGCGTTGGAGGCGAGTCGGCGGGAGGCCGCTGAGCTCCGCACGCGCGTGGCCGAGCTGGAGGAGCGCCTCGAGGTCGGTGCGCCGGCCGGCGGGGCAGGCGTCTCGGACCTCTTCTTCAAGCTGCAGAAGGAGAACGCCGAGCTGCGCAAGAAGGTCTCCGCGCTCGAGGCCGGCGCCGGCGCCGCGCCCGCCCCGTCCCCGCGCGACGCGAAGATGGTGAAGGAGCTGATGGAGGCCCGCCTGCGCATCGCGGCGCTCGAGTCCGAGCTGTCGAACCTGAAGGTGACCAGCGAGCCCTCGACGGCGAGCTTCCGCCCGCCGGCGCCCGCGCCGGCCAAGTCCTCGGTCCCCGCGGCTCCCGCCACGCGCGCCGCCGCCTCCGGTTTCGACGTGACGCGCGTGTTGCGCATCGTCGTGGACAAGGACGTCGAGGGGTTGGCGCGTCCGATCGGCGGTCCGGTCGACGAGTTCGTCGTGGTCGAGACGGTGCGACTCCTGCGCCAGATCGAGCGCGTGGTGACGCGCGTGGCCGGCGACCTGATCCAGCTCTTCCAGTTGCAGACGATCCTGCCGGACACGGTCGGAAGCTACCGTGGGCTGGTGGGCGATCTCCTGGCGGACGCCGCGAACGACGCCAAGCGACGGAGCCTGGTCGAGTACCTGGAGCAGCTCGGTCGCTGGCTGGTCACCGCGATCGGCGCCCACCGCAAGGGCGCGGTCCTGTTCGCGGAGCAGATCAAGGCGGACCTGTCCGAGAAGAGCCTCACCGCCAAGGATCCGCTGCCCGCCTACGCGCGCGTTCCGATGCTCGCGGGCAACGAGCTGTGGCGGCGAACGCAGGACTATCTCAAGCGGCTGACGCCGGATTCCATCGACGAGCGCGTCGACGGATTTGCAAGGAAGCAGGCGCAGGAGCTCCTGAACGAGACGACCGGAGCCGGCGCCGTCGGCGGTTCTCCTCGGGTGGACGCGTGGAAACGCTCCTGATAGCCTGACGTCCCGGGATCGGCGGACGGTCCTGTGCCTACGATCACTCGGGGCCACGTTCACGACGAACAGAGGATGCTCATGTGGAAGCGCGTCAGGTGGGGGCTGGCCGTCGGGCTCGGCGTGGCCGTCATGTCGCTGTGTTCGGGCTGCGCCCTCTTCAAGGGGAAGTACCAGCTCGAGATACGGCCTGAGGGGACCATCACGCCCGAGCTCAAGCAGCTCCACCTGATCGTGGCCCACGAGGTGGAGGTCGGCGACCTGCTGCGCGACGAGGGACAGTGGGACAAGCTGCTCGACGGCTCGCGCATCCGCCGCTACCAGCGCTACGCTGCCTTCGAGCCGAAGGAGGGCGGGGGCTGGGAGCTGGTCAAGGAGACCTTCCTCAACAAGTCGATCGAGATCGAGGCCGGGGACGAGTCGATCGAGATCACCGTCCCCGCCTCGGTGCTCGACAAGGCGGAGCAGACCAGGTTCGCCGCCGTCGTGCTCGCGATCTACGCGAACGGCCTCAAGGAGGTCGACGTCCAGCACGCGGAGCTCGCCGGGCACGTGAAGCAGCTCCTTCGGGTGACTGCCACCGACCTGACGCTCGCCCTCAAGTGATGACGACGCGGGTGCATCCCAGCGTTCTCTGGCGAGAGGGGATGTTCCTCTTTCCCCAGCACCTGCAGGCGTTCTCGCGTGAGATCCGTTCGCTCCTGCGCTGCATCGCCGCGGTCGGGGTCGTCGGCGACTGGGGCATCCTCGAGCTCGAGGTGGACGAGGAAGCGCTCTTGTCCGACGTGTTCGACCTGAAGCGCGCGGCCGTGCTCTTCCGCGACGGTTCGCTGGGAGTTTTCCCCGTGAACGGGGCGGTGGAGCAGCGCGAGTTCGCCGAGCACTTCCACGGACCCGAGCTGGACGTCTACCTGGGCGTCCCCGCGACCCAGGCCGGAGTCCCGCAGATCGGCGAGGACGGAGACCGCGTCTATCGCTACGGCGTGCAGCGCGAGGAGGTCCCCGACGAGAACGATCGCGAGGGGCTGCGCGAGATGGAGTTCCGCCGGCTCCGCGGGCATCTCTTCTTCGGGGACGAGGATCGATCGGGGTTCGACTGCGTCCCGATCGCGCGCCTGAACCGCGTGGGCAAGCCGGAAGCGCGCTCGGTGCTGTCCGGCTCCTTCGTTCCCCCTGTCCTGCGCTGCGGCGCCTCGCCGGTGCTCTCCGACGCGCTCGAGACGATCGCCGATCGGGCGCGCTCGCAGGCGCGCGACCTGGCGGCTCGCATGCCCGACATCGCGCGCCTGTCCAGC
>Ga0302046_10002384_pt1 | contig 17499 bp, 18 predicted proteins | sample RVTome_11_FD_200261 | JGI IMG/M metagenome (GOLD analysis project Ga0302046, IMG submission 200261) | Soil microbial communities from uranium-contaminated site in the Upper Colorado River Basin, Wyoming, United States - RVT147D111 (version 2) ...
CCAGGCGGATGGTCCGGCAGCGGCAATTGACGTCTGTGCGAACGAGGCGTTGGCTCTGACACGGGAGATCGCCGCAGGCGCCGGCGCTGGTTTCGAGCTGAAGCGCACATCGATACGTGTCCGCAATCCGCTGAATGCACCGGACTCGCTCGTGCAGCAGGCGCTCGCATGGTTCGCGGGTGAGATCGCCGCAGGCCGGGCCGTTCCGACGCACTACCTGCAGGCGGAATCGGAACGAAACCACCGTTACTACGCTCCTCTGCGCATTACGACGTTGTGCATTCAGTGCCACGGCCCGGCCGACCGGATCGATGCGGATGTCCGTCGCGTGCTCGCTGAGCGCTACCCGCAGGACCAGGCCGTTGGATACGTCGAGGGTGACTTGCGCGGGCTGATCCGTGTGAGCCTGCCGCTGGATGGAGCAGCAGGGTCCCGCTGAACAGCCCGTGCGGGACACGTCGCGAAGGTCCGGGTGTAGAACCCATTCAGCCGCGACTGACGCCCTCTATCTACAGGCTGAACACTACGCCGGGGCCGGGTCAGAACTGAACTGATGATGAATGTGCGTACAGGTGTGACGGCACTCTTCGGTACGGCCGCAATCGGTCTCTTCGGGTTGGTTGCACCGCGCTGGGTCACACGATCGGTCGCGCATGATCCCGGCGTGCTCTTTTCCGTTCCGGTCAAGGAACCGATCGTTGCACTCACGATCGATGACGGACCATCCGGCGAGACGGATGCAATTCTCGAGGTGCTGGCGGAGCACGAAGCCAGGGCGACGTTCTTCCTCATTGGCGAACACCTGGAGCAGCATCCGTCGGTCGGGCGGCGCGTCATTGAGCAGGGTCACGAAGCGGGTCATCACATGATGAAGGACGAACCTTCGATCCGGCTTTCGCCAGAAGCGTTCGCCGATCAGTTCGAGCGGACGCACCAGCTGCTCGAGGAGCTGGGCGGATCTCGCCTTTTCCGGCCAGGGTCCGGCTGGTACAACGAGAGGATGACGCAGGAAGTCGAGCGTCGTGGCTACCGCATGGTCCTGGGCTGGGTGTATCCGTTCGACGCCCTGATCGCGTCGAGCACCTTCAGTACGTGGTTCATCCGCAGCAATCTGCGGCCCGGCGCCATCATCATTCTGCACGAGGGCGGTGCGCGCGGCCTGCGCACGGCGGATGTACTGCGCGCGATCCTGCCTGACCTGCGCGAACAGGGATACCGGGTGGTCACGGTGTCCGAGCTGTTGCGCCACTCTGCTGATACGAACACCGGGGACTGAACCGGGAAAAGCCGTACACACGATCTCCGTTACCCGACAGTAATCCTCCCTGCCACGCCTCAGACTGAGAGCAGGACACACCACCTGACGAAAGGTGTTCTCATGTCTCGCGCTCTCCGTGTGGCGGCGGGAGCGACCGGGTTCCTCCTCCTGGCGGGACTGGCAGAGGCACAGCAGGCCCGGCCACCCGTTCGAGGGTGGCCTGACCGTGCACCTCGGCCAGCCGCGTCGATGGCACAAGCACATCGGTGCGGGCGCCGGCATCATCTTCGACCAGGCTGGAGCCAACCTGCTGGGCGAGCGAGGTTCGGGCCGTACACCGATCCGCAACCAGGCCGACCTCGCGGAAGCCGCCCGGGGCACGGCTGACGTGATGACGCTGCTGCTGGCTGCCATTGCCGGTATCTCACTGGTCGCGGGCGGCATCGGCATCATGAATATCATGCTGGTGTCCGTCACCGAGCGCACCCACGAGATCGGCATCCGCATGGCTGTCGGCGCCCGCGGTTCGGACGCGATGACGCAGTTCCTCGTGGAGAGCATCGTGATGAGCTGTCTGGGCGGCCTGATCGGTCTCGGCATCGGCTTCGCCGGCGCGCAGGTCGTCGCCTCGCTGACCGGCTGGAATACCACGGTCAACCCCGAAATGGTCGCAATTGCCATCGCCTTCTCCGCCGCAGTCGGCATCTTTTTCGGCTTCTATCCCGCCCGCAAGGCGGCCGCGCTCGATCCGATCCAGGCGTTGCGCTACGAGTAGTCGGACACCGCCGGCGAGGGAACGATGGAGACGATCGGCGAGCCGATGGCACTGTCAGGGCCGACAGTACAGCAGCTGGCGCGTCCACCCTCCGCCCGCCGCGCGGATCTCGACGTGCTGCGCGTGGCAGGCATGTTCACGGTCTTCCTGGCGCACGCGGCGCAGGCATTCAGCCCGTGGCAGGCGTGGCACATCGTGAACGCAGAGCGAACGGTCTGGGCCGGCCACGTCAATCTCTTCGCCTTTCCGTGGGTGATGCCACTGTTCATGTTCCTGGCCGGTGCGGGTGCGTACATGTCGCTGAGTCATCGCAGTGATGGCGAGTACGCCCGCGATCGCACGGTGCACCTGGTATTGCCCTTCATTATCGGTACGCTGCTGCTGGTCCCACCGCAGATCTGGGTCGAACGACTGGCCCAGGGTCGCACGACAGAGGGGTACTTCCGCTTCTATCCGCACTTCTTCGAGTGCTGCTATCCGGAAGGCAATCTGGCGGCGAGCCATCTGTGGTTCGTTGCCTACCTCTGGGTATACGCGCTGGTTTCGGTGCCGCTGTTGCGATGGTTGAGTTCGGCGCACGGAATGCGCTCGATCCGGCGGCTCGGCAATGTCTGCCGGCGCACAGGCGGCATCCTGTGGCTGATTCTGCCGCTGGCGCTGTCCCAGGTGGCGCTACGCGCGCGCTACCCGCAGTCGCTCATGCTGATCAACGACTGGTCCAACCACGCCGTTCTGTTCATTGAATACGTGTATGGGTACCTGCTGGCAGCGGATCGCGAGCTGCTCGCGGCGGCGCGCAGCCAGTGGCGCATTGCACTGGTGCCCGCGGCCGCGGCATCACTCTGGCTCGCCGTGTACGCGGCCCGCTCGACGGTGCCCGGGATCCTGCCGCTGCCATGGACGCCCGCGTATTTCGCATTCTGGAGTCTGTTCGGCGTGGCCAGCTGGTCGTGGATTGTGGTTGCGGCAGGAGCGAGTCACAGGATCGTCGGAGAGGGGGCACAGCGGACGCGGAGGACACATCGGGAATTGACACGATCCGGACTCGAATACATCTCTCGCGCCGTCTACCCGTTCTACATGCTGCACCAGACGGTGATCGTGCTGGTCGCGTCCGTTGTGGTACTCTGGCCCGTGGCCGTGCTGCCCAAGTTCATCGTGCTGTTCACGGTTTCACTCATTCTCACGGCAATGCTGACGGAGCTGGTGCGACGGTGGAAACCGACGCGCATCGCACTGGGCATGAAGTCGACGACCGGAGCCGGCCGGGCTCAACGTGCGGTCGACGGCAACGAATCGACAGCGAGCGTCGAAGTGTGAACCCAGCCGAGCAAGGGCCGGTGATCCGAACCGTACGTGCCGGCGAGCACACGGTAGTCAGCGGCCCAGCCATCGGGCAGCCGGAACATCAGGTAGTCGAGGCGCAGATCGGGTAGCGGTCCCGGCAACGGCGACGTGCCGCCGCCGGGCACATGAGCGGGCAGGGGCAAAACGTCGCGCAGCGCGCGGACGGCACCCGCTCCGGCACCGCCCAGCCAGGTGTTCAGATCGGCGCCGAGGACGGTGGGCTCATGATCGGCCAGGTGTTGGGCGAGGGCTTCGGCCTGCCGGGTCCGGCCAGCACCGAGACTGCGGTAGATGCGGCCGAGCCGCGTACGATTGTCGAGGTGCGCACTGACGAGTCGCAGCGACCACGGCTGGCCGTCGGTCGACCGGCCGTACACGTGGGCCGCGACGGCAATGCGGCGCTGTCGCTCGAAGGGCAGCTCGATCGCGAGCGGTGATTGCAGCGGCAGTGTCGAGAGGATCGCGTTGCCGCGATCCTCGACCTGTCCGTCATCGCTGCGACCCGTGCGCATGGATGGCGCATAGAACAACCAGAGCCCGTGACGCCCGGCGACAGCAGCGACATCGCGTCGGTTCGGCCGCTCCATGTCGCCACCGGGTTGGCCCACGGATACCCACGATGGCAAACCGGTCGGCACGACTTCGCCTGCGCGGTGCATCTCCTGCAGCAGCAGCACGTAGTGGTGCACCGGCTGCCCGGTGAGGCGGCCGGTGCGCAGATCGGTGATCAGGCTGTCCAGCTGGCCGGTTCCGATGTAGCTGTTCCAGCTGATGACGGCGAGGCTGTCCAGCGCCGGCACACCGGACGCCATCGCGCCCGCGACGAATTCGATCGGCCCGACGCCCCAGCAGTATGCGTCGAGCGCCGAGCGCTCGTCCGGATCGTCGCGCAGGATCCACATCACGGAGAGCGCGTCGTCGCCCAGGGTCGGATCAGCTGTACACGGTGGCACGTCAGCCACGGACGCGGGAGGCCGGCGAACCGTACAGCCCGCGGCGAACAGACCACTCGTCGCGAGCGCAACATGCAGCACGCGAAGGCCGCTACGCCGGCCGGACCGCTGCGCGCTGTACGGGGGGTGCTCCATTGCTGCCAACCGCCTCATTCAGGCTTTCGATGCTGCAGGTTGTCTCGTGGAAACGGGGCATACCCCGCAGCCGGCCCCACGATCCGGCGCGCCAATCCCGTACGCGGATTTCGCGTCCCACGGACAGACGCGTGGCCGGCCAGGTCCGATTGTAGAGCATGACTGGAGTTGACCCCTATGCGGGAGGCATCATGCTGGCACGCGACATCATGACACGCGATCCGCGCGTGGTGACGCCGGCCGAGCCGATTGCGCACGCGGCCGCCATCATGCGGGATCTGGATGTGGGCATTGTACCGGTCGTGACCGACAAGGTACGCATGCACCTGGAGGGTGTGATCACGGACCGCGACATCGTCGTCCGCTGCGTCGCACCTCAGCACAACAGCCATTGCCGCGTCCGCGACCATATGACGGCGGACCACCTCGCGACGGTGCGGTCCGACGCCGAGATTCATCAGGTGATCGACCTGATGGAGCGTGGCCGGATCCGTCGCATCGTTGTCGTCAGCGAGGACGATCGCGTGGTCGGCATCATTGCACAAGCCGACCTTGCAGTGAAGCTCGGACCGAAGGAGCCGCTCGAGGTCGAGGAGCTGCTGGAGCGGGTCTCGGCGCCGGTGCACGTGGGCTGAGCCGGACGAGTCCGAAATGCCAGCCGAGGTCCAGACAGCGGGTGCGAACACCGGTGTCATCGCGAAGGTGCACGATGGGCCGGTCCGCCCGAATCTCGAGGATTACGATGCCGACTGCAGCGCTTTCTCGTGGGAGGAGGCGAGGCGACACGCGGTCGTCCGCGCGTCCCATCTCCAGTTCCGCAGCCGAAGCGGCTCGCCATTCCGTATCCGCTGACCACACCGGCTTGCTGCTCTCGATGATGAGAACGCCCGCCGAATCCCGGCCCGCTGCAGCACCGCGAGCGGCACCCGATCCGGGTGCCCGCGCTTCACCTCCGCCACAGCCCGCGAACACCGGCGTACACAGACGTGCAGCCAGCAGAGGCCTTCGAGGACGGCGTCGTTCATCCGTTCCCCGGCTGCCGGCCGGCACGCGGCCTCACGAGGAACGGCTCGGCGGCCGCGCTCGGACCGGCGCCCGTGCCAGCGTCGGGGCCCAGCGCGGAGCGCGCCATTTCCAGCACGGTGAGCGCGACGACGAACAGCACGGGTCCGAGGAATACGCCGGCGGCGCCGAACACGAACAATCCGCCCAGCACACTCAGGAATACAACCAGCGGGTGCAGCTGTGCGCGGCCACTCACGAAGTGGGCGCGCAGCAGATTGTCGATCGTGGAGATGACGGCGGTGCCCACGATGAGGAGAGCGATGCCACGCCCGACCTGGCCGGATGTCAGAAGCACAATGGCGCCGGGCAGCCAGACGAGAGGCGGGCCGATGACCGGCAACAGCGCGAGCAGCGCCATGACGGCGCCCCAGAACGCGGCGGCCGGAAGTCCGACCAGGGCAAACGCAAGGCCGCCGAGTACGCCCTGCACACCCGCGACGAGCACGTTACCGTACATGGTCGCGAACGTGACCTCTTTCGCTCTGACCATGAGGTTGTGCGCCTGCTCCGGCTCGAGCGGAATCAGTCGTTCGATCGTACTCACCAGCGGCCGTGCGTCGCGCAGCAGATAGAACAATGTGAAGAGTGCCGCCGCGATCTGAATGAGCCAGCCACCCAGACCGGAGAGGAAGCCGAGCGTTCGTTGTGCGATGAGGTCGGCAATGTTACCCAGCTGTGCGTTCAGCAGGCGCATCAACTCGATGCCTTCAATGCCGAGAAAGGCACGCAGCCGCTCGAGCCATCCGGCAATGGAACCGGCGAGTGGAGCATCGGGTGCGAGTGAGCCGGCCAACGCACTGCCCATCCAGGCGAGGCCGTCACGGAATCGATCGAGGACCAGCAGTGCGACGATCCCCAGCGGCAGCAGCACGAGCAGGAACGCGGCGGCCGTCGTGAGGAACGCGGTGACGTTGGGCCAGCCGAGCCACTGCACGAACCGCCGGTGCAGTGGATAGACGAGCACGGCCATCACCCCGCTGGTCACAATAGCGGGCATCAACGGCCACAGCATCCATGTCAGCAGCCAGGCGGCGCCCGTGCCCAGCCCGAGGAGAATGATCAGCCGGGCCTGACTGATCGCGGGTGCGGGCGGCGACTGCAGTGCTGACGGTCGTGCAGGTTCGCCGGATGGCCCGGAATCCGTGCCGGCATTCGGCTCGGGCGCCGCTGCGGGCTGCGCACCCGGACCGCGTGGTTTGCGATCCCCGGGATTCTGCGACGACGATTCCAGGTCGTGCTCCACAGGCTGTGTCGAGCGTCTCACGGCGGAATATGTGTGTCCACACCAATTTCCTGACAGACTCTTCCCCATCACCTGATTCGGCCGGGCAGCGCATTGGTGCATTATGGATCCGGCCCCACCGCACCGCGCGAGCAAGCGACTCTGCCGAGGAGGGATCCGGGGCCGAGTGGTGGCAGGCCGGTCTGTGGTTTGCCGGTCCGGCCTGCACGGTGCGGTGCGCCAGACTCGCGAGACCTGAACTATCCTGAGGAGGGATCCATGGTACAGCTGACCACACGGCGCCAGCCGGCAGTCGCAGCCAAGGGCGACATTTTCGACGAGATGTTCCGCCGGCTCGCCCGCTTCCCCACGCCCATGTTCGAGACGGAGTACTATGGCTGGGCTCCGGCCATCGAGTTCACGGAAGTGGACGGCGCATTCGTCGTCAACGCGGAGCTTCCCGGCGTGAAGAACGAGGACATCGAGGTCAACGTCGAGAACAACGTGCTGATCGTGAAGGGGAAGAAGGACGCGAAGAAGGAAGAGAAGGGCGAGAAGTACTTCATCATGGAACGGCAGTACGGCGAGTTCGAGCGCTGCTTCACGCTACCGCAGACGGTGGATGCGGCGAAGATCAGCGCGGAGATGAAGGAAGGCGTGCTGACCGTGACGCTGCCGAAGTCGAAGGAAGCCGTTGGCCGCAAGGTCGCGATCAAGGCTGGCTGATGCAGCGCAGCGGGCCGGGCTGGCGCCGGCCCCGCCCGCTGGCAGCAACGCAGTTCAGGTCGGTCCGGCCTGCTCGGCCAGCTGTGGTTCACGATGGAGGGCGTCATGAACCAGCTGTGAATCGCGAGCGCGTGCTGATCCTGTGGTGCGGCCGGGCGTGACTTCCGCAACTTCAACATGGTGTTCCGCGAGGACGCCGCGCGGCAAGTCGTGGCGTTCACGGCCCAGCAGATCCCGCACATTGCCGATCGGCGTTATCCCGTCTCGCTCGCGGGGCCGCTGTATCCTGACGGCATCCCGATCCATCCGGAAGACCAGCTCGAAGCGTTGATCGCGCGGCACGGCGTGGACCTGTGTGTGATGGCCTACTCGGATGTGTCGCACGACGATGTCATGCACCTCGCGAGCCGCGCGAATCCGGCGGGTGCGGACTTCACGCTGCTCGGTGTCGACCGGACCATGTTGCGTGCACGGGTCCCCGTGGTTGCCGGGTGCGCCTCGCGCACGGGCGCCGGCAAGAGCCAGACGGTGACGGCTTTCAGGCGTTTCGGCGGGATCCGGCGGGCGCCGCCCATCATCATGATGAGGCGAATCGCTGCCCATCAGCAGCTCGAACATGCCACGCGCGGCCGTACAGAACAGGGCGGTCAGATCATCGGCCACCACATCGATGCCGACATCGGCGGTATGTTCGAGGAACGCGGGGTTGGGCGACAGCCGACGACCTCGAACACACCGAAGCGGGCGGCGTCCTCGACGGTGCGAACCCCGACCGCGTCAGTGAACGGGCGATCGCGCGGACGGAGCCAGCTGGGCACGGTCGGGTCGGGGAACCACTTCATCGAGATCGGCTACGTCGACAAGATTTTCGATGCCGACGTGGCGGCCCGGTTCGGTCTCGCCCGCGACCTCGTCACCGTCCTCATCCATTCGGGGTCGCGCGGACTCGGCTATCAGGTGTGTGACGACTACCTGCGTACCATGCTGATGGTCGCGAGCGCTCCGGCATCGAGCTGCCCGACCGCCAGCTCGCAATCATACCGGGCGACATGGCCCGCTACTCGTACGTGCTGGTCGGCACGGATCGGGCCTTTCGCGAGAGCTTCGGTTCCTGCTGCCACGGCGCCGGGCGGCGCATGAGCCGCCACCAGGCCAGGCGCACCGCGCGTGGTCGCGATCTGCGGCGTGAAATGCGCGAGCGCGTCGTCGAAGTACGTGCCGCGTCGTTCGCAACGGTCGCCGACGAGATTCCGGAAGCGTACAAGGACGTGGCCGAAGTCGTCGAAGTCGTGCACGGCGCGGGCATCGGTCGCAAGGTCGCACGCCTCAAGCCACTCGCTGTGCTGAAAGGCTAGAGTGAAGCCGCGCAGTGGAGCCGAGGCCTTCGAAGTCGAGCTCTGGAGTGAAGCCGCGCTGATCGCCATGCGGCCCCGTGACAAGGTTCCGGCTGGACACGTCAGCGCGTGCCCGACAGCACCGCTGATTCCGCCCGCCGACATTTCACAGCATGTGGATCGAAACCACCCTGCGGATCGCAATGCTCACGGTCGCCGCACTCGGCGCGCCGGCCGCGGACCGTGTGGCGGCGCAGGTCGTTCCACCGCCCGCGGACGTCCTCATGTTCTCCCGCGAGGGTTGTCCCCACTGTGCCGCAGCGAAGCTGTTTCTGGCGGACCTCGGCCGACGCCGGCCGCAGCTCCGCTTCGAGATCCGCGACGTAGCCAGAGACACGGCTGCGCTCGGAGCGCTGCACGCGCTCGCGGCCCAGCACCAGCTGGCGACAATCGGTGTCCCGACCTTCGTGGTCAACGGCCACGTTCTGGTCGGTTTTCAGAGCGCGGAAACGACCGGACGCGCGATCGAGGCACGCCTCCCGCTTCGCCGTGAAAGCGCGGCAGCCGCAGCAGATGCGTGCACCATCGATGTCGCATCGGCCGATTGTGCGCCTGACCCGGGCAAGGCGTCCGCCATCGATCTGCCGGTTTTCGGGCGGTTGCGTGTCGAGGAGATCGGCTTGCCTGCGATCACCATCGCCATCGGACTCATCGACGGGTTCAATCCGTGCGCGATGTGGGTGCTGCTCTTCCTGCTGTCGATCCTCGTCGGCCTGCGCAACCGCGCCCGCATGTTCGCGATCGGCGGTGTCTTCGTCCTGACCAGTGGTGTAGCGTATTTCGCCTTCATGGCCGCGTGGCTCAACGTGTTCCTGCTGATCGGCATGGTGCGCTGGGTCCAGGTGACGCTCGGGCTCGTCGCTATCGGCATGGCTCTGCTGAACCTGAAGGACTTTGTTGCGTTCGGTCGCGGCTTCTCACTCGGCATTCCGCAATCGGCAAAACCGGGCCTCTATGCGCGAACCCGTGCCCTGCTCCGCGCGCAATCGCTTCCGGCGACTCTGCTCGCTGCTGCCGTTCTGGCTGCCCTCGTCAATGTCATCGAGCTGGTGTGCACGGCGGGCCTGCCCGCGGTCTACACGCAGATCCTCAGCCTCCAGGGTGTAGACACATTCGGCCGCTACGCATACCTCGGTCTCTACAATCTGGCTTATATGGCGGATGACGTGCTGATGCTCACGATCGCCGTCGTGACGCTGAGCAGCCGGCGGCTCCAGGAGCGCGGTGCGCGTGGGCTCAAGTTCGTGAGCGGCGCCGTCATGCTCGTGCTCGGCCTGGTGCTCATCGTCAGGCCCGGGTGGCTTGCCTTCTGAACGTCTTCGCTCCAGAGTCACTGCAGCGAAGCGCTGTCGGGCAAAGGCCGGGCCGGAACGACGGGCTTTGCCCTACGGTCTGCCCGTCTCGATCCGACAGACGCCGGTTCGGTTGCAGCTTAACATGACGGGGACCGTCAGCCCGGGGTTCTGCCGGCGTTCCAACTTCCACGGGAGACCCACCCATGCCATGGTCCAGCAGTGACTCGCCTCGGCGCAGCCTCGCCGAAGTCCAACCGGACCAGCTGGTCCGGATCGAACACATCCTGTTCGACACGCTGAAGGATCTCTGCCACGGGATCGGCATCGTGGAGGGCGATGTGTTGCGCTGCCGCAGGACGTCGCGTGCAGTCGTGCTGCTCGAAACACTGGCCGGGCGCACCATCATACTTGACGGCGACTGGGCGCGATTCGTGCAAGTCCGCGTGGTCGATGTGGCGCGACCCATGTTGTTCGATCAACCGGACCCGGCGGAGATCCTGGCCCCTGCATGACGCTGACGCAGTCCGCGCGACGGAGACCGCTGGACTCCGACTGCTGGCGCTGAACTCGAGCCGGTATCTTGGCCAGCCGGTCGCCGATCGGCTGGGCATCGATCTCTCCCCGCATGAAGAGCGGGCATTCGAGGATGGCGAGCACAAGGCGCGGCCGCTCGTCAACGTACGTGGCACGGACGTCTTCGTCCTGCATTCGCTCCACGCAGATGAAACGGAAAGCGTAAACGACAAGCTCTGCCGCCTGCTCTACTTCATTGGTGCGCTGAAAGACGCGGCAGCTGCCAGCGTCACCGCAGTCGTGCCGTACCTCTGGATTCACCCGGCTCGTGATGCCGGTTGGACATTCGCGATGCGGCACGCGACGCAGTCAACCTGACACCGGGATCGCAGGATCGGGCCGGCGTGCATCGCCCTGCACGCGCATGGCGCTCGACCCGACAGACACCGGGCCAGCCGTCTGCCATTCTTGCACGGTGCGCGTGGTACGCGTCGTGCACTTCGGAGCGTCGCGCAGGACGCGCAGTGTGGCAATGCCTGAATCCTTCTGCCGGCGTGGCCGTGGCCACGCAGGAGAGTGACAATGACGACCGAGATCGTGGAGACTCCGACCCGGACCGAGGAATTCAAGGTCAAGGGCGAGAAACTGCTGGGCAGGATCAGGGAGCTGGTACACCAGGGGAACATCCGCCGCATCGCGATTCAGAACGCGGATGGTCACACGATTCTGGAGATTCCGCTGACGATCGGTGTGGTGGGCGCCGTGCTGCTGCCGGTCTGGGTGGCCGTCGGTGCAATCGCCGCACTGGCGGCGGACTACCGGCTGCTGGTCGAGAAGGTGGGCGAGGACTGACCGCGGATGCGGCGCGGGCGGCGCCCTGTCCTGCGCGCCGCCCGCGTCGTCCGTACCGCGATCATCGTCAGTGCTCGAAGATCAGCAGTGTGTGTCCCCGTTCATGTCGCACTTCGAGCGCGCGATCCCGGCCATCGTCGATCCGGCTCACCGCAATGGATGTGACGCCGCGGATCGAGCGCGTCAGGTGCGCCATGTCGCCTGCAACGGCGCCGAGCATCACGTCCACGCGGGCGTCGACAGGATCCCATGCGGCGCCCTGGAACAGATAGCCGCGGGCCTGCACCTGTGCGCCGATCTCCGGATCGTCCACCTCGACGATCACTCGCCTCGAAAGGTTGCGGTCATTGAACGCCTGCAGCAGATCCGGCCACTCGGCGGGTCGCTCGGTCACGACCGTCATTGCATGGCGCCGCGCGTCGTCCACCGGATCGGGCGCGGGTGAGGCCAGGACGTTCGTCGGTGCGACGTGGAGCAGGATGCCCGCCACGCTGCCGATGAAGAACCGCTCGATTACATTCGGTCCGTGCGTACCGACCGCGATGAGATCGGCCCGCGCATCGTCGGCCAGCGCCAGGACGGCATTGACGACACCGCCGGCGACGACTCGCGTATCGATCGTCACACCGTCGGGCGCATGGCGATAGAGATCGTCACGAAGTCGCTCGATCGCGCGCCCGACGTCGGCCGCTACGACCCGCTGCGAAGCATCCGCGAACAGTTCGCCGAACACGAACTCCGGCGCGACGTGCAACAGCGTCACGTGAGCGTTGTCGTCGACCAGCAGCAATGCCGCCTCGGCCGCACGCATGCTCGCCGGCGAGAAATCGACGGCAGCCATGACGCGACGCGGCAGCTCCGTCTGGTCGGCCGTCACGGACAGCACAGGGCAGCCCAGCTTTCGCAATAGCTGGGCTGCGCGCTGGCCGGCCACCGTGTGTCGCAGGAACCGGTGCGGCGCCGCTCCCACGACGACGACCGTGGCATCCAGCGCTTCCGCCGCCAGCGCAATCTCGCGTACCGCTGGTCCGTAGCGGACGTTGAGCGTGTGCCCGGCGTCCGTGCCCAGCTGCTCGACCACCTGGCGCCGCACGGTCTCCTCGCGCACGCTGTGTGGCTCGACGTCGAACGGCATCGGTGCCATCGCCACGTCGCTCGCGCTGCCCTGGATCGGCAGCGGCTCGATGACGGTCACCACGTGCAACTCCAGACCGAGCCGGTCCGCCAGCCGCCGTGCCAATCGTAGTGGCGCATCCGAAGATTCGCGGCCGTGTGTCGCCAGCAGAACGGGACCGTGCCGGGCCGGATTCAGCATGGCCCGGGTGGTCTCCGCCCTGGCCGCGCCTGCAGCCCGGCCGCTCGCGGGTCCTTCCATCAGTACACCCGGATTCATGGCCATGTCCTCGTGCAGATGTTACCCCTCCCACCCCACCTCCATATACCCTTCAGTCTGCACGCAGCCCGCGGCCGTGTCTGTCCGGGTTCGACGAATCGCATGTCGGGGATCGATGCGGTGTCCGCCAACCTGCGCCCGCCCTGCCGGGGCGACGTTCGGTCAGGGAGCGGCCTCGATCTGCGCGGCCGGCGCCGCTGGCCGCAGCTCCGGCCCGCCGATCACGCTGAACGCCACGAACCGGGCCCAGTCGCTGTCCAGGATCACCGTGCGGCCGGGCGTCGTCTCGAGCAGGATCACCGCCCGCGACGTGCGGCGGCACCGCACGACGTCGCCTTCCGCGATCCCGATGTCGTTGCAGAGGCAGGCGCCGCCGATCATCGACGCGTCCACGGCTACCGTGTTCAGGATGAACGGGACGCGATGCCAGGGTGCAAGAATTACGCCCTGCGGCGCTGTCCAGGTACTGCATTTCGAAGCACCACGACGTGGGACAATGCTACGGTTCGACGACGGCGGGTCAGTTCGTGACGAGCGCGCCCATGCGCACGACTTCGAAGGCCGTCGATGGGATGCGTTTGATGGCACCCAGCTCATCGTCGTTCCAGCGTGAGTCGGGCACACCGGAGACGTACCATCCGCTGCCGTTGTCGGCGACGAACATGCCGTACGTTTTCATGGCGCGCAGGATGACCTGTACGTTGGGCGGCCAGGTCGCGATGTCGAAGCCGGCCTTCATGCGGACACGCATGCCCATGGGCGGCAGGTGAGCGTCGGTGCGGGAGCTGGCGTGATGGCGTGCGGGGTGAACGTAGGCGCGGCGCGTGGTGGGGCAGGTGAAACGCAGGGCGTGACGGATCTCCTTTTGCTCGACGACTTCATCGTAACGGACGAGGCCGGGGAAGATGGGCAGACCTGCGGCGTCAGCCGAGGTCCATCCGTCGGGGCGAAGCGCATTGCTGTCCAGGTCGAAGATGGCGCCGGATCCTGCGCTCCAGCTACTGCCGCCATCGACGGGCCGCGCATCGAACAGCTCATAGAGCTTCCAGTTGTCGCGATCGAGGATGATGACGTGACGATCACCACTCGAATTGGCGCCACCCTCGATGGGCGCAGTTGCCGGAATCGGGTAGGGTCCCGGATCGCTCTCGTCAGCGTAGTAGAAGCTGACCGGCACCTTCGCCTGCTGTCCGGACACGACGCTGTAGGGAATGCCGATGGGCGCTCCATTCCAGACAGTGCCGAAATCGGGATGCAGGTTGCGCAGCCCGCACGCGGCAATGAGTGCATCGGAACCGGCATCGACAGGATCGGCGGACACGTCGCGATTCCACGGATTGTCGGTTGGGAACGGCCGCCGACCATTCAGGCTGGCGCCCTCGCCCAGACCTGGCTCGGCCGCGGGCGCGTCATCATCGGGCGGGCCGTCGGTCGGTGAATCGGTGCGGGCACACGCGACCGCCCCGAACAGCGCGAGCCATGCAATCAGCTTCAATCTCTTCTCCTGAAGGTGCCCGCGTTCCACGGAACCGGCTGGTGTGAGCGGTGGGCCGGTCATGTGGATGCACGGTCCACGCCATTGGGGGCCACGCCCGACTGACGCGAGGCAACGGCGTGCGCGCGGACGGAGTACAAGCCGCGCGCTGTGCAACGATTGCCAGGCGCAGCGCAAAACGTAGCGCAGTCTGCACTGTCGTGCCGGCTTGCCCGGTGGTGAACGCCGTTCTATCCTGCCTGCCGGAGCTGCGCCCGTCATGGGTGCAGTCCGCGCAGGATCCCGCACCCCGGACCAGCCATGAACGTCGCTCGCACGCCAATCCGCTACGTCCTCGCCGGGGCCATGGCCGTGCCGGCGCTGGCACCGACGTCCGGTTCGGCACAGCAGCCCGGCCGCGCCGCGTTCGACTCCGCATACTACGCGTGGGATACGGGCAGGTATCCGGAAGCGCTGGCCCGACTGGAGCGGTTGCTCGCGTCGGCGGCGGGCGATGCGTTCATTGTGCCGGCCGCACTGCTGACGGGCGAGCTGTACCAGTCGACCGAGCTGACGGTCGCAGGCGCATCGCCGCGCTGGAGCCTGGATGGTCGCGTCATCGTCTTCGAGGCCGGCCCGGCCGCGGATGCGCTCACGCGTGTCGCAGCCATTGAGCCGGGCGGTGTGCGCACGCTGGCAGAGCTGCGCGGGCGCGACCTCGTGGTTTCTGCGAATGGTGCACGAGCCGCGTATTTTGCGCTGCGCGAGACGCCCCAGCTGCGTGCTGCGCGCACCGAGCTGGGCCGCATGCAGGCGGCGGGCAACCGGCAGGGCGCGGCGGGTGTGCAACAGCAGATCCGGCAGCTGGACCTGGAGACGTCGCGCATTGTGCTGCGCGAGCTGGCGACCGGACGCGAGAGCGAGATCCAGGCGCCGGGCATCACGCGCGGCGCTCTCGCGTTCGGCGATGACAACGATCTGTACCTGCTCGGTGGCGAACCGGGCCAGACGGCGGGCGGCGCAGCCGGGCAGCGCGCTGGCGGCCAGCGCGGCGGCGGCCAGCGTGGCGGCGGCCAGCCGGCGGGCGACCGCGTCCTGCGCATCACCGGAACCGGCTCGCCGGCGCCCATGATGCCGATGGGTTCGATCGGTCCGATCAGTGGCATGCAGGCGCTGCGAGGCCGGCGCCTGCTTCTCGACATGGGCCGTCGTTTCGCGGTGCTCGATCTCGCGACCGGAACCGCACGCTCGTTCGACGGTGCGGCACCGGCGCCGTCCGCGGATGGGCGCTGGGTCGTGTTCCTCGGCAGTGACGGCGCTGCGACGACCGTCAATCTCGTCGCTACCGACGGGCGCTCCGAGGCACGTGTCGTGAAGCGCGCGGACTTGCCGTTGCAGAGTCCCGCCATCTCGCCCGACGGCAGCCGCGTCGCCTATGCAATGATGCCGCGCGAGGACTGGGAGATCTACGTCATTGCAGCGGATGGCAGTGGCGAGTTCCGCGTGACGCGCGAGATCCAGCACGACCTCCAGCCGCATTTCCTGAGCAACGACCGGTTGCTGGCCCTCATGGGCGAAGCGCGCCACCGTCGTTCGTACCTCTACGATCTGGATGCGGCTGCACAGCCGGATGGAACCGGTGCGGCCCTCGCGGCTGCCGTCCTGCCTTCGACGCCCGGCCGCACCCGGCTGCACCACAACAACACGGTGCGCACGGTCGCGCCCGAGTACGATTGGGTGCCATCACCCGACGGCTCGAAGGTCCTCATCATTGCCGACCGTGATGGTGATACGATCTCGCCCGAGCGCGGCCTCTACCTGCTCGATCTGGAACGAACGGTCACCGGCAACGACCTGCTCGAACGCATTGCCGCGCAGACGGCAGCGGAGCGGCGCCTGCGCGAGCTGGGCGAGCGCGCGTTCGCACAGATCCGGCCGGCCGTCGCCACGGCCGTCGCGGATGTCTCGACAGCGCGCATCTACACCTATGCGAACGACGTCTTCCAGTTCGATTCGAAGCACATCACGCAGCCGGGCAATGCGCGCGCCATCGCGTATTACGAGATGAAGCTGCGTGAGTTCGGCTACGAGCCCGAGCTGCAGTGGTTCGAGCCGCGACCCGGCATCCGCACCGCCAACATCATCGCGAAGCTGCCCGGCACGGTCGATCCGCACCTGATCTACGTCGTGAGCAGCCACTTCGACTCGGTCGAGCGTGGCCCCGGCGCGGATGACGATTCGTCGGGCGCCACCGCACTGCTGGAAGGCGCCCGCGTCCTGGCCGGCCGGCCCCAGCCGACCACACTGCATTTCGCGTTCTTCACCGGTGAAGAAGCGGGGCTGCTGGGCAGCCGCGAGTACGTGCGTCGCGCCGTCGCCAGCGGCGACCGCATCATCGGTGCACTGAACAACGACATGGTCGGGTTCCGCAATGATCACCGGCTGGACAACACGATCCGCTACTCGAATCCGGGTATCCGCGACATCCAGCACGCGGCCGCGTTCCTGTTCACCGGCCTGATCACGTTCGATGCGAAGTACTATCGCAGCACGGACGCGGCCGCGTACTACGAGGCGTACGGTGACATTGTGGGCGGCATCGGCTCGTATCCGATCCTGGGCAATCCGCACTATCACCAGTCGCACGACCAGCTCGAGACGATCGACCAGCAGCTGGTCGCCGAGGTCTCGAAGACTACGGTCGCGACACTGCTCGCGCTCGCCAACAGTCCGGCGCGGCTGAAGGACCTGACCGTGACACAGCAGGCCGCGACGTGGAGCGCAGCGCCGGAGTCCGGCGTGGCCGATTACATCGTCGCATGGGGACCGGCCGGCGATCAGCTGCGCGAGCAGATGCGCGTGACCGGGCCGCGCGCGCAGTTTCCGTCGCGGCTGCCCGCCGGTACTGTTGTCGCAGTCAAGGCTGTCAACACGCGCGGCATCGAAAGCTGGGACTGGGCGCGCGCCGAAGTTCGATGATCCGACTACACCTATCGGGGAAGGCGACGACGATGCGTACCATGCTGCGGCAATGCCGTATGCTCCTCACCTGCGTGCTGCTCCTGGTCGCGGCCGATGCAACAGTCGTGCACGCGGC
>Ga0302046_10002385_pt1 | contig 17499 bp, 17 predicted proteins | sample RVTome_11_FD_200261 | JGI IMG/M metagenome (GOLD analysis project Ga0302046, IMG submission 200261) | Soil microbial communities from uranium-contaminated site in the Upper Colorado River Basin, Wyoming, United States - RVT147D111 (version 2) ...
CCGCGAGGGGCTCGACTACGGGACGAGGATCGTCGGCGGCGTGACGCCTGGCCGCGCCGGCCGCGACGTCTACGGCGTGCCGGTCCACGACTGCGTGCGCGACATCACCGCCAAGCAGCGGGTCGACGCCTCGATCGTCACCGTGCCGCCCAAGTTCACGCGCGACGCCGTCTTCGAAGCCATCGAGGCCGGCATCAAGCTCGTAGTCATCGTCACCGAGCGCATCCCGCGCCGCGAGGTCGCCGAGATGGTCGAGCTCGCCAAGCTCCGCGGCGCCCGCATCATCGGCCCGAACTGCTTGGGCGTGCTCGCGCCCGCCGCGGCCACGTGCGGCGCCCTCGGCGGCCCGGCGGTGAACGTCCGGCGCGCGTTCAAGAAGGGCCCGATCGGCGTCATGTCGCGCTCGGGCGGGATGACCACCGAGATCTGCAACACCCTCACCGCCGCCGGCCTCGGCCAGTCGACCGCGGTCTCGATCGGCGGCGACGCCATCATCGGCTCGACCTACGCCGAGCTGATGCCGCTCTACGAGGCCGATCCCGAGACCAAGGCGATCGCCATCTACTCCGAGCCCGGCGGCCGCATGGAGGCCGAGCTCGCCGACTGGATCAAGGAGCACCGCTCGCGGCTCCCGATCGTCGCCTTCATGGCCGGGCGCTTCATGGATGCGATGCCCGGCATGCGCTTCGGCCACGCCGGCACCATCGTCGAGGGCAAGGCCGACACCACCGCCGACAAGATCGAGCGCATGCAGGCCGCCGGCATCTCGGTGGCCGAGCGCATCGAGGACATCCCCGCGCTCGTCAAGGAGCGCCTCGCCAAGGCAGGCCACTGATGCCGGACGGCATGTTCATCGCGGTCGAGGTCGACGAGACCGTCGCCCGGGACACGGTCCTCGCGAAGAAGCTCGTCGAGGTCTGTCCCGTGAACATCTTCGAGCAGAAGACCGACGGCACGGTCGCGATCGTCCGCAAGAACCTCGACGAGTGCGTGCTCTGCGACCTCTGCGTGCAGGCGGCGCCCGCCGGGACGGTGCGGGTCGTCAAGCTGTACGAGGAGTAGCCCCGGGGCCTCTCGCGCGCCGGCGGGCGTGGAGGCCGGCGGCGACGACCATCACCAGTACGTCCGGACCCGCTTCGAGCCAGCGATCAGGTCGTCGTTCGTCAACAACGGCAGCCCCAGGCGGAGCGCCGCGCCCGCAATCAGCCGATCGAACGGATCCACGAGCACGCCGAGGCTGCGCGCCTCGTCCACGTCCTCCGGCGTCGTCGGTTGCAGGGGGAAGCCGGGACGGAGCGCGAGCTGGTCGCGCAGATCGCGGTACGAGATGCGCAGCCGACCGGCTTGCTCGAGCAGCACGAGCTCCATCAGGACGGCAGCGGGAACGTGAATCGTCAACCGGCTGGCTTCGGCTTGCGCGAACGCGCGCCTGGCCCGAACGCTGAGCCGCCGGTCTCGTCCAGAGAGGTACCAGACCAGGGCGTGGGTGTCGGCAACGAGGTTCACGACCGGCGCGGCTTGGCGCGACGCACCTTGGACCCGCGCCCGATCAAGCCCGCGGTTCGCCTCAGGGATGCCTCGATGACGCCGCGGAGCTTCTTCCCTCCCCGCTCGAAGTCGTCCTCGCTCCCGACGATCTCGACGAGTCCCGGGAGCGGGCGGCGCGTGACGCCTCTCGCCGGCGTTCCGGCGGGTACGAGCATGACCTCCGGCCGGCCCCCGCGCCCGATTGCCACCGAGCCGTGGCCCCCCGCGACCCGTCGTACCAGCTCCGGCAGGCGCCTGCGCGCCTCACCGATCGGAAGTGCCTTCATGGACATCACGCTTGTACAAGCCGCAGGCGCGTTGTCAAGAGTGCGCGGAGTGCGCCGCGATCATCGAGCACGCCGAGACCCCGCGGCCGCCGGCTGACCGCGTATGCGAGTGGGGCGTCGCATCGGGGGGCGCCCGGTCAGGGATCTTTCGTCGCCTTCTCGGGGAATCCCCGAGGTACGCGGCTGCGCCGTCGGGGTATGACGTCATACGGGCGTCTCCGGCCAACCCGACGTTCGAGAGGAGAGCATCACCCCCATGCGCAGTCACTCCGTCCTCGCGATTCTCGGCACCCTCGTCATCGCCGCCCCGGCCTGGGCGATTCCAGAAGGGCCCGCGCCGAACACGCCGGAATGGCTCACGCGCGAGAGCGAGAACTACGCGAAGACGATCGAGGCGCCCGTCGAGCAGGCGGGCAACGCGCAGTTCCAGGTGCTCTGGCACGAGGTCGCGCTCGCCAACGACCTCGCGTGGATCCAGCGCGCCCTCGACGATCCGTCGTGGCTCGATCCGCGCTCGGGCAACACCCAGCTCACCCCCCTGGCGACGCAGTGGGGGAGCGTCGCCACCGGCGACCCGACGCGCTATCCCGAGTCGCCGGGGCCGAACGGCACGGACTTCTACGCCAGCGAGGGCGAGCTCGTGCCGGTCGTCTTCTACGACCGCGGCTGCGCGCGCATCTCCGGACGCGTCTGGGCGCCGCGCGGGTGGACGGCGGGCGACGCGACCTTGCCGGGCGTGGTGATCCAGAACGGCTCCGTGCAAGCGCCCGAGACGCTGTACTGGTGGGCGGCGCAGGCGCTCGTGCGCGCCGGCTACGTGGTGATGACCTTCGATCCCCGCGGCCAGGGCCGCTCCGACTTCCAGACGCCGACCGGCGAGCAGGGCGGCAACCTCAACTCCGAGGTCTTCTTCAGCGGCATGGTCGACGCGATCGACTTCTTCCGCGCCACGCCGGGCGCGCCGTACCCGCACAACGTCACCTGCGCCGGGACGTATCCGACGGTCGTGACCCACCACAACCCCTTCCACGACCGGGTCGATCCCACCCGCCTCGGCATCACCGGCCACTCGCTCGGCGCCTCGGGCGTCTCGGCGGTACAGGGCTATCCGGGGGACCGCTTCATGTTCCCGGACCCGGACGGCACCAATCCGGTCGACGTGGTGGTCGCGTGGGACAGCCTCGGCACGAGTGCCGACGGCCCACCCCGCGTGCCGGCGATGGGCCAGAGCGGTGAGTACGGGCTCACCCCCGTCCCCTTCACGGCGCCGCCCGACCCCGAGGATCACAAGGACGCGTACCACGCGTACCGTGCCGCGGGGATTCCCGTCTACCAGCTCACCGTCCGCGGCAGCACCCACTACGAGTGGAGCCTGCTGCCGTCGTTTCCGACGACATCGTGGTGTCCCGACATGTCGACCGGCTCGTGTCTCGGCGGCTTCGGCAATCCCATGGCGGAGCACTACACCGTGGCATGGATGGATCGCTGGCTGAAGCTTCCCGGCGAGCCCGGGTACGGCGACGCCGACGCGCGCCTGCTGGTCGACGACGACTGGTGCGACCGGCTGAGCTTCTATTTCCGTTCGGCGCGCGCATTTCCCGATCGTGCGGGCGTCGCCCACCTCTCCGAGGACCTGCGCGCCGAGTGCGTCGGTGGGCCGACACCCGTGGCCACGCCGACCGGCACCGGCCCGACGCCGACGGCACCGACTCCGACGCCGACCCCTGAAGACCCGTGTGGGGCCGCGGCGGCCGTGGGCTGCCGGCAAGCCGTCTTCCCCGGTAAGGGCGTGATCCATATCCGCGACCGTGCCCCCGATTCGCGCGATCGGCTGATCTGGAAGTGGCTGAAGGGGGCGGCGACGACGAAGGCCGCCTTCGGGGCGCCGCTCAGCTCGACCGACTACGCGTTCTGTCTGTACGACGGGACGGGTGGCCTGGTCGCGAGCGCCGAAGTGCCGGCGAACGGCCTGTGCGACGGCAAGCCCTGCTGGAAGGAGAACCGCAAGGGCTACAAGTACCGCAAGCGCGGCATCGCCCCTGGCGGGCGCAAGAACACGTTCCAGCTGATCCTCGAGTCCGGCGGGGACGGGCAGGCGAAGATCATCGTGAACGGCAAGGCCGGCGTGCCCGAGACGCCGCGGCTGCCGATGGCGCTCCCGGTCACCGCCCAGCTCGTGCACAGCGACGGCGCGTGCTGGGAAGCGACCTTCAGCTCGCCCGCGCTTCGCAACCGACCCGATCAGTTCAAGGGAAAGTCCGACTGAGAAGGGCGGGAGGCGCGGTCGACCGCCGGATCGGCACCTGTCGGGGCATCGCGGTTAACCGTAACTGTTGCGGTTACGGTTAGGGCGGGGCTAGGTCAAGCGCGCAGGGCCCCCTCCTCCAGACGGTCGCGAGCCACGGCTGCTCCGCACGGGGCCTGCCGGGAGGCCGATAGTAGTGCCGAATCTCGGTGAAGCCGGCCCCGGTGACGTAGAGCCGCCAGCTCGCCAGGTCGTGGTACGCGCCGTAGCGGTCGCCGTTCCAGCCCTCTTGATTGCTTCCGCGCGGGTTCGAGGAGAAGAGCACGCCCCCGGGCTTCAGCGCCGTCCAGAGATCGCCGAGCACCCGCGGCAGCTCGCGGCAGGGAACGTGAAACAGCGACGCGTTCGCGAAGATGCCGTCGAAGCGCTCGGGCGGGAGCGCGAGCGCCAGGAAATCCTGGTGGAGCACCTCGCACCCTGAGAGTCGCCGCGCCATGACGACGAATCGCTCCGCGCCGTCCAGCCCCACGGCTTCATGGCCCAGGTCGCGGAAGTAGCACAGGTCGCGACCGGGGCCGCAGCCGAAATCGAGGATGCGGAACGGGCCCGGCCCACGCAGACTCTCGAGCAGGGCCGCGTAGTTCTGGCTGACGTCGTGGTCGGCAGTTCCCTGCCAGAACTCGTCGGCGTTGTCGTCGTAGTGCCGCAGCGTCCGTCGCGCTGCCACCTGGAGCTCGTCGTCCGTGATCGTCACGACAGGGCGAGGGCCGCCAGGCTATTGATGGAGCGACGCTGGGCTTTCATCGGGTCCATCGAGAAGAACAACGTGTTCGCACGGCCTCGCCGCCGCGTCGCCGAGCGCCCGAGAAGCGGCGCATGCCGGCCGACGCCGGGTCCACCGAACCAGCGCTCGCCGCCACCCTCAGCTGCCCGTCCTCCGGAAGGGCGGCGGCATCCCCTGCATCTCGATCGGCGCATAGTAGTGTGCGTCGCCGAGCGACGTCACGGCCTGCCAGTACTCGGGCGTCGCCGCGATCTGGCCGGTGAGCGCGGGGTCCGAGAGCACGATCGCCTGCCGGTGGAAGCTCCAGCTCTCCGGGCGGAGCCGGACCGCCTCCTCGAGATGCGGCCGCGCGGCGTCCGGCTTGCCGCGGTGGTGCAGGTGCGCCCCGACCCGGAAGTGCGCATCCGCGAGCGCCGCGCTCCGTGTCGGGCCCGCCATGCGCCGCAGCACGTCATCCGGTGAGAGCGCGTGCACGCTCCGCGCGCCCTTCGCGACCCAGTCGCGCAGCGCCTCGACGTAGATCCGCCGGCGGAGCTTGCCGTCGGCCGCGGCCTCCGCCGGCATCGCGAGGGTCGTCGGGTCCATCGCGCGGAAGCCGTCGCTCGACCCCGCGGGCTCGGGCGGCCGGACGATCCGTCCCGCTTCGTCGATCCAGATCGCGGTGGGCACGTTCACGATGCCGTAGAGCTCGGCGACGACGTGGTCGCGGTCGATCAGGCACGGATACGTCGGCACGCCGGCGCGCTTGGCGAGGTCGGCGTCCCAGCCCATGATATCGAGGATCGCCGGCGGCATCTCGGCCACCGCCGCGGGGCGGACGAACTCGCGGACCGCGGCTTCGCCCGCGGTGTCCAACGCGACGGCGACGATGACGAGCCCCTTGTCCCGGCTCTCTTCGTGGATGCCCTGCCAGACCGGCAGGTCGTAGCGGCACCCTCACCAGGAGGACCAGCAGTACAGGAGGACCTTCTTCCCGCGATGGTCGGCGAGTGAGTGCAGCGTCCCGTCGAGGTCGGGGAGCGTGAGGTCGGGTGCCTCGACGCCGCGCGGGGTCGCCGGCGACGTTGCAGGACCGAACGCCCAGACGCCGTTCGCGGCGTCCGCGACCATGGGCTGCCCGAGGTGCTCCGCGAACGCGCCGAGGTCGATCCGCCCGGCGCGCTCGTCGATCCACCCCTTCCCGGACGGGATTGGCACGCAGGTGTCGCCTCGGCAGACGCCCTCCGGCTTCCGCTCCCAGCCCGTTGCCCGCTCGAAGTCGGCGAAGGAGAGCCAGAGTGCGTCCCGCTCGCTCGCCACGGCGGGGATCGCGGTCACGCGTGTGCCGTAGATGACGGTCGCGGTCACGGTGATCTCCTCGGCGCTTCCGGTAGCGCGCCCAGGCGGGCGTGACAAGGGGAGCGGCCCCACCCGGGCGGTTCCGGATCTCAGAGCTGCCGGGCCGTCTCTTTGGCTCACTCGCGCTCCGGACGATCGCGGTTTTCCCTTGACAACGCCGCTCCTGCGAATCCAATGTCCGCGGACGACCGCGTACGGTCCATCCGTCGGTGGACCACCACTTCCATCCGAAATCCGAGGAGGCAACCGATGCCTGGGCCCGCGCCCACCAGAACCTCGCGCTCACCATCCTTCGCGTCGGCGGTTGTCCTCGCCGTGATCGCGGCCGGGTGGCCGGCGGTCGTCGTGCCGGATGCGTTCGGCATGACGGTGACCGGTCGCTACCCCGGAAGCGCGGACGTCGAGTCCGCGACGCCGGCGCAGACGCTGGTCATGCCGTTCGATGCGACGGGCGACAGGGTGAGTCGTCACATCGTGAACCGCGTCGACGAGCCCGCCAGCGCGGTGCCGCTCGCGACGCACTGGAGCTACTGGTCTCACGACTGCCGTCATCTGGTCGACGTGATCGTCTGTCTCACCCCCAACGATACGAAGGTGATGCCCCTCACCCACGTGCAGGGCGAGGCTCAGACGGCAAGTCCCCAGGCCAACGTCGGGCAGGGCAGCGTCACGGATCTCAGCGGCGAGCGCGGTGTTCTCCTCGTGACGGCATACGTCGCGGATCTCGGGTCGTCGCACGCGTGCGACATCCTCGACCGCGAGACCTTCGCCGAGCCGGCGCTCGTGGGGGCCTGGACGATCGTGGACTCCTCGACCAAGGTCTCGTACGGGAGCAACGCGATCGGCATGCGCGCCGACGTCCTGGCCGTGACCGCGCCGGCGGAGCTGCTGATTCAGACCCTCGACCCGACGGCGCTCGCGGCCTCGGAGGTCATCGTCATCGGTGTGGAGACGCGGCAGGGCAACGGCAGCCTCGACGCCGAGATCGGTCCGATTCAACGCTCCCGGGTCGACGGGCACCACGTCTGCTGTGAGGCGACCTATACCGACGATCTGGAGGTGACGACCTCCCTGCCCGACGTGTGCTGGCAGTGCGTGGGGTTCAATCCGATCTCCCAGGGGCAGGCGACCGGAAGCGATCCGCCGTTGATTCCGCCGAGCACGGTCCTCGCATCGCCGGGCGTTCTACGGCTCTCGAGCTGCGAGGTGAGCGATGAAAACGGCGTCCGCGTGCCCCTCGGGGCGGCGGCGGATCAGCTCCTGGTTGCCTTTCACGGCCAGGCGCTCATGGCGGCCCCGCCGCGGCACCGGAGCCAGCTCGACCACTACAAGTGCTGGCAGGTGCACGATCTGAAGAGCCCGAAGTTCGTTCGGAGGCCGGATACGCGGCTCGACGATCAGTTCCGGGCGGAGCGCGTCGACGTCATGAAGCCCGTCATGATCTGCAATCCGGCCGACAACGAGGGCTCGGGCATCGTCGATCCGTCGACGCATCTCTGCTGCTACAAGACCGCCACGAAGAGGCGGCTGGATCCCAAGCGTCGCGTGGAGGTCGCCGGCCAGTTCGGCACCTTCGAGTGGGAGGCCAAGGGCAAGCCGAAGCTTCTCTGTGAGCCGTGCGACACGGTCGAGCTCCCCTGAGGGCGGAGTCGGCTGAGCGAGACCGGCAGGCTACCGCTCGTTCCGGTAGAGGGAGGATCGCGAGGCTGCGGGCGACGTCCGACAAGGAGGCACTCCGTCAACCAGCGCGGTAATGCTTCCTTGCCATCGCCCCGCGTTCGGTCGCGGCTTCCGATCGTCGCCTTCATGGCCGGGCGCTTCATGGACGCGATGCGCGGCATGCGCTTCGGCCATGCCGGCACCATCATCGAGGGCAATGCCGACACCACCGCCGACAAGATCGAGCGCATGCAGGCCGCCGGCATCTCGTAAGGTCGGTGAGAGGACGGTCCGCCGTGGCCGCGACAATCGGAGAAGATGCAGTTGCCGGTCAAGTCAGACCGGCTGATTCGTCGGACCGCACGGGCAACACGACGCTGAAGCGGGCGCCGGTGCGATCGTCGCGATTCTCGGCGCGGATCGTGCCACCGTGCGCCGTGGTCAGCGTCCGAGCGATGAAGAGACCGAGACCCGTCGAGTCGGTGCGGCTCGCGGCATGAGTGTAGCGCTCGAAGATGCGGGTTTCCTGGCCGGATGGGATGCCCTCGCCGGTGTCCTCGACGATGATCTCGATCCGATCCGTCGCCGACCGCCGAGCCGCGACGCGCACCGTGCCGCCGGCAGGCGTGTGCTTGATCGCGTTGCCGACGAGGTTCGCGAACACCCGCGCGAGCGCCGCGCCATCCGCCTCGAGAGCCGGCAGGCCGGTCTCGCTGTCATTCAATAGAACGACGCGCGTCTTGTCGGCGTGAACGGCGTGATCGGCGAGGACGCCGGTCAAGAGCTCGGCGAGATCGACCGTTCGCCGTTTGAGGTTGACGCCGGCGGCCTCGATCTTCGAGGCCTCGAGGAAATTGACCGCGAGCGCGATCGCGGTTCGCACCGAGCGTTGGACGCTCGCCAGCAGCTCCTCGCGTTCCGCGGTCGGCATCGTCGGGGTCTCCCGCATCATCTGCACGAAGCCGTCGATCGCCGCGAGCGGGTTCCTGATGTCGTGCGTCAGCATCGCGACGAAGTCCGAGCGGGCGCGCAGCAGCTCCTCGCGCGCACGCTGCCCTTCGAACTCGGCGAGCCGGCTGCGTGTGAGCTCGCGCGCGCCGACGGTGGCGATCACGACGGCGCAGAGCGTCGCGACCAGGACCGGAAAGTTCTGCGCGAGCGGGAAGTCGAAGGTGAACGCGACGTGGCATGCGAGCGCGAACAGACCCAGCAGCAACATCTCCGGCGCGTCGAACGGCAGAAGGAGGCCGCTCCCAAGGATGCAGAGCACGATGCCCGTTCCCTGAATGGCGTATTGCGGATCGTCGACGCCGTCGAAGAGGGGCATGATCGACGCCGTCGTCGCCATCACGATCGCGAGCCCGCCGCCGGCGATCCATTCCGACCAATGCACGGCGCTCTTCATCCGTGTGACGACCAGCAAGGGCAGGAGCAGCGCGATACCGGCGATTCGCAACCCCACCGCCTTGGGATAGCGATCCGGGGCGATCCGGAGCTCGTCGACCCCGATGAACGCGGCCGTGATGGACGCCCCGAGGATGATGGCGACCTGCGCGCGTCGCAGCATCAACTCCCGAGTCTGCCGTACGAACCCCTCGGGTAAGAAGCCACTGGCCCCACTCAACATGTTCACCCGACCCCTCGGGTCGGCGAGAACTATATCGCGCGGCGTGGGAGCCGGCTTCCACCAATCTGCCGTAGGTCTGCCCCCATCCGAGCTTCCGAATCCACATCGGGCAGATCACGCGGATCTTCGAGTACCTCGACGGTGCGGACGTCAAGGTCCCGTCGCGCTCCGCTACGGTCAGCAGCGGCCATCCCATGCCGAGCGCCGCGCCCGCAATGAGCCGATCCCGCCCGTTGGGTTGCCCATGCGGGCCGACGAGGTGCGTCAGGCGCTTCTGGAGTTCCTCGATCTGACGTAGCTCGCCACACCTGCTCGCCCATCCCGGCAGGCTCACCCGTCGTGAACGGCATCCCCGTCGAGGTCCCCGAGCCTGAGCGTCAGACGGCGGCTGAAGTCTCGGCGGGCTCCAGCCACCAGCGCGAGAGATCGACCTCGAGTGCCTCGAACGGCGCCACCCGCGCTCGCGCCGCGTCGGCGTGGGTCTCGACGAGCACCCAAGGGCCACCCTCGATCCGGTAGACCTCGAGCGTACGGCCGAGCGGTTCGATCAGCCAGAGATGCTCGACGCCCTCGCGCGCATAGGCAGGCATCTTGTGCGCGCGATCCAGCCGGCTGGTCCGTGGTGAAACGATCTCGCAAACCCAGTCGGGAGCCAGGGCGATCGCCGCCGCATTCGGAATGGCCGGCATCCGGGAACGCCGCCAGCCCGCGAGGTCCGGGACCAAGACGTCCTCGCCCAAATGCAGCTCCGGCTCGATCAGGATCCACCAGCCACCGACCGCACCGGATGACGACGGGTCGTCGTCGAAGGGCCCGAGCGCGCGCGCTACGGCGACCTCGGCACGCGCGTGCGGTGTCGCGGGACGCGGCGAGGTGTAGAGCTCGCCGTCGACGATCTCCGCGACCATGGTGTCCGGAACGCGCAGGAGATCATCGTAGGTAGCCTTGCGCTTCGGCACACTCATGGGCCCGACCGTAGCACAGGAGCCGGCGGCCGGTGAATGGTACTCGTCGCTGGAGCGATCGATCGTCTCGCGTCGTATTGACGTGAAGGTGAGGACGGCGCACACCGTCGGCACCATGGCGTCATGTCGACACCGATCACGTGCGTGCCTTGACGCTGCCGCGTCCGGATGCGATGGCACGGGCTTGCTCGAGGGCGTGGTGGCAGCATCCGGGCCGGCTTCGGGAGGCGGCGCGGCGGCGCGATCGGCCGGATCGCCGGCCGGCACGCTCACCCTCCTTCGGCACGGCGAGAGCGAGTGGAACCGCGCCGGCCGCTTCACCGGCTGGGCCGACGTCGGGCTCACCGCCGCGGGCGAGGCCGAGGCAGCGCGGGCCGGCGAGGCGCTCCGCGCCGCCGGCTACGCCTTCGACCGCTGCTTCACGTCGGCCCTCGAGCGCGCCATCCGGAGCTGCGACATCGTGCTCCGCGCCATGGGGCTCGCGGACGTCGCCGTCGAGCGGAGCTGGCGGCTGAACGAGCGCCACTACGGCGCCCTCCAGGGCCTCGGGGCGTGGAGCGCTGTCCGCCGCTTCGGCGTGCTGCCCGTGCTGCGCGCGCGCCGGTGCTACGACTGCCGCCCGCCGCTCCTCGGCACCGATGCCGGCAGGGCTCTGGAGGGGTCGGACGCGCCCTCCGCGGGTGCCTGGAGCGTGAGCCACGCCGCGGCCGGCAGCGGCGGCGCGCGCGCGGAGGGGAGCGCGGCGCCGCCGGCCGGCGAGAGCCTCGCCGACGTCCGCGCGCGGGTCGCGCCCTTCTGGCACGAGCGCATCGCGCCCGAGCTCGTGCGCGGCCGCTCGCTCCTGGTGGTCTCACACAAGCACGCGCTGCGCGTGCTCGTCGCGCTCGCGACCGGCCGCGACGGCGCGCCCGCGGCACTGCGCGTGCCGACCGGCGTGCCGATCGTCCTGACCCTCGACGGCGCCGGCGGCGTCGTCGAGCGCCGCGCGCTCCGGGTCCCGCGATCGCGTTGACGCGCCTCGGCCCACCCCTCCTCGACCGCTACGTGGTCCGGGAGATCGCGACCCACGCGCTCGCCGGGTTCGTGGTCGTGCTCGCGATCTTCCTCGTCACCCGCCTGAGCACGCTGCTCGCGGACGCGGCCGTCGGCGGCCTGCCCGGGCGCGTCGTCGCGCTCCTGCTGACGCTGCGCACGCTGATGGCGCTGCCGTCGCTGCTGCCGGCGGTGCTCTACGTCGGCGTGCTGCTCGCGATCAACCGCCTCTCCCGCGAGCGCGAGATCCTGGCGATGGAGACCGCCGGGGTGACGCCCTACCGGCTCGATCGCGCCGTCCTCGGATTCGCCGCCTGCGCCGCGGTGCTGATCGCGGTCCTCTCCTTCGCGGGCCGGCCGTGGGCGGCGGCCCGCTTCAACGAGGTCCGCGACGAGGCGATCGCCGACGCCGGGCTCGACGGCGTCACCCCCGGTCTCTTCTACGAGCTCCCCGCCCCGGGGCGCGAAGTGGTGTTCGCCGAGTCGCGCTCGGCGGCCGATCCGGCGCGGCTCGAGAACGTCTTCGTCCAGCGCCGCGGCGAGGAGGGCATCATGGTGTTCTCCGCCCGGCACGCCCGCGAGTCGCGGGACGCGAGCGGGCAGGTGCGCGTGCTGATCCTGGAGGACGGCGTCGAGTACGACCTGCGGCCGGACGGCGAGCCGCGGGCGTTCACCGAGTTCCAGCGCCTGGCGATGCAGCTCCCGGCCGGGCCGGTCGCGACCGATCTCAGCCCCGAGAAGAGCCTCTCCGCCCGCGCGCTCTTCGCGACCGGCGATCCGGAGGCGCTCGCCGAGCTACAGTGGCGGATCGGCATGCCGATCTCCGCGGTGCTGCTCTGCCTGCTCGCCGTTCCGCTCGGGCGGACGCACCCGCTCGGCGGGCGGGCCGCGCGGGTCTTTCTCGCCGTCATCCTCTACGTCGGCTACCGCACGCTCCTCGGGACGGCGAAGAGCTGGGTGGCCGACGGCCTCTTGCCGCCGACGCCGGGGCTCTGGCCGGTGCACGCCGCCTGCCTGCTCACCGCCGTCGGCCTCGGGTACGCGCAGCGCACGGTGCGGCCGTGAGGATCATCGACCGCTACGTCGCGGGCACGGTGCTCCGCCACTTCGCCTACGCGCTCGCCGGCCTGCTCGCGGTGTTCGCGGTTCTCAACCTGACCGAGGAGCTGCGCTCGGCGGGGCGGCCGGGGTGGGGCGTCGGTCAGGCGCTCGGGTTCGTCGTCCTGACGCTGCCGCGCGAGGCGTACGATCTCTTTCCCGCCGCGGCGCTGCTCGGCGCGGTGCTCGCCTTCGGGCGGCTGGCGGGCGATCACGAGATCGTCGCCCTCCACGCCGCCGGCGTCTCGCGCCTGCGGCTCATCCTGGGGGCGCTGCTGGCGGCGGGGGTGCTCGCGATCGTCGGCGTCGGGCTCGGTGAGACCGTCGCCGCGCCGCTCCACCAGTGGGCGCACGCGCAGCGCGCGCTGGCGTACTCCGGCGGCCGCGCGCTCAGCACCCCCGCGGGGCTGTGGCTCCGCGAGGGCGCGCGCTTCGTGAACGTCGGCGCGCTCCGCCCGGACGGCTCGCTCGACGAGCTCTACCTCTTCGACTTCGACGAGCGGCGCCGGCTCGCGCGCGTCGTGCACGCGCGGAGCGCCGCGCCCGCCGACGGCGCGTGGCGGCTCGAGGACGTGCGCGAGAGCGTCTTCGACGAGGACGCCTCCGAGAGCCGCGCGATCGCGACGGTGCCGTGGACGACCGGCATCGACGCGGGGCAGGTGCGCTCGCTCTGGCTCGAGCCGCGCGACCTCTCGCTCGCGGAGCTCTATCGCACGATCGGGGTGCTGCGCGCACGCGGCCAGAGCCCCCTCGCCCACGAGGTCGCGCTCTGGCGGCGGGTGAGCGCGCCGTTGTACATGGGCGTGATGGTGCTGCTGGCGGTGCCGATGGTGCTGGGGGGCGGGCGCGCTGCGCGCCTCGGCGAGCGGGTGATGCTCGGCGCGCTCGCGGGAATCGGGTTCCGGATGCTCCAGGAGCTGTTCACCAACCTCGGCCTGGTGGCGGGGCTGCCGGCGCTGCTCACGGCCTTCGGGCCGGCGCTGCTCGCGCTCGCGGCCGTCGGCGCGCTCTTCCGCTGGCAGAGGGTCCCGTGAGCGCTTCCACGGCGAGCGCCGCCTGCATCGTCGGCACCAGCCCGACTCGCCTGTGGGGGCTCGACGGCGCCGAGCGCCTCGCGCGGCAGCTCCGCGCCGCCGGGGTGCGCGTGCTCGCGCCGAGCGCGGCGGTGCCGGCGGATGGAACGATCGTCCTCGTGCGCGGCGACTACCTCTTCGAGGATCGGACGATCGCGGACCTCCTCCGGCACCGCGGGGTCGTGATCACCACGGACGCGGGCGGGGCGGTGGTCGCCGCGCACGTGCCCGCCGGTGACGTCGCGCGCGCGCGGGCGGCGCTCGAGGGTACGGTCGATGCCGGGGGGATCCCGGGCGTCGTCATCCGCACCCCCGCGAGCCTCTCCACGTCCTTCGTCAAGAAGCTCCACAAGTCGGCGCCGCCGGTCGTCCTTCCCGTGCGGGCCGAGCGTGCGGCGGCGCTCGAGCGCCACCTCTTCAACGGGTCCTACAAGGGCGTCACCGACCTGGTGACGAAGTGGGTGTGGCCGGCGCCGGCGCGCGCGGTGACGCGGGTGTGCGCGCGCCTCGGCATCCCGCCGAACGCCGTCACCGCGGTCAGCCTGGCGCTGGTCGTGCTCGCGACGGTGCTCTTCGCCGAGGGCCGCTTCGCCGCCGGCCTCGTGCTCGGGTGGGTGATGACGTTCCTCGACACCGTCGACGGCAAGCTCGCCCGCGTCACGGTCACCTCGACGCCGGCCGGGCACTACTTCGACCACGGCATCGACTCGGTGCACCCGCCGATCTGGTACCTCGCCTGGGCGTGGGGCCTCACCGGCGGTCCGCCCGGGATCTGGACGTGGGGGCCCCTGCTCGCGGCGCTGCTCGTGTTCTACGTCGCCGGCCGCATGATCGAGACCGCCTTCAAGCACCTCGTCGGCGGCGGCACGCTCTTCACCTGGCGCCCGTTCGACTCGTACTTCCGCCTCGTGATGGCGCGCCGCAATCCCAATCTCCTGCTGCTGACCGGTTTCCTCGCCGCCGGCGCTCCCGCCGCGGGCCTGGTCGCGGTGGCGGTCTGGACCGTGCTCTCCACGCTCGTGCTCGGCGTCCGGCTGCTGCAGGGCGTCTATGCGCGCTCCCGGGGCGGTGCGCTCCGCTTCTGGCTCGAGGAGGTGGGCGAGGAGCGCGGGCCGGTTTCGGCGTGGGCGCGGCCGTTCGTCGCGGACCTTGCCGCCGTGCGCCATCTGGTGCACTAGAGGGGTGCTCTGTCCTCCCTCGGACGATACGCCGCGCGGCTCGAGGCCGATCCCGCTCCGGCGGAGGTGCTCCCGCCGCGCGTCACCGGCGACGATCCCAGGCGCCGGCCGCTCCGGGTCGCCCTGATCAGCAACCCGACGAGCGGCCGGAACGCGCGCCGCGGCCTGCTCGCGGGCATCCACGACCTGCTCGGGGTGTACCCAGGGGTGGCGCACTTCGAGGAGCGCACGTACGGCGGCATCGCCGCGGCGACGCGCGCCGCGATGCGCGACGACGCCGGCATCCTCGCGGTGAACGGCGGCGACGGCACCGTTCAGGCGGTGCTGTCGAGCATGCTCGGCGCCCCGTCGGCGCGGCTTCCCGTCCTCGCCGTCCTCGCCGGCGGGACGACCAACACGACGGCGCGGAACGTCGGCTACGGGGGCCGCCCGCTCGCCGCCCTCGAGCGCGTGCTCGCGGCGTCGGCGTCGGGCGTGCTCGCCGGTACCGTGGAGCGGCATCCCGTCCTGCGCGCCGACCTCGACGGCGGACCGCACTACGCCATGATGTTCGGCGCCGGCGCCGTGTATCACGGCATCGTCTTCGCCCGCGAGCAGCTCGCCTCGCGCGGCATGCGCGGCCAGCTCGGCGCCGGCCTGGCGCTCGCGACCTTCCTCACCAGGGCGCTCTCCGGACGGGGCGGCGCGCTCTTTCCGCCGCTCGCGGCCGACGTCCACGTCGACGGCGAGCGCCTGCCGCCGGCGCCGTACTTCGGCGTGCTGGCGTCGACCATGAGCCGGCAGTTCCTCGACGTCCGGCCGTACTGGGGAGTCGGCCCTGGGCGCGTGCGCTGCAGCGCGCTGCGCGCGCGGCCGCGCCATCTCGGGCGTGCCATCGTGCCCGCCCTCCGCGGCCGCCCGAGTCGATGGCTGCACCCGGACTTCGGATACCGGAGCGTCAACGCCGAGGAGATCGCGCTTACCTTCACCGGCGGCTTCACGCTCGACGGCGAGCTCTTCGCGCCCGCGGCGGGCGAGCGGCGGATCGCGCTCACGGCCCGGCAGTCGGCGTACTTCCTGCGGGCGCCGGCATGACTGCGCTCGAGGCGCTGATCCGCGAGGAGCTCGCGCGGCCGGTGCCCGAGGGCGCCCGCGCGCTCGCCGAGCGCCTGCGCGCGCGCTTCGGCCCGACCCTGCGCGCCGTCCTGATGTACGGCTCGAACCTCCGCGAGGGCGACGACCGCGAGGGCGTGCTCGACCTCTACGCCCTGGTCGCCGACTATCGCGGCGCCTACCCGAGCCGGGCGTTGGGCGCCGGACTCCTGACGCTCGCGAACCGCCTCCTGCCGCCGAACGTCTTCTACCTCGAGACCACGGTCGGGGCGCGCGTGGTGCGCTGCAAGTACGCGGTCCTGACCCTGGACGACCTCGCGCGCCGCACCGCGCCGGCCGCCGCCGAGCCGTACTTCTGGGCGCGCTTCGCCCAGCCGTGCGCGCTCGTCCACGCCGCCGACGAGCGCGCGCACGACGCGGTGGCGACGGCCCTCGCCGGCGCCGTGCTGACCTTCGTGCGCTTCGGCGTGCCGCTCGTCGCGGCGCCGTTCGACGCCCGGGCTTTGTGGACGCAAGCCTGGCGGGAGACCTACGCGGCGGAGATCAGGCCGGAACGCGCGGACGCCGCCGCCGCGCTCTACGTCCGCGACGCCGAGCGCTTCGAGAAGGCCACGGCGCTCGCGGTGCCGCTCCTGCCGTGGGCCGCGGCCGGCGAGGTCGCGGACGGCCGGCGCCGCTTCCGGGTCGACGTGCCGGCGCCGGAGCGCCGGCGGGCGGCGCGGGCGTGGCGGCTCCGCCGCCGCCAGGCCAAGGCGCTCTTCCTGCTCCGCATCATGCGGAACGCGCTCATCTTCGAGGGCGGCGTCGACTACGTGCTCTGGAAGATCCAGCGCCACTCGGGCGTGGCGGTCGATCAGGGATGGCGGCGGCGGCGCTGGCGCTGGCTGGCGCTCGGTGCCGAGGCCTGGCGCCTCTACCGGGCGCGGGCCTTCCGCTAGGAGGTCAGCCTCCTGGGCCGGAAACGCCCGCCGGGGGGCGGGCCGCGGGCGTTTGACGGTGGGCTCGTTGTCTGTCACACCTTCGTCACGGTTCGGTAAACCGACGAGGTGATCCGAGCGGTCACGGGTCAGGTGGGGGGCCACCTCCAGGGGAGAGGGTTGAAAGGGATCATCCTCAGCGCAGGTCAGGGCCGGCGTTTGCTGCCCCTGACCCAGAATCTTCCGAAGTGCCTGCTCCGCGTCGGCGAGCGTACGGTGCTCGAGTGGCAGCTCCACATGCTGGCGGCGGCGGGCGTCGACCACGCCGTCGTCGTCACGGGCTTCGGCGCCGCCGCGGTGGACCGCGAGCTCCCGGCGATCACGCCCCCAGGCATGCACGCGCGGACGCTCTTCAACGAGCTCCACGACCGCGCCGACAACATCGTGAGCTGCGCGGTCGCGGCGCCGGAGATGGCCGAGGACTTCCTCCTCCTGAACGGCGACACGCTCGCCGACCCGGTCGTGATCGAGCGGCTGCTCGCCAGCCCGGAGACGCCGGTCGCGATGGCGGTCGCGCGCAAGGACGCGTACGACGCCGACGACATGCGAGTGCGCTGTGAGGGCACGCGGGTGCGTCGGGTGGGGAAGGATCTGGGTCCGGCCGAGACCGACGGCGA
>Ga0302046_10002386_pt1 | contig 17495 bp, 12 predicted proteins | sample RVTome_11_FD_200261 | JGI IMG/M metagenome (GOLD analysis project Ga0302046, IMG submission 200261) | Soil microbial communities from uranium-contaminated site in the Upper Colorado River Basin, Wyoming, United States - RVT147D111 (version 2) ...
CCCTGCAGGCCTGCACTGGAGGTCGTACACGGCGCATTATCCCGCTTTTACTCTGACTGGTTGTGGTTATTCCGGCCTAACCCTTCCTAATAAGCATCCATCGTCCGCATGGGTAAGGATTGCCGCGCCGCCGCCGCCCCGGTCGACGACCGTGCGCTTTCATTGCCGGGCTTGGCGTTAACCAGTCTTTAAGCGCAATTTACTATTTGTCTGCCGACACCTTCCCTCGCATCCGGAAAACAAAGGCGACAACCGTGACACGAAAGGTATCCGTGGACAGCGTCGGCGACGCTTCGGCCGACGATCTGCTGCGCTTTCTCTATGATCTTGCGTTCCGCCGGCCTTCGGCCTGGGGGTGGACCGTAGCCGGTGGGTTTGCCGCCATCCCGGGATGGCTCTCGCTCGTCTCGCTTCTCGAAGGAAATTTCGTGAGCGGCGTAGTTTTCACGGTCATGTGCGCGCTCATCCTGGGACTGCGCTTTTACTTGCTACGCAAGATGGGGCTTTCCGTGTTCAGCGGGCGTGCAGCGGCCGTGGGCGACCGCACGCAGCCGTTCGATATCGATGGCTGACCGCACATCGAGGCTTCAGACGCTCTTCAATCTCAGAGGTGGTTCAGACGGTCCCGATGCGCGGCGGGCCGCCTTGGGCGGCATGGCTCGGCCCGAAAGCCTTGTTCAAGACGCGGGTCGAGTCTTCGGCGTATGCGATCGCTTCGCTGAGCAGCGTCAGGATCTTCATATTGTTGTTCAGGACGTGGCGTGCCTCGTCCTTCGGATCGTTCATGATCTTGGTGCAGCGCGTGATCACGTCCATGCGGATCGCGTGCAGGATATCCTCGAGACGGAGCCCCGCCGGATTCTCTTCCGAAACCAGAAACCGGGTCATTTGCGTACTCCGTCGATAAGGATGATGCGCGCTTCGCCATGCTCCCGGCTGCGGCGGCCGTCACCCGGCCGGGCATGTCCAACCGGCGCGCAGGCCACTACCGGGTTCGGCGCCGGCTGTTCGACGCTCTGACAGTCACGATCCGGCGAGATGCCGGCGTTGATATTGAGCGCAAGCATCATGAAGAGCGTGTATTTGAGGTACTCAGCGATGACCGGCGTCCTCTATCGATGCACGGGTCGGACCCATGCCCGATGCCAATTTTAGGCAATTGCTGGTTAAGCTTCGGTTAAGCTGCCGAAAATTGGCCGGATCGGCTCAAGTCACCGTAATGTCGATATCCGCGGCGACCTTCATGCCCGAGGCATGCTCGTAAACTGCATACCCATGCCCTTCGATTTCAATGAGTTCCGGCGTATCCCATCCATTGCCCTGAAGATTAAGAATATCTTCCTGATCGCCGTCGATAATGAGCATTCCCGTCCCGTTGAAAGCTGGGTCGGATGGATCGAGCGAAGCCGGCGAGACCGTCAGGGTCGTGCTTCCCGCGCCGGAAATGTCGATACGCTCGACATTCGCCACCTCGATCTGGCCCGGCAGCAGGCTGAAGCTCTGGCCCGCCCCGCTCAGTTGCAGGGTATCCAGTCCCGCGCCGCCGTCGAAAAAGAGCTGCGAAAGGCCGCTCGACGCCCTGTCGAATACCAGCAGGTCGTTACCGTCCCCGCTTCGAACGTCAAATGTATGCGACCAGCCTGGCCCGTTCGAATAGGCATCGATTTCGATCGTGTCGTTTCCATTGCCTGTCGCAATGGTACCGCGCTTTGCATCCAGAATCGTAATATGGCTATCGCCGCCGTCGCCGAAATGGACGTCCGCATGGACGAAGTTATCGATCGTGATGTCGGCGGCGGTAGCGCTCTCGGCCCTGATATTCTTCACGGAGTCCCAGGCGGAGGTCAGCGTGACGTCGACGTTGCCACCAGCATCGCGATGCACTGAAATTTCAGCGGCGGCAGGAACGCCGGGAACGTCCAGATCGGAGCCGGAAACCAGCGCAAAACTGTTCGGACCCAAATTTGGTAGCTCATAGCTGTGCGTCAGGTCCTGATCCCGCTGGTTGATCGTCGCATTCGAGACGATGAGCGTGATATCCGCCGGATCGGGACTTGGCGCCGGAGCCGGACCGCTCGGTCCACCCTGAGCGACCTGTACCGGGATGTCATCATCCCGGGCGGCGGCGCCGACATTCACGGCGCTGCCCGGCGAATTGCTCCCCCCGGCGACGAGATTGAAGACGGGATCGCCAAGTTGCGGGCCCGTATATCCGAAGGGATCGGTGATGTATGGGTTGCCGGCGAACGCATTTCCCGATCCGGACTCGCCGCGGAACGGGCTGCCGGACGATCCCGTGGAGATTTGATCGAGCGGCGGGCTTCCCGGGCCGGCCTCGTTCGTAATCGCAATTGCCGGACCGGCATCGGCCGGGGCGGGCGTGAAGGATACCTGCGCTACGTCCGCCGGCATCACCTCATTGCCGGAGGGCACCAACTCGAAAGTCCCGGCGCCGATGTTCGACCCCTCGGTCTGTGCGAAGGTCAATCCGCCCCCGAAATCGAGGCCCGGCACCGCTACCACCTGAGCCTCTGCCCCACTCGAGCTAGCGGCGGCAGACCCGATCCCGGATCCGACCAGCCCGCCGAAACCCGCACTGCCGGACTGGATCATGGGGGCTATCGCGCTGCCGACCGACCCTGTCCCCGACGGCGTGACAAACGGCGTTGCCGTCGCTGCAGCCACCGTGGTTGTCTCCGCCAGCGTCGCTGCGAGCACAGGGATATTTCCCGTCTCCGGCGGAAGGCCACCCGCGACAGCAGAGGCATCTTGATCCGCGCCGCCATCGGCGCGATCGCCCGTGCCGGCAGGTGGCGTACTCGGTTCCGGAGCGCCGCCGGGCGCCGGGTCTTGCGGGCCGGGCTGTGATTGATTGAAATAACTCGACACGACGCCAGCGACCTCGCCATAGGCTTGGCCGAATTGCGCGGACGTCAGCACCAGCGGATCGCTCGGAACCGCATCGTTTCCAGCAACCTGCGTGGTCTCGCCGCGGTCGTCGAGCGTCACGCTTCCGGCCTGGGTGGTAACTTCGATCGCGCCGTCAATCACCGTGAACTGGCTGTCCGATGCGCTGACGCGGCCGGCCACCTCGGTACCGCGGATGCCGATCGTCGCGACCGGAGTGATCACGGTCATGTCGGTATTGTCCGTTTTCGCGATCTGGCCGCTGGCGAAAATGAAGACCCCTTTCAGTACGGAGAACTGGGCGGAGCCCGATTGCGTATCCGGATTGAAGACGAGCTGGTCGAGCGCCAGTCGCGCATCCGCTCCAAGTGAAAATTCGGTCTTGTCGGTAAAGACCATGCGGACGGCGCTGCCCGCCCCGCCGGTTTCGATGACGTCCCCCTCATAGACCGCATCACCCTTCGCCAACTGCACGCGCGTACCGTCGGCGTGGATGGCGAAGGCGTTACCGTCGAGGTCGAGCACCTGACCGACCGGCGCCGCCCCGGTGACCGATGCCGCCTGTGCGTATTGGCCGGGCGCCATCGGCATCAGGAAGGAATGCAGAAGGTCCGGCGTCAGGACCTGCGATCCATCCGGCGACGTCAGATCCGGCGCCTGCTCGCCCTGGAAATATCCATGAATGACCGCCTGATTACCGGCAGCATCGCTAATGACAAGATCGGACCCGGCACGAAAAAAGCGGCCGTCGGCAATGAGCGAGGCCGCCGGCAACGCTATGGGACCACCGTCCTCCAGAATCTCGATGACGGCCACGCGCCCATTGGCGCCGTCCCCATTCCCATAATGGCCTGATGCCGGAATCCCCATCGACGCCCCCACAGACCGCAAGCATTCAAGCCTGCGCCAACCCACGCCGACAGTATATCATCCAATAAATAGAACTAAAAGGTCCTAGTTAATTATAGTTATATTGTAGATATATACCATTTTTATTCAAGTATTATTGATGAATATAGGTTTATTCCAAAATATTGGTTAACAAACCGATTGTCGATCCAGCCGAAACGCCCCGGGAGGACGTTCCAACCGTGACGACCTGCGTACGCAGGCCACTCCCATTAATTCATAAGAAAACGTTCCAGCTTGCCCACGCGTTCGAGCGCAAGGCCGGCGCCGAGCGCGCCACAGATCAACGGATCGCGGGCAATGGCCGTCGGCAGTCCGGTCGCATGCGCCAGCAGGGAGTCCAGATTGCGCAATAATCCCCCACCGCCGGTGAGCACCATCCCGGTATCCAGCATATCGGCAGACAGTTCCGGTATGGTCTGCTCCAACGTCGTCTTAACGGCGTCGATGATCGCGCCGACTGGTTCGGCGAGGCATGCGATCACCTCGCTCTCATGAATCTCCTGGGTCCGCGGTATGCCTGCCACCAGATCCCGTCCCTTGACGACCATCCGCCGCTCCTCGCCGTTGTCCGACCGGCATGCCGCGCCGATGGTCAGCTTGATCGCCTCTGCCGATCCCTCGCCAATGTGGAGATTGTGCCGGCGGCGCATGTAGGACGCGATCGCCGCGTCCATCGCGTTGCCGCCGATCCGGATACATTGGGACGAGACGATACCGCCCAGCGACATCACCGCCACTTCCGTCGTGCCGCCGCCGATGTCGACGACCATTGAGGCCTTGGGTTCGGTGACGGGAAGGTCGGCGCCGATCGCTGCCGCAATCGGCTCGTCGATCAGAAAGACGCGCCGGGCGCCAGCCCGTTCGGCGGCTTCGCGAATGGCGCGGCGTTCGACCGGCGTTGCCCCGGAAGGCACCGTCACCACGACGCGGGCGTTCAGCGGCCCACGGCGGTTCAGCGCCTTGCTGATGACCAGCTTTATCAATTCTTCGGCAACGGCGAAGTCGGTAACGACTCCATCGCTCAGCGGGCGGATGGCGTGTATTCCTGCCGGCGTCCTACCCAGCATCGCCTTGGCATCGCGGCCAAGCGCGATGATCGTACGCCGGCCCCGATCCTGCCTCAGGGCGATCACGGTCGGCTCGTTGAAGACGATGCCGCGACCGGCGCAATACACGAGGGTATTTGCTGTTCCCAGGTCGATGGCAAGGTTCTGAGCGAAATAGCCGCGTACAGCCGCGAGCATGGACACCGCACTTCGTTTCACTAGATCGATCCACAATCAGGCGGAATTGCCTGACTGCAGATAAATCGACCCACCTTAAAAGGTTACAGCAGTTTGCCTGTGTCGGTCAGGACACAAACTGCTCTAGCGAACGACCCGGCCGTCCCACCACTGCCGCAGTCAAAACAAAACCATGGCGTCGGCTCCGATCCGGAGCCGCGCGCCGCATCGTCAAGCCGCGACGGCTTCCGCCAAGAATTCGCGAATTTTCTTTGCAACCGACTTCGGATGGGGATCCAGCAACCCGTCGTAGCCTTCGGGGTCGAGCAGCGCGCGCAGCTCTGGCTGGCTGAGCTTGAAAAATTCCGCAACAGCAGCACGGTCGCTCTGGTCGCCGTAGACCGGCCAGCAGATCTTGCCCGTATGGTCGTGCGCAAGGCGGAGACCCTGAGCCTGGAACCAGGGATTCAAAGCCGCCGCCAACCCGACGGCACATCCTTTGCCTTCACCGTACCAACGCGTGAAGGTCAGCCGGTCGGCCGGCATCTCCTCTAGGAAAGTGGCGAGCTCCCCCAGTCGCTCACGGCCCGATGCGTCATAGCGGGCTATATCGCCAAACTTTTTGCTTTCCATAGTGCACCCTGTCTTATTCTGCTTATCTCACCACCTTTTGGGTGGTTATGCTTTAACTTTATGGCAACACCATGACGCCCTTCAACGGCATCACGCGCCTCAAAGGCTTCATAGACATAAAAATATCGGACTAAGTCTTATCGGCTCGAATTTCCGGACTCTGCACCGCCGAAGGTAATGCCATCGGGTAACCGCCGACGTGTCTTCTCCGGGCGCAGGCCGGACGCTCACCCTCGCGGCGCGGAGGTCGCGGCCGACGCATTGGCCGGCTGCACCGACTCCTCCACCAGGTTGAACGTAATGACGCCGTTCTTGTCAATTTCGGTGAACTTCACGGCAATGCCCCGTTCGTCGAACCAAAGCTCGTACCGGGCGTCTCCGTCGACCTTGAAATACTCGGTCGGGACGGTCTTGCCCCCGACCACGACGTCGCGAGGCTCGCCGGCGCCGGTATGCACGCGGTACAGGTTTCCGGACTTCGTGCCCAGCAGGATCTTTGCTTTCAAGATTGCCGTCGACCAAGGGTTGCTCGGATAGACACTGGCGGGCGCCTCCTTCGGCCCCTGTGGCGTCTCGACCACAAATTTCGACCCTTCGGCCTCGCCGGTAACGGCGGTTTTCTTGCCGTTCTCCTGGGTCACGCCGGAAAACGATACCAACCGGCCGCGCCGCCACGTCTCGCGGCTGTCGGAGGCTTCTTCGTGCACCACCACGACCAGCACTTTCACCTGAACCCGGATCTCGTTGCGGACCACCAATTGCGCGCCGCTGTCGACGATGCTGTTCCGATAAGTGCCGATATCGCCATGTGTCGGATGCTGGACCGAATAGGTGTACACCTTCTCAGGCACATCGCCATGCACGCCCGCCGTCGTCGCCGGCAATATCGCACAGCCCACCGCCGCCAGAGACAGAGCGCGCAATGCTGCACACGCCCTGCGGCGCATTCGGCCACCGCCTCGTTGGAACTTCTTGCCCGAGTGCTCCGGATTCATTTTAACCTGCTGATAAGACCACTGAATTTAAATTGTTTCGAGGCCGGTACCAGCCCCTATCTTTCGCTCAAAATCAGCCAAATATTATGCCACGAAATTGTCACCCTGAACAGATTGCAAAAGTTCCTTTCGATTCTTCCATTCGTGGTAATCTCAGACAATAGCGCAGCACAATTGCACAACGCCCCTACCCCTGCATTTGTTGCGAGCTTTTGTGCGGCTGAACAGGTATCCGCGAAAAATCAGCGGGCCCGGTCACGCTCTGCGAAGGCGCGAAGAATACGGTCCGCGGCGATGCTTGGCGTGAGACGCCCGGCCAAGACGTCGGCCTCGAGCGGTACGATGGCAGATGCGACGGCGCGATCGCTGCGAAGCGACGTCACCAGGCGATCCTCAACCAGCGTCCACATCCAACGCAGCATCTGACCGCGCCGCTTCGCGGCAAGCTCGCCGGAAGCCGTCAGGCGCTCCCGGTGCTCCAAGATACTGTGCCAAAGGTCGTCCAAGCCCGTGCCCTTCAAGGCACTGCAGGTCACGACCGGCGGCACCCATGAGGCGCCCGCCGGGGTGATCAGGTGCATGGCGCCGGCGTACTCGCTGGCCGCCCGGGTGGCGCGGCTCTTGTTGTTTCCGTCCGCCTTGTTGACGGCGATCATGTCGGCGAGCTCCAGGATTCCGCGCTTGATCCCCTGCAGCTCGTCGCCGGCGCCGGCGATCGCGAGGACCAGGAAGAAATCGACCATCTCGGACACCGCCACCTCGGATTGTCCGACGCCGACCGTCTCGACGAGCACGACGTCGAAGCCGGCTGCCTCGCAGATATGCATCGCCTCGCGCGTCCGGCGCGTCACGCCGCCAAGCGTGCCGGCCGTCGGCGAGGGGCGGATGAACGCCCGATCGTCGCGCGAAAGCCGTTCCATCCGCGTCTTGTCGCCGAGGATACTGCCGCCGGTCCGGCTGCTCGTGGGATCGACGGCCAGCACGGCGACGCGTTGCCCCTGCGCCGTGAGCTGCGTGCCGAGCGCATCGATGAAGGTGCTCTTGCCAACGCCCGGAACGCCGGTGACACCGACGCGGTGGGCCTTGCCGCAACGGGGCAGCAGTCGGAGCAGCATCGCCTCCGCCATCTGCTGATGCTCCGGCCTACGGCTTTCGGTGAGCGTAATGGCGCGCGCCAGTATGGCGCGGTTGTTTGCGAGCACGCCTTCGACGTATTCGTCGACCGTCGGCTCTGTGCGTGACGTCCTGACGGACGACCGGCTCGCGCGCTTGCGTGACGCCACCGTCAGGGGACCCTGGGCTCGTACCCGAGCGATTGATTCAGCTTCGCCAGCAGGTCCACCGCCGCGTCGCTGATCACGGTGCCCGGCGGAAAGATCGCCGCGGCGCCCGCCTCGTAGAGCGCCTCGTAGTCCTGCGGCGGAATCACGCCTCCCAGGACGATCATGATGTCGCCCCGACCGAGCGCATCCAGCGCGCGGCGCAGCTCGGGGACGAGCGTCAGGTGCCCCGCGGCGAGCGAGCTGGCCCCGATGATGTGCACGTCATTTTCGACAGCCTGCCGCGCGGCCTCCGCGGGAGTCTGGAACAGCGGACCGATGTCCACGTCGAACCCGAGATCGGCGAAGGCCGTGGCGATGATCTTCTGGCCGCGGTCATGCCCGTCCTGACCCATTTTCGCGACGAGGATGCGCGGGCGCCGGCCTTCGCGCTCCTCGAACTGCGACACGAGCGCATGCACGCGCTGCAGGCTGGCTTCCGACTCGCCCATCTCGCTCTTGTACACTCCGGTTATTGCCTTCACCTCGGCGACGTGCCGGCCGAAGACCGTTTCCATTGCGCCGGAAATCTCGCCGACCGTCGCCTTGGCGCGCGCCGCCGCGACCGCCGCCTCCAGCAGATTGCCAGTGCCGGTCTCGGCACAGCGCGTGAGCGCCGCAAGCGCGTCCCGGCACGCTGCCTCGTCGCGTTCGGCGCGCAGCCTCTCCAGCTTCTCGATCTGCGCGCGCCGCACCGAGCTGTTGTCGACCTTCAGCACGTCGACCATCTCGTCGGTTTCCAACCTGTAGCGGTTCACGCCGACCACCGTCTGCCGTCCAGAGTCGATCCGCGCCTGGGTGCGCGCTGCCGCTTCCTCGATCCGCAGCTTGGGAATGCCGGCTTCGATCGCCTTCGCCATGCCGCCGAGCGCTTCGACCTCCTCGATATGCTGCCACGCCCGGCGCGCCAGCTCATAGGTCAGCCGCTCGACATAGTAGCTGCCGCCCCAGGGATCGATGGTCGCGCAGGTGTCGCTCTCCTGCTGCAGGAATAGCTGCGTATTCCGGGCGATGCGCGCGCTGAAGTCGGTCGGCAAGGCCAGTGCCTCGTCTAGCGCATTGGTGTGCAGCGACTGGGTGTGGCCCTGAGTCGCCGCCATCGCCTCGACGCACGTACGGACGACGTTGTTGAACACGTCCTGCGCCGTCAGGCTCCAGCCCGAGGTCTGGCAATGCGTGCGCAGCGAGAGCGACCGCGCGTTTTTCGGCTCGAACTGCCGCATCAGCTTCGCCCACAGCAACCGTGCCGCCCGCAGCTTGGCGATTTCCATGAAGAAGTTCATGCCGACGGCCCAGAAGAAGGACAGCCGGGGCGCGAAATCGTCGACGTCGAGGCCGACGCCGATCCCGCAGCGCACATACTCGACCCCATCCGCCAGCGTGTAGGCGAGCTCGAGGTCGGACGTCGCCCCTGCCTCCTGCATGTGATAGCCGGAGATGCTGATGCTGTTGAACTTCGGCATGCGCGTTGACGTGTAGGCGAATATGTCGGAGATGATCCGCATCGACGGCTGGGGCGGATAGATGTAGGTGTTCCGGACCATGAACTCTTTCAGGATGTCGTTCTGTATGGTTCCTGAAAGTTTTTCCGGCGGCACCCCTTGTTCCTCGCCCGCGACAATGAACAGCGCCATGACCGGCAGAACGGCGCCGTTCATGGTCATCGATACGCTCATCTCGTCCAGCGGAATGCCGTCGAACAAGGTCCGCATGTCGAGGATGGAATCGATCGCCACGCCGGCCATTCCCACGTCTCCGGCGACACGCGGATTGTCGGAGTCGTATCCGCGATGCGTCGGCAGATCGAACGCGATGGAGAGACCTTTCTGCCCGGCCGCCAGATTGCGGCGGTAGAACGCATTGCTGTCTTCGGCCGTCGAGAAGCCGGCATATTGCCGGATCGTCCATGGCTGCGTGACATACATCGTCGGATAGGGACCGCGCAGGTAAGGCGCGATGCCAGGGCGCGTATCGAGGAAATCGAGCCCCTCGAGATCGGCAGCCGAATAAAGCGGCTTGACCGCGATCCCTTCCGGAGTCTGCCAATCGAGCGCTTCGATCGGCTGTCCCGCCGCTGCTTCGGCGGCCCAGTCGTCCCGGGTCCCGCGCAGATTGGCGCCCGAAGCCAGATCGATCTTGGTGAAGTCGGGAATGACGCTCATCGCCCCAGTATCCCCATGCCCTGCAATATGCCGCGCAGCAGCGTCACGACATCACAGCCTTCGTAAAGAAATCCCTTCACGCCGTCTGCGCCGACCTCCGCTGGCGGCCGGCCGACCGCATAGACCTCCCGGGCTCCCGCCTTCGCGAGCGCCGCGGCCAGATCGGCGCCCATCGTCCGGTAACCCGCTTTATCGGAGCATATCACAGCGACATCCGCCCCGCTCCGCCGGAAAGCCATGGCGATCGCCGATGGATCGGATCCGCCGTCCGCCATATCGGCCTCGATGCCGCCGGCAGCGAGGACGTTACGGGCATACGAAGCCGCCACCGTATGCCCCGCCAAGCCGCCGATGGCCGCAAGAAAGACAATCGGCCGCTTTCCGGTCCGTTCAAGATAGGCATCGCTGGCGTCGCGAAGCGCTTCGAACGGCTCACCCAGGCGATGGCGGGGCAAGGGCGCCGCTATCGCGGGCGACGTTTTGGCGGATGCCGGGATGAATGCCCCGAGAGACGCCCCGGCCAGGGCTGCCGCGACCAGCGTCTCCCAGGACGCGGCATCCCCTGCGGCCGCCTGAGCGGCCGGGAGATCGGGGGACGCCGCGGCAGACTCTGCGCGGCGCTTCTTGAGGCGCGCGATCGCCTGCGCTCGCAGTTTCGGCAGATCCACCGGATCGACGGGGACCGGCCGCTCGGCAAGATCGGGAAAGGCGCTCGTGCCCGTCAGCGGCTCGGCGAGCGCAGCGACACGGCCGGCCCGCTGCGCCGCCACCGCGGCAATGCGGTCTTGGATGCGGCCGCTTTCGAGCGCCGCCGGCATACCGCCCTCGCTTTCGATCGTCTGGAATAGTTTCCAGGCCTCGCGCGCCATCGCGTCGGTCAGGGTTTCGATTGCCCATGCCCCTCCGGCAGGATCGATCACGCGGTTCAGCGAAGATTCCTGCTGCAGCACAAGCTGCGTGTTGCGGGCGATGCGCAGCGCGGCCCAGTCAGGAACGCCGATCGCAGCCGTGAACGGCAGGACGGTGATGCTGTCGGCGCCCGCCGCCGATGCGGCCAGCGTCGCGACGGTTCCCCGCAATATGTTCACCCAGGGATCGCGCTTGGCGAGCATCCGCCCGGAGGTAACGGCATGAAGCCGCATTCCGCGAACGGCCTGCGGCGCCCCGCAGGCCTCCGCCACCCGGCTCCACAATCGGCGGGCGGTCCGGAGCTTCGCGATCGACAGGAACAGATTGGTATCGGTGGCGAAGGTGAAGGCGATTTGTCCAAAGCAGACATCAATATCGAGACCGGCCTCGGTCATCGCCCGAAGATAGGCAGTCCCCGTCGCGACAGCACAGGCGAGTTCCTGCGCTTCGCTCGCGCCGGCGTCATGATAGCCGCTCGCGTCGACCCCGACCGCCGTTGCCGCCGGGAACGCTTCGGCGACGTGCCGGGCCAGGGACCCTAGCTGCGCCAGCGCATCGCGCGTGGATGTCGTCAATCCGCCCAGTTCCGCCAATGCGCCGAGCGGATCCGCATTGAGTACGCCCTTGAAGGCCTCGCGCGCGACGCCGCGCCGCTGCGCGAGCCCAAGCATCATGGCGGCTGCCGGCAGAAACGCGGCTCCGGCCTGTATCCCGACCGGACACGCGTCGAGATAAACGCCCTTCAGCGCCTCGTCCAGATCGTCGATAGAGGCGAGCATGACACCGCCGATGCCGACCATGCCCGCCGCATCGGGGGCGTCGCTGTCCCGGCCCATCCGGCCCGCCAGGTCAAGCTGCAAGTCGATCGAGGTCACGCCGCGCCCAAGGTCGTCCAAGATGGCTTCGTTGCAACGCGATGGATCGGGATGGACGTGGCGCTGCCGGATATCCCATCCGGACATTGCCTGCCCGGTGACCCGGTGTCCCCGGGTGAACGGCGGCATTCCGGGAAACCCGGAGGCCTCCTCCGCCGCCGGCCAGTCCTTGCCGGTATAAAGCGGCTGGATGGCGATCCCGTCATAGGTCTTCCGGACCAGCGCCTCGGCGAAATCGCGGTCGCCGAGAATGCGGCCCACGAGGCCGCGCCACGCTTCGTCGGATGCCGCGGGAAATGCGCTCGCCAGATCCAGCCGGGCGCCGCCACCTCGTTTGCTTCGCCTATCTTTCTTCGCCATCGCCCTAACGCCGCTTGCGAACCAGCTTTGCCGGCATCGGCTGTCACATTATCGCGCATGACGGCCCTTCGGCCATCGCCGTAGACTTATGGAAGAAGATGGCTGGACGATCAACCGCCGCCGAAATCGAGTACCTCGCATCTCCATCTATTCGTGGTGCAAGACTACTCAGACCTGTCCGAGCCAACCTTGCTGCAGTACGAGGATTCCGAATTTGCTAATCGCACCAAAGCTATGTAATGATCGGCGCGGGGCAACGTGGGTATCTTGCCGCACATACTCCGCAGGCGGCATGGTCTTCTAATTCGAGTAAATGATGAATAATCGTGCGCGCGGGTTTCGCGGCCTACTAATAAAAGCACCGCTGCACTTCAATATTATCGCAATATTCATTGCGATATTCATTGCGCTGACGGGAAGCCTGGTCTGGTATAACTATTCCCGCAATGCCGAGCTTGCGCTCGATGCCGCGGATTCCCTCCTGCAGAACGTCAGCGAAAAAGTAGTTGAGCGGACACGCAACTTCGTAGACCCGCCGGTTGGCTTGATACGCCTCGCCGCGAACCTGCCGACACTCGCAAGCCAACCCGGCGACGCAGACAATCCTGTCGCGCAATACTTTCTCGAGGCCTTGTCGGCCTATCCGCAGCTCTATGGGCTTTTCGTCGGCTACGGCGACGGCGGATTTTTTCAGGTCGTACAGTTCGCGGGCGTCGACGCCGCAACCTTGAAGCTGATCGGCGCACCGGCGGACGCCGCCTACGGCATTCGCAACATCAAGGGAAAGCAGGACGGGACACGGGAACAGGCGTGGACCTTTCTCGGCCAGGACCGGAAGGTTCTCGGGAGACCCCTCGTGGAGACCGCGAGCTACGATCCCCGCACCCGGCCATGGTACAGCGCAGCCCTGCGCCAGGACCAGGTATCGGTCACCGATGCCTATATCTTTTCCAGCCTGCGGGCGCCCGGTTTGACGGTGTCGAGGCGTATCTCGGGCGGCGGGGAAGCCGTCGTGGCCGCGGACATCACGCTCGCGCGCCTGTCTTCGTTCCTGCGCGAGCAAAAGGTCGGCGAGTCCGGAATCGTCTTCATTCATAACGACCGCGGTGAAGTCATCGCCTATCCGGACGCCAATAGAACGGTCAAGACCGTCACCGAGAACGGCAAGGAATTGCTGCGCCCGGTACAGGTGCGGGAACTGGACCGGCCGGACCTGACCGAAGCGCTCCTGCAGCTCCATGGCAGCGAGGACAAGCGACTGGTCTTCAGTGTCGACAGCAAGGACTACATCGCCAGCGTTTCTTCCCTGCACGGCGCGCTCGGCGCCGACAAGAAGGTCGCGATCGTCGTGCCGATCAACGACTTCATCGGCCCGATCGCCGAGCACCGCTTCCGGAGCCTGCTCTATTCGGTCGTGCCGCTGTTCATTGCCATCGCCCTGATCATGGTCGTCTCCGAATGGATCGCGCGGCCGATCCGCGCCGTCGTCCAGGAAACGCAGAAGATCCGTCAGCTCGTCTTCGAGGGGTCGCCGGAGATCGACTCCCGGATAACGGAGATTCGCCAGCTTGCGGAATCGGTATCGGCGATGAAGGCGGCGATCCGGACCTTCGCCCAATATGTTCCGAAAGCGCTGGTCGAGCGGCTCATCAAGTCCGGCAACGTGGAAGGGCTCGGCGGCGAGCGGCGCCAGCTCTCGATCATGTTCTCAGACGTGGCAAACTTTACCGACCTGTCGGAGGACATGTCGCCGGAAGACCTGATGCTCAAGACCTCGCACTACTTCCAGGAACTGGGCGAGATCATCCTGGCCAATCAGGGTTCGATCGACAAGTTCATCGGCGACGCCATCATGGCGTTCTGGAACGCGCCGCTGGACGATGCCGATCACGTCACCCACGCGTGCCGCACTGTCTTGCTATGCCGGCTGCGCAGCCAGCAGCTCAACGACGAATGGGCCGCGCGCAACGAGGCCCTGATGCACACCCGTTTCGGACTCCATACCGGCGACACGGTCGTCGGAAATATCGGATCGCCCGACCGGATGGATTATACGGCGCTCGGCGTTTCGGTAAACCTGGCCGCGCGCCTCGAAGGCCTGAACAAGCGGTATGGCACACAAATCCTCGTCAGCGAAAGCGTCGCGCACGCGGCGCAGGACGCTTTCCTGTTCCGGCCGATCGACGTTGCCGCGGTGAAAGGGCTGAGCAGGCGCGTGATCGTTTACGAGCTCTGCGCAGCGCTCGAAGGGCAGAGCTCGATACGCGCCACCGACCGACAGGTCGAAATGTGCCGCCGCTGGGCAGCGATTTACGCCGTTTGCGCTGACGCGGATTGGATGACGGCTGAAGAGATGCTGCAGGAATTCGTTTCCGACTTTCCGGATGACCCCGTGGCGCGTCACTATCTGGATCGCTGTAAACGCCATCTTGATCGCGAGGCCGCCGAAGAGGGCCCGCCGGCACGGGTCGCCATCCGCGAATAGGCGCCGCTGGCTGCCCTGGTCATCGGTCCGATGGCGTTGAATTCTGCCGCGCCAGAATGATCCGACGCCCTTCGTAGTACTGCCAGGCGAACAAAGCCGGCACCCCGACCAACAGCTGGCGGACGCGGCGTACCAGCGAAAGCGCCAAGGCAACTTCCGGGCTCAGGCCGAAGAGCATCCCGAATACGAGATATCCCCCTTCCTGCACGCCGAGCGACGCCGGGATGAAGAAGCCCGCGCTGCGCACCGCCTGGGCCAAGCTCTCGATGATGGTCGCCGCCACCAGGGTGACCTCATATCCCATGAAGTGAATCGCCAGCCACAACTCGCCGACGCCCAAGAGCCACGTCACGAGATGATAGAACGTGCCGACGAGCAGGCCGCGCCGGTTGCGGTAGAGGTGCAGGATCATGTCGTGCAGCCCGGAGACGTCGCCGAGCTTGAGCCAGGCCGATTTCGCCTCCAACCGCAGCAGCAGTTGCTCGATCAGGCGAAACATCCCCATCCGCTGGGCGATGACGAAACCGATCAGGATCGGCGCAAAGATCAAGAGCCCGATGGCCACGGCCCAGGCCAGGGATCGGTCCGTGCTCACGATCAGGACCAGTGCGACGCCGATCATGGAGAACAGGAACTGGGTCAGCACTTCGACGGTCTTGTCGACGACGACGCCGGCGCCTGCAACGGCGGTACTCGCTCCGTTTACCGCCAGCAGGCGCGCGCCGACGATGTCGCCGCCCACCTGCCCTACCGGCATAAGGGTGTTCACGGCTTCGCGGACCCACCGCGCCCACAAGAACAATGCCGTCGGTGCATCCCAAACCGGTTTTACGACCGCTTGCCAGGCAAGCGCCGAACAAAGAATCGGGAGCCCCTGATAGGCCGCAAGCACCAGGAGGCCCCACTTCACCCCAATAAAGGCCTCGCCGACGGACCGAAACCCGAAATAGCCGATCAGGACGGTGACCAGAGCCAGGCCAAGAATGGCGGAGATGGCGAAGGCGAGCTTCAACTTTGTTTCCAACAGTCAGTATGGATGAGCTCGGGGCGCGCCGCTGTCCGGCACGCGGTCCACGCGGGCGGGAATAAGCGCAATCGACCGACTTGGCAAGGAAAGCGAATTGCAGCAGGGCTGCACGACCGCGGCAGCATGATCAGGCCGGCCGGTCCGGCGGATAAGTGCCGAGATTGTATTTCCAGTAGGATTCCAGCAGTCCCGCGAAGGGAGCCGGCAGTTCTACCGACTTATGGGCGGGCGCAGCCTTGAGCGGCATCGGAACGACCTGGCGCTTCGCCATTCGCTCGGCGATGACCTGTTCCAGGGCAAAGCCCGCGTGCATCAGGGCGTCCTCCAACGAATCGCCGAATGTTTCCAGCTCCGGAAAATGAGGGGCGACGACCCGAAAGGTGCCATCACGCTCTTCCGTAAGCTCGATCGGATATGACACCATGGAACGGATTGTTTCTCTTCCCGGCTGTGGACACCGTCTCAATGGCGCAACTTTGCCGCGATGGAGCCCCAGTCGCCAAGTAAAGAATAGGCTAGCATCGTTTCACGGTCCGTTTCACCGGTCTTTGACGCCGGACAGAAAGGCCCGGCTTACTTCAGGAACAGGTCATAGGCGGGGTTGCCGGTTTCCTCCGCGCTTGGATAGCCGATCGTGCGCAGGAACGAGCGGAATTTGGCCTCCTCGCTCCGCGGCACCTGCATGCCGACCAGCACGCGGCCGAAGGCGTTGCCGTGGTTGCGGTAGTGAAACAGGCTGATGTTCCAGCTTTCGCCCATGTTGTTGAGGAAATTCAGCAGCGCGCCCGGCCGCTCCGGAAACTCGAAGCGGTAGAGCTTTTCGTCCTTCAGGGCCTGCGCCCGGCCGCCGACCATGTAACGGATGTGGAGCTTGGCGAGCTCGTTGTCCGTCATGTCGATGACGGGATATTTGTTCTTCCGAAGCACGCGGATCAGGTCGTTCTTGTCCTTCTCGCCGTTGCGGAGCTCGACGCCGACGAAGATGTAGGCCGCATCATTGTCGGAGTAACGATAGTTGAACTCCGTCACCGACCGGGTGCCGATGACATGGCAGAACTCCCGGAAGCTGCCGACTCGTTCGGGAATCGTGACCGCGAGCAAGGCTTCGCGATGCTCGCCGATCTCGGCCCGCTCGGCGATATGGCGCAATCGATCGAAATTGACGTTCGCGCCGCAGTCCACGGCGATCAACGTCTTGCCTTTGATCCGCTCGCGCTCGGCATAGACCTTCAAGCCCGCGACGCCGAGCGCGCCCGCCGGCTCGGCGATGGATCGTGTGTCGTCGTAGATGTCCTTTACCGCCGCGCAGATCTCGTCGGTTGTGACCAGAATCATTTCATCGACGCATTGCTTCGCGATGCGGAACGGCTCCTTCCCGACTTGCGCGACGGCCACGCCGTCGGCGAACAGCCCGACCGACTTCAAGCGGGTGCGCCGGCCGGTCGCCAACGCCCGCTCCATGCACGCCGCCTCCTTCGGCTCAACGCCGATGACCTTTATCTTGGGCCATAGCGCCTTGACGTAGGCGGCAATCCCGGCAATCAGGCCGCCGCCGCCGACGGCCACGAAGATGGCTTCGATGTCCTCGCTGTGCTGGCGCAGGATTTCCATCGCGATCGTGCCCTGGCCGGCGATCACGTCGGGATCGTCGTAAGGATGAACGAAGGTCATGCCGCTGGAAGAGGCCA
>Ga0302046_10002387_pt1 | contig 17491 bp, 8 predicted proteins | sample RVTome_11_FD_200261 | JGI IMG/M metagenome (GOLD analysis project Ga0302046, IMG submission 200261) | Soil microbial communities from uranium-contaminated site in the Upper Colorado River Basin, Wyoming, United States - RVT147D111 (version 2) ...
CGGCGTGGTAGGCCTGATCACGCCGTGGAACTTCCCGGCGGCGATTCCGATGTGGAAGACGGCGCCGGCACTGGCGTTCGGGAACACGGTCGTGCTGAAGCCTGCGGAAGCGGCGTCCCATGCGGGTGTGCTGCTGGCAGAGACGGCGGGCCAGGCCGGCCTGCCCGCGGGCGTGTTCAACGTGGTGGTCGGCTCGGGCTCCATCGTGGGCGACGCGCTGGTGCACGCCGCGGACGTGGGCGCGATCAGCTTCACCGGCTCGACGGCGATGGGCCTGCGGGTGGCCGAGTCGTGCGCGCGGCGCAATATCCGGTTCCAGACGGAGATGGGCGGCAAGAACGTGGTGATCGTTCTGCCGGACGCGGACCTCGATCACGCGGCGCGCCTGACGGCGGCCGGCGCGATGCGGTACGCGGGCCAGAAGTGCACCGCGACGAGCCGTGTCGTGGTCGTACGCGATGTCCACAATGCGTTCATGGACAAACTGCACGCCGCAGTGGACGCACTCCCGCTCGGGCCCGTCGATGATGCCGCCGCGGCGGTGGGACCACTCATCAACGAGGCAGCGCGCGATTTCATCCTTGATACGCTCAAGGGGAACGGCGGGCGCAGGATCCGGGGCGGCACGGCGCCGGACGATCCGCGTTTCGCGAAGGGCTTCTTCGTAACGCCGGCGGTGATCGACGATGTGGATCCCGATTCGACATTTGCCCAGGATGAGCTGTTCGGTCCGGTGCTCGCGGTGCTGACTGCGCACGACCTGGACGATGCGCTGTCGCTGGCGAACCGTACGCGTTACGGCCTCAGCGCGTCGATCTTCACGCGCGATCTGGGCGCGGCGCTGGAATACGCGCACCGCATCGAGGCGGGTCTCGTGCGCGTGAACGGTGACACGACGGGCGTGGATCCGCATGCGCCATTCGGTGGCATGAAGTCGTCGAGCTCGGGCACGCGCGAGCAGGGACCGGCCGCGCGCGAATTCTACACGGAGATCAAGACGGTCCAGATCCATCCGTGACTCTCGCAGCGGACACCGAGCGGCCGGAGCACGGGCCGGACGCCGATCTCTTTCCCGAAGCGATCCAGGTGGTGGACTCGCATACGGAGGGCGAGCCGACGCGTGTGGTGGTCGGCGGCTGGCCGGCGCCGCACGGTGCGACGATGGCGGAGCGCCGCGACGACGTGAAGCGACGCCACGACGCGCTGCGCAGCGCGGTCGTCTGTGAACCGCGCGGGCACGATGCCATGGTGGGCGCGCTGCTCACGTCGCCCGTCACTCCGGGCGCCGCCGCCGGAGTGATCTTCTTCAACAACGTCGGCTACCTCGGGATGTGCGGACACGGTCTCATTGGTGTGGTTCGCACGCTCGAGCATCTGGACCGGCTGAGTCCGGGCGAGGTGCGCATCGACACGCCGGTCGGCAGTGTGGGTGCGCGGCTGCACGCGGACGGATCCGTCACGATCCGCAACGTGCCGGCGCGCGTTGCCGCGCGCGATGTGACCGTCGACGTGCCGGGCGTGGGACCGCTCACGGGCGATGTGGCATGGGGCGGCAACTGGTTCTTCATCACGGACTATCCGGCGCTGTCGCTCGAGCTGTCGAATGCGGATGAGCTGCTGTCGCTGACGCGGCGGGTGCTGGCGGCGCTGGCGGAGCAGGGCATCACGGGCGACGACGGCGGAGCGATCGACCACGTCGAGCTGACGGGTCCGCCGCTGCGCGCGGATGCGGACGCGCGCAACTTCGTGCTGTGCCCCGGCGGCGAGTACGACCGCTCACCCTGCGGTACCGGTACATCGGCGAAGATGGCGACGCTGCACGCGCACGGCCTGCTGGCGGCCGGCCAGGACTGGCGCCAGGAGAGCATCACGGGAAGCCTGTTCGTCGGCCGCCTCTCGGAGGAGAACGGGCAGCTCGTTCCCTGGATCCGCGGCCGCGCATTCATCACGGGCGAAGCGACATTGCGCTTCGATGCACGCGACCCGTTCCGCAGCGGGTTCACCGCCGCCTGATGTCCCGCATTCCGGATGTGCTCGTCGTCGGCGCCGGCGTCGTGGGCGCTGCCGTCGCGTGGGCGCTCGCGCGGGATGGTCACTCCGTGGAGGTCGTCGACGAATCGTTTCCGGCCGGCGGCACGACGGCGGCCGGCATGGGCCACATCGTCGTGATGGACGATTCGGCCGCACAGTTCGCGTTGACGTCGTACTCCCGCCGTCTGCTCGACGAGCACGAGAGCGAGTTGCCCTCCTCCTGTGAATTCGATCGCTGCGGCACTCTCTGGATCGCGCGCAACGATGCGGATCTCGATGCCGCGCGCGGCAAGCTGGACTACTACGCGAAGCGCGGGGTCGGCGCGCAGCTGCTCGACGCGCGACAGCTCGCGGAGGCGGAGCCCGGACTCGCGGGCGAGTTCGCCGGTGGGCTCCGCGTGCCGGGCGATGCGGTGGTGTACCCGCCCGGCCTGGCCGCCTGGATGCTCGATCGCGCGAGGGCATCCGGCGCGCGGGTCCGGACAGGCGAGCGCATCGATGCGATCGATGAGCGGGGCGCCACGAGCGGAGGGACCCGCATTCCCGCAGGCATGGTCGTGAACGTGGCTGGCGCCGCGGCGGCGCGGCTCACGCCCGGGCTCGCGCTCGTCCCCCGCAAGGGGCATCTCGCGATCACGGACCGACACCCCGGCCTGTGCAGGCATCAGCTCGTCGAGCTGGGATACCTCGCCAGCGCGCACACCATGGCGGGCGAGTCCGTCGCATTCAACCTGCAACCGCGCATCACGGGTCAGGTGCTCATCGGCTCTTCGCGCGAGCTGGTGGGCTGGGATCCGTCCATCAACCGCGCGATCCTGCGCCGAATGCTCGAGCGTGCAGTGACGTTCGTGCCCGCACTCGCGCTCGCCTCCGTGATCCGCGTGTGGACGGGATTCCGCCCTGCGACGCCGGACAAGCTGCCGCTGATCGGCCCGTGGGATGAAGCACGGCGCGTCTGGCTCGCGACCGGCCACGAGGGGCTGGGAATCACCATGGCACTCGGCACCGCGCACATCCTCGCCGATCTCATCGCGGGCCGGAATCCGCAGATCGATCCGCTCCCCTTCGCGCCCGGCCGCAAGGCGGCCCTGGTCGGGGCGTAGCACATGGACAGTGTCGAGATCCAGGTCGATGGTCGCACCGTCCGGGCTCGTGCGGACGGCACCGTCGCGGCGGCACTGCTGAACGCCGGCGTCTGGTCGTTCCGGCGCTCGGTTTCGGGGGAAGCACGCGGCCCGGTGTGCGGGATGGGGATCTGCCACGAATGCCGTGTCACCATCGACGGCGTCGCGCACCGGCGCGCGTGTCTCGAGCCCGTGCGGGAAGGCATGTCCGTGACTACCGATGGCTGATCTCCGCTCGGACGCGGATGTCGTCGTGGTGGGCGCGGGTCCGGCCGGCATCGCGGCGGCCGTCACGGCGGCCGAGGCCCATGCGCGCGTGCTGCTGGTGGACGAAGGGCTCCGCGCCGGCGGCCAGATCTGGCGTCACACGGACCCGGCGAAGCTGCCGCGTACCGCGAAGTCGTGGCTGAATCGGCTGGCGCGGTCGGCCGTGCGGGTGGAGGTGGGCACGAGTGTCGTCGACATGGTATCCGGATTCATGCTCACGACGGAATCCGCGGACGGGCCGGGCGTGATCGCGGCAAGGCGCGTCATCCTGGCGACCGGCGCACGCGAGCGGTTCCTGCCGTTCCCCGGCTGGACGCTGCCGGGCGTCGTCGGTGCGGGTGGCGCGCAGGCGCTGCTCAAGTCGGGTACGGATCTGCGCGGTCAGCGCGCGATCATCGCGGGTACCGGGCCGCTACTCGTCGCCGTGGCGGGTGCGCTGGGCCGCGCGGGCGTGCGCGTCGTGAGAGTGGCGGAGCAGGCGCGGGCGCGCGAGGTGTACCGGTTCGGCGCTTCGCTCTGGCGCACACCCGGTCGCCTGGTCCAGGCCGCGTACGAGCGTTTCGGTGCGGGCGCCGCACGGTACGACCTGGGGACATGGGTGGAGTCGGCAGCGGGAACGGACCGGGTCCGTGAGGTGACGCTGACGGATGGACGGCGGAGCCGGACGGAGGCGTGCGAGCTGCTGTGCGTCGGATTCGGCCTGGTTCCGGCCACCGAACTGGCGCGCCTTCTGGGCTGCGCGGTCCAGGAGAGCCGCGTGCAGGTCGATGCATACCAGAGGACGAGCGTGCCGGACGTGTTCTGCGCCGGCGAGCCGACGGGCGTTGCCGGTGTCGACGCATCGATCGTCGAGGGTCGGATAGCGGCCCTGGTGGCAACGGACCGGGCGGCACAGGCGGAGCCGCTGCTCGCGGAGCGTGACGCGCATCGCCGATTCGCGGAGCGCATGGATACGACGTTCGCGCTGCGACAGGAGCTGCGCGGCCTTCCGCGCGCGGACACGATCGTGTGCCGGTGCGAGGACGTTCGTTACGAACAGCTGACGTCCTTCTGGAACGCGCGGGAAGCGAAGCTGCGAACCCGTGCGGGGATGGGCCCATGCCAGGGGCGCGTGTGCGGCGCGGCGCTCGGCTTCCTGATGGGCTACGAAGCGGATACGGTGCGCCCACCCATCGCGCCTGCGCGGGTGCGCACCCTGCTCGAAACATCCCATTCCGCGGAGTCGATTCGAGGAGACCAATAATTGAGGAAGACAGACCGGGCCACCACGTCGAAACACGCGGGGATGCGCGCGCGTAGGAGGACACGAATCGCGCAATCATTCGTCAGGAAGCCCCCACAATGAACACGTTTCTGCAGGATCTCCGCTACGGTCTTCGCATGTTGGGCCGCCGTCCGGTCTTCACCGCGACGGCGGTTCTCACACTTGCGCTCGGCATCGGACTGAACACGGCGGTGTTCAGTGCGATCGACGCGACGCTGCTGCGGCCGCTGCCGGGCGCGGCGGATCCGGATCGGCTGGTTCTGCTGTTCCGCGACAGGCCGGGCATTCCGTGGGGCTCGAGTTCGGTTCCGTACTTCCAGGACATGCGCGATCGCACGAGCGACGTGTTCGACGGCGTCGCAGCCTGGACGTTCGTACCGCTGAATCTGAGCGCGGAGGGTCAGACCGAGCGCGTCATGGGGCAGATGGTCTCGGCGAATTTCTTCGATGTGCTGGGCGCCCCGCGACAGCATGGGCGCACGTTCCTGCCGGAGGAGGTGGTGGGACCGGGTGCGCACCCGGTCGTAGTGCTGAGCGACGCATTCTGGCAGCGCCGCTTCGGCGGCGACAGCGCCGTCGTGGGGCAGGACATCGTCATCAACGGTCGGACCTTCACGGTCGTCGGTGTCGCGCGGCCGGAGTTCCGCGGTGCGCTGTCCATGGCGGTACCGGATCTGTGGGCGCCGCTCATGATGGCGACCGAGCTGATGCCGGGCGCGCCGGACCGCATCGAGCAGCGCGGGTCGAGCTTCCTGCAGGTGATCGCGCGGCTCCGGCCCGGCGTGACCGCCGCGCAGGCGCGAAGTGCGCTCGTGGCGATGAACCAGCGACTCGGCGAAGAGCATCCCGGTGAGAACGACAATGTCGGCGTGCGCATTGTGCCGCAGTCCGAAGCGGGCATCCATCCGAGCTTCCGGAGCGCGCAGGTGGGCATGTCGGCGGTCATCATGGCGGTGGTCGCGATGCTCCTGCTCATTGCGTGTCTGAACGTCGCGAATCTGTTCCTTGTGCGTGCGGCGGAGCGCAGGCAGGAGATGGCGATCCGGCTCAGCATCGGCGCGGGACGCCGGCGCATCCTGCGACAGCTGCTTACGGAAAGCCTCGTCTTCGCGGTGGTCGCGGGTGCGGCCGGACTCGGACTCGCATGGACCCTGGTGCGCGCGGCGAGTTCGATCCGCCTGCCCGTCGACATTCCGATCGACTTCGGCCTGCGGCTCGATGCGACCGCGGTGCTGTACGCGTCGCTCGTTACGCTGGCGGCCACGCTGGTGTTCGGACTCGTCCCGGCCCTGCGCGCGTCACGGCCGGCGCTGATCGGTGCGCTCAAGGGAGAAACGCGCTCGGTCGCGGGCGGGCGCAGCCGTCTGAGCCGCGCACTGGTCGTCGCACAGCTCGCGTTGTCGGTACTCCTGCTGGCGGGCGCCGGCATGTTCCTCCAGAACCTGCGCGCCGCCACGCGTATGGACGTCGGCTTCGACCGCGACAATCTGCTGCTCGCCGCCGTCGATCCCGGACTGCAGAACTACGACCGTCCGCAGACGGAGCTGTTCTACGAGCGGCTGCTCGAGCGCGTGCGGGCGATGCCGGGTGTGACGGCAGCAGCGCTGGGCGAGGAGGTGCCGCTCGGGACGGGAAGCCAGCAGACGGGGATCTCCGTGCCAGGCTACGACCCCGCGCCGACCGAGCAGATGAGCATCGACTACAACATCGTCGGTGCGGACTACTTCGGGACGATGGGCATCCCGGTCGTGCGCGGCCGCGGCATATCGGAGGTGGACGGCGCGGACGCGACGGGCGCCATTGTCGTGAACCAGAACATGGCGGATCGTTTCTGGCCGAACCGGGACCCGATCGGCCGCGTCGTGCAGATCGGATCGCGCGAGCGTCTCGTCGTCGGCGTCGTCGCCGACGGCAAGTACCGCAGGCTCGGCGAGGATCCGCTCGACTTCATGTACCTGCCGCAGGCGCAGTCCTTCAATTACGCAATGACGCTGCACGTGCGCACGACGGGCGATCCGGCGCGACTCGTTCCCCTGATCCGCGACGAGGTGCGTGCACTCGACCCGGATCTTCCCATCAGCGATCTGCGCACGATGGAGTCGCACCTCGGCACGGCCATGCTGCCCGCGCGACTCGCGGGATGGCTGCTCGCCGGATTCGGATTGCTCGGACTGGTGCTCGCCGCCGTCGGCATCTACGGCGTGATGGCGAACTCCGTCGCGCAGCGTACCCGCGAGATCGGCATCCGCGTCGCGCTCGGCGCCGATCGGCGCGAGATCGTGCGCATGGTGCTGGGACAGGGCGCCCTGCTCACCGGCATCGGCCTCGTGCTCGGCATCGGTGGCGCGCTCGCGGCCACCCGCGCCATCCGCGGCATCCTCTACAGCGGCGGCGCTCCAGACCCCGTGACGTTCGTCGGTGTGCCTCTGCTGCTCGCGGCTGTTGCGCTCTTCGCCACCTGGATGCCTGCGCGGAGAGCCGCGGAGGTGCAGCCGGTGGATGCACTGAATAGCTGAGGCCCGGAGGATTACCAGGATTTTGCGCGGAGCCGCGGAGGGTGCGGAGCCGCGGAGAACGGATTAGCGGATTATTGTAACGGATCGAACGGAACGGGAACGCACGTGCACGCGTGTTACAACTGTCTTCCGCGGGGCACCGCGGCTCCGCGGCTCCGCGTGAGGTCACCCCTCGCCCCGCACGGGGGGGAGCCCGGCGGCGCGCAGGCGGTCGTTGAGACGGGTGAGCGACGCGGCCTCGATGGCATCGAGGGCGCGGGAGTACTCTTCGGTCATGCGGGCCCACCGATCGATCCATTCCATCTGTGCGGGTGTGGGGCGGCCGCTGTAGTTGCCGACCTGAATGGTGAGCCAGTTTACGCGCCCGGACAGGTTGATGTGACCGGGATCGCGTGCATCGCCGTTGAAGCCGAGGATGATGGGCCGCAGCTCGGTCCGGATTCCCGCGGCATCGGCGCGGATGCCGGAGTCCGACGTGGTGGCCACGAGGTCTGCGAGCTGGCGGTCGAGGGAGCGGACGCGAGCGCTGCCTCGATCGATCATGCAGTCCATGCGCTCGATCTTCGCGGCTTCGCGGTGCCAGACGGCGTAGTCCGCGGGAGTCGTGTCGACGTTGGGATCGGGGCGCACGGTGAAGCCGGCTTCCTGCATTTCTCCGGCGGCGGTGATGCGGACGCGATACGCGCCGGGCACGGCGCGCAGCCAGGTCCCGCCGCCTCCGCGTCCGCCACCCCGGCCACCGCGCCCTCCCGCTGCGGGCGCGGCGGGCTGGGCAGGACACGCCGACGTTTCGGCGAGGTTCCAGGTCGTGCGGTTCAGACCGGGACGCGCGCTTCCAGAGAGCGTACGCACGGTGCGGTCGGCTGCATCGAGGATCACGAGCTGCACGTTGCCGCTACCCGCGAGGGCGGGATCCAGCCAGTACGAGATGATCGCGCCGTAGGGCTGGTTGCGGGACGTCCACACGCCATTGCCGATCACGCTCACATCGCTCGCGGGGATGTAGCGGATCGGCGCCATGGGTGGGAACAGCGCGAGACGAGGGTTCTGCACGCGCGCGAGCCGCTGCAGCGGCGTGATGTCATCGAGGATGTAGAAGCCGCGGGCATGCGTCGCGATAACGAGATCGTTGTCGCGCGGATGCACCTTCATGTCGACGACGGAAACCGGCGGCAGTCCGAGTCGCAGGTCCGTCCAGGTTTCGCCGCGGTCGAACGAAGCCCAGATGCCCAGCTCGGTGCCCACGTAGAGGAGCGAGGGTTCCTTCGGGTCCTCGAGCACGATGTGCGCGTAGCCGCGCAGCCCGTCACCGATGCGCCGCCAGGTCTGCCCGTAGTCGTTCGTGACGAAAACGTACGTTGCGAAATCGTCCAGGCGGTGCTGGTCGATCGAGATGTACGCGGTCCCGGCACTGGCGAGTGATGCGTTAACGGACGAGACCCACGCGTACGATGGTGCGCCCGCAATGTTCGGCGCGACGTTCGTCCAGTTCCTTCCGCCATCGCGTGTGAGCTGCACGTTGCCATCGTCCGTGCCCACCCAGATGACATCGGGATCGAGCGGGCTCTCCGAGATGCTGATGATCGTGCAATGGAACTCGGCGCGCGAGTTGTCCGGCGTGATGGGCCCGCCGCTCAGGCGCTGCTTCTCCCTGTCGTTCGTCGTCAGGTCGGGACTGATGATCTGCCAGGTCTCTCCGGCATCCGTCGTGCGGAACAGCACGTTGCCGCCGTAATAGACGACGTCCGGATTCGTGGGCGAAATGTGGATGGGCGAGTTCCAGTTGAAGCGGTACAGCTCGATGTCCGCGCCGTTACCCGCGGGACCGGGCGGGTACGGCTGGATGTAGCGCTCCTCGCGATTGCGCATGTCGAGGCGCGTGATGTCGCCGAAGTGGCCGTTGTAGTAGATGATTTCCGGGTCGCGCGGGTCGGCGAGGGCGTACATGCCATCGGCCATGTAGCGGAGCCGGGTCCAGTCGCCTTCGCGCACACCCACGTTGTTCCACTTCTCGTTGGGACCGCGCCAGATCTCGTGGTCCTGGAATCCGCCCAGCACGTTGTACGGCTCGGCCATGTCGATGCCGACGTGGTACGCCTGCGCCATCGGCATGTTGTTGATGAAATCCCAGTTCGCACCGTAGTCGTTGCTGATCCAGAATCCGCCGTCCGTACCGGAGAGCAGGCGTGCCGGGTCGGCGGGATCGATCCAGAGCGCGTGGTGGTCGCCGAACATGCGGCCGCCCGTGCCGCCGAAGGTACGGCCGCCGTCGGTCGACACGCTGAAGCTGCCGGCCAGGGTGTAGACGCGGTCGGGATCGATCGGATCGGCGCGCACCTGCGTGTAGTAGAACGGTCGGTTGTTCAGGCGCCGGTCGGCGTTGACCATGCGCCAGGTGATGCCCCGGTCATCGGAGCGCCACAGCTCGCCCTCCTCCTGCGACTCGATGAGCGCATAGACGACGCGCGGGTCCGCATCGTGGATGCTGACGCCGACGCGGCCGATGAGCTGCGCGCCCGGCAGGCCGTTGCGCAGCGCGGGATCCGTCAGCTTCTGCCACGTCGTGCCGCCGTCCGTCGAGCGATAGAGGCCGCTGCCGGGTCCGCCACTGCGGAAATGCCAGGGCAGTCGCCGATGGTCGTACATGCCCGCATAGACGATGTCCGGGTTCAGCGGATCGACCGCGACGTCGCTCGCGCCCGTGTTCACGTCGACGAAGAGGACACGCTCCCACGATGCACCGCCGTCCGTCGTGCGGTACACGCCGCGCTCCGGGTTCGGACCGAACGTATGGCCCATGGCCGCCGCGAACACGATGCGCGGGTTCGCCGGGTGCACGACGATGCGCGAGAACCGTTCCGTGTTTTCGAGACCGAGATGCTGCCATGTGCGGCCGCCGTCGCGCGAGCGGTAAATGCCATCGCCGTACGAGATGCTGTTGCGCACGGCGCCCTCGCCCGTGCCCACCCAGACGACGTCCGGGTCGCCCGGCTCGAGCGCGATCGCGCCGATCGACAGCGTGTTGCCCGTCTCGAAGACGGGCTCGAAGACGACGCCGCCGTTCGTCGACCGGTAAAGGCCGGAGGATGACGTTCCTACGTAGAGGATGTTCCGATTGCCCCGCACGCCCGCGACATCGGAAATGCGGCCCGCGAACATGGCGGGTCCGACTTCGCGCCAGGAGAGCGCAGCGAGGTGCTCGGCGTCCATGCGCTGGCCGTGTACTGGCGTCGATGCGCAGAGGACTGCTGCGAAGAACGGGACGCAGAGTTGTCTCACGCGGAGGCGCGGAGGGCGCGGAGACACGGAATGAAAAAGAGTCCTGGTGAGCATCATGGTCCTCCGGTTCGGACGCTCCATCGTCATGACCGCAGAGGCGCAGAGGGCGCAGGGATCGAACGGATCAGCGTATGGACCGTACATCCGTTACCCATCATTCACTCGTGCGTGCGTCCCGCCTTTGAGGATGATTCCAATCCGTTCTGTATCCGTTCTTGCGTTTCTCCGCGCCTCCGCGTCTCCGCGTGAGATGAATTGCTCCGCGCTCTCTAACCAATCCTCCGCGCCTCGGTTACCGCGGCAACGCGGTAACCCTGAAGGTCTGCACGGGACCGACGGGCTGCGCGGTGGTGCCCTGAGTGCGCGCGAGCTGCGCCGTGTAGGTTCCGGGCTCGACGATGGGGCCCTGTGGCTGTCCACCGCGCCCACCGCGACCGCCGCCCCGACCACCACGGCCTCCAGCTCCGCGCCCGCCGCCGCCGCGGCCCTCCTCGGTCGCGGGCGGGTCCGCGCGCAGGTTCCAGTCGATGCGGTAGAGACCGATGGTTCCCGGCACGTCGAGCGCGCGCACCTGCTGGCCGCCCGCATCGCGGATCACGACCGACCACGACTGCGCGGTGGCCGGCTGCTGCGCGACGTGGACGGTGAGCACGGCGCCGAACGGAGGATTGGCCATGGCCATGTTGCCCCATGCGGCGCGCATCTGGCCCAGCTCGTCGTAGAGGTACGCGTCGCGCAGGGGGAAGAGACGTGCGGGTTCGGCGAGCGTCGTCGCATTCACCTCGCGCAGTGCGGAGTAGTCGTCCAGGATGTAGCCGCCGCGACCGAACGAGCCGACAATGAGGTCGCTCTCGCGCCGCATGATCTCGACGTCGCGCGCCTGGATGACGGGGATACCGCCGCCGAGCTGCGTCCAGCGCGTGCCGCCATCGGTCGTGAACCACACACCGAACTCCATGCCGATGAAGAGGAGGTCGGGGTTCACGTGGTCCTGCACGATGCTCCATGCGCCGGCGCGGACAGGCAGGTTGCCGGCGATGGAGGTCCACGTGCGGCCGCGGTCGGTGCTCTTCAGCACGTACGGTCGGAAATCGCCACGCTGGTAGTTGTTGAACGTGGCGAACACGGTGTTCGCGTCGATGGGTGATGCGGTGACATCCGTGACGTAGCTCATGGGCGGCAGGCCGGGGAACGCGTCGATCCTGCGCCAGTTCGCGCCCGCGTCCTCCGACACCTGGACGAAGCCGTCATCCGTGCCGACATAGAGCAGTCCTTCCACAACGGACGATTCCTCGAGCGCGGAGATGACGCTCAGGTCCGTCGTGTAGAGGTTGCGGGACACGGCGTTCCCGGGCCACACGCGGCCCATGATCGGAATCGTGTCACGGTCCAGGCTGCGCGTGAGGTCGGGGCTCACAGGGACCCAGCTATCGCCGCGATCGGTGCTGCGCCAGAGTCGATTGCCGCCGAAGTACAGGCGGTTCGGCGCGTGCGGGCTGATGATCATCGGGCTGTCCCAGTGCCAGCGCGACGCCTCGCCTTCCGGCCGCGGCGGCCGGATCCCGACGCTCTGGCCGGTACGCAGATCCAGCCGGTTCAGCGCGCCGTTCTGCGACTGCGTGTACAGGATGTTCGGATCCGCAGGATCGATGCGCGACTGGAAACCGTCGCCGCCGCCGACATTGTACCACTCGCTCGTGCGTACGCCGACGCGGTACTGGGAGCGCGACGGCCCGCAGATCGAACCATTGTCCTGGAGCCCGCCGCAGATGTGGTAGAAGGGCCGCCGCTGATCCGGCGTCAGCCGATAGAACTGGCCGATCGGCAGATTCGTGAAGTGCCGGAAGGTCCGTGCACCGTCGTACGTTTCGTACAGTCCGCCGTCGTTGCCGATGATCATGTGGTCGGGATCGTCCGGATCGAACACGATCTCGTGATGGTCGACGTGGACGCCCTGGAGCGGCACGTTCTGGAAGGTGCGCCCGCCATCCTCGGTGCGGCGCATCTGGACCGCGATGGTCCAGACGGTCTCGGGACGGTGCGGATCGACGAAGATCTCGCCGTAATACTGCGGGTCGCCGCCCTGATCCTCGTTCATGCGTGTCCAGCTGGCGCCGGCGTCATCCGTGCGGAAGAACCCGCCCGCGTCATCCTGCGCGACGACCTGCGCATAGACCCGCTCCGGGAGGCGCGGGTCGACGCCCAGCGCGATGCGGCCCATGTGCACGGTGGGCAGCCCGTTCTGGATGCGCTGCCAGTTCGCGCCCGCATCCGTCGTCTTGAAGATGCCGGCCTCGGGCCCGCCGCCGATCAGCTGGCCGACGTGCCTCCGCCGCTGATACGCCGACGCGTAGAGCACGTCCGGATTGTCCGGCTTGAACGCGAGATCGGTGACGCCGGTGTCGTCACTGACGTGCAGCACGCGGTTCCACGTGCTGCCGCCATCCGTCGTCTTGTAGACGCCGCGGTCACCGCCCGTGTTCCAGAGCGGCCCCTGTGCGGCGACATAGACCACGTTCGAGTTGCGCGGATCGATCAGGATGCGCTGGATGTGCTCGGAGTTCACGAGCCCCACGCGCTGCCACGTGGCGCCGGCGTCCGTCGACTTGTAGAGGCCATCACCGAAGCCGACACTGCGCTGGCTCTGGTTCTCACCCGTGCCCAGCCAGACGATGTTCGAGTTGCGCGGATCGACGACGACCGCGCCGAGCGAGTACGAGCCGCCATCGTCGAAGATGGGCGACCACGTGTTCCCGCGATTCTCCGTCTTCCAGAGTCCGCTCGACGACATGGCAACGTACCAGGTATTGGCATCGTTGGGATCCACCTCGACATCGGAGACGCGCGAAGTCGTCAGACCCGGGCCCACTGCACGGAACGCGAAGGCATCGAAGACCTGCGCATCCAGCCGGTCCGCGGGCTGCGCGAGAGCGCGGTGAGCGGGAAACGAGACGCTGAGAATCAGGATCGTAGCCAGAACGTATTTCACGTCGATTCCTCCCGGTTTGTGTCACGCGGAGGCGCGGAGGCGCGGCGAACGGAAACACTCGTTGAAGCGCATAGCGTCACCGATTCCACCGGTCCTTCTGCAAACCCTCCAGAAACGAGTCGGATCGCAGAGTCGCTGAGGCGCTCGCAGAACGGATTCATTGTTTCAACGGACGTCCGACGGCTTGACATGCATCTGACAGTCCTCTCCGCGACTCACCGATCCAACCAGCTGAGTGGCCGGTCGGGGCCGATGTACGGGTTCATGAAGAAATCGTCGGGCGGGTGCAGGAAGTCGTCCTCCTGCTCCTGCGCGTTGAGCGCGTAGCCGCGCTGGTTCCACGCGGGCGGCTCGACGCCCAGCAGGTGCTTGACGAAGAAGTCGTCGCGCTTGCGCGAGCCGTAGGCGCCGCCGTTCGTGTGACCGGCGTTGGGGATCACGAGCAGGTCGAAGAACTTGTCGGACTCGATGAGCGCGTTCACGACCTGCATGGTCGAAGCGGGATCGACGTTGTTGTCCATCTCGCCGACGACCAGCATCAGGTTGCCCTTCAGGTTGGGTGCTGCGACGACGTTCGACGCCGCATCGTAGTGGGAACCGATGGGCCAGCTCATCCACAGCTCGTTCCACCAGATCTTGTCCATGCGATTGTCGTGGCAGCCGGCGGAGGACACGGCGACGTCGTAGAACTCGGGGTGGAAGAAGACGGCGCCGGCGGCGTTCTGCCCGCCCGCGGACGTGCCGTAGATGCCGACGCGCGTGTGGTCGTACCAGCGGTACTTCGCGGCGGCGGCCTGGTGCCAGAGGATGCGGTCCGGGAACCCGGCATCGCCCAGGTTCTTCCAGGCCACGTCATGGAAGGCCTTCGAGCGGTTGTTCGTGCCCATGCCGTCCATCTGCACGACGACGAAGCCGAGTTCCGCGATGGTCCGGAGCCCCGAGTTCACGCTGAACGTCTTGGGCGTGAACGAGCCCTGCGGGCCCGCATAGATGCTCTCGATGATCGGGTAGCGGCGGCTCGGATTGAAGTTGGTGGGCCGGACGATGATGCCCCAGATGTCGGTCACGCCGTCGCGTCCCTTCGCGACGAACACCTCGGGCGCGCTCCAGCCCGCCTTCTGCAAGGCGGTCAGATCGCCGCGCTCGAGGTCGGTGGCCACGGCCTGGTCGCTCAGCCTGCGCACCACGGAAACCGGCGCCTGATCGACGCGCGACCACGTGTCGATGTAGTACTGGCGGTCGGGCGACCACGTGATCGTGTGGCTGCCATCGCCTTCCGTCAGCGCGATGAGACCCGTGCCATCGAAATTGACGCGATAGTAATGCGTGAAGTAGGGGTCCTCGCCTGGATTCCTGCCGGCGCCGCGGAACCAGATCTGACGATTCGCGACGTCGACGCTGTCGACCGCACGGACGAGCCACTCGCCCCGCGTGATCTGGTTCTTCACCTGACCGGTGATGCCGTCGTACAGGTAGAGATGACTCCAGCCGTCCCGCTCGGACATCCAGATGATCTCACGGCCGTCGTCGACGTCGTGGCGGAACCGTTTGCCGGAATCCGACAGGCCTCCGCTCGCATCGCGGTAGTAGAAGAACGTCTCCGGTTCCTCATTGACCAGTGCGCGCGTGCTGCCCGTTTCGGCGTCGATTTCGATCACGCGATAGACCTGGTGGCCGCGCTGGTTGTACTCGAACGTGATGCGGCGGCTGTCCTCTCGCCACGCGAGGCGCGACATGCTGTACGCATTGGGAAACAGTGCGTCGTCGATGCGCGTCTGCGTCTTTGCGGCGACGTCGAGGATCGTGGGCTGATTCTCGTCCAGCACGTCGCCGGGCTTGCGGTAGTTCTGATCCTCGAGGCGCGGCTGGAGCTGATCCTGCGGCGATGAGCGAACGAAGTAGATGCGGTGCTCGAAGCCGGGCCGCACGCGGTAGGCCGCGACGCGGCGGGAGTCGGGCGACCACGAGATGGAGTTGAACGCGTAGCGGCCGCCCTCGAAGCCGTCGTTGGTGAGCGGCTCACCGGGCGCATCCGAGGCGGCGGGCCGGATCCACAGGTTGAAATCGCGGACATACACTTCCTGGCGTCCATCGGGCGCCACGCTGACCGGCGTCGCGCCGTCGACGGCTGCACCCCGACCGCCGCGTCCTCCCGCGCCCGCGCCTGCGCCCCGGGCGCCGCGACCACCGCGTCCGCCGCCACCGCGCCCGCCGCGACCGAATCCGCCGCGACCACCACGGCCCTGCGCTTCGCCGATGCGCGTGCACGTGTAGTCGCTCAGCGTGCAGGTGTAGCGCGAAGCACCCGCGTCGGCCTCGATGCCCTGTTCGCCATTCACGTACGCGAAGCTGTTGAACGGCAGGGTGAGCGCCGTGTAGCTCGCGCCGGCAGCCGCGGACAGGGCCGTGGCCAGGCGCTGGTGATCGAAGGCGGGACGCTTCGTCGAGGTCGCGGGATCGACGTAGACGAACTGGCTGCCGCCCTGCACGGACTTGCGGTACCAGAGATGGTTGCTGTCACCGATCCACGTGGGCTGCTCCGCCACACCGGTCGGAATGCCCTGGAACCGCTGGTTGAGAGTCGCCGAGCGCTGGTAGTCCGCCAGCGTTCCCTGGGCGAAGCCGGCGGCGGGGACGAACAGCACACCGCTCAGCAGGGTCGTCACGACGAAACGCGAGAACTTCATGTCGTGCAGGGCTCCTTTCCGGGCCTCTGTCCTTCCACTGCACCGCCGCGCGCGCACCGGCGCGCGCGCGGCCGTCCGTCGCAGTGGAGTCACATCGTGTACTGCACTCTCAGCGCAGACCCGAAGCGGCCGCGCGCCGAGGACCGAAAGCGGGTCCGCCATCCAGCCAGCTGAGCGGATGGTCCGGCCCGATGTACGGATTCATGAAGAAGTCGTCCTGCGGGATCTCTTCTTCGAAGTCGTCATCGCCATCCGCCTGGAGATCGACGACGTTCCAGTCGGGCGGTTCCACACCCAGCAGGTGCTTCACGAAGAAGTCGTTGCGCTTGAGCGAGCCATAGGCACCGCCGGAACCGTGACCGGCGCCCGGGATCACCAGCAGGTCGAAGTACTTGTCGGCTTCGATCAGGGCATTGACGACCTGCATCGTCGAAGAGGGATCGACGTTCGTGTCCAGCTCACCGACGACGAGCAGCAGCTTGCCCTGCAGCCGGTGCGCGTTCACGACGTTCGAGGATGCCTCGTAGTGCGGCCCGAGCGGCCAGCCCATCCACAGCTCGTTCCACCAGATCTTGTCCATCCGGTTGTCGTGGCAGCCGACGGACGAGAACGCGACGTCGTAGAACTCCGGGTGGAACAGCAGCGCGCCGGTCGAGTTCTGCCCGCCCGCCGATCCGCCGTAGATGCCGACGCGCGTCGTGTCGTACCAGCTGTACTGCCGCGCGACGGCGCGATGCCACAGGATGCGATCCGGGAATCCCGCATCGCCCAGGTTGCCCGCCGCGACGTCGTGGAACGCCTTCGACCGGTTGTTCGTGCCCATGCCATCCATCTGCACGACGATGAAGCCGAGCTCGGCGAGGGCGCGGTGGCCCGAGTTGACGCTGAAGGTCTTTGCCGTGAAGGAGCCCTGCGGACCCGCGTAGATGCTCTCGATGATCGGGTAGCGGCGGCTCGGATCGAAGTTGGTCGGGTGCGTGATGATGCCCCAGATGTCGGTCGTGCCATCGCGGCCCTTCGCGACGAACACCTCGGGCGCGCGCCAGCCCGCGGCCACGAGCGCGCTGACATTGCCGCGCTCCAGCTCGAGGACCTGCTGCTGGTCGCTCGCGCGCCGCAACACCGCGACCGGCGCCATGTCCACGCGCGACCACGTGTCCACGTAGAACTGTCGGTCATCCGACCAGGTCACCGAGTGGCTGCCGTCGCCCTCCGTGTACGCGATCATGCCCGTACCATCGAAGTCGATCCGATAGTAGTGCACGAAGTAGGGATCCTGGTCCGGATTCACGGCCAGCGCGCGGAACCAGAGCTGGCGGTTCGCCGTGTCGACG
>Ga0302046_10002389_pt1 | contig 17464 bp, 9 predicted proteins | sample RVTome_11_FD_200261 | JGI IMG/M metagenome (GOLD analysis project Ga0302046, IMG submission 200261) | Soil microbial communities from uranium-contaminated site in the Upper Colorado River Basin, Wyoming, United States - RVT147D111 (version 2) ...
CGATCGCGGTTCTGGTAGGCCAAGTCCATATACTCGCGGGCGAGTGCGATCTCGCCCCGGGTCTGTGCGAGCCCGGAGAGCTGCATGTAGGCCATGGCGAAGGACGGATCGATCTCCACCGCTTTTTCGAAGGCCGCGCGCGCGTCGGCGTAGCGCACGTTCTGCATGGCCTGGTAGCCCTCGGTGTAGAGCTCCCAGGCCTCGAGTGACGGCGTCGTCACTTCGGCGATGGGACGACCGCTCCCGAAGTCTCCCACTTCCAGACTGGCGCGAATGCGTCCGGTAAGCTCGTCCACCAACGGGAAGACGTCGTTACCTCGCACGCTCTCCGCGGATAGCACGCGGCCGGTTCCCACGTCTTGGACCTGCACGTCGATGCGAATTTCGTCACCCGACTTGAAGATGCTTCCGACGACGGCCGCGCCAGCGCCGGCTCTGCGGGCCACCTCGGTGACCACGCTCTTGTCGATGGTCTCGAGGTTCTCCTGGCCAACCTGTTGGAGGATCTCGTGTATGCGCTGGCTGGATACTACGTCGAGCCCCGGCGTTTGGGCCAAGTCCGTCACCAACATGTTGGGTAGCCCCCGGGACAACCACTGGATCTCTTCGTCCCCGCTCATGCTTTCGAAATACATGACCGCGACCGAGGGCCGTCCGGAGGCGCCGATGCCCGGCGGTCCCACGTTTCGCCCGAAGAAGAACCAGCCCGAAGCCAGTCCAACGAGGGCGATGACAGCCGCTCCCACCCACCGCGACGCCGAGTGCGCACCGGAATCCGCCGCCGGTCGCGCCGTGCTCGTCATCGCCTCCCGCAGCTCCCGCAAATCGTGCGCCACGTCTTTCATGGCCTGGTACCGCTGGTCCGGATCTTTCTGCAGCGTCTTCGCGAGCAGACGGTCGAGTCCTTCCGGAATCTCAGCCCCTTCGAGGCGCACCGAGGGAGCCGGTTCCTTGAGGATGGCGCTCAAAGTGTCGACCACGGTTGCTTTCCGAAAGGGACTCCGGCCGGAGATCATTTCGCTCAGGAGCACGCCGAAGGAGAAGATGTCACTGCGGGCGTCGACGTCCATGCCCCGTGCTTGCTCGGGGGACATGTAGGCGACCGTTCCCATGATGGTGCCTTCACGCGTCTTGAGTTGCGTCGGGGCTTCCGAGTCTTCGTGACTGCCGAAAAGCGGCTCCACGAGCTTGGCAAGACCGAAGTCAATGATCTTCGCGTAGCCCTGCTCGGAGACCAGCACGTTCTCCGGTTTGAGATCGCGGTGTATGACGCCCCGCTCGTGCGCCGTGGAAAGCCCGTCGGCGATCTGGGTCGCGAGCTCCAGGGATTTGCGGAGACTCAGCTTCTGTCCCTGGACGGCGTCCCGCAGACTCTCGCCTCGCACGTACTCCATGGCGATGAACGTGCGGCCGTCGACTTCGTCGACGTCGTAGATCGCGGCGATGTGGGGATGCTCGACCGCGGCCGCGGCGCGCGCCTCCTGGATGAAGCGCTGCTTGCGTTCCTTGTCCCGCGTCAGCTCCTCGGATAGAAATTTCAGCGTGACCCGGCGCTTAAGCTTGGTGTCCTCGGCGAGGTAGACCTCACCCATGCCTCCCTCGCCAATTTTTTCGAGGATCTTATAGTGGGATACGATCGTTCCGAGCATGGGTTTATTGATTGAGGTAGGCACGCGCTTCGGCCAGTTCTGGTAAATCCGGGTCGGCGTTTTTCCAAAGCTCCAGGAACCGCTGATACTCGGCACGGGCGCCCTCCGTATCACCGGTCTCATCGAGGAGCCGCGCGAGTGCCAGCACGTAGCGCGGCGCGAGCCAGGCGGTCCACTTGGAGCTCATACCGGGGGTGAGAAGGTCGCGATAGATGTCGATGCCACCCTTCAAGTCACCCTGTGCTATCTTGACGCGAGCCCGCCCGTCGCGGAAGATCAGGCAGTTGTTCAGGATCGTTTCGACGATACCAACGGGGCCCCCGAGGCTGAACGGCATCTTGACCGCCGGCTCTCCGGCCGCGAACGCGGCCTCGGCCGCTCTCAGATCGCCCGCCGCCAGAGCGATCTCGCCCTCGAGCGTCTCATACCACCAACGCGCTTTTTCGACCCCATCGCCCGCGACTTTGCCTTCGTCTTGGACGCGGAGGCGCGCATTCCCGATGTTACCTGAACGGGTTTCGGCCGTTCCCGCGAGGAGCGAAGCGGCCGGAGCTACCAGGGTGCCTGCGAGCGGGTGGCTGCGGGGGACGAGGGCTTCGGCGCGGCGGGCGCCCGCGCCCGCGTCATCATATTTCCCGAGCTCCAGAGCATAGAGCGCCGACAGGAGCTCCAAACCCGCTGCTTGCACGGTGTCCCCGTGCTGTTGCGCCACCTCGATGCCTTTCCTTCGCTCGGCTTCTGCTTCCCGGTAACGGCCGACCCGGGAAAGCCCCAGGGATTGGATGAAATGGAACGAGGCGGCCGGGAAACCGATCTTAGGCAAGAACTTCTCGAAATTCGCCGCTTCGGCGAAGAAAGCGTCGTAGTCCCCGAGAACGCCGTAGGCATAGGCACGTCCCAGGTGCGAGCCCAGGAAGGGGGGATCCATCTCGAGCGCCAGCCCGTATTTTTCCAACGCCTTTTCGGGCTGCCCGGTGATGAGAAATCCCTCGCCCAGACTGTCCTGCGCGTTGGCCTCTGTCGGACTCAGTCGCGCATACTCTTCGAGAGCGCGGATACCTTCTGGATACCGACCCGCCCAGAGCAGGAGGTACCCGTAGAAATTGTAGAGAGGGCCCGAGTTGGGAATCGCCTTGACGCCTTGCTCCAGTATAGCGAGCTCATCTTCCCGCCGCCCCAGCAGGTCGTACATGATGGAGAGGTTGAGGTACCCTTCCAGCTCATCGGGATAGCGCGAGACGAGTGTCTCCAAGAGCTCGGCTCCCTTAGAGGGATTCTCTTCTTTCAGCATGGTGTAACGCGCCTGGACGAGCAGCTTCTGCCTTTCCGGGAGTCGATCCAAGTGCTGGTAAGCTTTGTCCACGTAATCGCGGGCCAGAGGTATTTCACCGCGCTGCAGCGCGACAAGCGAAAGTTCATGATAGGCCATGGCGAAAGAGGGATCGATCGCCACCGCTTCTTCGAGCAGCTTCCGCGCGTCGCCGTAACGCACGTTCAACATGGCCTGGTAACCCTCCGTGTAGACCTGGAAGGCCTCGAGGAACGGCGTTGTCACGTCCGCGATGGGAAGGCCGGCGGGCCGATCGCCGACGTTCAGGCTCGACCGGATGCGGGCGGTGAGCTCGTCGACAAGGGGGAAGACGTCGCTTCCGCGAACACTTTCCGCCGAAAGCACGCGACCGCTTCCCACGTCCTCCACCTGGACGTCGATGCGAACCTCCTCTCCGGACTTGAAGATGCTGCCCACCACGACCGCACCGGCGCCCGCCCGGCGTGCCACCTCGGTCACCACGCTCTTGTCGATTGACTCCAGATTCTCCTGGCCGATTTGCTTGAGGATCTCGTGGATGCGTTGGCTGGAGACGACATCGAGACCGGGCGTCTGCGCCAGATCGGTTACGAGCATGTTGGGGAGGCCTCGGGACAACCACCGGATCTCTTCATCGCCGCTCAGGCTTTCGAAATACAAAACCGCTACCGAGGGTCGGCCCGACGTCCCAATGCCGGGCGGTGTTCGGTCCCGTCCGAAGAAAAACCAGCCGGCAGCCAAACCCATCACCACGATGGCCGCTCCTGCCGCCCAACGCCAAGACACTCTTGGCGAAGAGGAGGCTGGCCGCGCAGTGCTCGTCATTTCCTCCCGCAGCTCCCGCAGATCGTTGGCGACGTCTTTCATGGTCTGGTAGCGCTGGTCCGGATCTTTTTGCAACGTCTTGCGGAGAAGCCGATCGAGACCGGTAGGGACGGTGGATCCTTCGAGACGCACCTGGGGCGCGGGCTCCTTCAGAATGGCGCTCAACGTTTCGATCGCGGTGCCTTTTCGAAAGGGGCTCTCCCCGGAGAGCATTTCGCTCAGTAGTACGCCAAAGGAAAAAATATCGCTTCGCGCATCGATGGCCTCGCCCTTCGCCTGCTCGGGAGACATGTAGGCGACCGTTCCCATAATCGTCCCCTCGCGTGTATTGAGGCGCGTGGCGGTCGCCGCCTGGGAGCTCTCGTCGTCTCGGAACAGCGGCTCCACCAGCTTGGCTAGACCGAAGTCGATGATCTTGGCATACCCCTGCTCGGAGACCAGAACGTTCTCCGGCTTCAGATCGCGGTGTATGACGCCCCGCTCGTGCGCCGTGGAAAGCCCATCAGCGATCTGGGTTGCCAACTCCAGGGATTTACGGAGGGTCAGCTTCTTTGCTTGGATCGAGTCTCGCAGACTTCCGCCCCGCACGTACTCCATGGCGATGAACGTCCGCCCGTCTGCTTCGTCGACGTCGTAGATGGCGGCGATGTGGGGATGCTCGACCGCGGCCGCCGCCCGCGCCTCTTGAATGAAACGCTGCTTCCGCTCCTCATCCCGTGTCAGCTCCTCGGAGAGGAATTTCAGGGTGACCCGGCGCTTGAGCTTGGTGTCTTCGGCGAGGTAGACCTCGCCCATGCCGCCCTCGCCGATCTTCTCGAGGATCTTGTAGTGCGATACTTGTGAGCCAATCATCACTTAGTGCACGCGGGGCCCCACCCCCACGCGCGGCGCTCGCTCTTCGCTCGCGCCAGAAAGCACGGCCGGATTCCCTTGGGCACCGTATCTCACGGACTCAATTCCTCCCCGCCTCCGCCCGTGAAGTCACTAATGGCTTCGGCGGGTCTCGCCGTAGCCTTTGGCGTAGGCGGACCGGCCGGCGGGCCTGACGGCCCGGCTACTGGGCATACGCGCGGGCTTCTTGGAGCTCAGGTCGATCGTCGTCCGCGTCTTTCCAAAGATCCAGAAACCGCTCGTACTCGGTGCGTGCCCCGTCCACATCGCCGGACTGGTCGAGTAGACGCGCGACTGCCAGCACGTAGCGCGGCTCCAGCATCGCCGTCCATTTTGCCTCGGGTCCAGGCCGGTTCACGCTGCGGTACGTATCGATCGCGGCCACGAGATCGCCCTGCGCTTTCTGGACGCGCGCCAGCCCGTCACGAAACGGCAGGCCGTTGTAGAAAAGGCTTCGCTCGATGGTCCCATTGTTGAAGTACATCTTGCTTTCCGGCTCGCGCGCCCGGAACGCGCTCTCCGCGGCGGCGAGCTCGTCGCGGGCGAGGGCGATCTCGCCCGCCAGGGTGTGGTAGCACCAGTTCTCCCAGGGGTTGCGGCTGTCGTACTGCTTTTGAAGGGAATCGAGCCGGGCGGAGGCCGCTTCGAGCTGACCCAAGCGGGCCTGTGCGCCACCCGCTAGAAGCTGAGCGGCGAAGGTCAGATAGCCGCGCGCGTCGCCCGTATATTCAGCGAGGATGGTCTCCACGCGTTGGATGATCTCGACCGTCTCGGCGTAGCTACTTCTCTCGAAAGCCAGGATCGCGGCGAGGAGCTCCATGTGGGCCTGGGTCTGGACCTCGTCCATTTCTTTCGCCAGCTCGAGACCTTCGCGCACTTTCTGTTCCGCTTCCTCGTACCGACCGGCGCGAGAAAGCGTGAAGGCTTCGAGCAGCATGGCGTTGATCGGCGGCACGTCGTCACGAGCTAGAGACTCTCGCACCGCGGCCAGATCGGCCAGGGCCTCATCGAATCGCCCCAGCATGCCGAGGGCCCAGGCGCGGCTTTGGTGGGTCAGGAAAAAAGACGGATCCAGCTCGAGCGTGCGGCCATATTCCTCCAAGGCCTTCTCGGGTTCGCCCGAGATGAGGTAGGCCTCGCCCAGGCTGTCGTGAGGGTTGGCCTCGTTCGGATTGAGCCTCGCGTACTCCTGAAACTGTTCGATGGCTTCGGCGTACCGGCCCACCGATACCAACCGATAGCCGTAGCTATTCCTCAGCAGACCCGAGCGCGGAAGCGCTGCGACCGAGCGCTCCGCGGCGGCGAGAGCTTGCTCGTTCCTCCCCTGATCCCGATAGATTCTCTGGAGCTGCTCATGCGCCTGCTCCTCGTCGGGATACAGGGAAACGAGGGTCTCGAGAATGCCGCTCGCACGGTCGGGATCGCCCTCGACGCGCAACGCGTACACGGCCTGAAGCAGCAGCAGTTGCCGGTCGGGAAGGCGCTCCTGATGCTCGAGCGCCTTTTCGATGTATTCATTACTCAAGCTGGACTGCCCCAACGTGCGCATGGCCTCGGCCAGCTCGAAATAGGCCATCGCGAACGAGGGATCGATCGCCACCGCTTGCTCGAGCAAACGGCGGGCGTCCGTTAGCCGGAGATTGTCCGAGGCCTCGGCACCTCCGGTGTAGAGCTGGAAAGCCTCGAGCGATGCCGTGGTCACTTCCGCGATCGGGCGGTCGGTGTCTTGATCGGCGAGATCCAAACTGTTGCGGATGCGGCCAGTAAGCTGATCGACGAGCGGGAAGATGTCCTGGCCGCGCACGCTTTCGGCGGAGAGCACCCGCCCGGTGTTGACGTCTTCGACCTGCACGTCGATGCGAATCTCGTCGCCGAGCTTGAAGATGCTTCCCATCACGACCGCACCGGCGCCGGCCCGGCGGGCGATATCGGCCACCAGGCTCCGGTCGATGGCTTCCACATCGGCTTGCCCGAGCTCGGTGAGAATTTCGTGGACCCGCTGGCTCGAAACGACGTCGAGGCCAGGGGTCTGCGCGAGGTCCGTGAGGAGCATGTTGGGAAGCCCCCGGGAAAGCCAGCGGATCTCCTCGTCGTCGTCGCCGTGGTTTTCGAAGGTCAGGACCGCGACCGCCGGCCGGCCGGTCTCGCTCAACCCGGGCGGCGACGTGTCTCGAAAGAGCAGCCAGCCGAGCCCGATGCCGAGGAGCACGATGCCGCCGATCGCCACCCAGAACGTGGGCGAGCGGACGCCGCTCATCATCGCGGCGATCGTTCCGGTCGTGCTTCCGGCCATCCCGTCGCGAATCTGCTGTAAGTCGAGAGACAGGTCTTTGAGGTTCTGGTAGCGGGAATCGGGATCCTTGGCGAGCGCTTTCTTCAGCACGCGGTCGATTCCAGGAGGTTTCTCGCCCTCTTCAATCTGCACCGAGGGGGTCGCGTCTTTGAGGATGGCGTTCAACGTTTCGACGCCGCTCTCGCGCTTGAAGGGATTCCTTCCACCGAGCATCTCGTGTAGGAGAAGTCCGAACGCGAAGATATCGCTTCGATGGTCCAGAGGCTTTCCTCGCGCCTGCTCCGGGGACATGTAGGAGACCGTGCCGCGCACCAGGCCGTCTTTGGTCTCGACTTGTTCGGCGTCGCTGTCGCCGGGTAGCAAGGGCTCGACCAATTTCGCCAACCCGAAATCGATGACCTTCGCGTAACCCTGCTCGGAGATGAGAATGTTCTCCGGCTTCAGATCGCGATGCACCACGCCTTTCTGATGGGCGACCGAGAGCCCGTCGGCGATCTGGATGCCCAGCTCGAGAGCCCGGCGAGGCGTGAGTTTTTTCTTTCGAATCACCTCCCGCAGGCTTTCGCCCTTGACGTACTCCATCGCCATGAACGTGCGACCGTTGATTTCATCGACCTCGTGGATGGCCGCGATGTGGGGATGCACGATGGCGGCTGCGGTGCGCGCTTCCTGCATGAAGCGCTGCTTGCGCTCTTCGTCGCGGGTGAGATCGTCGGGAAGGAATTTGAGGGCGACTTGGCGCTTGAGCTTGGTGTCCTCGGCGAGGAAGACCTCGCCCATGCCCCCCTCGCCGATCTTCTCGAGGATCTTGTAGTGGGATACGGTCGAACCAAGCATGGGATTACGAGCCCAAGTAGGAACGCGCTTCAGCCAGCTCTGGTAAGTGTGGATCGGCGTCTTTCCACAATTCCAGAAAACGTTCGTACTCGGTGCGCGCGGCTTCTTTCTGGCCCGTTTGGTCGAGCAGGCGCGCGAGCTCCAGCACGTAGCGCGGCTCGAGCATAGCCGTCCACTTGTTCGCAATGTCGGGAGTCAGGAGGCCGCGATAGATGTCGATGGCGCCGGCCAGATCTCCCTGGGCTTTCTTCGCCCGGGCGCGCCCGTCGCGGAAGGGGAGGTTGTTGGCGAAGACGGAGACGACGTTTCCATTCGAAAAGAACATCTTGACCGTCGGCTCGCCGGCCGCGAAGGCCTTCTCCGCCTCCGCTAGGTCGCCTGCGCTGAGCGCGATCTCTCCTTCGAGCGCCCGATGCCACCAAGTATCCAGGGGGTTCCGTTCGTCAACGACCTCTTTTTGGGCCTCGAGCTCGCGCCGTGCACCCCCCAAATCGCCGTCGCGTGCCGCCACCACGCCCGACATCAGATGCAATAGAATCTGCCTTTCTCGCTGCCACTCATCCTTTGCCACCCGGAGAGGCTCCCGCGCCCGGCTCAGCGGGGCTCTCGCCGCGGCCAGGTCTCCCTCTTCGAGAGCAATCTGCGCATCAAGCATCTCGATGGAGAAAGCCAGGTCTTCTTGCTGAGTTTTCTCGACGAGCTCTCTGCCCTGCCGCAGAAGGTCTTTGGCGTGATCGAGCCGACCGATCCGAGAGCTCAGGAGGGCGCTCATGATGTAGTACGTGACCGCCGGAATGTTCTGCTGATCGAGATAGCGCTTGATGGCGTCACCCTCATGGCGAGCCTCGTCATAACGACCCAACATCCCGAAGGCCCAGGCTCGCCCCGAATGCGAAGGGAAGAACGTCGGATCGATCTCCAGAACGCGAGCGTAACGCTCGAGCGCTCTCTCTGGTTGTCCGGTAATCAAATAAGCTTCGGCCAGACTGTCGTGCGGATTGGGCTCGCCGGGTGAAAGATCGGCGTATGCCTCGAACTGCCGGATCGCCTCCGGATACCGTCCCGTCCAGAGGAGGTGGTAGCCGTACCCGTTACGAAGCCCTCCATATTGTGGTACCGCCTTCAAACCCCGCTCGTAGGTGTCGAGTGCCTTCTCTTGTTCGTTGAGATGCGCTTCATAGATGTGGGCCAGGTCCTGCCAGGCGTCCCCCTCGTCTGGGTATTGAGAGATAATCCTTTCGTAAATCTCCACCGACTTCTCGAAATCACTGTCTTCGTGAGCCCATTGGGCTTCCACCGTCAGACGCTCGCGCTCCGGCAGCCGATCGAGATTCTCCTGCACCTTTTTCTTGTATTCTTCCGCCAGCGCGTTTTCTCCGACGTTGGGGAGGATTTTCGAGAGCTCGAAATACGCCATGGCAAAGGAAGGATCGAGCTCGACCGCTTTCTGAAACAGATTGCGGGCGTCTACGTAGCGGAGATTCCGTATCGCTTCCAGCCCCTGGCTGTAGCTCTGATAAGCGTCGAGCGAGGGCGTGGTCACCTCGGCGATGGAACGGCCGGCCGGCCGGTCGCCGAGGTTGAGGCTGGTGCGGATGCGCCCGGTGAGCTCGTCCACGAGAGGGAAGACGTCCGGGCCGCGGACCGACTCGGCCGACAGAATGCGACCGCTCCCGACGTCTTCCAACTGCACGTCGATCCGGATCTCCTCGCCGGCTTTGTAGATGCTCCCCACGACCACTGCGCCCGCCCCGGCGCGACGCGCGACGTCGGCCACCAAGCTCTTGTCAATGCTCTCCAGATTCTCCTGGCCGATCTGTTTCAAGATCTCGTGGATGCGTTGGCTCGAGACCACGTCGAGCCCGGGCGTTTGCGCCAGACCGGTGAGGAGCATGTTGGGGAGCCCGGTGGAAAGCCATCGGATCTCCTCCGCGCCCGTGTGATCCTCGAAGTACATCACCGCGATCGAAGGGCGGCCCGTCGCGCCGATGCCGGCCTCGCCGTCGGGACCGCGCGCGCTCACGTAGAGGCCAACCGCGACCAACGCGGCGATAATCGCACCCATGGCGGCCCAGAGCCACCTGGGCTGGCCACCGCCCCCGGTGACAGCAACCGCCGGGCGCGACACCGTGCTCCCGATCTGTTCGCGAAGCTCCTTCAGATCGAGCGCGAGATCCCGCATGCTTTGGTAGCGCTCTGAGGGTTCTTTGGCCATCGCCTTACGCAGGATGCGCTGGAGCTCGCTCGGTGTTTCTATGCCCGGGATCGTCACGGGCGCCGGGCTTTCCTTGAGGACCGCGCTCAAGCTCTCGACGGCGCTTCGCCGCCTGAAGGGAGACTCGCCGGAAAGCATCTCGTAGAGGAGCGCGCCGAAGGAAAAGATGTCGCTCCGCGCATCGACGGTCTCGCCGCGCGCCTGTTCGGGAGACATGTAAGCCACCGTGCCCATGACCATCCCTTCTTTGGTCTTGAGCCGCGTCTCGGTCTCGGCCGAAGGCTCCTCCATCACGGGCTCGACGAGCTTCGCGAGACCGAAATCGATGATCTTTGCGTAGCCGTCTTCCGAGACCAGAACGTTCTCGGGCTTGATGTCCCGATGCACGACGCCTTTCTCGTGCGCCTTGGCGAGCCCGTCGGCGATTTGGAACCCGAGCTCGAGCGCGCGGCGGAGACTGAGCTTTCTGGCTTCGATAGCCGTGCGGAGACTCCCGCCGGGGATGTACTCCATGGCGATGAACGTGCGGCCGTCGATCTCGTCGATGTCGTGAACCGCGGCGATGTGGGGATGCTGAATTGCGGCGGCCGCGCGCGCCTCCTGGATGAAGCGCTGCTTGCGTGTTTCGTCGCGGGTGAGGTCGGTGGAGAGGAACTTCAGGCAGACCTGGCGCTTGAGCTTGGTGTCTTCCGCGAGGAAGACCTCGCCCATACCACCCTCGCCAATCTTTTGGAGGATTTTATAGTGAGAAACGGTGGTCCCTAGCATGGGTTCTCGAGGCGTAGCCCCACGCGCGGAGGATATGTCTTTTCCACAGGCAGATCCAGAGGGACCTCCCTTGACAAACTCCCCGCCGGGCGCGACTAATGGGATCGAAGGGTCCCGTTAGCGCCCCGAGAGGAGGGCATGTGAAAACAGCGGCAGCCATCCTTTTGAGTCTAGCCATTCTCGGGTGTGGGACGTCGTCACGACCGCAGAGCGCGCCGCCGCCCCCACCGCCCCCCACCAACGCCGTGGATCGCGGCATCCAGCTCTATCGGAGCGGCCAGTACGCCGAAGCGGCCCGCGTGCTCGGCGAGGCCGTTTCACCGGAGTCGAACGACGCCCGGGGCCTTGCCTACCTCGGCCTTTCCCTGGTCCAGACCGACCGTTCCCAACAAGCACTGAGGTTTCTAAACCGGGCCGCCGAGCTCGATCCGAACTACGCCGAGCCTCACTACGGCCTAGGCCTGGCCAACGGCTACATGGACCGCATTCCCAATATGGTCGATGAGCTCGAAGCAGCGGTCCGTCTCGATCCGAGACACGCCTACGCCCACTACCATCTAGGTCTGGCCTACAACAAGCAGGACAGGACCGATCTGGCGATTCTGCACTTGGAGCGTTTCCTGGAGCTGGCCCCCGACGCTCAGGAGGCGCCTCAGGTCCGGGCGCTCTTGAGCCGCCTGCGCAGGTAAGGACGCTAGAAGCGGTCTCTCAGAGCGGCCAGAAATGCCCTGAGAACGGCCGGACCTTTTGAAGCCGCTTCATAGACGCGCATTTGGCCATGGGGGAGCGATTCTTGGAGCTCGCCCCCGACGCTCCGGAAGCGCCTCAGGTCCGGGCGCTCCTCAGCCGCCTTCGCAGGTAACGTTGACTTCCCCCGGCGAAGTGCGTAGTGTGGGCCGACGCTGAATCCCGCCTTGAAACGCGAGCGATCTGGGCTCTTGGAAAAGGAGTCACGAAATGAGCTTGGAGACATACACCCTATTCCATGTAGTCATAAGCCTCGTGGGCATCGCCTCGGGGCTTGTTGTCCTTTACGGTCTGCTCACGGCGAGACGGCTCGACGCCTGGACCCTCGTGTTCCTGACGACCACGGTGGCGACCAGCGTGACCGGTTTTGGGTTTCCGTTTCGTGAGTTCCTGCCGTCCCATGCGGTGGGCATCATTTCCCTGATTGTCGTGGCGATTGCCATCCCCGCGCGCTACGTGTGGCATCTGGTCGGTTCGTGGCGATGGATCTACGTGGTCGGCGCCGTCCTGGCTCTCTATCTCAACGTCTTCGTGCTGGTCGTGCAGATCTTCCTCAAGGTGCCGATCTTCAATGCCCTGGCGCCGACGCAGACCGAGCCCCCGTTTCTGTTCGCGCAGGCTACGGCGGCGGCGCTCTTCGTGTCGCTCGGGGCCCTTGCGGTCCGACAATTCCGCGTCCAGCCGGCCGTCGTGCCGAGTCGAAGACCGGTGGCGGGAAGCCACGCGGGGTCGTAAGAACCAATCCTTCGTCTGGTTTTTATTCGGGAACATTACATTGAGGAGAACAGGCAATGCCCAACATCAAAACCGAGGATAGAACGAAGATCTACTACAAGGACTGGGGTAAGGGACAGCCGGTAGTCTTCAGCCACGGCTGGCCGCTCAACGCCGATAGCTGGGAGTCGCAGATGCTTTTCCTGGCATCGAACGGCTATCGGTGTATCGCCCACGACCGGCGCGGTCACGGTCGATCGAGCCAACCCTGGAACGGCAACGAGATGGACACCTATGCCGACGACCTCGCGATCCTCATCGAAGGGCTGAAACTCAAAGAGGTCGTGCTGATCGGCTTTTCGACCGGAGGCGGGGAGGTGGCCCGCTACATCGGCCGCCACGGGACGAAGCGGGTCGCGAAGGCCGCGCTCGTCTCGGCCGTGCCGCCGCTCATGGTGAAGACCAAAGCCAACCCCGGCGGTCTTCCGATCGACGTCTTCGACGGGCTCCGCGCTCAGTCGATTGCCGACCGCTCCCAGCTCTATATTGATCTCGCGAGCGGCCCGTTCTACGGTTTCAACCGGCCGGGTGCCAAGGTGTCGCAGGGCATGATCGACTCCTTCTGGCGCCAGGGAATGCAGGCCGGCCACAAGAACGCGCTCGATTGCATCAAGGCGTTCTCCGAAACGGACTTCACCGAGGATCTCAAGAAGTTCGACGTCCCGACGCTCATCTTGCACGGCGACGACGATCAGATCGTGCCCATCGACGCGGCGGGACGAGCTTCGGCCAAGCTCGTCAAGGACGCGACGCTCAAGGTCTATCCGGGTGCCCCTCACGGCCTGACCGACACGCACAAAGAGCGTCTCAGCGCCGATTTGCTCGAATTCGTGAAGTCCTAGGAGGGCTCGCGGGTCCGAGCGATCCGCGCCTGACCGGCGTCTGACCAAGCAGGGCTCAGCAACCAGCCTCAATGACGCCAGACAGAATTTTGGACGGAGCCCGCGCGGTCGGGCTATTCTCGAATTCGGTCTTCAGCCGGAGGACGCCATGACGATCGTCAGCTCGTTCCCACGTTCCGTCCGGACCATCGAGAACGTCTTCATTCCCGTATCGGGTGGCGGTCGGGTGGCTGCCCGGATCTGGCTACCCGAGGACGCCGACGCCTCACCCGTCCCGGCCATCCTGGAATACATCCCCTATCGCAAAGGGGACCGGATGAGGGAGCGGGACGAGCCCATGCACCATTACTTCGCGGGTCACGGCTACGCCGCGGTGCGGGCCGACCTTCGCGGCACGGGCGATTCCGATGGCGTGCTCCACGACGAGTACCTCCCGCAGGAGATCGACGACGCGCGCGACGTGATTCAATGGCTCGCCGCGCAGCCCTGGTGCACGGGGGCGGTCGGCATGATGGGAAAGTCCTGGGGTGGATTCAACGCCTTGCAGGTCGCCGCGTGCGGAGTCGAGAATCTGCGCGCCGTCATCGCCATCTGCTGCTCCGACGATCGCTACTCGGACGACGCGCATTACATGGGCGGCTCGCTCCTCAACGAGAATCTCTTCTGGGGTCTCGTGCTCACGTCCCTCCGCGTCATGCCTCCCGATCCCATGAACGTCGGCGAGCGCTGGCGCGAGTTGTGGCGCGAACGACTCGAAGCGGTGTCGCCTCTGGCGGACAAATGGTTGCGGTACCAGCGCTGGAACGACTACTGGAACCAGGGCTCTGTCTCTCAGGACTATCGAGCCATCACGTGTCCGGTCTACGCCGTGGGCGGTTGGGCCGACGCTTACACCAGCGGCGTCTTTCGCCTCTTGGACGGGCTTGACGTTCCGCGAAAGGGGCTCGTCGGTCCCTGGGCGCACGCGTACCCACACGACGGCGTTCCGGGTCCACCCATCGGGTTTCTGCAGGAGGCGCTCCGCTGGTGGGATCACTGGCTCGCCGGGCGCAAGAACGGGATCATGGATGAGCCGATGCTTCGGGTCTGGATGCCCGAGGCGACCAAGCCGGCTTCCGCACGCTACGTTTCGAAGGGGAGATGGATCGCCGAGCCCGCGTGGCCGCTCGCGAAGCCGGATGTCCGACAATTCCGGCTCGCTCCGGGAAGTCTCCTCGACGCCAACTCTCGAGTCGAAGCCAGGATTTCCATCCGCTCACCGTTGAGCACGGGCTCCCAGGCGGGAAGCTGGTGCCCGTTCGGAGCCGAAGGGATGCCTCGGGATCAAAAAGAAGACGACGATCGTTCGGTGGTCTTCGACTCGCCCCCGCTTGCCGAGAGGATCGAGATTCTCGGCGAGCCCGTCTTGCGGTTGAAGCTCGCTTGCGACCGACCCATCGCGACGCTCGTCGCGCGCCTCGTGGACGTCTTGCCGGACGGCGTCTCGGCCCGCGTGAGCTACGGCGTTCTGAACCTGACGCATCGTGAAAGTCACGCGCAGCCCGAGCCCCTCCCGATCGCGACACCCGTGGACGTGACCCTACCGCTCAAGCACGTCGCGCACGCGTTTCAGCCCGGGCACCGGATTCGTTTGGCTCTTTCCACGTCGTACTGGCCGATCGTCTGGCCCGCGCCTGCCGAGCCGACCCTGACGCTTCTCACCGAGGCCGCGAGCTTCGAGCTTCCCGTTCGCGCTCCCCGGGCCGAGGACAAGGACCTCCGAGCGTTCGAGGAGCCGGAGACTGCGCCCTTGCCGGCCACGACGGACGTGACGGAGGGGAAGACGACCGGCCGCGTCCGCCACGACCCGGAGACGGGAGAGATGTTCCGTGAGTTCGAGGCCGATTTCACCGAAGACGGCGAGCCCGCTTTGACTCGCATCGACGCCACCGGCCTCGAGTTCGGCGACGCCTTGGCCGCACGACTCTTCGTCAAGGACGGGGACCCTCTCTCGGCGCGGTTCGAGTCACGCCATCACGCGCGGTTCAGGCGGCCCGGGTGGAGCGTTGGAACCCGGGTCACGACGCGCATGACCGCCGACGAGACCACCTTTATTATTGAGACCGTCGTCGAAGGCTTCGAGGGCAACGAGCGCGTGTTCGAAAGGCGATTTCGCTCGGAGATCCCGCGAGACCTTGTGTAGCGCGTCCCTGCCCGGCTCGGGACCCAGCCGGGTGTGGAAGCGGTTTCTGGCATAACGCCTTTGATAAGCGGCCGCCTTGGGGCAAGACTTAGACTGGGAAAGCCAATGCGAATCACATCGAAAGGCCAGGTCACGATCCCGGCAGCGATTCGACGGCGCCTCGGCCTCCTGGAGAACACGGAGGTCGAGTTCGAGGTCGTAGGAGACAGCGTGCGAGTGAAGAAGGCGCGGGAGCGCACGGCAAGGGGCAAATCCATTGTCCCGCACATGCGAGGGCGAGCGACCTCTCGGCTGAGCACCGACGAGATCCTGGCTCTCACCCGAGGAAGACGCGAGCGTCGTTCCCTTCGCTAACAGCGGACGGTAGCGGCCTAGGTTGCTCTAAGGAGAGAGGCCTCGACCGCTTGCGGAACTTGGATGACGACGAACCAGTCTGCGGGATAGAGGTAATCTTCGCCGCTTTCGTCGATGATCCGCAAATCCCCGCCCCGCTCGGCGTCCGGATCCGGCAATACCCGGTAGATCTTGTGGACTTCGAGTGAAGCCGCGTATTCGTCGTTCCTGATGCAAACAGCGAATTTCGCTTGTGGTTTTGGTTTTGACATCGTCCTAATCGAGGTACCGTTTACGCTTGATTTCCTTCTTTCCTATCCCGTGCGCTTCATACCAATGAATCTCAGCCAGGCGAACTCGACCGCTTCTCAAGCGGACCAGGGCGGTCCCTTTCATTTTACGCCAACGTCCCTTTCCGTACATCTTTTGAAGGCGGCTGACGGCGTATACCCCCTCCAATTCGAGATGTTTTTCTCCACGGTCCAGTAGGAAAACCACGCCAGCTCGCCTGTTCGGTTTCGGGTTGCCGCCACAACCCGGGGAAGACGCGGCTCTGTAATGGGGACCGCCGTCGCGAGCAGTTGCTATTGCCGCCGGACCGAAAAACTCGTTCCCCGGCCTCGATCCGCTTCCGAAAAATCTGCCACAATCGCCCCAAAAACCCTTTATTTCTCGCCGTCGATGTGGTAATTTTCCCCCGAGCTAGAGGCCGATATACCTCGCGGAGGAGGGAGACTCCTTTCCAACCCAACCTGGAGCATCAGCGTGTATCAGGCTCATTTCCAACTCGCGGCGAACCCTTTCAGTCCTTCATCGGCATCGGGCTTCATCTACCCGAGCGCGCAGTTGGAAGAGGTCCTCGCGCACTTCGGCTACGCGCTCGAGATGGAGGAGGCGTTCTTTCTTCTAACCGGAGAAGTCGGCACCGGAAAGACGACCGCGGTCCAAGCCCTGCTCGAGAACCGGCTCCGCAACGAGCCCGTCGCCGTCTTGAGCCACACGACCCTGACGCCGCGGGAGCTTCTGGACGAGATCGCCCGCCGCTTCGGCCTCGAGACCAAAGAGCGCGAGCCCAAGCCGGCTCTCATCTACCGGCTGGAGCAGTTCTTCGCCAGCGCCGCGCGCGAAGGCCATCGCGCCGTCTTGTTCTTGGACGAAGCCCATCTCCTTACCCCCGCCGTTCTCGAGGAGGTGCGCTTGTTGTCCAATCTGAGGTGCGAGGGACGATCCCCGCTCCTGATTTGTCTCGTGGGACAACCCGAGCTGGCCAGGCGGCTCCAGCGGCCTCATCTCCGACAGCTCCGCCAGCGCATCGCCGTTCGCTACGCGTTCAAGCCGCTGACCCGGGATGAGACTCGAAACTACCTGGCCCACCGCCTGCAAGCCGCGGGCAGCCCCGAAGCGAGCGAGGTCTTCGTCCCGGAGGCGGCGGATGCCATCTATGAAAGCACCCGGGGCGTTCCGCGGGAGATCAACGTCCTCGCGGGCCAAGCGATGTTGAACGCGTACCTCGAGGGCGCGCGCCAGGTCGTCCGGGCGCACGTCGTCTCGACGCGATCGGATTACGGCTTCGAGGGGCTCGGCGGCGCGACGGACGGCCGAGAAACGCCCGACTTGCCGTTCCTCGCGATGGCCGACGCCCCGCCGCGGGACTCCTAGAAGCACTCAATTCTCCGCTCTCCAAAACATGATCAAACCTGATCACGCCCAGGTTCCTGCTTCACAGAGGATGGTTTCACTCCAGCGTGTGCTGGAGCCAGGGCCCTCCTCTCCACAGGCTTGAGTTCCGGTGGAGCTCA
>Ga0302046_10002390_pt1 | contig 17463 bp, 11 predicted proteins | sample RVTome_11_FD_200261 | JGI IMG/M metagenome (GOLD analysis project Ga0302046, IMG submission 200261) | Soil microbial communities from uranium-contaminated site in the Upper Colorado River Basin, Wyoming, United States - RVT147D111 (version 2) ...
CGAACTCAAAGGAGCCGTCCATGTGCTTCGCTTCGATGCCGGCCCTGCGAAGTGGACCCAGGCGGCCCGGCTGGAGCCCGGCTCCGAGGGTGCGCGTCACCTTTTCGGAGCGTCCATCCAGACCGCTGCCGACGAGGTGTGGATCGGTGCGCCGGGCACCGGCGGCTTTGCCGGGATGGTCTACCGTTTTAAGCCCGACGCAGGCCAGTGGGTCGAAGCCGCGCAATGGGTTGCCGATGACGTGGAGGGCGGCGACTTCTTCGCCGGGGCGCTCGCCGTCCACGGAGACGTTGCCGTCGTAGGGACGACGGGTGCCGATTACGGGGAAGGCGTGGCGTTCATCCTTGAACACGACCCCGCCACGGGTGCCTGGCAGACCCGGGAGACGGTGTTCAACAAGACCGACAGCATGGCGCCGATCACAGGGAGCCAGATGGATTGCACGGACGGCACCGCCGCCTCGTTCTCGTGCCGCGCGGTCGACCTGGTTTCGTTCCTGCCGCTCCAGGACATGGGTCTCGCCCGCGGGGTCCGGCTCAGCGACGTCTGGGGCTGGACCGACGCCGAGACGGGCAAAGAGTACGCCCTCGTCGGCCACCTCGAAGCCACCGCTTTCGTCGATGTGAGTGATCCTTTCAACCCGGCGTATCTCGGGGAACTGCCCCGGACCGACGGTTCACCCGGCAGCACCTGGCGGGACATCAAGGTCTACAAAGACCACGCCTTCATCGTCGCCGACGGGGCCGATGCCCATGGCATCCAGATCTTTGACCTGCGGCAACTGCGCAGCGTCGCCAACCCGCCGGCGACGTTCAAAGAGACGGCGCATTACGACGGCATCCATAGCGCCCACAACATCGTCATCAACGAGGAGACCGGCTTTGCCTACTCCGTCGGCAGCAGTTCGGGCGGCGAGACGTGCGGCGGCGGCTTGCACATGATCGATATTCGCGAGCCGGCGAACCCCGCTTTTGCCGGTTGTTTTGCCGATCCGGCAACGGGCCGGGCCTCGACCGGGTATTCGCACGACGCGCAGTGCGTGATCTACCACGGGCCGGACGCCGAGCACCAGGGCAAGGAGATCTGCTTCGGCGCCAACGAGACGGCCATCAGCATCGCCGACGTAACCGACAAAGACAACCCGGTGCCGATCTCGACGGGGGCCTATCCCAACTTCGGGTATGTCCATCAGGGCTGGTTGTCCGAAGATCAACGCTACTTCTTCCAGAACGACGAACTCGACGAGCTGAGCGCCAAAGTGGAACGGACGCGGACGCTGGTCTGGGACGTGTCCGACCTGGACGACCCGGTGCTGGCGAAGGAGTATTTCGGCGAGGCGTCTTCTACGGATCACAACCTGTACATCAAAGGCAACCTGATGTACCAGACGAACAACGCCAGCGGGCTGCGCGTCATCGACGTGAGCGACCCGGAAAACCCGGTCGAAGTGGGCTTCTTCGACACGACGCCGTACGGCTTCGACGTAGCCGGCTTTAACGGCACCTGGAGCAGTTACCCCTACTTCGAAAGCGGGCTGATCGTTGTCACCAGCCGCCGTGAAGGCCTGTTCGTCTTGAAGAAGCGCGAAGTGGACATCTAGTCCTTCGCGGGCCGGTTCGCCCGGCCCAGGCCGCAGCGGTCGATCAATTCGTCTACTACGGCTTCCCAATCCGCCTCGTGTTGAGGGCGCTGCATTTTGATGCGGATGCAGTCGTCCTCCACGTAGGTTATGCAGAGCTTTTCCGCACCGGAGACCGACAACCGCTTGACGAAGCGCCCCAGGGCCGTCTCGTCGCGGTATACGTCGACCACGTACGCACCGGGCTCATCGGGAAAGGATGGCGGTTGGCTCACCCTGGTACCAGGTCGGTGCTCCTCGTTCCGCCCGAAGGCTTTCGCAATCATACGAACCAGAAACGGCATAGGCATCCGTACGGTTATGCACCCGCCGGGGGTCAGGAGCAAGCAAACGATGGTTTTATATGCTATTGAGGAAAGTAGATCGATCCGTCAAAGGCTGTGCTCGTGCGCTTAATATGAATCCCGGACACGTGTACGCGTACCCCTACCTCTTCGTAATGATTACTGACCGCCGTGATGACCAGGCTGTCCCGGCTGGCATAGGTTATCTTAACGACGCCGGGCGGCCACTCCTCGTCCAACGCGAGGATATCCATGCCGTCGATATTCAGGTTTTCATAGCTCCCACCGCCCCCCAGAAACGGCGATCCCTTACTACGCCAGATCGTAGCCTGGGAGGACACCTGAACCGCATAGCTCATGAGCAGGTCGGCGTGGAGGCGACGCGTTCTGTTTTCCAGGAGATCGATCCCGTAAAAAACGGCCATGCCGACGATAAACATACCGAACACAAGAAGGAGCATCTGTTGCTGGCCCATCGCACTGTCGTGTTATGCCGAGGAGGAAGCCCGGTGCAAGCAACACCGGCGGCCATGCGGTCTTTTATGACCCTGTCAACAAGCGGCTTCAATGCAAGAATATCGCCAAAAAGTAGGCGTGAGGGCTCCGCGTACAGCCCCCGGCACGCGATTCAGAATGACGGCGTCTGCATAGACCCACCCGGCCGTAACCGTCCGCGTTGCCGGGAATGAGGAGCCGGGAAACGCTGGCGTGCCGCAGGCGCCGAGACCCCGGGCTGGCCATTCAAAAACAGGCACCCCGTCAACCGGACACGGCCAATCTGAAAGCCTCTATTTGTGAAATCCGGATGAAGGAAACCGGCCTGAGAGACCTGTTCACCGGACGCCGTGGAGATGCAGAAAGGTAATGGGAGGGGGGTATTTTCCGCTCGCTGAAGACCTTCTCGAACAGAAAGTGGATCGACCGTATCAGGCCCAGACGACCAGGCCCGGCAGGAACGAAGAAGGGAGGTCCGGGTGACGCGGCAACACCCGGATGGTATAGCCGTGAAAGCCACTGTTGCGGCAGGTGACCGTGCTGGTTTCGTAGTGGTAGTGGCCGTCGCCGTCCGGGTTCACGGTTTGCATGGGAAGGACTTCCGCATCGACGATCTCGTTCGCCGCATTGACACGCCCCAGGTACAACTGCAAGACGACGTCGTCCGGTGTGAGGGGGGCCAGATGCACCCGCGCCTGCACCTTGAAGGTCTGCCCAACCTGAAGATCCTTGACGGGCTCCGGGTCGAGCACGTCCAGGCGGATCTCCGACCAGGTACGGCGCACATGCTCGTTCCAGGCCGCCAGCTTTTTAGCCCGCGTGAAGCCGTCGGCCGTGAGTTCCCGGTATCGCTGCGACGCCGGCAGGTAGAAGCGCTCGGTATACTCCTGCACCATGCGATGCGTGTTGAAGAACGGACTGAGCGCAGCGACGGCGGCCTTCATACGGGTGAGCCACTGCCTCGGCAGCCCATCGCCCCCGTGATCATAGAAGAGAGGCACCACGTCGTGCTCCAGCAAATCGTACAGGTTTTCGGCTTCTACCTGATCCTGATAGGCCTCGTCATCGTAGATCTCCCCCTGGCCGATGGCCCAGCCGATTTCCGGCTGGTAGGCTTCATCCCACCAGCCGTCCAGGATGCTCAGGTTGAGCCCGCCGTTGGCGGCCGCCTTCATGCCGCTGGTGCCGCTGGCTTCGCGGGGTCGCCTCGGCGTGTTGAGCCAGATGTCCGTCCCCTGCACCATGTAGCGTGTGACGGCCATGTCGTAGTCTTCCAGGAAGACCAGCCGATGCCGGAAGGGCTCCTGGCGCGAGAGGGCCACAATCTGCTGGATGAGTTCTTTGCCGGGATTATCTCGGGGATGGGCTTTGCCTGCGAAGATAATCTGCACCGGCCGATCCGGGTCATTCAGGATACGGGCCAGCCGGTCCTGATCCCTGAGCAGCAGCGTGGCTCGTTTGTACGTGGCAAAACGACGCGCAAAGCCGATGGTGAGCACCCGGGGATCGAGCACTTCGCGGGCGCGTTCGATCTCCGTCTGGGTTGCACCGACGCGCCGCAACTGCCGCTGGAGGCGGTGCCGGGCCATAGCCACGAGCCGCTCGCGGCGGCGCACGTGGGTACGCCACAACTCTTCCGCCGCGATCATGTCGACCCGGCGCCACACCTGCGGGTCGCCCGGCTCTTCGCGCCAGCGCGGCCCCAGGTAGCGGTCGTAGAGTTGCTTCATCTCGGTAGAGACCCATGAGGGGAAGTGGACGCCGTTGGTGACGTGGCTGATGGGCACCTCGTGCTCGGGCAGGTCCGGCCAGAGCTTTAGCCACATCGCCCGGCTGACCTCGCCGTGCAGGCGGCTCACCCCGTTGCTGTGAGCGGCCATGTGCAGCGCCAGGCGGGTCATGCCGAAGGGTTCGTTGTCGCGGTCGGGGTGTTCGCGGCCCAGGGCCAGGAAGTCCCGGCGGCTAAGGCTCAACTCGTTGGCGTAGTCTGCGAAGTACCGGTCCATCAGGTCCGGCGAGAAGCGGTCGTGGCCGGCTTCGACAGGGGTGTGCGTTGTGAAGGTGAAGCCGGCGGAGGCTGCTTCCTTCGCCTCGGCGAACGAGAGGCCCTGCCCCTGCATCAGGCGTCGGATGCGTTCCAGGCCCAGAAAGGCGGAGTGGCCTTCGTTGATGTGGTAGACGGTCGGGTGCAGCCCCAGGGTATCGAGCGCCCGATACCCGCCGATGCCGAGCATGATCTCTTGCCGGATGCGTAGTTCGCTGTCGCCTCCGTAGAGGTAGTCCGTCAGGTCGCGGTCTTCCGGGCGTGTGTTGGCTTCGAGGTTGGTGTCGAGCAGGTAGAGCGGCACACGGCCTACCTGCAGGCGCCAGATCCGGGCGTAGACGTCCCGGCCGGGGAAGCCGACCGAAACGGTCTGGAGCGTACCGTCGTCGCGGCGTTCCAGGGTCAGCGGCAGGTTGGCGAAGTCATTTTCTTCGTAGGCTTCCTGCTGCCACCCGGCTTCGTTGAGATACTGGCGAAAATAGCCTTGCTGGTAGAGCAGGCCGACGCCGACGAGGGCAACGCCGAGGTCGCTGGCGGATTTGAGGTGGTCGCCGGCCAGCGCGCCCAGGCCCCCGGCGAAGATAGAGAGGCATTCGGTCACGCCGAACTCGGCCGAGAAATAGGCGACCAGCGGGCTGCCCGTCGGCTCGTGACGCCGTCGAAACCAGGTAGACTCGCTGCCCATGTAGGCGTCGAAGTCGCGGCAGACCCGCCCCAGATGAGCCAGGAAGCCTTCATCGCTGGCGGCTTCGGCCAGCGTCTCCTGCGGGATCATGCCGAGCATCAGGACCGGGTTGTGCCCTGCCTCGGCCCACAGGGCACCGCCCAGGCGTCGAAAAAGTTCGAGCGTATCTTCGTCCCAGGCCCACCGCAGGTTGTACGCCAGGTCGCGCAGGCGTTCCAGCGAAGCGGGGAGAGAGGGAATGGCAGCAAACGTACGGATAGGGGTTGGTTTCATCGTCAACGGGTGTTTACCTCGTTTACCTCCTAAGGCGGCTTGCGGGATCGATCCACCGGCTATGCACAACGCGACGCCATGCGTCATGCCGGGCGATCCCCATCATCCTACCGATAGGATGATGGGCCGCGTTAGTTTACTGATACACGCCGACGGGTACAACCGTCCACCGTTAAAATGACCAGATTGCCACATTCTGCCAACCGGCTTTTTCTGAGGGAGCAAGAAAACCGAACGCTGCATGGCAGCGCCCTCGACATTTTCACAGCGAAGCTCGACATTCAGGGCTGTCGGCGGTCAGCTTTCAGCCTCAAAAAAACTGCCTGAGCGTTGAACGCCGCGCTGGATGAATCGTCATCGCATCGCCTGCACCCACCCCACCAACCCAAGCTACGATCTATGCAAGAAACCGCCCTTGCGCTCGCCAACGGTCATTTTCAGACGGTTTTTGCAAAGACGTCGCACGGCATGGTCCGGGGGCCCAGCCGTTTTCGCCTGCGCGGCGTCATCGATCCGGCGTGTGCAGGCCAGGATGCCGGCACCGCGCTGGACGGACGCCCCCGGGGCATCCCGATCTACCCGTCGATCCCGGACGCGCTCGCCCAGGTGCACCCGGCGCCCACCCATTGCGTCGTCGGGGTCGCCACGGGCGGCGGTGTGCTGCCTGCCGACCTCTACGCCGACTTGAAGGCGGCTGCCGGGGCCGGCATGACGCTGGTGAACGGCCTGCACCATCTGCTCTCCACCGATCCCGAACTGGTCCGCCTGACGCAAGAAAACGGAGGGGCTATCCTCGACATCCGCAAGCCGAAGCCGGCGTCGGCGTTGCGCTTCTGGTCGGGCGAGGTTTTGCGGCTGCAGACGCCCCGCGTCGCCGTCCTGGGTATGGATTGTGCCATCGGCAAGCGCACGACGGCTATGTTGCTGCGGGAAGCCTGCCGCGCCCACGGCCTCCGCGCCGAGATGATCTACACCGGGCAGACCGGCTGGCTTCAGGGCTTGCAACACGGCTTCATCTTCGACGCGACGTTGAACGACTTTGTCTCGGGCGAACTCGAACGAGCTATCCTGGATTGCCGGCGCGAGACCGATCCCGACCTGATCCTGCTCGAAGGACAGTCGGCGCTGCGCAACCCGTCCGGCCCGGCAGGCGCCGAATTTATCCTTTCGGGCGGTGCGCGGGGCGTGATTCTCCAGCACGCCCCCGGGCGGATGTATTTCGAAGACCTGGAAGCGCTGGGTTGCACGATTCCTCCCATCGAGGAAGAGATCGAACTTATCCGCCTGCTGGGTGCCCGTGTATGGGCCGTGACGCTGCATACGCGCGGCCTGACGCCGGAGGCAGCCCGCGAAGCCCGGGGCGCCCTGGCCGACCGTCTTCACCTGCCCGTTGTCCTGCCGCTGGAAGACGGGGTCGATGCACTCGTCAAGGTTATTCAACAACACCTATGAAAATCACCCGTGTCGAGACCTGGAAAGAGCGCCTGCCGCTCTCCCGGCCGTATACCATCACGGCCCGGACCGTCAGCACGGTGGACCTGTTCTTCGTACGCATCCTTGCCGACAGCGGCGAGGAAGGGCTGGGTTCCGGGGCGCCGGTGGAGGGCGTCACCGGAGAGACGGCGGAGGCGTGTGCGCAGGCGCTTGCCGAGGCGGGGCCGGCGTGGCTCGAAGGCCGAGACCCCGGGTGCCTCGGGACGCTCACGCGCCTGCTGAAAACGCATCTGCGGGAAACCCCGGCGGCCCGCGCCGCGCTCGACATGGCGCTCTACGACCTGGTAGCCCGCCGCCTGGAGGTACCCGTCGTGGACTTCCTGGGGCGATGCCACGACGCCTTGCCGACCTCCATCACCATCGGCATCAAATCCACCGAAGAAGCGCTGGCGGAGGCGGACGAGTATCTGGGCCGGGGCTTCCGATGCCTCAAGGTCAAGCTCGGACGGGACCCGGACGACGACATCGCCCGCCTGCACAAACTCCGAGAACAGGTAGGTCCCGCCGTCGTGATCCGTGTAGATGCCAATCAGGGATACGACCTGGCCGCGACGCAACGCCTCGCCGCCGCTGCCGCCACCCTGAAGGTCGAGTTTATCGAACAACCCCTACCGGCCAAGGCCGTCGATGCAATGCGGCATTTGCCGCCTGCTCTGGCTGCCGGGATGGCGGCGGACGAGAGCCTGCACGACGAAGAGGACGCGCTGGCGCTGGCACAGGCGCCGCTACCCTTCGGCATCTACAACATCAAGCTGATGAAGTGCGGGGGCATCACCTCGGCCCTGGGCATCGCCGGTATTGCAGAGGCCGCCCAGATCCGGCTCATGTGGGGCTGCATGGACGAGAGCGTCATCAGCATCGCCGCAGCGCTGCATGCCGCCTACGCCTGCCCGGCTACGCAATACCTCGACCTCGACGGCAGCTTCGACCTCTCTCGCGACCCGGCATCCGGGGGCTTTGTCTTGCGGGAAGGCTATCTCTCTGTCTGCGATACACCCGGCCTGGGCGTCCGGCTCGATGGGTAACCCTCACGCAGGGTGCCGGCTTGCGTGATGCGGCATCGGGGCGCTCCGGCGGGCTGCAACTGGTGCACGAGGCTTGAGCGACTGTTCTTCGTTCACGGCGCCGGCGGCACATACCGGCCGTACACGGCATCGCGGAACGTCTTGTGTAAGCGCACGCGGTCGAACGGAACCAGCTGGACGAACAGGACGGCGGTGAGGTCGTTCGCGGGATCGACCCAGAACAGGGTGCTCGCCGCACCGTCCCAGAAAAATTCGCCGACGATGCCATGGTTCTCTTCCGCCGAAGCCGGCGGGCTGACGCGCACGGCGAAATCGATACCGAACCCGACCTGCCCTTTACTGGGCAGCCAGGAGCGTTCCGTCACGCTGTCCGGCAGGTGGTTGGTCGCCATCAGGCGCACGGTCTCAGGATGCAGGATGCGCCCGCCGTCGAGTTCACCCTCGTTCACCAGCATACGGGCGAAGCGCATGTAATCGTCGAGCGTCGACGTCAGGCCGAAGCCGCCGGGGGTAAGCGCCCAGCGGTTGGTGTTGAAGGCATGGGCGCGTTCGTCAGGCACGCGGGTAAGCGTTCCGTCGTCGCTGCGTTCATAGAGGGCGGCGAATCGGTCGCGATCCCCCTCAGGAATAAAGTATCGCGTCTGCGTCATGCCCAGCGGATTGAAGACGTGCTCTTGCACATACTGATCGAACGGCTGGCCGGACAGCCGCTCGACCAGGAACGCCTGCACATCGACCGAGGGGCCGTAGGCCCAGCGCTCGCCGGGATGAAACCAGAGGGGCACGCTGCCGAACCGTTCGGCCATCTGCACCAGGGTATGTTCACGGTTCAGCGGATCAGCCGCGCTCAGCAGAGGGCCGACGCCCGGCAGGTCTGCGCCCGTGGCAAACCCGGCGGTGTGGCGCGTCAGATCGCGGATGGTCATAGGGCGATGGGGGGGCTCCAGGATCGGCTCACCGGCCGCATCTTCCCCTGCATAGACACGCATATTCGCGAACTCGGGTACGTACTGGGACACTGAGTCGTCGAGCTGGAACGCGCCCTCTTCGTAGAGCGTCATGAGCGCGACGCCGGTGATGGGCTTGGTCATGGAAAAGATCTGCACGATCGTGTTGCGCGCCATCGCGATGTTCGCTTCGCGATCCGCCAGGCCGAAGGCATGGTAATAGACTTCTTCGCCTTTCTCAAAGAGCAGGGCGGACACCCCCGCAAGCCTGCCGGACGCTACGTAATCCTGCAGCGTCGAGTCGATGCGAGCCACGGCGGCCGCATCAACGATGGAAGGGGTGTTCTCTCCCCCGGTTTCGTCAGGAGTTCCGGTAGAGGTGCAGGCACCGAGGAGAAGCGCCATGCCCAAAACCACGCCAATAGCCCGATTCATGGTTCCGCCGCGTTGAGGTTGCTCAGGGTTCGAGGTACAGCCTGACGTCCCGGTGCTGTTGTGCCGGACAACAAGAGGTGCCGCCTCAGTCTGCCACAGAGGCCAGTAAGGCATCCAGCAACGCACCGAGGATCGGCGCCTGAGGACGGTCGAAGAGGTTCCAGCCGTTGACGACGCCGATAAGGTCGTGCGCCGGGAGCACCAGCAGGAACTGCCCGCCGAAGCCGAGGCCGGCCCATATCTCTTCCCCGCCCCGGTCCAGCCGCCACCACTGATAGCCGTATCCCCATCCCGGCGCATTGACGCGCTCTACCTGGAGGGCCGTCGCCGACGCGACGAAGTCCGCGTCCAGGATGCGCTGCCCTTCCCAGACGCCGCCCTGGAGATAGAGATAGCCGATCTTAGCCAGTTGCTCGGCCTCCAGGTAGAGACCGCCTTCGGTATCGGGGAACCCCTTCGGAGTCTTCTTCCAATGGTAGTCGTCGATGCCGAGCGGCCCGAAGAGGTACGCCTCGGCGTAGGCGTCGATGAAGCGACCCGTAGCATTTTTGATGACCCCGGACATCAGGTGGCTGCCGCCGCTGTTGTAGACCCACTTTTCGCCGGAGGCGGCGTCCATGGGCTGGTCGAGCGTGAACTGAATCCAGTCTTCACTCCCTTCGAGTTGCAGCGTCGTGTTGGTATCGTCGAACGGCCGGTCTTGCTCGTGCCATTCGATGCCGGAGCGCATCGTCAGCAGATCCGCCAGCGTGGCCTGATGGAGCCGCTCGTCCACGCCGGAGAGATCGTAGTCTTCGAAGAACGACAACAACGGCGCCTCCATGCTCTCGATCTCACCGCGTGTGATGGCGACGCCAACCAGGGTAGCCGCAACCGACTTCGTGATGGACTGGAGCGTGTGAACGGTACGTCCCTGGTAGAAGGGATGGGTACTTGGATGGTAATAATTGTAAGGGTTCGCCGCGGCCGCCTCGTCGGGACAGGTATCGGCGCCGCAACCGAGGGCCCCCTCGTAGCCCCGGCTGATTTCCTGATAGTCGTTCTCGTACCGTTCGCTGACCACGAGCCGGCCGTTGCGCACGACGACCATCCGGTCGATGTAGCCGTAGGTACCGGCCTTGATCTCACCGTCCAGCCGGGTAAACGATGATCCATCGAGGCCTTGCTCTTCGGGCGTGGAGGTAGGCCAGCCCCTGATGGGCCACAGCACTTCCTGTGCAACAGAGGGCGCCGCATATCCGGCGATGAGCCACACGGCGGCGAGCCACGCAGCCTGCTGCAACACGCGAGAACGATTCATGATCGGTATGTCAACCTAATGACAGGTATTCAGCAGCGGTGAGCCCCTGAGGTAAGGAAAGTATATCGTTATGATTGTGGTATCAAGTGTATGGTAGCGTAGCGATTCAGGTGGGATTGGCTTTCCTTAAGGCGAAGCCGTTCACGGCCTTCCATGCCGCCTCGAATATCGATCCCCTCTAGGGAGTAAAAGGTTCGTCTCATAGCACCGCGTATGGACCGAGGCCATCATCAGCGTCCAGGGGAGTGCTTATCTCCCTTTTCGCGGCAACGCGGGAAGCTCACCAACCGCGCACCACATATGTACAACCGAGACGAATCGCTCGCCAATCTTGATGGCAAAAGGCTCTGTACCGTAGGGAAAGAAGCCGCAAGACTCGTAGAGCCGAAGGGCAGGGGCATTTGACTGAGTGACCCCGAGCTGCACGACTTGCGTACCGGGCGTTGAATGGGCTTGCGCGAGCACCGCCTTGACGAGTGTGCGGGCGATGCCCCGGCCCCGAAACGGCGGCCGCACGAACATGCCAAAGAGGGTCGCCTTGTGCCGGGTTCGTGCACGGCGCTCGAACCGGAGGCCTGCAACACCGGCGAGCCGAGCGCCGACGAACGCGCCGAAAACAAGCTTGCCTGGATTGGGATGATCAGCGATGCGGGCTGTCCACCAATCCAGAGGCAGCGGCTCTCGCTCCGCCACGGTTGCCGTGAAGGCATAGGGCTCATGGGCGTAGGCCTGGAGCATGATCGCCCGGTATTCAGCAGCGTGAGCGGGTGTGAGGCGACTGACTTGCATGGAGAAATGCGGCCTAACGGACAACCTAAGCCGCTATGGGCTGACGGCGGAACATTCATCTACAGCAAGGTAGACGCGGCGACCGAACAAGGCAAGTGAGCGTTTCCCGTCGCACTCGACGGTTGGTACTTGTTGTATCGCATACCTACCCCCACCGTCGTACGGCATGGGTTGGTTGCCGCAACGGCAATACGAGGCGTTGACGCCCTGCCGCTTCGCTCATGCCGATGCGACGATTTACCGTTTGCGCGGCACTATTGCCCGGGCCTACCTCAACCGTGATCGCACAAATACCACATTCCAACTCTCAAAGTAAGCACGCCATAACCGACCTCCTCGCCTTTTGCACGGCGTTCGTCCTTCCCGCTTTTTCCCAACAACCGCTGGGGTTGTTCGAAGGCCATACCGACGTCGGCTCGGTGCAAATACCTGGCTCCGCGACCTACAACGCCGAAACGGGAGATCATTTTATCAATGGCTCCGGCGCCACTATGTGGGGCGACCGTGATGAATTCCACTTTGTGTGGAAACGCCTCAGGGGCGATTTCATCCTGCGCACCCGGGCGCACTTTTTCGGGGAAGGGATCGATCCGCATAGAAAACTGGGCCTGATCGTGCGCTCCAGCCTCGATTCGAGCGCCACCTACATCGATGCTGCCGTGCACGGAGACGGCCTCACGTCGATGCAGTACCGGCGAAGCTGGGCCGGACAAACTGAGCAAGTAGAATCCACCCTGACCGGCCCTGATGTCATTCAACCGGAGCGAAAAGGCGACACGTACATCATGTCGGTCGCGCGGTATGGCGATATCTTTGAAACGGTACAGGTATCGGATTTAATGCTGGGCGAGGACGTGTACGTCGGGTTGTTTGTCTGTTCGCATAACGAAAACGTCGTCGAAGCCGCCGTTTTCCGCGATGTACGGCTCGTCATTCCAGCAGCGGATGACTTCGTTCCGTATCGGGATTACATCGGGAGCCACGTGGAAATCATGGATGTGGAAAGCGGACGCCGCAAGATTATCCATCGCTCGCCGGTTTCCCTGGAGGCTCCCAATTGGACGCTCGACGGCAAAAGCCTCATTTACAACAGCAACGGGTTGCTCTATCAACTCGACCTGGACCGAGGAACCCCGACGGCGTTGAACACGGCTTTCGCATCCCGCAACAATAATGACCACGTCCTATCCTTCGACGGTACGATGCTGGCGATCAGCCACCACAGCGCAGACCATGAGGGGCAATCCATCGTCTATACCGTTCCGGTTCAAGGGGGGACGCCTACCCTCGTGACGCCTATCGGGCCGTCCTACCTGCATGGCTGGTCTCCCGACGGACGGTTTTTGACCTACACCGGAGGGCGGAACGGCAACTACGACATCTACAAAATACCCGTAGAGGGCGGCGATGAGATCCGGCTGACCACGGCGGAGGGGCTGGATGACGGCCCGGAGTATACACCGGATGGGCAGCACATCTATTTCAATTCCACGGGTGATTGCCTATGTCTATGGCGGGCAGGGCACGATCAATGTGCCTTCCTGGTCGCCGGACAGCAAGAAAGTGGCGTTTGTCAGCAACACGACGATGCAATGACGGCTCGCAAAGAAAAGTAAAGCCGCTTACTCCAGGGGAATCTCGTGGTACTCCAGCGCCCACTCGCGCATGTAGCGGACCCGGCCGGGAGTAATGCGGTAGACGATCAAATCGGGGTTGTCCGGCGTGCCCAGGTAATGACGCAGCAAGGGGTTCGTCTCCCAGATGCCTTGCAACAAGGACGGATCTGTGACGACGGCAGCCGTCCCGGTGATGCGGACCTGGTTGTGGTCTTTGTCCAGATAGCAGAGCTCGACCCTGGGGTCACCGGCCGCCGACAAACGTCATCGGTCATCAGCAGGGGAACCAATGACCGATGACGTTTGACCGAGGCCGGAAACAGCGGTACGGGTCGCCTAGATGTCGATGTCCTTTTTCTTCAGGACGAACAGGCCTTCGCGGGAACTGGTGACGATGATGACCCCGCTCTGGAAGTACGGGTAGTTGCTCCACGAGCCGCCGCCGCCCTCGTCGAACGGTACGGTGTCGAAGAAGCCGACTTCAACCGGATCTTCCGGGTTGGTGATGTCCAGGATGCGGAGGCCGCTCTGGTAGTTCGACTGGTACATCAGGTTGCCCCGGATGTAGAGGTTGTGGTCGGTGGTCGTGGTGGTGGCGATGTGCTCTTTGACGAGCACCGGATCGTCCAGGTCGGACACGTCCCAGACCAGCGTCCGCGTCCCTTCTACGAGGCCCCGGGGCTCATCGCCTTCGTCGTTCATGTAGAAATAGCGATGATCTTCGGTCAGCCAGCCCTGGTGGGTGTACGCCACGTTGGGATAGCTGGCCATGGAGAGGGGGACCGGGTTGTCTTTGTCGGTCACGTCGGCGATGGAGAGGGCCGTCTCATTCGAACCCAGGCAGATCTCTTTGCCCTGATGCTCGGTGTCCGGCCCGTGGTAGATCACACACTGCGCGTCGTGCGAATACCCGGTCTTACGCCGCCCCGTGGTGGGGTCGGCGAAGCAGCCCTCGAACGTGGGGTTCGTGGGTTCCTGGATGTTGATGATGTGGAGGCCACCGCCGCACGTCTCGCCGCCCGAACTGCCGCCTACGGAGTAGGCATAGCCCGTGTCCTCGTTGATGACGATGTTGTGCGCGCTGAAGATGCCGTCGTAGTGAATCGTCTCTTTAAACGTCATCGGCGGCTGGGTCACATTACGCAGTTGACTCAGGTCAAAGACCTGCATGCCGTGCTCTCCGGCGCCGTCGGCCACGATAAAGGCGTGGTCTTTGTAGACCTTGATATCCCGCCATACGCTGCTGCGGGCGCCGTCGGTTTTGGGCAGGTCGCCTACGAAGACCGGGTTGAAGGGGTCGGTCACGTCGACGAACGAGGTGCCGTCGGTGCGTCCGACGAGGGCGTATTCCTTGCCCGTCTCCGGGTCGGTCCAGCCCCAGATGTCATTCGTGCGGATGCCGCGCGTGCCGCCGATGTCTTTGACCGAAAGGAACGACACGAGGTCGACGTCGCTGCATTCGAAGCTGGCCGCCATGTCGTCCGTGCATTTCACCTCGCCGCCCCGGATCGACGCGTATCCCTTGATGTCGTTGATGACGGTGTTTTTCTCGATCCAGATGCCGCTGCCCATGTCATGCTCAAAGATGACGGCAGCGCCTTCGCCGGAGTCGACGCCGGGTGCGCCTACGACGGCGAGGTGGTTGCCTACGGCCAGGGCGCCGGCAAAGGAAGCCCGGCCTTCCAGGGTAGTGCTGCTCATCTTTTTGGCGCTGGCCCAGCCGTCCATGGTTGCATTACGCTGGAAGACGTAGATCGCCCCCTGGCTTCCGGCTCCCGGCGTCCCGATCCAGAGCTCGTCGCCCGTCAGGGCGATCGACGAGCCGAACTGGGAGAAACGCTCGGCTTCGAAGGGAGAAAGCCGACGCTGCGGGGTCCACGCGCCTGCTTCTGCATCGAACTGGTAGACGAACACGGTTCCTTCGCGCTGGCTGTAGCGGGGCGCGCCCACGAGCGCGAGGCCGTCATGGAGCGCGAGGGTGGCGCCGAACTGATCTCCCTCGCTCAGGCCAGCCGTATCCAGCTTGCTTTCTTCCATCCAGGATCCGTCGGCGGCGCGCTTGAAGACGTAGACGGCGCCGGTGCCTTCGTTCTGGGCGGGTGCAGCGGCCAGGAGCACGTCGCCCTCGATAGCCACCGTCGACCCGAAGCCGTCGCCGGCCTGGGCATCGCTGCCGACGAGCTTCGCCTGTTGCATCCAGGATCCGTCGGCGGCGCGCTTGAAGACGTAGACGGCGCCGGTGCGTTCCTGCTGACCGGCGGCCGAGACCAGGGCCAGATCGCCCTGCACGGCTACGCTGCTGCCGAAGGCATCGCCGTCCATGCCGTCATGGGCCGTGAGGCGCGCCGCTTCCATCCAGGCGCCGGAGGCGTTCTTCTGAAAGACGTACACCACTCCATTCGCATCCTTTGCACTGGCACCTACCAGCAGCGTCTGCCCTTCCGTCGCGAGGGCGGCTCCGAAACGATCTCCTTCTTTGGTCGCGTCCGAGGCTTTTAGCTGGGCGGCTTCCTGCCACATGCCGTCTGCACCGCGCTGGTAGACGTAGACGATGCCGGGAAACACGCGGTTGCGTGTTTCACTGACGAAGACTTCTCCGTCGCCTACGGCGAGCGATCCGCCGAATTGTTGGGCGAGGGCGGGCGCGTCCATCAAAATAAGGAAGCATAGAAAAGCGAGAAGCGCGTGTAGCCGTTTCATAGGGCATGAGGGTTTGAAGAGGGTGGGGCCCCCGGGGAGAGGGTAGGTACCGTTTGTTGATCACAATGAGCAAGGTAGAACAAGCCAAAGGTATACAAACTCTTCCAAGAAATAAAGCACTTTTACCGTTCCGTCCAGGTGCCGAAGTCGTACACGACAGGGCGGGTGCCGGCCTGAATGACGAGCCGATCCTCGTTCACGCGCTGCTGCATCCACGGGTCTTCCAGCAACGGCCAGGTGTGTAGGTCTACCGGACGGCCGTTGACGGTGCGGGCACCGCCGTAGGTAATCGACAGCCTCGCGCCGTGGAGGTCCTGGTAGCGAAGCGTAGGCACGCCGCCTGCGGCGGAAAAACGCAGCGCATGGGCCTGCACGGCTTCCTTGAAGGCACGGAGTTGCTCCGGTGCGGGCCCCGGGTACGCCTCAGGGAGGGCCGTCTCGATCACCACGCCCAGCATGCCGGCCCGATGGGCGTGGGCGTCGCTTGAGGCATCCCACCCGAAGGCTTCGCTCAGGCGAAGCGCAACGAGCACGCACCCGTAGTGAAAAAACACGTCACCCCGGTCGCTTTCATCGATGACGGCGCGGAAAGAGAGGGGGGTTCGCAGGCGGACCCACGGGTGGGCATCGTCTTCGGGGAGGGCATACACGGCCAGCACGGTGCCTTCGTGCTGCCAGACTTGCTCATACCCCGTCGTGCCTTCCTCTCCCGTCACCGGATGCGGGTGCTTGACGTAGAGCCTGCTTGTGCCGGACGGGCGGAGCCACTGGACCGCCCATCGATGATACTGCTCGCTGAAGGCCGTATGCACCGGGTAGTCTTCCATGACGCTGTAGACGCCGTAGGTCCTGTTGAGGTACGTCGTCTTGTAATGATGCCGCCCCATCCACCGGTCCGTCTCCCGATGCACAAAGGCGTGTTCCCGGTTGGCGGCGATGGCTGTCACCGAGGCCGGGAATCGATACGGACTCACCGCCGCCTGTACGGCAAACAGGGCTTTTTCGCTGGCGAAATCCGGGGTGAACGACGCGCCGAAGTAAAGCCACAGCACGTAATCCGCCGACAGAAAAGCATCCTGGCCGTCGTACTCCCTTTTGTAGCGCAGGCTGGCCGAGAGCCAGTGGCCGTCGAGCCATTCCCCGGCATTCTCCAGGATCAGCCATGCCGCCGTCATTGCGGCCTGCTGCCGTACGGCCGGGTCCGGGGCGAGGTCGGCCAGGCTGCGCATCGGGCCGATGTAAAAGGTCTGGTAGGCCGGGCTGTCGAACTCGGCCGTGCCTCGGTGGACGTAGCGGTTCATGCGGTTGAGCAGGAAGCGTCGCCCCGAGGGATCTTCGTCGCGGAAGGACGAGGCGAACGGAGCGTCGGGCCAGGCCTCGCCGGCGAGGTAGCGCGCCGTAGCCAGCATCAAACGATGGTTTTCCGTGCGACCCCCGGCGTAGTCGGCGTAGCCGGTCAACTGTCTTTTGAAAGATTCCTTCGTGGATGCCGGCAGCACGGAGCGCCAGCGCCAGTACGCGTCGGCCATGGCCCAGGCGCCGAACCGGTCTCCTTGCACATCCTCCAGGTTCGTCTCCAAGTTGGCCTCCAGGAGGCGGATGCCGTCTTCGGTATGCCCGGCAGCCAGCAGGGCCTGGGCCTGCCAGTAGGCAAATTTGCCGCGAAGCGGCTGGTCCTGGTACGCGGCGATGATGCCGGCCAGCAACGCCTCTTTGCGTTGCTCAAAAGCGGGATCT
>Ga0302046_10002391_pt1 | contig 17463 bp, 15 predicted proteins | sample RVTome_11_FD_200261 | JGI IMG/M metagenome (GOLD analysis project Ga0302046, IMG submission 200261) | Soil microbial communities from uranium-contaminated site in the Upper Colorado River Basin, Wyoming, United States - RVT147D111 (version 2) ...
ACACCGCCGCTGCCGGCGCCACCGCCTGGAGCGCGGCGACGAAATCGCCGATGCCGGTCAGCGGCTCGAACAGCAGGTAGGCACCCGCGCTGCACAGTTGCAGCGCGCCGAGGCACCACAGGAACCATGCGTCGGCCCCGCGCGATGCGCGGTGTGACAGCCTGAGGGCGGCGGCACCCGCCAGCACGTTGAGGGTATTGCCACCGAGCTGAAACGGCACGTTCCGGACCACGTCGTTCCCCAGACCCCGGCAGAGCGACCACGAGATGGACCAGCCGGCGGGGACTCCTCCCCCAAGAAGGCAGCCGGTGCCGTGGCCAAGCATCTCGTGAATCACGGTGCCGACGATCACGGCCAGGACGCCGGCCGCGACCGCGGTGGGCCGGTGGTGGGCCGGAGCCGCCGTCGGCGGGGGGCCGGCCGGAGTCATGAAGAGGCCCGGGGGAAGTAGAGCGGGCCGAGGCTGTCCCGAAAGAAGGGCTCGCGGAACTTCCAGAGGTACATCTCCACGAAATAGTGGAACAGGAACAGGCCGTCGAACACGTGCACGAGCAGGTTCACGGGCAGTGGGCGGGGCTCGAGTCCCGCCTCATTGAGCACGAGATACAAGGCCCCGAGCCCGAACAGGATGGCGTAGAACAGCATAGGCCGCGCACGCAGCGGCGCGAAGAGCCGATCCGGGATGGCGTCGCTGGCGAGCCGGGTCCGGGACCACCGGGGCCACATGAGCACGTGATACTCCACGTAGTGCATCGCGAGCGAGAACGCGTAGAAGCCGATCCATACTACCCCCAGGGCCACCGAGGCGGTCTGGGCGGCCCAGTACCCGAGCGCGAGCGCGAGGTCGCGACCCGGCGCCCCGAGCGACCACGCCCGGGCATAGCCGACCAGGATCGCCAAACCACTCAGCACGATGAGCGCGATGAGAATGAGGCTGGGCGGCGTTGCTGCGAACCGCATGCCCGGCTGCAAGAACGTCACGAACAGAAGCGCCGCCCACGCGAGGAAGTACGCGTTCTCCACCGTTCGCACCCACGGTGCGAAGCGCCGGCCACTCCGGCCCTTGAACAGTTGCAGCACTCCGAAGCTCTGCCGGTTGAGGTGGAAGAAGTCGAACGCCCGGATCGCGAGAAAGAACGCCGTCGTGAGACCCACCAGTCGCGGCGCCAGCCCCAGACCCGTGTACAGGGCAGTCCCGATGAGGATTACAGCCGGGATGGCGTAGAAGACCGTGCGGCGCCGTCGCGTGGACGCGAAGTACGCACGGTTGTCCCGATGCAGGTACACCGTGAAGGTGATGAAGAAGTGCGAGAGCCCGAACACGACCAGGTACACCTGAACGGGGAGCGTTCGCGTGAGCGCCTCGATGTCACCGCGGTCGTGCCCGCCGACAGCCCAGCCGAACGCCGCCAGCGGTAGCGTAATCGCAACGAAGGTCCCGAGGACGAGCACGACGTTAACAGGGCGCTGGAGATACGCCAGCTGCCCTGTCGAGGACCGAGCCGCCGAAGCCATCGTCGGCCGCGCCCCTCAGAAACCCTTGAAGAAGGTCAATCCCCCGTAGAAGCCGTTGCCGAACGTCGTGTCGTGCTTGTAGCCGCCGCGGGCCTGCAGCGAGAGCGTGTGGGGGATGCTGAACATCTCGACGACGAGACCCACCTGGTACATCTCGAAGTCGGGGTTGGAGCCCCATACGACCTCGACGCCGCCGTTGACCGTGTTGGGGCCGGCGTAGTCGAGGTTGGTCAACTGCTGCTTGACCCCGCCCTTCTGGTAGATGAAGCTGTCGGTGCCGGTGAAGCTTCCGAAGTAGTTGAAGTTGGTCCGTGACGGCAGCCAGGTGTCGAACTCGACCTGGACGAGCGGGGCCGCCGTCGTTCCGCGCACCTCGGCGCTGCGGACGTCGGGGTCGAGCTCGGTGTCCCGCACCTCGGCGCCCGCGAGCAGGCCCGCGCTCGTCTGGCCCCAGCGGCCTTTCACCCCGAGCAGCGCGTAGACCCCGGGCGAGGTCGCCGTCACCTCGTCGCCTTCCGAGCGGAACTTGTAGGTCAGGAAGTTCGGCATCACGCGGCCGGCCAGGCTGAAGTTCGAATGGATCCTCTGCGCGACGTCACCGCCGAGGAAGGCGAACCCCTGGCCGTGGTTGTCGAACTCCGCACCACCGAACACGGACGGCTCGAGCGCTTCAGCACCGCCGACGCCGCCCAGCACCACCACCGCCAGCACGAGCAGAACTAGCGCGCGGACGACAGCAGTTCCGCCACACGGCTCTCCCGGTCGCTCGCCCAGCTGGAGCGGAAGGCTGCGAGGGTTTCGGGTGAAGCGTCGACGCGCCAGTCGCATTCCTTGTTGACATTGAACCAGACCACGGCACGAATCCGCGAATAATCCTCGTCGAGCCGGGCCCGGGCCTCCTGGAGCCACTCGCCCTTGTCCCCGCCCGTCTCAGCGCAGCCAATCTCCGTGATTATCACGGGTTTGGCGCCCAGTAGGGTCAACACACGATAAGCAGCGCCGAAGAGCTCGTCGAAGGTCTGCCAGCGTGACCACGCTCGACTACTGCCCCAGTTGTAGCCGTCGAGGCCCAGCAGGTCGACTTCGTCGTGGCCCGGATAGTACTCGGCGATGGCGTTTCGGCACGAGGCGGGCACCGAAAGCGCGTAGGGACACCAGATCCAGCGGGCATTCCAGGCGCCGCGCCGCGCGAAGAGCCGTCGAAGTCGACGCCACGCGGCGACGAACTGCTCGGGGCGGTTGCCGTTCGTGGTGCCGCACCAGGGGTACCAGTTGCCGTTCATCTCGTGCATCGGCCGGAGCAGGATCCGGCCCGGAAGTGCCGCCAGGCGGCCGGCGAACCAGTCGATGTAGCCATCGAAGTCGCCGCCGAGGACGCGGGTGAGCGCGAATGCGGGGTCGACGGCCGGATCACGGCCGGCGTCCGGCAGTCGCCACGGCTCCCAGGTCAGGAGCGGAAGCCGGCCGGCCTGAAGAACCGCCCTGGCGAACTCGATCGGCGTCTCCGAGCAGCCGAGACCCCAGGACCAGTAGTAGGACACGAGCGAACACCCGAGGCCCGTCCGCGCCTCGAACGCCTGGATGTCCGGCTCCCCGGGGAGCGCCTCGCCGAAATAGGCGCCCAGCGCGGGGCCGGGATCAGCGCGCACGGGGCGAGCGCAGAACGGCCCAGCAGAGGGGCCACAGCTTGTGGACCGTCCACAGCGACCAGGCGCTACTGAGCAAGAACAGGTCGAGGTTCACTCCCAGATGCATCCAGGCGCCGTACGGGATCGCCGCAAGTGAGGCCAGGATGAGCGCACCCTGGGGGGCGATACCGAACAGGGCGGGCTTGCGCGAGGGCCGTGTCGTGTCTTTGGGCGTCACGGTGTAGTGCGGGCGGCGGGTCCGGGTGCGCAGCGCGGTGTACGTCGCGGCGATGAACGTCGGGAAGTAGCCGAGCCAGACGTTGCCCGCGCGGCCGAAATCCACCGACGAGCCGGCCGCCGCGAACTGAAAGCGATAGGCCAGGTGCGTCAGCACCAGGCTGGGCAGCCGGAACACCAGGTAAGCGGCCACCGTGGTGTTCAGGACGTAGGTCGCGGTGAACAGCGAGACGACCGGCAGCACGTAGAAGAACGGCATCACGAACCCGGCGAACAGGTACACGATGCCCAGGTGGGCATACTGGAGCCGCTGCATCGCCGAGAGCCCCCGGCGAGAGAAGGGATCGTCCCAGAAGAACAGGCGCAGGGAGTCGGCCGCCCACTGGTAGCGCTGCTTGTAGACGTCCCAGATGTTGGCCGGCGCGGTGCCGATCGTGAGCGGGTGGTTGTGGTAGATGGAGCGCCAGCCGGCGTCGTGGAGCTTCAGCGAGGTGTGCACGTCTTCCACGAGGTTCCAGGTGCTGAAGCCCCGGATCTGCTTGAGCGCATCACGCCGATACATCACGCCCGAGCCACAGGAGAAGGCCGCGTTCGATCCGTCCTTTCCCGACTGCATCAGGTCATAGAAGATCGGGTCGCTGTTGCTGAAGGGATCGCCGTCCGGCACGTCGAACCGCTGCTTGGTCTGCACGAAGCCCACATAGGGAAAGTCGAAGTAGCCGACGAGCGAGCGAATGATCCGGCGATCCGGCACCTGGTCGGCATCGAGCGTCAACACCAGGTCGCCCGTCGTGTGCGCGAGCCCGTAGTTCAGGTTCCCCGCCTTGGCATGCTCGCGGGTGGGCCGGGCGAGATAGCCGCAGTCGAGGTCCCTGGCGAGCTTCTCCAGTCGGCTGTCGGCCTTGTCGTCGAGGATCCACACGCGCTTCTTCTCGTAGTCGATCGCCACCGCTTCCCGGAGCGTCCGCGCCACGACGTGATACGGCTCGCCACAGGTCGTCACGAACACGTCCACGGTGTAGACGGACGACTCCACCGGAACGCCCTGGGGGCGGTGGTACCGCGGATACCACGAGACGGCGAAGAACGAGGCGTACACACCGAGCGCGACGAGCTCGGCCAGGATGAACGGAACCGCCAGCCACCACACCTGGAGGTTGAGCACGGTCAGCAGCCAGCCGAAATAAACGAGCGTGGCGAGGCCGCCGGCGACCGCCGTCACCTGAGCGCGGATGCGGCGGCTGCGGTCCTCGCGATCCCGGTAGCGGCGATACGCACGTCGGCCGCTCAGATCCGCCAGCCAGGCGCGAAGGGCCCCGAATACTCCGGCACTGCGCGTGCGAGACGCGACGTCGAACATCGTTTGCGACCTCTCATGATGTCAGGCACTGTCCGCAGCTCCTCTGCGGTCCGACCGTTGGCTCTCGCTCCCGGAGGAAAACCGAACGCAAAATCGGCACCACCTCAGAAAGGCAGCAATGACGCTGGCTTGCGGGCCGTTACGCGGCCCGGGTGGTCAAGGATCGATCGAAGACGGCAGGTTGCTGGCGAGCGATCCTCCAGGGACCGAAGACCGCCGTAGCCTGGCAGGTGACGCAGAACGATCGCGCGGTCGTGCCGACCCCGGGGATCAGGCGAGTCGCGCGCGTGAGACGATGCCGAGGGCGAGCGGCAGAACGGCCGACGGCTTCACGCCGGCGAGAACATCGGAACCGGCGGCCCGCCCTCCGTCGGCTTGAACGTCAGCCGCACCACCTGGCCGATCCGGATCGCGTCGAGGTCACAGTCGACGATGTTGGTCATCATCGTCGGCCCCTCGGCGAGGGTCACGTACGCGATGGCGTACGGGACCGGCGCGCGGCGGAAGACGCTGTACGAGTAGATCGTCCCGCGGCCCGAGGCCTCCGTCCACTCGGTGCGATCGCTGCCGCAGAACGGGCAGCTCGCCCGCGGGTAGTGATGGCGCTCGCTGCAGGCGATGCAGCGCTTGAGCAGGAGCGTGCCCCGGCCGGCAGCGTCCCAGAACGCCTGCGTCTCCGGGTTGACCGGCGGGCCCGGGATCGTGCGTTCCGTACCGGCCATGTCACTCCCTCCCGATGATGACGGTGGCGCTGCCGTGGCGCGTGGCCAGCGAGCCACCGGTGCCGTGGGCGAGCGCGACGTCGCAGTTCTTCACCTGGACCCGGGGATGGGCCTCGCCGCGGAGCTGGCGCACGGCCTCGACGACCTTGGTGAGGCCGCCCCGGTTGGCCGGGTGGTTGTTGCAGAGGCCGCCGCCGTCGGTGTTGAACGGCAGCCGGCCGACGCCCGAGACGAGATTGCCGTCCGCCACCAGCTTGCCGCCCTGGCCCTTGGGCGCGAACCCGAGATCCTCCAGCGTGATGAGCACCGTGATGGTGAAGCTGTCGTAGATCGACACGTACTTCACGTCGGCGGGCGCCACCCCGGCCTCGGCGAACGCCGCCGGCCCCGACCGCACGGCGCCCGTGTACGTCAGGTCGATCCGGCCGCCCGCCTGGTGCTTCACCGCCTCGCCGGCACCGAGCACGGGAACGAGCGGGCGCGCCAGGCTCCGGGCGATCTCGGGCCGCGTCACGACGATGGCGCCGCCGCCATCGGTGATGACACAGCAGTCCAGCCGGTGCAGCGGGTCGGCGATGATGGGCGACTGGAGGACCTCCTCGACCGTCACCACCTCGCGGAGCAGCGCGTGCGGGTTGTGCTGGGCGTGCTGGGAAGCCGCCACCTTGATCCAGGCGAGCTGCGCGCTCGTCGTCCCGTACTGGTGCATGTGGCGCATGGCGGCCATCGCGTACTGGTTCACCACGGTGGGGCCGTAGGGGAACTCGAAGGCGACGTCGGGGGCGGCCGCCCCGTAGCTGCGCGGCGCGGTGCCGGTGGCCATGCCCTCGGCGCGCGGCCGGCCGGCCAGCGTGATGAGCGCCACGTTGCACTTGCCGGCGGCGATCGCCTCGGCGGCGTGGCCCACGTGGATCACGTAGGACGAGCCGCCGGTCTCCGTGGTGTCGATGTGGCGCAGCTGGAGGCCCATGTAATCGGCCATGGAGAGCCCGCCGAGGCCCGGCGCGTCGCCCGCGCAGAAATACCCGTCGACGTCCGCGCGACTCAGGCCGGCATCGGCCAGGGCTCCGCTGGCCGCCTCGGCGTGCAGCTGGGCCAGCGATTTGTCGTCGGCCTTGCGCGTGGGATGCTCGAAGACGCCGGCGATGTAGGCCTTGCGCTTGATCGTCATGTCTCTCCGGTGCTCAGCGGCCGGGGGGCGTGCTGAGCGGCAGGAAGGCGCGGCCGGCCGAGGTGCCGCCGTTGACGGCCAGCACCTCGCCGGTCATGTAGTCGGCGAGCGGCGAGGCCAGGAAGAGCGCGGCGTGGGCGATGTCCAGCGGGGCGCCGGCCCGGCCCCACGGGATCTGCCTGGTCAGCGCGGTCTCGTACTCCGCGCTGATCGGCGATGTCTCGCTGTCGACCTTGATCAGCCCGGGCGCGATGCAGTTCACGTTGATGCGCTGCGACGCCAGCTCCAGCGCCAGCACCCGGGTGAACATCACCACCGCGGCCTTGGAAGCGCAGTAGTGGGAGGCTCCAACGCGCCCGCTGGCGTAGGCGCCGGAGGAGATGGTGATGACCTTGCCCGCCGTCCCGGTAGCCACCATCCGGCGGGCCGCCGCCTGGCACGTCAGGAATACGCCGCGTGCGTTGGTCTCCATGACCCGATCCCACTCGTCCACGCGCATGTCGAGGACGGGCGTGTTGGGATAGATCCCGGCATTGGCGACGGCGACGGTGAGCGGGCCGAGCGCCTTCTCGGCCTCGTCCACGAACCGCGCCACGCCGCCGGCATCGCGCACGTCCACGACGTGCGCGAACACGCCGGGACCCAGCGCCGACGCCGTCCGCTTCAGCACGGCCTCGCGCAGGTCTCCGAGGGCCACGCGCGCGCCGGCCTCGTGGAAGGCCGCGGCGATCCCCTGCCCGATCCCGGCGGCGGCGCCGGTGACCAGCACGACCTGGTCCGTGAAGTCGAAGGTCACCGGGCCTTCTCGTGCCACCGGGCGACCTCCTCGCAGGTGGTGAACCAGACGCCGCGCTGCCGGCGCATGGACCGCACGAGGTCCTCGAGGAGCTGCACGCGCGAGGCCCGGCCGCTGATGAACGGGTGGCAGGTGAGCACGAAGCACCCGTTCTCCCGGTGCATGGCCAGGAACTCCTTGCTCCACATCTGCAGCACGCGGCCGGGGTCGGCGATCGCGTTGGTGGCGCCGTAGACGTGACGGAACAGCGGGGCGTCGTCCATGATCCACTGCACCGGGACCTCGGTGAGCGGCCCCGCCGGCGTGTCGAGCTGGTAGGGCACGTCGTTGCCCATCAGCGAGGAATCGTAGAGGAAGCCGTGGGTCTTCAGCAGGGCCGGCGTCCACACGTTCACGTCCCACGACGGTGAGCGGTAGCCGGCCGGCCGCACGCCGAGGTGGTCCTTCAGGATGGCGAGCTGCGCCTGGAGGACCGCCTTCTCCTGCGGCTCGTCGAGGACGCTGACGGCCTCGTGGACGTTGCCGTGGGCGCCGATCTCGTGCCCGGCGTCACGGATGCGCCGGCACTGCGGCAGGTGATTGACGACCGTCCAGCCGGGGATGAAGAAGCTCGCCTTGAGCTTCAGCCGATCCAGCAGCCGGAGCAGCCGATCGACGCCCACCCGCGGGCCGAAGCGGCGCTCCTCCAGGTCGGCCAGGCTGCGCTTGGCCTTCTCGGGCTCGCGGAAGAGGAAGCCCGACTCGGCGTCGAAGTCGAACGACAGGACCACCGCCGAGCGCCGGCCCTTCGGCCACGGGTACCGCATCAGGCGACGGCGGGACGCAGCCGCGCGGCGATGAGGTCGATGGTCTCCAGGATGGCGGGGTAGGTCGAGTACGAGACCTCCAGGGCGACGTGCTGGCAGCCGAGGGCCTGGTAGCCGCGCAGCGCCTCGACGACCGCCGCCACCGGGCCGCCGATCACGTGGCGCCCGCGGATCAGCGCCATGTCCACCGCGGGGCGGTGCACGCCGTCGATCAGGATCGGGATGCGCAGCGACAGCGCCGGCTCGCCCTCGCGCCCGGCCTCCTTCCAGAAGCGGCGGACCGTCTCCACGCCCTGCCGGAAGGCGTCGTGGTCGGTCGCGGTGGCGTGCCAGCCGTCGCCGTGCCGCGCCACCCGCCGCAGCGCGCCCTCGCTGTTGCCCCCGACCCAGAGCGGCGGGCGAGGCTTCTGCAGGGGCATCGGCGAGAACGTGACGTCGTGCAGGTGGTGGTGCCGGGTGACGAGCTCCGGGCGCTCCTGCGTCCACAGGGTCCGGAACAGCTCCAGCGCCTCCTCGCTGCGGCTCACGCGCTCCTTGAACGGCACGCCGAGGGCGTCGAACTCGCCCTCCAGCCAGCCGATCGCCGCGCCCACGATCAGCCGGCCGCCGGAGAGCACGTCCACGCTGGCCAGCAGCTTGGCGACGGGGATCGGCGAGCGGTACGGCAGGATCACGACGCTGGTGCCGAGGGCGATGCGCGACGTCACTCCGGCCAGCCACGGCAGCACCGCGAGAGGATCCAGCATGTGCTCGCGGTAGATGACACTGGCCGCGTCGGGCACGATCACGTGGTCGGTGACCCAGATGGAGTCGAGCCCGCGCTGGTCGGCGCGCCGGGCGACCTCGAGCACCCGGGGGACCTCGATGGGGCGGCCGTAGTGCGGCAGGCAGATGCCGAGCTTCATGGCTCGGCAGCGTATACTCCTCCGCCGGTCAGGGCAACCGCCCGCCGAGCCCGATCAGATCACCGTGCTGCGGAGCTCGCGAAGGGCCTGGGGCGGCAGCACGCGGAGCAGCTCCTCCAGCGTCGTTCGCCCCTCGCGCAGCTTGGCCAGGGCGTCGGTGGCCATCGAGTAGGTGTTCTTACGGGCGGCCGCGAGGATGGCGTCGAACGGAGCGCCCTGGTTGATCAGCAGGACATCGTCCATGCCCGGAGTCCACAGCTCGGCGAGCGCCAACCGCCGCTTGTAGCCGGTCTGATGACACTTCTCGCAGCCGGCACCCCGGTACCAGCGCAGATCGCTCGGCGCCATCTCGAACATCGTTTCCAGCAGGCCGGGGGGTGGCGTGTACTCCTGCTTGCAGTTCCAGCAGATCTCGCGCACGAGCCGCTGAGCCAGCACGCCCAGCAGCGACGAGGTGCACACGGTGCTGTCCACGCCGAGGTCCTTCAGGCGGGCGATGGCACCGAGCGCGTCGTTGGTGTGCAGCGTGCTGAGCACGAGGTGCCCGGTCTGGGCGGCGCGAAACGCCAGCTTGGCCGTCTCGGAGTCCCGGATCTCGCCGAGCATGATGACCTCGGGGTCATGGCGCAGGAACGAGCGCGTGTAGGAGGCGAACGTGTTGCCCACGCGCTCGTCGACCTCGTGCTGGCAGAACTGCGGGCACACGTACTCGATGGGGTCCTCGGCGGTGACGATCTTGATCTCGGGCCGGTACACCGACTTCAGGATGGCGAAGAGGCTGGTGCTCTTGCCGGAGCCGGTGGGCCCGGTGACGAGGATCGTCCCGGCGGAGGCGCGAAGCAGCTGCTGCAGCCGATCGGTCACCGGTGCCGCCATCTTCAGCGCCGGCACGGACTCCGGTGCCCCGCGCGGGTCGAGGATCCGGATGACGGCGTTCTCTCCGTAGTAGCCCGGGATCACCGAGACGCGGAAGTCCATCGGCACCACCCGACCATCGACTTCGACCCGCGCCCGGAAGCTGCCGTCCTGGGGCCGCCGCCGTTCGGCGATGTCCAGCGTGGCGAGAATCTTGATGCGCGAGAGCACCTCGACCCGCTGGAGGCCGAGATCGTCGCTCAGCGTGCCGAGGTTGAAGTGCTGGAGCATGCCGTCGATGCGAAAGCGAACCTGCAGCCGGTTGTTGATCGTCTCCAGGTGGATGTCCGACGCGCCACGGTCGATGGCGACCCGCAGCAGCTTGCGCACGATTTCGTCCGCGCTGTCGACGCGGTGCGTCACCGAGGAGGTGTAGATGTCGTTGTCCGCGTCCGCGCCGATGACGTCCACGGTGGTGCCGGCGGCCAGGCTCGGCGGCACCTCCGCGCGATAGAGGCGCTCGAGGGCACGGCCGATGTCCGCCGACGTCGACGTGATCACCTCGATCTTGAGGCCGGTGCTGCGCTGGAGATCGTCGACGAGGCGCGTCTGCGTCGGATCGTCCATCGCCAGGATGAGAAGGTTGCCGACCCGCGACACCGGTACCATCCGATGCTTCATCGCGAACTTCTCGCTGACGAGGCCCCGCAGCGTTGGATCCAGGATGATCGTGTCGAGGCTGAAGAACCGGATGTGCAGCTGGCGGCACAGCGCCACCCGGAGGCGCTCCTCCGAGATGTACCCCAGACGCATCAGAACCTGGCCCAGCGGCTCGCTCGTGCGCCGCTGCTCGGTCAGGGCGGCCTCGAGCTGGGTGCGGGTGACCTCGCGGCTCTTGATCAGGATGTCGCCGAGCTTGCTACTGCGCCGGTGACGCTCGAGGACGGCCAGCAGCTGATCGCGCGTGATGATCCTCTGCGCGATGAGGATGTGCCCGAGCGGCGCGTAGCCATCGGGCGCCCGCTGCACGCGCAACGCTTCCTCCAGCTGTGTCGAGGTCAGCAGGCCCTCGGCCACCAGCAGTTCGCCGAGCCGCGCGGGCATCTCTGGCTCTTCGGACTTGTCGCCGGCCTCCTGGGTCAGAGTCTTCATGGGGGCCGCGAGCGGGCAAGAGCGATGCCAGACCCGGGCTGCGCCGTCGGCGCCACGTCCCCGACCGAGCGCTTTGGAAAGAAAGGATTTCCTGATGCGGCGGGCGTTCGGAGAACGCGGCCAACCGGGTGATCCTTCGTCCTTCGGTCAAAAAACGATCACGAATCCGGTGCCGCGCAGTGCAGCATCTGCACGCGGAATCTGCGCCCCCGCCGGCCGGGATGCTTGGTCCGGGGCAACACGACGCCTCCGGAGCGGACGGCGTACACCTCCGGGGTTGTCGACGCCCGTCGGAACCTGTCCCCGATCGCGCAACGCCCGGGCGGCGTCGAGGAGGCGCTTGCCAGCGGTCGCCCTCGGTGATGCGATTCGCACGGTATCATGCCGGCGGAGGGCACGACCATGCTCAGCGCGAAGGACAACGAGACGCTGACGCGCGTGGGCCGGGGCACGCCGATGGGCGAGCTGATGCGGCGCTACTGGCAGCCGGTCGCCGCCGTGGCCCAGCTCGACGAGCACCCCACCCTGGCCGTGCGCCTCCTGGGCGAGGACCTCGTCCTCTACCGGGACACGCGAGGGCGGTACGGGCTGCTCGATCGCCACTGCGCGCACCGCCGGGCCGACCTCGCCTACGGCATCGTCGAGGAGTGCGGGCTGCGCTGTCACTACCACGGCTGGCTGTACGACGGCGCCGGCGCGTGCCTGGAGCAGCCGTTCGAGGAGGTGGCGCGACCGGACTCGCGCTTCAAGGACAAGATCACGCTGGCGGCCTATCCGGTGGAGACGAAGGCGGGACTGCTGTGGGCGTACCTCGGCCCCGCGCCGGCGCCCCTCGTGCCCGACTGGGACCTCTTTCACGAAAACGGCTTCAAGCAGATCGTGTTCTCGGAGATTCCCTGCAACTGGTTCCAGGGCCAGGAGAACTCTATCGACCCCATCCACTTCGAGTGGCTGCACGCCAACTGGGCGGCCGCCCAGCGCGGCAACGGCGCCCCCCGCGCGCCCCGCCACCTCAAGATCGCCTTCGACGAGTTCGACTGGGGCTTCACCTACCGCCGCGTGCGCGAGGACACGACCGAGGACGACGAGCTGTGGACCGTCGGCCGCGTGTGCCTGTGGCCCAACTGCCTCTACACCGGCAAGTTCGAGTGGCGCGTGCCGATCGACGACGCGCGCACACTGCACGTGGCCTGGTTCGTCGATCCGGTGCCGGGCTCCGAGCCGTTCGAGCAGACGCGCATCCCCTACTGGCACGGGCCGATCCACGACCCCGAGACGGGCCGGTGGATCACCAGCCACATCATGAACCAGGACTTCGTGGCGTGGATGGGCCAGGGCACCATCGCCGACCGCACGAGGGAGCAGCTGGGCGAGAGCGACCGCGGCGTCATCCTGCTGCGCCGGCGGATGCTGGAGGAGGCGGCGATCGTCGCCCGCGGCGGCGACCCCAAGGCCGTCATCCGCGATCCGGCCCGCAACCGGCGGCTTCCCCTCCCGCGCATCCGCGAGGGCCGCGGCGCGCCGGTGCGCCCGCCGGACGCGCCGCGGCCGATGGTGTTCCACGCCGGCCAGCCTCCGGCGATCGTCGAGGAGATGCGGCGCGTCTGGGCCGAGCGCGGGAGCGCCTGACGATGGCCACGCTGGCCGGCGTCTTCGCCATGTCGCACAGCCCGTTCTGCTACATGCCGCCCGAGCGCTGGAACGAGGTGCGCGCCTCCCGCCCGCTCCGGCCCGACGTGCCGCGGGACGACGTGGAGGTCAACCGGGCCAAGGCCGCGCGCGTCGCGACGGCGTTCGCGACGCTCAGGGCCGAGCTGGCGGCGGCGGCGCCCGACGTGCTCGTGGTCTTCGGCGACGACCAGCTCGAGTGCTTCGACTTCGCCAACTTCCCCACGTTCGCCGTCTACGCCGGCGGGACGTTCCACGGCGCGCTCGCCGACGGGGGCCGGGCCCGGGTGCCCGGCCATCCGGCGCTGGCGGCGGCCCTGCTCGCCGGCCTGATGCGGCGCGGCTTCGATCCCGCCTTCTCGCTGGACATGCCCCGGCCCGAGCGCGGCATCGGGCACGCGTTCCTGCGGCCGGCCGAGTCCCTCACGGACTTCAGCACGCCCATCGTGCCCGTCTTCCTCAACTGCTACTACGCCCCCCAGCCCACCGCCCGGCGCTGCTACCAGCTCGGCGCCGCGGTGCGCGAGATCATCGCCGAGCACCCGGATCCCATCCGCGTGGCGGTCGTCGGCTCGGGCGGCCTGTGGCATACGCCGCGCGCGAAAGACGCGTACCTCGACGAGGCCTTCGATCGGGCGATCTTGAAGGCGATGACCGCGGGGGACGCCCGGGCGATGGCGCGCCACTTCGACGACTACGAGGTGCCGGCCGGGGACGCCAGCCAGGCGCTCGGCGGACGCGGGCCCGCCGCGACCGGCCTGCCCGGCGCCGGCGGCCCCCAGGGCGGCACGCGCGAGACCTGCAACTGGATCGCCGCCGCCGGCGTCGCCGACGGCACGCCCGCCACCCTGGTCGACTACGTCCCGATCTACGCCTCGCCGATCGGCGCCGGCTTCGCCTTCTGGCGGGGACGCTAGAAGAAAAACGTCAGGTTCTTCGCGAGCAGGACGCTCTGGTCGAGCACGACCTTGCGGCGGGCGATCTTCCAGCCGCCGTCCACCCGCCGCAGGAGGTCCTGCTCGGTCAGCCCCGACGGCCCCGAGTAGCGGATGTGGTAGTGCCGCAGGAAGTCCTTCACCTCGGCCGGCGCGTCGGCGTCCACGAGGTCGATGCGCCAGACCTCGGTCTGGTGGGGCCCGCGCGGGTCAGCAGCTCGTTGTCCTCACGACTCAGCACCCCCGGGGCCCTCCCGGCGTCACGGGCCCGTCAGGCGCGCGCGGACGCGCGGCAGGACCTCGCGCGCCACCCGGGCGGTGTAGTCGCGCTCGGGATCGGTCGGGAACGTCGGGTCGGGGATCGGGTGCAGGACGACGTGGTCGAACGCGACCGGTGCTCCGCCGAGCACGGCGACGAGCTGCTCGACGATGCCCCCCGGCCCACCCCGCAGGCAGAAGGCGTCGGCGGCCTCCGCCGGCAGGAAGTCCACGACCCGCCCGCTCGCCTCCAGATCCGGCGCGTGATGGAAGTCCGGCCAGACCTTCTGCGCGTGCTTGAGTGTCTCGGGATCCGGCCCCGCCCACGCCAATCCGGGCGCCTCGAACAGGGCCGGCGAGTACTCGTAGTACCCGGCCGCCATCGACTTGCCCATCAGCAGCGCCCGGCCGGGATCGTCCATCAGCACCGTGTGAAAGATGGCCCCGACCCGCACCGTCGACGGATCACGCCCGGCGTCGGCGGCGCCGGCGCGGATCGCGTCGATCGAGCGCGCGAGGTTCGCGCGGTGGGTGCCGACGCGGATGAAGACGCCGTCGGCCACACCGCCGGCCATGCGCAGCGTGCGCGGCCCCCCGGCGGCGATCCAGATCGGCACCGGCCGGTGGTGCGGCAGCCGGGCCGGCCGCGTGGCGCCGACCTCGACGCCCTGGCCGTCCAGCAGGGCACGCACGAGTCGGGTGCTCTCCTCCAGCTCCTTGACGCGCGCCGGGCGCAACCCGGCCAGCCGCACGGCGGTGTCGCCCACGCCCCAGCCGAGCAGCGTGCGCCCCGGCGCCAGCTCGTCGACCGTGGCGATCGACGAGGCCGTGACGGTCGGGTGCCGGTTGACCGGGTTGGCCAGCAGCGGGCCCAGCACGACGCGCTCGGTCGCCTGGGCGGCGGCCGCCAGCAGCACGTAGGTGTCGCGCCGCCGGAGCTGCGAGTCGGGCTGGAGCACGGCGTCCCAGCCGAGCGCCTCGGCACGCCGGGCGTCGGCCACGAAGGCCGCTACCGAGCGCGAGTCGAAGCGGTTCAGGCCGAAGCGCGGGAGGCTCATGGGGACCCGGCCAGCGCCGTGCGGCCGACCGGCGTGTCGCGGAGGTGGAAGAAGTCCAGCATGTTGCCGGCCGCGATCCTGAACGCCTCGTCGGCCGGCACGCCGGCGAACAGCCGCTCGGCGAACGGGCGCGTGTTCGGCCAGTCGCATTCGATGTGGGGGAAGTCGGTGGCGAACATGATGCGGTCGACGCCCAGGTGGTGGCGCAGCTCGACCGCCACGCGCTCCACGTGCTGCACGCTGAAGGAGACGTGCTGCCGCACGTAGTCGCTGGGCCGCTGCTTGAGCGGCCTGAAGCCCAGCAGCCGCTCGGCCCAGTGGCGGTGCCGCTCGTACCAGTAGTCGGCCTCCTCCATCCAGAACGGCACCCACCCCAGCCGCGTCTCCGCGAAGAACATCCGGAGGTCCGGGAGGCGATCGAACACCCCGGACAGGGCCAGCTGGGCCAGGCTTACCGACGGGGGGATGCTCAGGAACGGCAGCGCCACCCACTCCACGAGCTTGCGGGGGCCGAGCCGTTTCAGCACCTCCGGATCGGCGCCGGGATACTCGAAGGTGGGCTGGGTCGCGCGCGGCCCGAGGCGATCGAAGCCGACGTGCACCGTCAGCGGCATGTTCAGGTCGATCGCCGCCGCCCAGAACCGGTCGTCGTCCGGGGTGGGATACGACTTGCCGCTCGGAAACACGCCGAGGTTGACGCCCTTGAGGCCGAGCTTCGCGCAGTGGTGCAGCTCGGCCAGCGCGTCGTCGAGGGTGGTCCACGGGATGACGCCGAGGCCGACGAGCCGGTCGCGCGAGACCGGGCAGTACTCCTCGCCGAGCCAGTCGTTGTAGGCGCGCACCGTCGCCCGATAGACGTCGTCGTCGGCCAGCGCGCGCCAGAGCCGGGGGCCGACCTGCATGTTGGGGAAGAGCACCTCGGCCAGCAGGCCGTCCTCGTCCTGCTCACGCAGGCGCTGCTCGGGCGGCCCGTTGCCGGCGGTATCGTCCACCGTCGCGCCGAACGGCTGCCACGTCTCGTTCGTGCGGCCGGCCCGGAGGTCGAGGAACGGCGCGGGATAAGGCGCCTGCCCCTCCACGAGGATCGCATCGCCGCCGTCGGGCAGCGTGATCGTGCGCGGCGCCCGCTCGCGATACTTCGCCGGCATCCGCGGCGTCCAGCGCTCGGGCCTGACCTCGAGGTGCCCATCGCTGGAGATCAGGGGCGGAAGCGCGGGCGCGGTCATCGGGCGCTCTCCTTCTCCGTGAGGGTGGCGGGCAGTGTACCACCGGAGCGCGGCGGTTCGGAGGCGAGCGGGGCGCCCGAGCGGTCGGTCGACCGCCTACCGGCGGATCAGCTGCACCCGCCGGCGGCGGGTCAGGTCGTCGGCTGCTTGCGCGGCGTGAGCTGCAGGGCGGCCAGCAGGTCGCGCGTGTCGGTCACCTCCCGCATCGTCTTGAACGGCAGGTGGAAGACGGGGCGCGAGGCGACCACCAGCATGCCGAGGTTCAGCGCCGCCGCGACGACCTGAAGCACCGGCAGCGCGAGGTACTCGGTGAGCTGCTCGCCCTTGACGTGCAGCCAGTCCAGGTCGCGCTCGAAGTGGCCGGTGGCCGGACGCCACCACGACGCCGGCGCGGCCGCCGGGCGTGAGGCCGGCGCCTCGGCGGCGGGCCGGCCGGCGAAGAGCGCGAGCATGGGCGCGGTGCCGTGGGAGGCGAACAGGAACCAGGTCAGGGCCCGGGTCGCCAGCCAGACGAGCGCGGCCAGCGCCATGGTCCACCAGGCGCCCGGGCGCAGGCCGGCGACCCCGCTGGTCCCGGAGGTGAACGCCTCGACGAGCGGGCGGTAGAGGAACAGCACCTCGAAGCCCATCACGAGGAGCTGCACGATCGCCATCCGGGCGATCACCCGCACCGTGCGCGCGTGCACGGCGTCGGCCAGCGCCCCCAGACACGCGAAGCTGCCCATGACCAGCAGCAGCATGAACGCGTAGAGCACGCCGGCGGTGAACCGCGACTCCTCGGCGCCGCCCGACGCGCCCGTCAGGGCGCGGCTGACCGTCGGGATGGTCGTGTAGGTGAGGACCGCCGCCTCCAGCACGCACCAGACGAGCAGCACGAGGAACGCGAGCGACACCGCCCCCTGCGATCCGCGCCCGGCCAGCGCGACCGGCGTCGTGGCGAGCCGCTGGAGCGACTCCACCACCAGCCGCACCGCCAGCGCGAGCAGCCCCAGCGTCCAGCCCACCGCGACGGCCGCGACCCGGACGACGCCCACCCAGAAGAGCGTGACCGCGCGCGCGGCGTCCCACCACGCCATCAGGAGCATCGACACGAATCGCAGCCGGTACCGGCGGAACGGCAGCGTGTAGAGGGAGAGCAGCGTGATCCAGACGGCGGCCACGCCGAGCAGGG
>Ga0302046_10002392_pt1 | contig 17460 bp, 16 predicted proteins | sample RVTome_11_FD_200261 | JGI IMG/M metagenome (GOLD analysis project Ga0302046, IMG submission 200261) | Soil microbial communities from uranium-contaminated site in the Upper Colorado River Basin, Wyoming, United States - RVT147D111 (version 2) ...
CAGCCTCTCCGCCGTTAGGTCCTCGACGTAGGCCTCGCCGCCGTACCCGACCAGGATCTCGCGGTCCGTGCCCGCGAGGCGAGCGCGGCTGCCGGCCGGCACCGGGTCCCCCCCCGGGCCGAGGAGGACGACGACCGCCGAGATCACTTCGGCGACCTCGAAGGGTACTAGGACCCCGCTTCCATCGGCGGGGGTGACCACGTGCTCCAGCGCCCCGACCCGGACGTTGGCCGCCAGGGCGTCGGGGTCGATGGCCAAGCGATTCCGCTCCCAGCCCCGGAGCTCGGGGATCAGCAGATATCCGTGGCGGCCCGTGCGGCCGTACGGACGGTTCTCGCTCAGAACCAGCACGTCCGAGACGCCTCCGGTGGACACCACGGCGAAGGCGTCGGGAATGCGTCGACTCGCGAAGAGCCAGCCGTTCATCACGGCGAGGCTCCCCCCGGCGTCGACGTAGGCCCCGGTCCCGCCCTCGCGCCAGTCGACTCCGAAACGCACCTCGCCGCGATTGCCACGCAGCTCGCCGCCGGCCTGTCCGTGGCCCTCCGAGCGATCGTCGGCCTGCAGGCTCCATCCCCAGCCGCCGCCGTAGGGGGCGCCGCGCCGGAGGCTCAGCGAGGACGAGCTACCGCTGTCGCCGCTCTCCACACCGAGACCGGCGGCGATGTCGTCGCCGAGGGGAACGCTGACGCTCAGCCGGCCGCCGCGGCCGCTCTCGTCGTCGTCGAACGCGGTCATCGACACGGAGAGGCGCGCCCCGAGGTTCTGCGTCCAGGAGAGACTGCGCGTGCGATGAGTCGTCAAGTCGGCGCCGCGCGAGCCGATCCAGCTGACCGCGACGCTGCCGCGCCCGACCGGGAGCCAGACGGTCGCCCTGTCCTCGGCCCGGACGCCGAAGAGGGCGACCGGCACGCCGGGGGCCAGGTCACCCAGATCGCGGTAGTCTCCGCTCCGTCGCCGGCTCTGGAGGTCGAAGCCGTAGCGCGCCGAGTTCCACTGGTAGCCGAGCGTGTGCTGATGGCCGCCTCCGTTCCCCTCGCTGCGGGCCCAGGAGCCGGAGACCACGCCCCAGCGGGCCGCAGGGGACCACACCGCTCCCAGGCCCGCCAGCGCGAGGTCGGGGCCGCCCTCGGCGTGTGCTTCGAGCGTGAAGCTGTCGGTGAGGCCGCGCCGCAGGCTGCCACTTGCGACCAGGTTGTCACCGTAGCCGTCGTCCTCGGCGCCGTAGTCGTGTCGCAGCAGGCCGAGCTCGAGGCTGAAGTCGGTCAGGCCCGGGGCCAGACGCCGGTGATCGACGTAGAACGGCACGGTCGTCCGGGTGACCCGGCCGAGCACGTCGGTCACCAGGAGCGAGGCCAGGCCGGCGCCCTCGATCCGGGGCAACGTGTCGAGCACGAAGGGGCCACCGTCGACCTCGGCGTTGAACTGGCGGACGTTGTCGACGTAGAGCTCCACCGTCGAAGGCACCGTCGCGGCGCCCGAGAAGCGAGGCATCGGGATGGTGATCAGGTCCGGCCGGATCCCGAAGTTGCGGCGCCACCGTACGCCGCCGAGGCGCACCGGCCGCGTCCACGAGAGGCCGCCGCTGATCAGGTCGCCGGCGCTCCAGGTCGAGAGACTCTCCGGGTCGCTGTAGGTCCATCGGGTCTCCAAGCGCCGAAGCTCCGTGGCGGCGTCGCCCACACGGCCGATGCCCGTCACCTCGAAGCTCCCGACCCGGCCGAACCGCCGCAGCGACGCCGCCACCGCCCCGCTGGTGGTCTCCTCGAGCGCCCGTCCGTACGCGTCGTACGCCACCAGCCATCCTCGATCGCGCCGCACGGCGGCGGCCTCCGGTCTCTCGTATCCCAGCCGCTGCTCCGGCCGGAGCAGTGCCGGCGCGTGGAGCACCAGCCGTTGCTCGGCCTCTTCGTAGCGGTACCCGAGGCCCGGCAGGGCGTCGAGCGGCACCCAGCCGTCGCCGTCGCGCTCCGCCGCCGGCGGCACGACCAGGCCGATGGCCTCGAGCTCGTCCGCCGTCGCCCACAGGACGCCGTCGAGCAGCCGGAAATGCGCGATCAGACCGGAGGGCCGCTCACCGTGGAAGACCTCGAGAAAGAGGTCCTGGCCGGTCGCGGCCCCGTCCGAGACACCGGGCGCGCGGGTGACGTTCGGCGGCGGCGCCGCCCGGAAGGAAGCCCGCGCCCCCACCAGCGCGGCCGCAGTGGCATCCGCCCCGGCCGCGGCCCGCGCGGTGCCCCAGGCCGAGGCGAGGACAGCGAGCGCCAGCAGGCTACGGCGCGAGATCGAGGCCGACGACCGTCGGGCGACCATTGAGCCAGGTCTCGAGTCGCAGGTGGACGAAGTCGAGCTGCGGGCGATCCCCCTCCAGGAGCCAGACCCGCCGACTACCGGGGAGCACGTAGCCGAACAGCCCTTCGCTGAGGACTGCCGTCCGCCCCCGGGCGTCGACGAGCCGTGACGCGCCCAGCTGCGCCGGGCGGCCGCCGCCGTTCGCACACTCGAGCCGCGAGCCGGCAGCGTCCATCGCGCACGAGAGACGGGGCGGAGCGGCCTCGGAGCCCCGCACGAACAGGGGCAGCACGTAGCGCATGCGCAGCGCCACCCTGGTGTCCCGCCCGCCCGCGCCGGGAAGCTCGTCGACGATGACGCGATAGGCATCGTCGCGGCCGGCCTCGGGCGGCAGGCCGATGCGGACGATCCGCACCACCTGCTCGCCCCCGGCCGGCAGCTCGACGATGGGAGGGCTGACCGCCATCTCCTCCGTGGGGAGAAGGGCGTCGGCACCTTCGAGCTGCGTCCACCGGAACACGCGCACCTGCGCGGCCGCCGGCGAGTCGCCGGTGTTGCGGAGGGTGAGACGGGTCGCGGCGGCCCGCGGACCGATTTCCACCAGCGTCGGCCCCGCCTGCAGCTGGCCCGCTGCCGCCGCGATCCGCGGCAGCAGCAGGGCCAGGAGGGCCGCGCCGGCGACGAGGAGCCGGTGTGGACGCATCGTCAGAAGCTGACCGTCGCGGTGATGGTCGACGTGTAGGCGCCCACCGGCTTCGGGTTCTGACCCGCGGCGGTCAAGCCGTAGACGTTGAACGCGTCCGCCCCGCCGGTGCTGGTGGAGTCGATCGTGAACGTGCCGACCGAGCCGTCACCGAGAATCTCGGTGTGCGCGGCGTCCCGGTAGAGGTTGTAGTCGATGGTGTTGGCGCCGTTGGCCATCTGGCGGGTGGCGAGAGTGCTCGTGCCGCCGGTGCCGGCGTCGAAGGAGACGGTCACCGGAGCGATCCCGGTGCAGGTCACCGAGCCGCTCGTCGCGCCGGAGACGCCGGAGCTGAGGTCGGTTACGGTGCCGAAGCCGAGGTCGCTCACCGTGACGGTGCAGTCGTTGGCCACGGTGATCGAGACCACGAAGGTGTCGGTGGCCGTCGCGGCCAGGGCGGGACCTGCGCAGAGCAGCGCGCCGAGGGCGAGGAAGCTGGAAGCTCTTGTCATCACTCATCTCCTCCAGGGAAGGGAATCAATCGATGCCGCCAAAATAATGGCGCATGCCCCGACCAGGACCACCCGGAGGGGCGGCTTCCGCCCCGCGCAGAGGTGGGCCACGCCCCCACGACGGCGTGGCATGGCCCGGCCTCCAGCGCCCCGCGCCACGCAGAGCGGAACCTGCGGCCGCCACGCGGGATCCGGGCTCTGGGCACCGGCCGATGCGTTCGTGCATCGTGGGCCTTCGACGAGAGGAGGGCCCGCCGCCGCGATCTGGTGACCGGCGGGCGGCGCGAGATCTTCAAGCTCGAGTGACCGGCCGGGCCCTCTACTGCAGGAGGGCGCTCCAGGCGGCCGTGTCGCCGGCCTCGAAGTCGTCGGCGAAGAGGACGACCGTCTCGTCTTCGTCCGTGCCTGGCCAGCGAGTGACGCTCATGTCGAGGGCACCGCTATTGAAGTCGTAATAGCCCCCGCCGTCGTAGAGGTTCTCCCCGCCGTCGAAGGCAAGCACGCCGCTGCCGGCGCTCTCGGTCACGCCGCCGGAGACGATGCCGCGATCGCTCTCCAGCCCGCTGGCCGTGTCCAGGACCATGAGGATCACGTCCGCGCCGTAGGGCGGCGAGCTCGTCGAGCCGGCCACGAAGACGTGGCCCGCCCCGTCCGCCATGACGTCCGAGGGGATGTCGAAGCAGCCGATGCAGGTCTCTCCGTACTCGTGCGTCCAGAGCAGCGTTGCGGTGGTGGCGTCCCGCTTCACCGTGTAGATGTTGTCGTTGAAGTTGGACTCGTCGCCGTCGTGATCGACGGATCCGGTGACGAGGACGCCGCCCGCTCCGTCGAGGGCCAGGGCCGCCGCGTAGTCGTCGATGCCGGCGGCGTCGTAGGCCTGCCAGATCAAGGTGCCGTCGATGCCCAGCAGCTTGATGGTGCTGTACTTGTCGTTGAAGTCGATGCCGGTGCCAGTGACGTACACGTCGCCCAGCTCGTCGATCTCCATGTCGGTCACGAAGTCGCCGCCGGCGACGCCCCAGGTCGCCTCCCAGATGATCGCTCCATCGGTCGGCGAGAGCTTGAGCACGACGTAGTCCGGATGCAGCGAGCTCATCACGCCGTGGATCATCACCACGACGTCGCCGGCGGGGTCGAGCAGGACCTCCCGGGCGCTGTCCTGGGAGTAGGGTGCCAGCGCCGGCCCGTCCCACACCCGCCTCCAGAGCAGCTGATCGTCGGCGTCGAAGGCGAGGAGGAGGGCGTCCCCACCGTCGCCGACCGTGCCGCCGCCGATGAAGACCTTGCCGGCGCCGTCCGTGGCCACGGAGGCACCGTGCTCGGCGATGCCGGGGGCGGCGGGATGCTGTAGGGCCGACAGCAGCGCGCCGGTCGCGGCATCGTAGCGCAGCAGGAGGACGTTGGCGTGGTGCGACGGGGCCGGAGTGTTGCCGGTCACGTAGAGGATCCCGTCACTCCCCAGCGTCAGCCCGCGCGCCTGATCGTGCCAGCTCTCCGGGCCGTCGAAGGTGTGCGACCAGAGGACCGATCCGTCCGGCGCCACGGCCGCCGTGGTGATGTCCGTATCGGAGGAGGGCCCCGCGGTCCCCGTCACGTACGCCACACCGGCCTCGTCCACGACCATGCCGGCCAGGCCGGCCGAGAGCGCCGCTCCCACCGGCAGCCGCGTGACCCAGCTCGGCGTCAGCTCCTCCGCGACGGCGGCGCTCCCAACGGCGAGTGCCAGGCCCAGGGCCGCCGGCAGCGCCCGGCGGCCGGCGAGCGCCGAGGGGGCCCTCGTGACCCGCGATGCGTTCATGGCATCTTCCTCCCTCGGGGAGGGTACGCAGGTCCAGATGACAGCCGGATGACCACAGCAGGCGACCGGCCGTGCCCGGTGCGCGAGGCGTGACCTCAGAGTCCGACGCGATCCGGACGACGGCCTCGCTCCCGCGAGCGCGTCGCCACCATGACGACGTGGCGAGGGCCCTTGCCGGCGTGGGCATGCGCCACCCGTCGCTCGACCTCGTAGCCCGCGCCGCGCAGGCGCTTCTCGAATGGGGGGGCCGGCCGCGCCGACCAGATCGCCAGCACTCCGGAAGCGGCCAGAGAGCGCGCGATGCGATCCAGCCCGTGGCCCGAGTAGAGCCGCGCGTTACGCTCGAGGCACCAGGCGTCCGGGCCGTTGTCGACGTCGAGCAGGACCGCGTCCCACCCGGCGCCGGGAGCGAGCAGCTCCCAGACGTCCCGCACGACGACCTTCGTCCTCGGGTCCTCGAGGCTCGTCCCGTGGACGGAACCGAGGTGCTCCCTGGCCCATGCCACCATCTCCGGAAAGACCTCCGCCACCACCACCCGGCCGCCGGGCAGCCCGTCGAGCACGGCGCGCAGGGTGAAGCCGAGACCGAGGCCTCCCACGAGCACGCGCGGAGCGCCGGCTCCGGCGAGCTCGCGGCAGGCCACCTCGCCGAGCAACCGCTCGGAGGCCGCCCGCCGGGTGGACATCAGCTCGTCGCCCTCGAGCTGGATGAAGTAGTCGCCGCCCCTGCGATGCAGGGTCAGCTCGCGGCCGTCCGGGGTCCGCGCGGAGGCCAGGGTCTCGAACGGGCGCATGACCCGATCATAGGCGGTCCGCCGCCCCTCGGGGCCCGGTCGGCGGTGGTAGCTTGCGCGGCATGCACCGGAGAATCCGGCACGTCGCCTTCCTCGTCCGGGATCAGGACGAGGCCCTGGCGTTCTTCGTCGACAAGCTGGGCTTCGTCGTGACCGAGGACACCCGCCTCGGCGGCAAGCGGTGGCTGACCGTCGCGCCCGAGGCCGGCGGCACTCCGTCGCTCCTGCTCTCGGCCGCCGCCACGGCGGAGCAGCGCCGGGCCGTCGGCCGGCAGGCCGGAGGTCGGGTCTTCCTCTTCCTCGAGACGGACGACCTCGAGCGCGATCACCGGAGGCTGGAGGAGGCCGGAGTGGTCTTCGTGGAGCCGCCCCGAGCGGAGCCCTACGGTACGGTCGCCGTCTTCCGCGATCTCTACGGGAACCGCTGGGACCTCCTGCAGCCGGCGAGCGCGGAGGGTGACGCCGAACCGCAGCGCTGAGCCTGGCCGCAGGCCTTCGCGGTGGATATGCTGCCGGCTTCACGACGGGAGGAGAGCGATGTCCGAAGCCAGAGTGATCGCAGTCGCGGGCGCGACGGGAGCCCAGGGCGGCGGGCTCGTCCGCGCCATACTGAACGACCCGGAGGGCGGCTTCGCGGCGCGTGCCCTCACTCGCGACCCGGCCTCGGACAAGGCGCGGGAGCTCGCCGCGCTGGGCGCCGAGGTGGTCTCGACCGATCTCGACGACCCGGCGAGCGTGGCGACCGCCTTCGACGGCGCCTGGGGCGCCTACTGCGTGACCTTCTTCTGGGACCACTTCTCGCCCGAGAAGGAAAAGGAGCAGGCGGCGACGTTGGCCGAGGCGGCGCGCGGCGCCTCCCTCGAGCACGTCATCTGGTCGACCCTCGAGGACACCCGGCGCTGGGTGCCCCTCGACGACGACCGCATGCCGACGCTGATGGGAAGGTACAAGACTCCCCACTTCGACGCCAAGGGCGAGGCCGAGCACGAGTTCACGGACCGTGGAGTGCCGACGACTTTTCTCCTGACCTCCTTCTACTGGGACAACCTGATCCACTTCGGCTCGGGTCCCCAGCGGGGCGAGGACGGCGAGCTCCTCTTCACCCTGCCGATGGGCGACAAGAAGCTGCCCGGCATCGCCGCCGAGGACATCGGCCGCTGCGCCTACGGCATCTTCCGGCGCAGCCCGGAGCACATCGGCAGCAAGGTCGGAATCGCCGGAGAGCACCTGAGCGGCGCCGAGATGGCGGCGGCGCTCTCCACGGCGCTCGGCGAGGAGGTGCGCTACAACGACCTGCCGCCGGAGGTCTACCGGAGCCTCGGCTTCCCCGGCGCCGACGACCTCGGCAACATGTTCCAGTTCAAGCGCGACTTCAACGACGATTACTGCGGCGCCCGCGACCTCGCCTTCTCGCGAGAGCTGAACCCGCGGCTGCAGACCTTCGCGCAGTGGCTGGAGCGGCACAAGGGAGAGATCCCGATCGACTGAGTGAAGGGCGGCAGGGGCGTGCGCCGACGCCGCGCAGCGCCGGCGTCGGCGGCAGGCCCGACTCTCGCCGTAGTAGGCTCCGGCGTACGGTGAAGCGCCCGCCACTCGTCTCGGTGCATCGCTCAGTCCGCCTGCGCCTGCCGGGTCTCCTAGGTGTTCTCGTCCTCGCCGCCCCAGCCGTCGCCGTCGGGCCGGACGACGATTTCTTCACCGTCGCGGCGTACCGTCTGCTCCACGATGACGGGGGGTACCGCCTCCGTCCGACCGCGGGACCCGACCTCGCCGTGCCGACCGCGTGGCTCGAACCTCCGGAGGTGGTGGCGGCCGACGAGGAGACCTACGTCAGCGCGCTCGAGTGGGCCCCGGAGGTGACGTCCTTCGCCATCGGGGAGGGCCGCATCGGGTTGCACCTGTCCTCCTACGCCATCCAGGAGGAGGGCTCTGCACAGGCCGCGGCCGGACGCGATCTCTACCTGATTCTCGAACCTCGGACCGGCGCCCTGCGACGCGGGCTCGATCTGGGCGACTCGAAGGGCCGGGTTCGCCTCGGAGGCTGCTTCGCCGCCTGGTTCCAGCGTGTCTATGTCGGCGACGTCGACTGCGACGGCGTCCTCGACCTCGCCACCGTGGAGGAGAGGATCCACTGCGCCCTGGCCGACGACCAGACGGCGATCGAATGGCCCGTCTACACCCGGGGCCCCCTGCGCTGGCACCACGCGGAGGAGGGCGGCTGGGTCGCCCGGCCCGACCTCGACGGGCGGCTCCCCTGCCGCGGCCTCCGGCAAGCGCCCCTCACCGGGATCTCGAAGGGCCCCGTGGATTTCATCCTCGAGCGCTACGCGGGCCAATCTCCCCTGCCCGAGCGGTGAGCCGGAAACGATCCCGGTCGTGTTTTCAGCTCAGCGTCAGATCCGCGATCACCGGCAGGTGGTCGCTGGCGACCCGCGACACCCCGAGGCGGCAGATCTGCACCGCCTGGGCCGTCCACGGGCCGCGAACGAAGATCTTGTCGAGCACCCCCTGCGGCGAGGGCGAGGGATAAGTGTCGAGGCTGCGCACCGCACCGCCGGTCTCCCGGTCGGTGACGCCGTTAGACAAGTGCCTGGCACGCCTTCCCGGCGGATGAACCTCTCGCGCTGCCCGGATCCCGACGCCTACGAGCGGGCCAACTGCGATGCCGGTGACCAGCGCCTCGATCAGGCGGATCGGGGCAGGCAGGCGGAGCCGGCGACCAGCACGTGGGTGCGAAAGCCCGGCGGCTTGTCGGCGAACTCACGCTCGACCGCGATGGCGGCGCCGAGCGCCACGGCAAGACAGACGAGCCCGAGGACTACGAGCTCCGCGTGGTGCCCTTCCAGCATGTCGTGACGATACAGAAACGGCCGGCCGTTCGGGGTGCAGCTCTCGGCCCTAGCGGTTGGCCGGAACGTCATCGGCGTCGCGCTCCCACGCCTCGACCTGGCGCTCCGCCTCGTCGCGGGCGATGCCGTAGGCCTCCTGGATGGAGCCGATCAGCTGCTTGCGCTTGCCGGCGATCCGATCCAGATGGTCGTCCGTCAGCTTGCCCCACCGCTCCTGCACGGAGCCCTGGAACTGCTTCCAGTTGCCTTCGATGCGATCCCAATTCATGTCCGTCTCCTCTCGGTTGAGGTTGTTCGGTTCACTCGCGTGACGTGTCTCTCGGTCGACGGCTCGACGACTTGCGGTCGTCGGCCCGACATGGAGAAGGAGCAACGCGCGTGCCAGCTGCCCGTGGCCGGCGCGTGCCCGGCTGCACGGTGGCGTTCCAGGGCTTCCCGCGGTCCCGTGAGGACGTTCGGTGCGGCACGGGGCCGGGAAAAGTTGCTGGGTGCGGGCCGGTTCTTTCCGCCAGCGCGCCGCGGGAAGCGTGTGTGGACTGTCTTGCTGATCGTGCTCATTCTCGCCCTGATCGGTGCCCTGCCGACCTGGGGGCTACAGCCGGAGCTGGGGTTACGGGCCCTCGGGCCTCGTGGGGACGGTGCTCGTCATCCTGCTGATCCTGGTTCTCCTGGGCGCCCTGTAGCGGCGCGCAGGTCGGGGCGGCGCTCGAGGGCGGCGAGGAACGGGTTGACGTCGAGCTCCACATGTTCCAGTTCAAGCGCGACTTCAACGACGACTACTGCGGCGCCCGCGATCTCGCCTTCTCGCGTGAGCTGAATCCGCGGCTGCAGACCTTCGCGCAGTGGCTGGAGCGGCACAAGGGAGAGATCCCGATCGACTGAGCGGACTCGCCCGCTCAGCCAGGGCACGGGTCGGTGGCCTCGCGGTCACACGGGGCGGCGCGATCCGTTCGAGCGACGCTTCAGGAAGGCGCTTTTCGCCCTCGCGGAGGTCTTCGACGACGAGACCGAGGCGCTGAGGTCATTTCGGACCTGATCGAGCTCCGGCGGTCGGCCGCGCCGAAGGGCTCGCTCGCAGAGGAGGCCGCTCAGGGCGCACCCTGGTAGCGGTCGAGCCAGTCGAGGGTCTCGCGGATCAGTGCGTTCGTGTTGTAGGGGACGTGGCCGCCTTCCAGAATGACGTGGCGTTTGTGCTCGGGGGGAACGCCGAGGGCGTCGAACATCGGTTTCTGTGCTAGCTCCACCGGAAGGCCGTAGTCGCTGGCGCCATTGATCATCAGGGTGGGCGCCGCCACTCGGGGGGCATAGTTCCAGGGCTGGACCTCCGGCAGCTCGCCCAGCATGTGGAAGTCGTCGTAGCCGCCGGCAAGGTAGACGAGCGTGCGGAAGCGCCTCTCCACGGCCCCGAAGATAGGGCCGTACTCGGCGCCTCCGCTCAAGCCGAGGTAGGCGAGGCTGTCACCGCCGATGTCCTCTCGGGTCTCGAGGTAGTCGACCGTGCGCTGGAGATCGTTCACCACGCGGACGTGGCGGTCCCGGTGCTCGCGAGGAGAACGGGATATCAGCTCCGTCGTCCCGCCGCCGCGCTCCAGCGTGCCACTGTAGGCGGGCCAGACGAGGGCGCGGCCGCTTCGCGGGATGAAGAGCGCCAGATCGGATCGCATGTCATCGATTGACGCGGCAAAGCGGGCGCCTGATCCCGGAACGTAGACCACGGTTCGATAGGGCGGCTCCAAGTCACGCGGGAGGAAGAGGTGCGCGATCACACGCTCACCTCCGTACGCGGCGGTGAAGCTCACCGTCTCACGCCGCCAGTAGCGTGGCGAGTCGTCCACCGACTCCAGCCGCGGCTCGAGCGGCAGCGGGTCGTAGGCGAAGTGTGAGAGGTAGGCGCTGAAGATCTCGTCCGCGACGGCGACCTCTTGCGAGAAGTCGTGGCGCTCGATCCTCGCCGGGTCGGTCAGCTCGGTTGGGGGCGGGGCCTCGTACACAGCCAGACGGAACCCGAAGTTGGGCTCGCGGTCGAGGGGCGAACGGGCGTAGTTCAGTGTGAACGTGTGCCGAGGCTCCCGCCAGGAACCACCCACGATGTAGCGCTGCCCGCCCGCGCCTTCATTCCAGCACCACTCGGCGACGTTGCCTGACATATCGAGGTGGCCATAGCGCCCCACGGAACCCGAGCTGCCGATTGGAAGGGGCCCGGCGGACTCGGCGTTGGCGAGGAACAGCTCGTCACCGGAAGGGTTCCACGGCGCGGCGCGCCGCCAGTGGTACACGGTCGGCAGGCTCTTGCCGGCAAACTCGGCGTAGGCGGCCGCCTCGTACCAGGTCACCCCGCCGACGGGCTGGTCCGCCGCATCGTCCGGATACCGGCCCAGCGCCCATGTGGCAGGACCCGGCCGGCCGGTCGAGTCGCGGAGAACGGCCATCAGCTCCTTCCATGAGAGCTCGCCGCCTGAAGCCTCGATTGCCGTCGCCCAGTAGCGCGGCTCCTCGTAGCCTCCTGCGTCGACGAACGCCTGGTACTGGCGGTTCGTCACCTCGAACCTGTCGAGCCAGAAAGCGGCGACTTCGACAGCTTCACGCGGTCCGAAGATTGCGACGCCAGCCGGCACACGGGCCATACCCTCCGCGGCCTCGCCCTCCCGCGTGAGCTCGAACTCGAGCGACCGCCGTGCCGGGTGCTCTGCCGCTACCAGGGGATCGTAGCCGGCCTTCTCGAGCCGCCAGAGGAGGAGGCGATCGATCGATACGGGCACGCGCACGTCTTCGAGCGGCGTTTCGCCCAGGGACTGGAAGCTGCTCCCGCTAGCGCGGTAGTCCCGGTAGGCGACGGTGGCGCCGATAGGCTCCGACGTGATGTCGATCGGCACCGACAGGCGGTCCATCAGCTCGTCGAGCACTGGATCCTGCGGCCCGAGCCTCGGCGCGCTCTTCGCAAGCTGGAAGGCTTCCACGATCCGGTTCTCGTCGGCGAGGTGCTCGATCTGCGCCACAGCCTCCGCCCGCGCCCGACGCACCTGCGTCTCGCGCACCCGACTCCATGTCATGGCGGCGATCGCGGCCACGGTGACGAGCGCCAGCGCCACGACGGCCAGGCGCAGCAGGCGTGTCGATCGGGCCGATTCGGGCCGTGACGTCTGCGTCACGAGCCGCTCGAGATCCTCGGTGACCTCACCGGCGGACGGGTAGCGATCCTCGCTCCGTCGCGCCAAGCAGCGCTCGACGATCCGGGCAAGTTCCGGCGGCACCTCAGGCCGCGCCTCGGCGAGCCTCTGCGGCTCGTCACCCAGGGTCGCGGCGATCACCGCCATCTCCGAGTCGCCCTCGAACGGGCGCTTGCCGGCGATGAGTTGGTACACGGTGACGCCCAGGGCAAAGACATCGGAGCAGGCATCCGCGGAATGTCCTACGAGCACCTCGGGCGCGATGTAGCCGATGGTGCCGACGATGGCGCCCGCAGGGGCGAGCGTGGGCACCATGGTGGCGGTCGCCGCCGTCGTCAGATCGCGACCCTCTGCAGTTCGCGCCTGCCGCGCGATGCCGAAATCGAGGACCTTGAGCTGGCCCGAGGGCGTCACCATCGCATTGTGCGGCTTGACGTCACGATGGACGAGCCCCTTCGCGTGCGCCGCCGCGAGTCCACCGGCAATCTGCAGGCAAAGGTCGAGGGTACGATCGATCGGGAGCGGCCCGCGCCGGATGATCGTGTCGAGCGACTCGCCGTCGAGGTACTCCATGACGATGAAGTCGGTGTCGTCGTGCCGGCCGACCTCGTGGATAGTGACGATGTTCGGGTGGTTCAATGCCGAGGCGGCGCGCGCCTCACGCAGCACGCGCGAGGTGAGATCGACGTCCCCGCCCGGCCTCAGGACCTTGATCGCCACGTCACGCTCGAGGAGCGTGTCACGGGCGCGGTAGACCTCTCCCATCCCGCCGGCGCCGAGAAGCGCCGTGATCTCGTAGTGATCGAGCCGGGTGCCCGCTGCAATCGGCATCGGAGTAACGCACCGATACTACCGCCCCACCGCTTTGACGCCAGCAACGACTCACTGCTTGGGTGCTGTGCTCCAGGTGTCTTGAGCATCGCCCTGGAGGTAGAACGGTGTTCCGCGGGTCAACGGGACAGAGGCTCGCGGCTCATCGAACGATGATTCCACTGCACGGTCTCGCCGCGACCCTCCGAGCTGGGAGTCCACGGGGGTGTGGCGGAATAGGCAGACAGCGGCCCGAAGCGACAGCTCGTGCGCGTTCTTGGACTGGAAGCCAAGGAGGACCGGCAGAAGGGCTAGAGACCGATCGACTGAGGTCCCGGCCCGCTCAGCTCAGCGTCAGGTCTGCGATCACCGGCAGGTGATCGCTGGCGACCCGCGAGACTCGGAGGCGGCAGGTCTGGACCGACTCGGCCCTCAGCGGGCCACGGACGAAGATCTTGTCCAGGCTCCCCTGGGGAGACGGCGAGGGATAGGTGTTGAGGCTGCGCACGGCCCCGGTGGAGTCCCGGTCGGTGACGCACACGAAGTCCAGCACCTCGCAGAAGGCGATCCTCAGCCGCGAGCGCCAGTCGTTGAAGTCGCCGGCCACCAAACAGAGGTCCCCCCACGTCAGGTCGGTGAACTCGCTCGAGTGCACCAGTCGCCCGACCTGCTGCTCGCGCTCCCACGCCGCGAGCCCCAGGTGCAAGTTGAAGATCTCGAGGCGGCGTCCGGAGGCGCCACCCACGAGCTCCACGGTCGTGTGCTGGCAGCCGCGGCGTTTCTTGCCTTCGATGGTGAGGTCGATGTTGCGCTCGCGCCGGATCGGGAAGCGGCTGAGCGTCGCGTTGCCGTAGCGCCCCTTGCGCAGGGTCACATTGTGTCCCACCGCGCGGTAGGGGTACCCTGTCGCCTCGGCCAGCTCGCCAGCCAGGTCGAGCTCCCCCGAGCGCGGCGCTCCGACGTCCACCTCCTGCAGCAGGACCAGGTCGGCCTGATAGTGCTCGAGCACCTGGACGATCCGCTCGGGCCGGAAACGCCGGTCGAGACCGATGGCGCGGTGGATGTTGTAGGTGAGGACGCGGATCTGCATCGCCTCGACGGCAGGGCTCGACGGCCTCCTAGAGCCTAACCCGCCCCGGTCGGCGAAGGAATGAGGCCCGTCCCCACCCCCTTCCTCGCCGCTGCGGTAGTCTCCCTGCTCCGACGAACAGCGAAGGAGGACATCCGATGAAGCGACGGTTCGCGCTCTGCTCGGCCCTGGCCCTGCTCACGACCCTGCCCCTCTCCGCTCAGGAGCCGACGACGGAGGAGACCGGCGAGAAGCCTGAGATCCCCGAGCCGGCGAGCTCGGTCACCGAGCACCAGATCACGATCGGCGGCGAGACCGTTCGCTACCGGGCGACGGCCGGCACCCTCGTCCTCGACGACGCCGACGAGAAGCCGGTCGCCAAGTTCGGCTACACGGCCTACGCGCGTCAGGGGGCGGGAGAGCCTGCGACCCGGCCGGTGACCTTCGCCTACAACGGCGGCCCCGGCTCCTCGTCGATCTGGCTCCACATGGGGGTCCTCGGTCCCCGCCGCATCGTCGTCGCCGACGCCGAGTTCACCCTGCCGCCGCCCTACGAGGTCGTCGACAACGAGCACAGCATCCTGGACGTCTCCGACCTGGTGATGATCGACCCGGTGGGCACCGGCTACAGCCGGCCGGTCGGGGAGGCCGAGGGCGAGGACTTCTGGGGCGTCGACCAGGACATCGAGTCGGTGGCCCGCTTCATCAAGGCGTGGACGACGGAGAACGGCCGCTGGGCGTCGCCCAAGATCCTGCTCGGCGAGAGCTACGGCGGCATGCGCTCGGGAGGGGTCGCCTGGGAGCTGCTCTCGACCCACGGCATGGCCCTCAACGGCGTCGTTCTGGTGTCGCCCTTCATGTCCTATGTCTCGGGCTTCGACGGGCGCGGCGTCGACCTGCCCCACGTCCTCTTCCTGCCCACCCTGGCGGCGACCGCCTGGTACCACGAAGCGCTCGCCGAGCGTCCCGAGGACCTCGAGGCCTACATCGCGGAGGTGCGGGACTTCGCCTACCGCGCGTACGCCCCGGCTCTGCTCGCCGGGAGCCGCCTCGGCGCCGAGGAGCGCGCCGCGGTCGCCGCGCGGCTGGCGCGCTACACCGGGGTCGACGAGGGCTACTGGGAGCGCGCCAACCTGCGGGTCACCCACACCCAGTTCGTCAAGGAGCTGCTGCGCGACCGCAAGCAGCAGGCGGGTCGCATCGACTCCCGCTTCGCCGGCCCCAGCTTCAACCTGCTCGGCGAATCGATGAGCTACGACCCGTTCAACGCCGCGGTGGCTCCGGCCTTCACCGCGGCCTTCCTCGCCTACTACCACGACGAGCTGGAGTTCGGTCGCGACATGGAGTACCGGGTCTCCGGCCGCCTGTTCGGCCAATGGGACTGGAGCCACGAGACCCCCGGCGTCGGCGGTTTCAGCAACGACGTCCCCTTCCCCAACACCGCCTTCGACCTCGCCTGGGCCATGGGCCAGAACCCCGGCATGAAGGTGCTGGTGCAGCAGGGGCACTACGACCTCGCCACCCCCCAGGCCGCCACCGAGTACGCCGTCGAGCACATGGACCTGCTCCCCGCGCTGCGCGACAACATCGCGATCGAGTACTACGACGCCGGACACATGATGTACCTCCACCCGCCCTCCCTGGTGAAGTACAAGGAGGACCTCGCCCGCTTCATCCTCGACGCCACCCGGCGCTAGCCCGGTCGCCGCAAAAGGAGCACACCGATGACTCCGGTCCGTTCCCTGCCCGTCCTCCTCGCCCTCTCCATCGCCCTGACGGGCGCCGCCTCGCTCCCGGGTCAGGAGACGGACCGGCGCGAGGAGCTGGCCCGCGAGCTGCTCGAGGTGACCGGCAGCGGCGCCCTCGGCATCCAGGTGATGACGCAGATGATCGAGTCATTCAAGGCTGCCAACCCCGCGGTCCCGGAGGCCTTCTGGGACGAGTTCCTGGCCGAGGTCGACGCGACCGAGCTGGTCGAGCTCACCGTGCCCGTGTACGTCAAGCACCTGAGCGCAGAGGAGATGGGCGCGGCGATCGCCTTCTACGCGACACCCGAGGGCCAGGCGATCCTCACCAAGATGCCCGTCATCGTGCAGGAGACGATGCAGGCCGGCCAGGCCTGGGGCGTGGAGATCGCCCAGCGCGTCACCGAGCGCCTCCAGGCCTGGCGCGAGAGCCACCCCGAGTCCTGACCGTGACGGAGCTGGCCCTCCAGGACACGATCTGGCCGGAAAGCCTCTGCTGGGGGTGCGGGCCGGCCAACCCGCGGGGGCTGCGGATCAAGAGCCAGTGGCGGGACGGGCTCTGCGTGTGCCGATTCGAGCCGCGGCCGGAGCACGCGGCCGGGCCGCCGGACGTTGTCAACGGCGGCGTCCTGGCGACGGTCGTCGACTGCCACTCGGTGTGGACGGCGATCGCCGCGCTCTACGACGCCGAGGAGCGGCCGCTCGGATCGGAGCCGCCGATCTGGGGCGTCACCGGCGAGATGACCCTGCGCTACCTGTCTCCGACACCGCTCGACGGCCCCGTCGAGCTGAGGGCCCGGCCGCGGGACGTCGGCGAGCGCAAGGTGCTGGTCGACTGCGAGGTGCTGAGCGGCGAGCTGGTGACGGTGACCGCGCAGGTGCTCACCCTCCGCGTCCCGCTCGACTGGCTGGAACACGGGCGCGGCGCGGCCGCTCCGCACGGCGCCCGATGAGCCGCCGCCTGGTCCTCGCCCTGCTCGGAGCCCTCGTCGGCTACGTCCTGGGCGTGACCGCCGGCACCTGGATCGCCGGCCTGTTCCTGGCTCCGTCGACGGAGGCGCCCCTGCGCGCCGAGATGGCCGGGGTCTTCGTCCTCGGCCCGCTATTAGCGGTCGCCGGCGCAGTGGCCGGCGCGGTCCTCGCCGGGCGGGAGGCTTAGCGGCTCGACCACGGGAGCGGCCGCCCGGACCTGCCGGCTTCGATGAGGGCCGTTCGACGGCGCCCGGGCCGAGCGCTACTTGTGGCGGACGCCGTGCTTGAGGACGATGTCGACGTCGTCGAGCTTGTCGATGTAGCGCAGCACGTCACCCTTCACCGCGATGATGTCGGCGAGCTTGCCCTCGGTGACCGTTCCCACGTCGTCCGCCACCCCCATCGCGAGGGCCGGCCAGTAGGTGGCCGAGCGGATCGCCTCCATCGGCTCGATTCCCATGACGCGCACCCAGATGTCGAGCTCGTTCCATGTGGAGTCGATATGGAACTTCATCGGGATGCCGCTGTCGGTGCCGATGAGCAGCTGGACGCCCGACTCGCGGAGCTGGTCGATCTTGCGCCTCAGGGTCGGCTTGCGAGCGGGGGTCGCCTGGAAGTACGGCAGCCGATCGGGATGGGCGAACGATCGCCGGATGTCGAGGACGATCTCCTCCGGCAGGCCCAGGTGCCACTCGTCGCCGTCGAGCTTCTCCGGGTTGTCCCGCAGGTAGGTGTAGTTGTAGAGACCCTCCACGGTCGGTGTCCAGAAG